>Ga0222419_100101_pt1 | contig 152483 bp, 124 predicted proteins | sample 1B20Ametagenome_FD_182474 | JGI IMG/M metagenome (GOLD analysis project Ga0222419, IMG submission 182474) | Enriched microbial communities from leaf-cutter ant dump, University of Wisconsin, Madison, United States - 1B20A (version 2) | ecosystem: Environmental > Terrestrial > Nest > Insects... | reverse complement strand
GATATTCTTTAATCTCGCGGGCAAATCCCCGGCTGCACCATCAATTATTTTATTTCGATTAAGAAATGAAATGTTAGCAGATGTCGACCATCTAAATGATTTTGATACTACGTTTGTAGAATTCAAACTCAGCTCGGCACCCGTATTCTGTATTTTCACACGTGCATCATTGGCAAGATAAATACCAGAAGGACCAGCCGTCGCTGGTAAATCAATCGGCACCAATTGATTTCCAGAGATTGACTTAAACATTGATGTGGAAAGAGAAATCCTATCTTTAAATAATCCGATATCCAAACCAATTTCCAAACTTCTTTTACTCTCCCAATGATAGTTTGGATTAATCTGGCCTGTTGGGGTCAAGAGATTCTGATTTTGATATTTACCTGCCTGAGCAGAAATCAATTGAAGGAATTGATAATCACCAATTGCGTCATTTCCATTAGTTCCATAGCTTGCCCTCAATTTTCCGAAACTTAGTATCGATTGGTTTTTTAAAAATTTTTCATTTGTAAATAGCCAAGCGAGACCAGCAGAACCAAAATTTCCAAATTGATGCCCCGGACCAAAGCGGCTACTTCCATCTCGCCTCCCAGTAAAATTCACAATATACCTATCATCCCAATTGTAGTTTAGTCTCCCGAACAAGGCCGTATAACGATACTCTGAACTTGAACTTCCAGATATTAGAGTATTCCCGAAAGAAAGGCTTTTTAACAAGGCATCACTGCTGTAATTTCCCTGATATAGGTTCTGTTGTCCCCTATCATCTCCTTGATAAGAGCCCCCGACTAACAAATCCATTTTACCTTTTAAAACTCTTTTTGAATAATTTAATTGAGGCTCAATCGACCAAGTATTTGCATTATTATCGTTTAATATTACAGTACCAGTTCTTGTACTTTGAACTACTGGATCATAAGAACTTATTGGCGTAGGGGTAAAACTATGAAAATTTGTTCTTGTTAACCCTCCTTGAATCCTGAAATTAAGAGATGGAATTATTTCATAATTCGCGTTAGCACTTGCTTGGAAATTATCAGTGTTCATTTCTACATTTTGAAGCAAACGTGAATAAGGATTAGTCCAAGTCCCTTCACCCCTAGATGAGCCGGGATTAGGCTCCCAGTTTAAATCCCCATTAATATTGTATAACGCAGGGGCATTGGGCGCCAATGTAAATGCCAATTGCGAAAAATCTCTTGGTGTAGAGTTTGAAGCACCAACATAAGATGCTGTTAGATTTGTACTAAATCTATTATCAGGGGAACTTCCAGATACCGTCACTCGCCCGGAGCCGTTTATTGATTTTGCATTTCCTGGGAATACAGAACCTTGATTAGCGTAATTTCCCGTTACAGAATATTGTATGGTTGGAGAACCTCCCGCAATTGACGCACTAGCATTATAACTTGCTGCTGTTGCACCAAGTAATACATCTTGCCAATCAGTATATCTATTTTGGTCCCAAACTGTCAAATCAAAATTAGTAGAATTTTTTTGGCTACCTGGAATGCTAGGATCAGGAATAGGCAATCCATCATTTATATATGCTTGTTTACGCATTTGCAAATACTCCTGGGTGTTCATCAACTCATATTTTTTTCCAACATATGAAAAGCTACTACTTATTGTACCAGTTATTTTAGTCTCCCCAAGTTTTCCTTTTTTTGTTGTTATAAGGATTACACCATTAGCCCCCCGACTTCCGTAAATTGCTGTCGCATCAGCATCTTTCAGTACGTCAATCGATTCAATATCATTAGGATTTAAAGTTGCAAGCGCTGAAATTTTAATTCCATTTGGCATGAGGTTCTCTGTTGTTGGGCCATAGAATTGTGAAAGCAAAGGTCCTGTCATATTGTTTAAGAAAGGTACCCCATCAATAACGTATAACGGTTCACTTTCAACAGTGGACAGACTGTTTTGCCCTCGTAGTTGAACTTTCACTGGTGCATTTGGCATACCTGAAATCTGTGTGATTGTCAATCCCGGCACCCTGCCCATCAAAGCATAAAGTGGATTATCAACGGGCTGCTTAGCTAAATCCTCCGCTTTTACGGTGGTGATATTTGAAGTACTTAGACGTTTGCTTGTTTTTCCGTATGCCTGGATTTGAACTTCGTCCAACTTAGATTCACTTAGTTTCATTTTGATAACACCCAAGCCATCCTTCCCATCTACAGAAATTTCCTGTGATACATAGCCTAGGAATGAGAAAATCAAAACAGCATTCTCATCCACATTCTTAAGATAGTATCCTCCATAACTATCCGTTGAAACTGTAGCCTTACCATTTTTAACAGACACAGTCACCCCCGCCATCGGCTGGCCGTTCTCGTCAACAACAGCTCCCCTAACACTAATGCTGGCAAAATAAGCAGTAACCTTATCCAGAAAGGAGGGCTCCTTTTCCTTGATGACCACGGTTTTGTCTTCGATGGTATATTCCAGGTCCTTATTTTTGGTGAGCTGGTCCATGACCTCTTCCAGGGGAGTGTTCTGGAAGTTGGCGTTGATGGTAGTATTCTTATACCTGGTGATGTTCATCAGGACGTCATAGCCGGTTTGCTTCCGGATTTCGCGGAAGACCTGGTCCATGGTCACGTTGTTCTGCTTGAGGGTGAGCCTTTGCCCGAAGGTGGCTGCACTGACTTGCATGAGGGTGATTATTAATATGAAAGTGGTGAGTTTCATGATTAATAAGAGTTTTGGTATGTAGCCCGGCAGGGGTCTACACGGTTTCTTAGTAAAATTTCCGTACATTAGACTTGTTGGTTTAGGGCCGTTTGCCTGGTGTTTGAAGGCATGGGCAACGGCCGGTTAATCTGTTTTTGTTTAGTTAGGAGCAGGGATCAACGTTTGGACTTCGACGGCAATCGGAGTCCTTTTTATTTTATTGTCCCTGTGGGATCGTACGTTTTTGCTAAGGGCTTTGATTTTGATTGTTCATTGTTGGTTTCGGTTTAGTTGATAAATACTGAGTGAATTGATGCGGGATGATCAATTGGGATGGTTAGTCCTGTCATTATTTATACTGGTTTTAGTTGCTGCTTTGATATTTAGTTTGTCCAATTGTTCTTTTTCCTGATGATGAGTTTGTTATCCGCCGTGACACTGAAACTGACGGTCCCGGTTCGTTCCAGCATGTGAAGCACCTTCGAAATTTTTTCATACCTGGACACGGTTCCAAGGAACACTTCTTGTTTAAGGGTTTCGTCCTGCCAAACGGGACTGATGTCATACCATCTGGCGATCCTCGTGATGATGCTTTCCAGGTTGTCTCCATTGAACTGGAAGTAGCCGTTTTTCCAGGCTACAGCGTCTTCAGCAGTTACTTCTCTGATCTCTATGCTTCCCCGGCCGGCGATGGCCTGTTCATTGGGTTTGATGATCCGGTTTTGGCTGCCGCTCGAAATTTTGATGCTGCCTTCAAGCAGGGTGGTTTTTATGTCGGGTTCGTTTGTATAGCTGTTGATGTTAAAATGGGTACCCAGCACTTCCACTTCCTGCCCGCCCCTTTTTCCGGACAGCGAAGTACCGACCACAAAAGGATGCACCTGATCTTTAACCACTTCAAAATAGGCCTCCCCTTCCAGCATAATTCTGCGTTGCCCTTCTTTAAATTGTGAGGGAAAACTAATTTTTGAATCTGCGTTGAGCCAGACCTTCGACCCGTCCGGCAGGGTAAAGCTGTAGGTTTGTCCTCTCGCCGTCTCTGCGGTCACCTCTACCATTGCACTACCCAGTTCCTCCCCTGCTACTTTCGTACCGTCGTTATATTCGAGATCCTTGCCTACCACCACTCCGTTTTTCGCCTCGCTGAGCGCAATACGTTTTCCATTGCCCAGCGTCAGTGTCGCCCCTTGTTTTCCCGGCGCCAGGTCATTGGCATACGCTGCTGTTTGGGGCTTTACATTGCCGTCCCCATACCTGCTGTTAAAGAGCCAGACACCAAACACGATCATGGCCACCGCAGCCGCCACCGCTATCCTCAGCCAAAGCTTAAGTATACTCCCGCTGTGCTCCCGTTCGCCTATCCCGCGCTCGCCTATCCCCTGCTTGCCTATCTCCTGCTTGCCTATCTTCCGCTCAATATTGGCATACATCGATACCTTCAGCAGTTCCTCCTCCCGCTCCACTTCCGCAAACCACTCTACATTTTCATCAGAAGCAGACCCGTACCAGTCCGAAAGCCGCTCCAACTCCTCAGCTGTAGCAACGCCGTTCAGATAGTTCTTGACCAGAAGCTGTATCTCCTCTTTTTGCATAATCCCTTTTTATGGACAATTTACCATGAAGTACCATGAGACCCACCTTTACCCTTGCTCGTTATAAAAAAAAATTAATACTCGTTGTAATTCACATCTTTGATGGCTATTCTTCACTTTTGGTCTGCGATCCGTTTACACCGGAACTGCTGAGACAGCCCAAGTTTGAAGAAGAGCCTTTTGATGGCGGGGTTTTACATCATATGATGGCGGGTTTATTGCGAAACCTCAATTACATTAATTTTTGTTTATAGAAATCAAAATATTCATTGCTGATACAACAGCACCTTCCATATATCCCGGATGTTCAGTTGATGTTTCTGTACCGGAAAACCATAAAGCACCTTCGTAGTAAGCCTGCTGAAACAATGGATGTCCGTTGTTCTGATGTGGCCTTTGTATTAGCTGAGCACCGGAAATGATGTGTTCATCTGTCCAAATCTTATCCCTGTAGTCGCTTGGGCTGGCAGCGTCCCGGCCCAGAAGTACTGTGAGCTGTTCGATAGCCAGCTCCCGCCTTATTTCGGCCGGGAAGGCAGCAGCACCGCTATTGAGGAAGCCGGTAAAACCATATTTATCTGCTTCGAAGTTAGTGTGGTCATACATTTCCGTAATGATCCCTGCATGGCTGTAAACCATACCTGAATAGCCATTTTCCCGCCAGAACTGCTTTGGGTATTCTACTACGAATTTGATGGAACCGGCCATCCAGGTATGGACTGTAGGCAGAAAAGATTGGATGTTATCAGGTAACGGCGGTGAGTATGCTATCGAAGCCCCGGCAAGCTGCGGCGGGATACAAATGATCACTTTAGCTGCTGTATAAGACCCGGCATCCGATGTCTCTACGATCAACCCATCGTCAGCTTTCCTTAAACTGGTCACTTTATGGTTCAATAATACAGTTTCAGCGGGTAGCCGGTCAAAAAGGGTATCAATCAGTTTCCCGGTTCCACCGGCTATCCGGTACGACGGGTTGTCTGAGCCGGGCACATAAAATTCCTGTGGCGGTTCAAAGGATTTGGTTTGAAATAGCGAGATGCCGTCGGAGTATTGAGTGAACTTTTTTATTTCCAGTTCATCCAGCAATGCAAGCAGGTTTGGATGGTGGTCAGAGAACCAGGTTGCGCCCAATTCCAGAGGAGTACCCAATTTGCCTTTTATGGTCTGTATCCTTCCGCCGATCCGGTTGGATGCCTCCAAAATTTTAATGTCCTTTCCCTGCTTTGAAAGCAGGTAGGCCAATGTCAGACCACCTAAGCCTGCTCCTATAATAATGATATCCTGATATTTTTTCATATAGGGTTTGTATTAGGGCTTGACCACTGCCCATTCTTCAGCCTGATGGATGATCAGTTCTCCGTTGGTATTTTACATTTAGCATCCTATCATTTCAAAGCTGCAAAGTTCCGTTATTGCTCAAAGGCTCATATGGTAAAATTGAGAATATTGATGGTAAGTTTAGGCAATCATTGGTTTTGTCAGTATAGATTTGACCGGTGTGCTTTTCAAATTTATTAACTTGCCACCAATACATAATATGCATGGAAGAAAGGGAGGCACTTCAGGAGTATCATTTAAACAGGCACCAGCCGGATAAGCCACAATTTCTCATTCATGATCTGAAGAGTTATGTTGCCGCAAACCAGGGCAAGGCAAATAAGCCCCATATCCATAGCTTTTTCCAGATCATATGGTTTACCAAAGGGCAGGGAAAACATTTCGTTGATTTCAAGGCCTATGATGTTTCGGACAATTCCATTTTTTTTATCGCTAAGAACCAGGTTCATTATTTTGATGATGGTCTGGACTATGAAGGCACACTGATTCATTTTAGTGAGTTGTTTTTGGGCAGTGCTGAAACCGGCGTTGAATTCCTGATCAAGTCGAACTTGTTTAACAATCCCTATCAGTTCCCCTCATGTTGTGTAGACAGCGGTGTTTCTGATCAGCTTGCGGAATACCTGGTACAGATGCAGACTGAATTGATCAGCCCAGACCACTTTGCACGGGAAGAACTATTGCGCTCCTACCTCAAAGCTTTTTTGATACAGGTGCAGCGACGGAAGAACCAGTTGGAGCAGGAAAATGGGAATGTTCCCTTTATGCTTGATATGAAGCGGGAACAACTGATCCGGTTCATCAACTTGGTAGATGAGCACTATACAAAAGGACTATTGGTTGCTGAATATGCTGGCCTGATGCACATATCCCCGAGGACATTGTCTGACCTTAGCGCCCAAACCTTGAACAAGACCCCATTATTGGTGATCCAGGAGCGGGTGATATTGGAAGCGCAAAGGCTGCTGGTGCATTCTAACCTGAACGTTAACCAGATCGGCTTTCGCCTCGGTTTTGATGACCCTTCTTACTTCGTGAAGTACTTTAAGAAGCATACGCAGGTTTCCCCTTCGGAGTTTAGAAAATCAATTGCATGATTTCAGCGGAAAGCAAAGTAACCAAACTGAAAGAAATTGCTGTATCCTGTTTAAAACTGGGCACCATCGGTTTTGGTGGTATTGCCGGAATGGTGGCAACCATCGAAAATGAGATGGTAGTCAGGAGAAAGTGGATAAATCACCAGCATTTCATGGATGTGCTTGCCACCTCATACATTATCCCCGGTCCCAATGCTGTTGAGGTCGTGATGCACTGCGGAAAAGAACGCGGGGGAAGGCTCGGTCTTGTAGTTGCCGGGATCTGCTATATATTTCCGGCCATGCTGATCTGTATGCTTTTTGGTTATTTCTATCAGAAGTATAGTGCCCTGCCTGATGTGCAGCAGTTTTTATTCGGCTTGCGCCCCGCGACAACTGCACTGGTGACAGGAACAGTCTTTCGTCTTTGGAACACCACCGTTAAAGGAAAAGTGTCATTATGGATATCGTGTATCCTGGTTTTCGCTGGTTCTTTATATGGTTTAAATGAGGCGCTGCTGATTATTGGCGCAGGTTTGATCAATTGTGCCATAAACAGCACCAAAACATTATTTTCTGTATGGCCGGGCCTATTTTCAGTTCCGCTGCTTTCTGATGTGAGCGGCCGCTTTTCAGATGGTAAGCTGTTCCTGATATTCCTTAAAATTGGTGCGGTGCTCTACGGCAGCGGGTACGTGTTATTTGCTTATATGGATGAAGCGCTGGTCAGGAACAATCATGTGCTGACCCATCAGCAGTTGATGGATGCGATTGCTGTAGGGCAAATTACTCCCGGCCCAATCTTATCCAGTGCCACATTTGCCGGTTTTTTGATACGTGGTGCAACTGGTGGTATACTGGCGACAACTGCAATTTTCCTTCCTTCATTTTTTATCTCATTTTTTCTGCACCGGCTGCTTTCATCTGCCCGTAAAAGTGTAAATCTCCGGATATTTTTAGATGGACTGAGTGCTGCCTCCATTGCCATTATCGCTGTAGTCGGCCTGCATTTGTTCAGTTCGTCTGTTCAGCAATGGCAAAGTGCACTCATTTTGGCTGTTTGTCTGGGATTATCTCTGTTCTTGAAAAATGCAAACACTGTGCTGATCATCACCACGGGTAGTATTGGTGGATGGTTATTGCTTTCAATCTGTCCGCTGTAGTACATTTGCCGGATATTACTTATACATGTTGAAGACGTTCAGGTCCTGCATGGTTTTGACAGCACTGAAAGCGCCCAGGAATCATAAAAGCAGCTGTTACAACTTCTTGACCGACATCTATATACCACAAAAATTTTTATCTTAGATAAAAACCAGCTCATCATGCGATTCCTGTTATTCCTGGCGCTGGCGCTTTCCAGCCTTGCCTCCGGTGCCCAGCCCTATACCGAATACCTTGTTAAAGGCCGCCATGCAATGGACGTGCATGATTATCAAACTGCCATAACAAACTTCAAGGCAGCCCGTGAGATCATGGAAAAGGACACCACAGGAATACCACACGGATATTTTAGGCAGCTGTATATCAGGGGAGGCGATGCAGCCTGGCTCAGCGGCGATAAAAAACTGGCCCAGCAATATTACAACAGCTATAAAGCAACAGACCTTGCCCTGCTGAACGGAAAGATCGCAGAACTTAAATCGCAGGGCATCAAATACCTGTTTACCTACTATACTTACAACCAGGGCGCCATAGTCAGGCCGATTTTTGTGGGACCGGGCCCTCACCCCTGTGTAAGCAACATTTCAAAATACCTCATCTGGCTTGACGGGCACAACACTTATATTCAAAAGTTTAATGAATGCGAAAGCTACGCAATAAAAACTGTAGCAGATACGGCCCTTGCCGATTTTTATAAGAAGCACATCGATACAATGGTCAACGAAAAGATTAGCCATTTCGGCTACCAGGGTTATCACATGGACGAATATGAGCTGGCTTTTTATACACCAGACGATGGCATCTGGCAAAAGCATTTCAACGTAGCGTATGACCTGACGCCGCCAAAGTACACGCCGGAACAGTTAAAAAACAAGATGCTCCAGGGAAGCCCCGAAATGTACCAGGCAAATATCAGTACACAGCTCAGTAAATTCTTTGCCCTGATCCAGTATCCGCTGCATGATTACGAAAGGAGCATCGACACGACCAAAAACGGGTCAGATATCGTATGGGGTAAGACCGTAGTCATCAATAGCGAGCCGGTCAAGGGCAGCAGCCCACCCAGCCACGGAGACAGGAGCAATTACGGGTCGGAATACTGCCGGCTGCTGAAGCTGAAAAACGACACCTGGCTGGCCGCTTATACAGTTGGCCGGAACAAAGGATACCTCGCCGATCCAAACGGGGGACTGCAACTGGAAATAGCCAGAAGCACCGACAATGGCAACAGCTGGAAGAAAATAGCGCTGCTCTCAGATCCCGGACGGGATCTCGATAATGCCGAGCTCACACAGCTCAGGGACGGGTCTGTCTTACTGGCCTGCCGCTCTGTCCGCTGGCGGGAATCTTACCGCCTGCCGGTTTACAAAAGCAGCAACAACGGGGCCTCCTGGACCAGGATCAGCACCATCGATGCCAACGAAGGCAAGCCGGGCGAATTGGGAAAACCCGACAAGGGGGTATATGAGCCGCACATCCTGCAGTTTGACAACGGCGACATTTCTGTAATGTATGCCAATGAAAAACACGTCACAGGCCCCGAGCGCCTGTCCCAGGTCATCTCCCAGAAAATATCAACCGATAGGGGGAAAAGCTGGGGAGAAGAAAAAATGGTCGTCTACGATAAGGTGCACAATCTCTCCCGGCCGGGCATGCCCGTATGGACCAGGATGAAAAACGGAGAGTACATCATGGTCTATGAGATCTGCGGCACTGAGGGTTGTACGGTCTATTACAAAACAAGCCCTGACGGCCTTCAATGGCCCGCCGGTCTTGGCAATTATTTACAGGGATTTCAAAACGGCGGGCCCTTCATAGTGTCGCTGAGTGACGGCCGCCTGGTGGTCACTTCAAATACCGGTTACATCTCGATCAGTTCAGACTATGGCAAAACCTGGGCAAGTGCCGCTACGCCCTGGAAGCAGAAAGTGAACTATTCCGTAGACTGGACCCAAACCGTCTGGTCTTCCCTGTACCAGTTCGGTCCAAAAGACATCGCGATAGTTACCTCCATAAAACGAGACGGAGGCGGCCACAACATCCAGCTCCGCTTTGGCAGGATCAATTAATACAGGCATCCTGTTACTTCAACACCTCATGTATCGTACTGGCCGCAATAATCGCCAACATTCCTGAATCCTTCAGGTTGAGCTTGATCGTTTTCAGGCCCTTGGTCAGGTGTCCCTCTACCGTCTTTTCAGAGATGCCCATCTTTGCGGCAATCTCGGGAATGGTCATGTGCTGCACCCGGCTGTAGTTAAAGACCATCCTGCATTTTTCAGGCAGTTGCTCTACCTGTCCGCTGATGTACTCCTGAAGGAACCTGGCTTCAATTTTCTGTTCCTCATCTGCATAGCTGTCCGGCGCATACTGGACATGCTCTATTTCCCTGCGCCTCCGTTCTTTCTCTATTTGCTTGAACACTGAAAACTTGACCGCTGTAGCCAGGTAATTGCCGAGGGTCTGAATTTCCAGTTTTTCCCGTCTGTTCCAGATCCCGATAAAAAGTTCCTGTACAATTTCCTGGGCGGCAGATTTGTCCTTGGTATGGTTGTAGGCGATGGCCAGCATTTTACTCCAGTACCGGTCATAGATCTCGGTAAAAGCATGATGCGCCCCCTGCTTCAACAAAGCCAGAAGTTCCTGATCGGTATAAGCAATGGAAACAGTCATGCCTTATGATTTTTATCCCAGGCCTAAGTTAAGTAAATCAGAAAGGGTTTACAAAGATAATTCGGGTAGAGTTGATTACTTTATCTAAACTCCAAGAAATTTTTTAAACTGCTTAATGAACTTGTTGAAATAAACTGAATTATCCATAAGAATCCGATAGTCTATGTTTGCGAACAACGCAGAATTGTGCACTTCGTTATATTTATGACAGAGACCTTTCAGATGCTCTTTGGGCTTCTCCTGATCATGAGGATCTCCGGTATAGCTGCAACTACATCCATAATGCTTCCTGAAGGTATCCAAATCAAATAATATCAGCGCTTCTATCTCCCAGATATTGAGCAGATACACAGCTTTCCTGTCAACTACGGTTTTAAATTCCCAGAAATACTCCAGGCGTTTCCTTAACTGGACCTTATCTGAGGCCAGCGCATCCAGATCCCTTATAAACACAACCACATCCGGCTTGTGTGCCTGGTATTCCAGTCGCAGCAGACGCTTGGTAGGCTGCAACTGGTCCAATTGAGCTCCATGTATATCCTCTATTAAATTTACAAATTCAAACGCCGGGAACATGCGCTTCAATAGATTGGATATACTTTTAGTGTCATGCGGCGATTCACCCAATAACCCAATTTTCATTTTATGGCCTTTCCTCCAGGTTTGAATAGACCCAGTAATCACTTAGATACATCTCTTCCATGTACTTTTTTGCCTTTTCGATCTGCCCGGCATCCAGTTTTCTGACCGTTGTACCCTGTTCAGCATTGAATGAGCAGATATTAATCGAATCCAGCTCATCACCACTAAGAATATTCAAAGCCTGCGGAGCATGGGTAGTCACAATGATCTGGTTCTTTTCAGACATTTCCTTCAGGAATTTCATAATGAGATGAAACTGATGCGGATGAATGCCCAGCTCCGGTTCCTCAAGAAGTATGATGTTATTTTCTACATCAGATTGTCTATAAGGTGCATTTTGAAATCTGGCAAGGACTTCCGAATAAATAAAGAATAAGCGCTTTGTACCATCTGACAAACTCGAAAATGGCAACCATGTGCCATTGACCAGAAATTCCAGTAAAATGCCTTCAAATTTGAGTAAATTATTTGCCACGTCCCTGTAAGTCAAGAAATTACTCCATCGAACGGATTCTATAGGCAAATAAGCCTGAATGTTTTCATTTAAGCATTCGCAAAATTCCTTAAGGATATTGGCCAGCCTTTCGCTAAAGTAAAGATCAAGATTGGAAGCCTCCTCGCTTTCTGCCCTGAACACAAGAAACAAGATCCTTGATAGCAGATTCTTGATCGACGGAGTAACGCCAGAGTTCCAGATCAGGTTTACCAATACCTCACTTTCATACTTCTCTACATCGATCGAAAAGGAAAAAGGCTCGCTAATAAAATTTAAAAAAAATGGATCGATACCATGAGGGATCAATTGAACCAGGTGAAATTTATCAGATAGTTGGTCCCAAACCGCTTTCCGGCTCCGAAAATCTCGTTCCTTGTTGCCAATAATAAGCTTGTAGTTTACTTTTTCCTCAAAATCTATAGCTGAAAAACGATCGGGATCATTTTTCAGGCTTAAATTTCCAGTCGCCTTAACCTCATAGTCACGTTTACCTCCGAACCTGATCGAAGCTTCAAAATTGGAAAAGGATTTAAAATCCAGATCAACGGCGCGGCTTAAGAACGACATAAAATTCGTCTTTCCACTTCCATTCTTGCCAATGATGATATTCAGCCCGGGATTAAACCCTGCCTCCACATCACGGATAGTACGGTATCCTTTTAAATTAACGCGTTTTATATAAGTATTCAATTGGCTGCTTGTTGCTTCAGACAAACTTACATATATAATTTTATTTATTGGAAATTTAAGCCTCTATTAAAGCAGTATCAGCTTCGCTTCGACGGCTACCAACCCCCAAGTTGATACCTGTTTGATACGACCGTAATACCTTTCAGAAAAGGATGCACAAGCCTGGCATAAGCGTCCCGTATGGCCTTGTTATTGTTTCAATGCCTTCCTGACCGCCGGGGCGACCTGTGTCCCGAAGATCTCGATGGATTTCATCATGTTGCTGTGAGAAGGATCTCCGACATCCATGTGACCGATGAACCGGGTGATACCGAAGAGTTCATGCATATACAATATCTTGTCGATGATCTCGCTGGCCTGACCGATGAACAATGCACCTTCCCTCGAACGTCCGCCGTCATATTGCGCTTTGGTATATGGTGGCCAGCCCCTGCTGGCCCCTACCCGGTCCATTTGCGCTGCATAGTTTTGATAATAGGCGTCTGCACCAGCCTCGTCAATGCTTGCAAAGGTATGCGAATGTATACCGACCTGCATTTTGGCAGGATCATGGCCGTTGTTCAGGTATTCCTGCTTGTAAAAATTGATCAGTTGCTGAAATTGCCTTGGCATGCCCCCGATGATGGCCACAATAAGCGGCAAGCCCAGCCTGGCCGCACGCAGGACAGACTCCGGTGTACCGCCGACAGCGATCCATACAGGCAGTTTACCGCCATTTCCGGCCCTTGGATATACGGTTTGGTTGACCAGCGGCGCACGGAGTTTTCCCCGCCAGTTGACCACCTCGTTGTTGTTGATGCTGAGCAGCAGGTCCAGCTTTTCTTCAAACAACTGGTCATAGTCGCTGAGGCTGTAACCAAATAACGGAAAAGATTCGATGAAGCTGCCCCGGCCTACGCCGATCTCGGCCCTTCCCCCGGAGATGAGGTCAATGGTAGAGAAATCCTGGTAGACCTTTACCGGCTCTGCTGAGCTCAGGACAGTCACGGTACTGGTCAGCTTGATGTTTTTAGTGATGCTCGCCGCAGCAGCAAGCACGATCTCGGGAGAGGAAACCGCGTAATCGGGGCGGTGGTGCTCACCCAGGCCGAACACGTCCAGGTCCACTTCATCTGCCAGCTTGACCTGCTCCAGGATTTCCTGCAATTTTACTTTTGCTTCACGTGGCCTGCCTGTCTGCGGGTCAAACGAAAGGTCGCCAAACATACCTATTCCTAATTCCATATTGCTTCTTTTTTGATATATCCAAAATTAATTAACAATGATGACCGGTTCATTGATTTATGATAAGAACCGCCTCCAGGCGGTTGATTTTATAGCGCGGCATCACCAAATTCACTATATGAGCGGGCAAATTGTCAAATGCGCTTAAAAATCTTAAACAGAACGGCACAATAGTTGTTAATTTTGTTTAATCTTAAAAAATTAAACAAATACATGTTACTATGAAGAAGCTAATCTTTACTCTTATCGGTTTCGCAGGTCTATTCCTGTTTTCTGCAAACAGTGCCCAGGCACAGAATTACAAAACTGCTTTGGGTATGCGTATCGACGCAGGCGATGGATCTACTGGTGTTGGTTTCAACGCAAAGCATTTTTTCTCCACCAATGGAGCAATAGACGGAAACCTGGTATTTTTTGACGGCAATGTAGTAGGCCTGGGTGCAGAATTCCAGTACAATGACCGCATCCCTGGGGCTAGCGGACTGGACTGGTATTTAGGTATCGGCCCGAATTTCCTGTTTGGCAACCATTCTACCGCTGTACAGCTGAGGCCGACGGCAGGTCTGGATTTCAAGATCCCTACTGCGCCGATCGATTTTGCTTTTGACTGGCGCCCCATGTTTACTTTAAACCAGGGAACTCACTTCACCGCAGCACGCTTTGGCATCTCATTGCGCTACGCATTTTAGGAAGAGCATTCCGGAATAAAGATCCTATATCAATCCTATTGAAAAGAGAGGAGCGGCAGAAACCGCTCCTTTTTTATTGTCAGACTATTTTCTCAGCCAGCCTTCTCTCATCTTCATCTGTGCTGCGGTAGCCGAAGGATCTATTGTTGCTTCCAGCTTTACATTGGGATTTGCCTTGAGCTTTAAAGGAACCGATCTGATCAGCCCATTCCTGATTACGGTAAAAGTAACGGTATCGCCGGGTTTCTTACTTGTAATGACAGGCATTTTATCCGGTGCTTCCTCTATAGGTACACTGTCCACACTGATCACTTCATCATTGACGTTCAGGCCCCCGTCCCAGGCGGCTGTGCCCCGTACAACAACCGATACGGTCATGCTGCCTTCTATTTTTTTGAATCCGGCGCCGATGTAAGGTGTGTTGTTGCCTGCATATAGGTCTTTGACCTTTATGCCTGCGTAGCCCAGGTATTTTTCATATTCGACCGGAACTGTACCATTGACATATTTGTCCCAGAAGCTGTCAAAACTGATGCCGCTGATCTTTTCTGCCATTGCCTTGAACTCGGCATCGGTATAGCCCCTGCCCTTTTCCTTATAATAGGTGGTGTACATGGCTTTCATGACATCATCGAGGTTTTTTGCACCCCCGGTCGCGTGCAGGATCTCCAGGTCCATGAGCAGCCCGATGATCTCGCCCTTGTTATAATAGGAAATGGTTGAATTGCTGCTGTTTTCATTTGGGCGGTAGGCCTTGATCCAGGCATCATAACTGGCCTCGGATGCCGACTGGATCCTGGACCCCTGGGTGTTCATGACCACCGATATCGCATCGGCAAGCGTCTGTACAGTTTCCTGCTGATCGAAAAAGCCTGCCCTCAGCATCAGCTTGTGCTCATAATAGGAGGTAAAGCCTTCTGCGATCCACAGATCGGTGGTGTAGTTTTCATTTTCATAATCAAATGGCCCGAGCGCAATGGGACGCAGGCGCTTTACATTCCAGAGATGGTGGTATTCATGCGCAACGAGCCCCAGAAAGCCTTTATACTTCTTTTCATCGGCATAACCGTCCCTGGATGCGCCGAGCACCGTCGAATTGAGGTGTTCCAGGCCACCGCCGCCCTGCTGAAAATTGTGGACAATGAAGGTATAGTGCTGATTTGGGTTCTCGCCATAAATGGCCGTAGCTTGTTCGACAATTTTGGCCATGTCTGTTTTAAGCCGTTCCTTATCATAATTCCCGCCCCCGAACATGGCAACCTCATGCTTTACGCCGGCCGCCGTAAATTCAAATACATCCTGGTTGCCTACCTCGATCGGGCTGTCGTAAAGCAGGTCAAAATTGGGTGCGGTATAAGTAAATGTCTTGCCTGCTACGGGCTCTAGTCCTGTCGATACTTTTTCCCAGCCTTTAAAAGGCTTGATCTGAACAGTACTGGGCAGATCGAGCATGCCGTCGGGGTACATGAAAATGGCGCTGCTTGATAAAAATGCATGGCTGTCGTCAATAAAGGGCGTACGGACACTGATCTCAAATGCGTAAACCCGGTAGTCAATGCTCACCTGCTTTGCTTTTCCGGTATAAATCCTCCAGGCGTTTTTCCTGATCTTTTCAAACCTGAGCGCTTTGCCGCCGCTGCTTGCCTTAAAGCTTTCTACATTGCGCGCAAATTCACGGACCAGGTATGATCCCGGCGTCCAGACAGGCATTTTTACATCTACATAATCTTTTTCCAGTCCTGAGATGTTCATTTGCACTTCTGCATAATGTGCCTGAGGTTCGGTAAAGCTCACCTCAAATCCTACTTTTACCTGAGATTTGCCTGTCATACTTGTTAATAATAGTAATAATCCTGCTACTGTTGCTTTCATACAGCAAAATTAGGTATATTTTAGTTCTTCCGGAGCAGTGCCGGAACAGTGCAGGGAAATAAAGCCATGATTTGTGTAACTTTTACGGGAGAAGCGCAAAAACCGGCTGTAACATCCTTAATACAAGCCTTGTGGGGCACCAGATTTGAATATTTTTGCAAGCTGATAAACGAGAATAACACCCAACATGAAGCTAAAGTACATCATTTATGCAATCATCATTTTAGGAATTGCCTATCTAATCTATTACCGGATCTCCGCCAATAAGAAGCTTGAGGGCCAGGGTGGCGGAAAGCCGGGGAAAGGTATGGCCGGAGGTCAGGGTGGCGGTCTTAATGTTGACGGCATAGTGGTAAAGGCAACTGATTTTAATTCAGATCTGGAAATTACGGGTACGCTGGAAGCCAATGAATCGGTAGAACTGCACAGTGAGGTTTCGGGCCTGGTGACCAGCATTAATTTTAAAGAAGGCTCCAATGTAAGTAAAGGAAGCTTGCTGGTAAAGATCAATGACAGGGATATCCAGGCGCAGCTTCAGGAGGCACTGACCCGTCAAAAGCTGTCTGCGACCAACGAAAACCGCTCTAAGCAGTTGCTGGCAAAAGGTGCCATCAGCCAGGAAGAATATGATACTTCTCTTGCCGATCTCCAGTCGCTGGAATCACAGACACAACTGATCAGGGCACAATTGGCAAAGACGGCTATCCTGGCTCCGTTCAGCGGCAAAATCGGGCTGCGTTCTGTTTCTGTCGGAGGTTATATCACTCCTGCTACAGTGATCGCCAACCTGGCCAGCATCGATCCGCTGAAGATCAGCTTTTCTGTTCCTGAAAAATACATCGGACAGATCACAACGGGTTCTGAGATCACTTTTACTACAGATGGCTTTTCTAAATCTTTTACCGGCAAGGTGTATGCCATTGAGCCCGGTGTAAATGTGCAGACCCGTACCCTGCAGATCAGGGCCCTGGTGCCCAATGCCAATAACGAACTGCTTCCGGGCTCATTTGCCAAGGTAAAGCTGAAACTGAATACTTTGAAAAATGCCATATTGATCCCTAATGAGGCCATTATACCGGTGCTAAACGGCAAGACAGTTTTTGTAAGCAAGGGAGGCAAGGCACAACAGGTAAAGATAGAGACCGGGACCCGGACCGCCGAGCACATCGTAGTGACTTCCGGATTGAATGTGGGGGATACGGTGCTGACTACAGGCGCCATGGCCTTGAAACCTGATGTACCGGTTAAAGTGATGGTGGGAAAAAATTAAGACGGGATATGAGCATTTCAACCACCAGTATAAAACGGCCTGTATTGGCTATTGTGATGAACCTGATGGTCCTTTTGTTCGGGATCATCGGCTACAATTTTTTAGGTATACGTGAATATCCGAACATTGACCCCACCGTGGTTTCTGTAAGGACTTCATATCCTGGAGCAAATTCCGACATTATCGAGTCTCAGATCACCGAGCCTTTGGAAAAATCCATCAACGGGATTGACGGGATCAGGAATATTTCTTCATCCAGTAACCAGGGCAGCAGCAACATCACCATCGAGTTTAATCTTGACAAGAATATAGACGACGCTGCTAATGATGTGCGTGACAAGGTTTCGCAGGCCGCCAGGAGCCTGCCCAAGGACATTGATGGTAATCCGGTGGTCAGCAAGCAGGATGCAAACTCTGATGCGGTGATCACCATGACGATCCAGAGCGATAAGCGCAATGTGATGGAACTGAGCGATTATGCTGAAAATGTAATTGCCGATAGGTTGCAGACCATTACGGGCGTAAGCAGTGTGCAGATACAGGGACAGCGTAAGTTTGCAATGCGCATCAGGATCGCTCCGGACAAGCTGGCTGCTTACGGGTTGACCAGCCAGGACATTGTTGCCGCGCTTGACCGGGAAAATGTGGAACTTCCTTCCGGTAAGATCACCGGCGCCAATACAGAACTCATCGTGAAGACGCTGGGCAAGCTCACCAATGCGGAACAGTTCAATAATCTGATCCTGAAGAATGATACGGGCAATGTGGTGCGGCTGAAGGATATCGGCTATGCAGAGCTGGGTTCGGAAAATGAGGAAACAGTGCTCAGGGAATCCGGTAAGCCGATGGTGGCCGTGGGCCTGGTCCCGCAGCCTGGAGCCAATTATCTCGACATTTCCAAGGAGTTTGACAAGCGGTTCGAACAGTTGAAAAAGGATGTACCAAGCGATATTAAACTGAATATCTCCCTGGACAACACCAAATTCATCAAGAAATCGGTAACGGAGGTGGCAGAGACGATCATCCTTTCGCTGATCCTGGTGATCCTGATCATTTACCTGTTCTTCAGGGACTGGGCCATTGCCATCCGGCCGTTGATCGACATCCCGGTGTCGCTGATCTTTACATTTTTCATCATGTATATTTTCGGTTTTTCCATCAATGTGCTTTCGCTGCTTGCCATCGTGCTGGCTACCGGGCTGGTGGTGGATGACGGGATCGTCGTGACTGAAAATATATTTAAAAAGGTGGAAGAGGGCTACTCTCCTTTTGAGGCCGCTATAAAGGGTGCAAACGAGATCTTTTTTGCGGTGATCTCCATTTCGATCACACTGGCGGCGGTATTCCTGCCGGTGATCTTTCTCCAGGGCTTTGTAGGCAGGCTGTTCAGGGAATTTGGTATTGTGATCGGGGCGGCGGTACTGATCTCTGCTTTTGTATCACTGACACTTACTCCTATGCTCAATGCTTACCTTATGAAGAAAGCAGGCCATAAGAAATCGAAGTTCTACGATCTGACAGAACCTTATTTTGTAAGGCTGAATGATTGGTATGAGGAAAAGCTGAATACATTTCTGGACAGAAAATGGCTGGCCATCCCGATCATTGCATGCTGCGTGGGCTTGATTGCCTTGTTCTGGAATATACTTCCTAAGGAAACCGCGCCTTATGACGACCGGAGTGCGATCAATATGAACATGACCACTCCAGAGGGTTCTTCGTTTGCCTACACCGACCGGTTCATGAACAAATTACAGCAAATGATCAGCGACTCCGTTCCCGAAAAGAAGGTGAATATCACCATCACTTCTCCGGGTTTTGGCGGAACAGCTTCGACCAACAGCGGTTTTGTGAGGATGGGGCTGGTTGATCCTGAGGACAGGGAACGGTCGCAGGCCGATATTGCCAATAAATTGACGGCAATCACACGGAAATATACTGAAGGCAAGGTTGTAGTTACCCAGCAGCCTACAATTTCTGTAGGGCGCAGGGGCGGTTTGCCGATCAGCTATATTATCCAGGCGCAGAATTTTGAAAAGCTGAGGGAAAAGGTGCCTTTGTTTATGGATGAGGTTGCTAAAGACCCGACCTTTACTACTTCTGATGTTAACCTGAAATTTAACAAGCCTGAAATTGACCTGACCATCGATCGTGACAAAGCTAAGAACCTGGGCGTTTCCGCTTCTGATATTGGTTCGGCCCTTCAGCTGGGCTTGAGCGGACAGCGTTTTTCTTATTTCTTCATGAACGGCAAGCAATACCAGGTGATCGGCCAGTTTGAGGTGAATGACCGGAAAGACCCGCTGGACCTCAGTTCTGTTTATGTAAGAAATGACAAGAACCAGCTGATCCAGCTGGACAACCTGGTTTCTGCGCGCGAGGAGAGCAGTCCGCCACAGCTTTACAGGAACAACCGCTTTATTTCTGCTACGGTTTCTGCTGGTCTGGCGCCCGGTAAGAGTATCGGAGACGGCCTGGAAGTCATGGACCGCATCTCTGCCAAAGTACTGGACGAATCGTTTTCTACCGATCTGGGTGGTGAATCAAGGGATTTTAAGGAGAGTTCTTCCAATACGCTGTTTGCCTTCGGGCTGGCGCTGCTGCTGGTCTACCTGATCCTTTCTGCGCAGTTTGAGAGCTTTATTGATCCCGTGATCATTATCCTTACTGTGCCGATGGCTGTGGCCGGTGCTTTCTTATCGCTATGGCTGTTTGGACAGAGCTGGAATATCTTCAGTCAGATCGGCACCATCATGCTGATCGGGCTGGTGACCAAGAACGGTATCCTGATCGTGGAATTTGCCAACCAGCTGAAAGAAAAGGGCGCCAGTATCCATGATGCGATCAGGGAGGCTTCTGTATCCAGGCTCAGGCCTATCCTCATGACCAGTCTGGCGATTGCCATTGGTGCGCTGCCTATTGCGATGGCTTTAGGTGCGGCGGCAAAAAGCAGGATGGGTATGGGTATCGTGATCGTCGGCGGCACGACTTTTTCCCTGATATTGACTTTATTTGTAATTCCTGCCATCTATTCTTACTGGTCTAAAGAGCACAAGGCCAATACGGAACTGGAAGAATCTTTAAAATCGGCTTTGGAAAATGATAAAATTGAACATGCTAAATAAATATATGATGAGGGGCAACAGGCTTATATTTTCTTTGGTACTGTTTGGGACTATGCTGTCCGGCCTGCCTGCTGCTGTGGCGCAGGAAAAGCTTTCTTTGCAGGATGCGATTGCGGCTGCTTTGAAAAATAATTATGACATCAAGCTGGTCAGCAACGATTTGCAGATTGCCAAAAATAATGCAAATGCTGGCAATGCCGGTATATTGCCCCGTCTCGACGGCAGTTTTACCGATGGCGGGAGCCGTCAGAACACGACCAGGACGCAGAGTAACGGCAATGAACAGACCCTGACCGGGGTGAGGAATACAAACATGAGCTACGGTGTCGCGCTGGGATGGACCATTTTTGACGGGCTGCAGATGTTCACCAATTATGAACGGCTGAAGGAGCTGGAGAAACAGGGCGAGGTCAATTCAAAGGCAATCATACTGGGCACCATCAGCAGTGTGATCACGGCTTATTATAATGTTGCAAAGGAACAGCAGCTTGTGGTGGCCAGGGACAGTGCGCTCGATGTGTCCCTGTTGCGGCTTAGGATCGCGGACAACAAGCTCGCTATCGGCAGGGGATCAAAGCTGGATGTGATCACGGCACAGGTAGACTACAATACAGATACTTCTGCCTATTTGCAGGAGATCGGCCTGCTGAAAAATGCAAAGACAAGCCTGAACCAGGTACTGGCAAGGGACCTGAACATAGATTTTAGCGTGGAAGAGGAGATCGCCATCAATAGTGCGCTGGATTATGGTACCCTGGCAGGCCAGACCGAACAGTTAAATCCTGATCTGCAGAATGCTTTTATCAATAAAAAAATAGCTGAGCTGAACCTGAAACAGGTAAAGGGCCAGCGTTATCCGGTGATCGGTGTAAACGGGGGCTATGAATACCAGCGCAGCACAAGCCCTACCGGGTTCAATACGCAGCAGAAGACCAATGGCTTTACTTACGGGCTCACTGCAAGCCTGAATATTTTCAATGGGTTCCTGCAACGCCAGAATGAGCGCAATGCCAGGGTTTCCATTAACTCGGCTGAACTGCAGCTGGATAAGACCCGGCAAGACATCAATGCACAGCTGACTTCGGCTTATCAGAACTACCGGACCAGCCTGGACCTGCTTAAAGTGGAAGACAACAATGTGGAGATTGCCAGGCAAAGCCTGGACATCACCCTGGAAAAATACAGGCTGGGCAGTATTGCACCCCTCGAGCTCAGGGAAGCGCAAAGAAATTCCATAGATGCAGTTACCAGGTACCTGGAAGCGCAATATCAGGCAAAGCTCAATGAAATTGGCTTAAAGGAAATCAGCGGGACTTTAAATATCCAATAATTTGCTATTTTTAACGCATGATTCTAGTAGCAGACAGTGGTTCTTCAAAGACCGATTGGATGGGCTATAGCCCTAACGAAACGATCAGTTTCAGTACTCAGGGAATTAATCCTTACTTTTTAAATGCTCATGACATCTTTAAGCTTTTTTCTAAAAAGAAGGAGATCGCGGTGTACGCGGAAAAAGTTAAAGAGATCTATTTTTTTGGTGCAGGCTGTTCCTCTCCTGACAAAATCGAGGTCATCTCCAATGGCATTTCGTCTTTTTTCACCAATGCTTATGTCTCGGTAGAACATGACCTTATGGGCTCTGCATACGCCACCTGCGGCGACAAAAAAGGGCTCACTTGTATACTGGGCACCGGCTCTAATATTTCTTATTTTGACGGGCAGGAACTCCACAATGGCGCGCATGGCCTGGGCTATGTGCTCGGAGATGAGGGTTCGGGAACTTATTTCGGAAGAAAGCTCCTGACCGCTTGTTTGTATGGCGATATGCCTGAGGACCTGGGTGCTGAATTTGCTGCTGATCATGACATCAATAAGGAATCCGTGATCACCAATATTTACCAGAAGCCTGCTCCTAACATTTATCTCGCTTCCTTAAGCCGGTTTATGGCGACCCATCTGGACCATCCTTTCATTCAGGCTGTGCTGCACACCGGGTTCCAGGAATTTGTCGATACCAACATCAGGGATTATCCGGATTATAAGAACCTTGACTGTCATTTTGTAGGCTCGATCGCCTTCTATTACCAGGATATTCTGAAAAAAGTGTGTCTTGATAACCAGGTCAGGGTCGGGAAGATCCTGCAAAAGCCTATTGAAGGTATCTACAATTACATCCTGAGAAAAGAAGGCATCATGGCTTAATCCCCTGCCCCCGCATTGCCCTGATCTTTCTTGCTCCGTATACTGCGGCAGCTGCCAGCAATATTCCTGAACCTCCGTCCAGCGGCAGATCCGGGTCACCTCCCGGCAAGCCGGGATCATCCGTTGCCTTTACTGTAAATACCATTAGCAAAAGTGCCGTAAGCAGGCCATATTTTTTCATACCGGTCATTTTATGAGGCAATGGTAGCTATATCTCCAGGGAAAACAAAGGTGCTTTTACACTTAACCGGATAATCACCGGTTGTCACCTTTTATGTTCCCAGATTTGTCCCTGATTAGAAGTATGATGAACTATCAGGACGTTATCATGAAAAAACTGCTGTATTTGCTGCTGTTTTCCGGGCTCTTTTCCCCCAGAGTTTCTTTGGCCCAGAACTGGCTGAACGGGTATAGTTACCGCAAGAAAATCACGGTTGACAAAGCAAAGGTCTTGCCGGTAACCACTCATACCGGGAGCCAGACTTCACTGGGTGATCTCACTGATTTTCCCCTGCTCATTGAGCTTGTGGACAGGGACCTGGTCCATTTACCCGGCACCGCGGGCAACAAGGTACTGGACGCCGGCGGCAGGGACATTTCTTTTACGCTGGCTTCCGGCCCTGCGGTGCCCCTCAGCTTTCAGCTGGAAAATTATGACCCGGCCACCGGGAAGCTCACTTGCTGGGTAAATATCCCCAATTTGTCTGCAAGCGGCACAGCCTCTTCCGCTACTGCTGTTTATTTGTATTATGGATCTGAACTGCTGCATGATTCTTTTGCTGACAGGGCCGGGGCGGTGTGGAACGGAGGGTTCAGCAGGGTATGGCACATGACCCGGGATGCTGAGCCTGCCACCTGCAGGAATGCCCTGGGAACAGCTCCGCAGGATCTGGTTGGTTCAGTCGATATGAACGGAGACAATTTTCTGAACGCAAAGGTTGGTAAAGGCGCCGGACTGGACGGTGTTTCTGAGTTTTTGACGGCTGAAAAGGATACTGCTGCGGCTTTTACCATTTCCGGCTGGATCAAACCTCTGGCTGGCGGAAAAGAGCAGGTCATTATGGCCAATGACAGCGTCAATGCCGGATTCAGGAACGGATATATCCTGAAACTGAATGATGCGGGAAAGCTGGTTATGGAAATGTACAGGAGCCAGACTGTCACATCGCTGACAGGCAATGCGGTATTGGAGCCGGATAAATGGTATTACCTGATGGCAACAGTTGCTGCTGGCCAGGTGGCTCTCCGGCTAAATGGCAAACTGGTCGCGAGCAGCACCAATCTAAGGGCAGCTTTGGGCGGCTCCCTGCGCATCGGATCGGACAAATCAGGCGGCCGCTTTTTTTCTGGATTGCTGGATGAATTCAGGATCCAGGACAACACAAAACCGGTTGAATGGCACACCACCCAGTATGTGAACCAGGACGATCCCCTTGCTTTCTTTTCGGTATCTGAAGAGGAATATAATCCGCTGGAGTTTTTTGTTTTCACTGGTGCGGTCAGTGAGCTGTGGCAGACGGCGGCAAACTGGAGCAATGCTGTGGTACCGGGCAACGGGAGCAATGTGGTCATCAGCAAAAATGCCTCAGCCCGTTTGCCTGAAAGTGCCGTTACGCTCAACCGGCTGTTGCTCAATCCGGCGGCAGGTCTTGCCATTAGTAACGCTTTGTCGGTGAATGGTGCCATCCGGACGGCGGCGGGATCGGTGATCAGTATAGAGGGTCAGGGCAACCTGAAATGTCTGAATGATGTGATTAATGACGGTCAGATCATTTCTGATCTCCCGGCTCAGGGGACGCTGGTCTTTTCCGGAAATAAGCCGGTTCAGTTTTTGTCGGGTAGCGGCGATGTACGTATTTTCCGCCTGGAAAATATGCAGTCCGGGAAGGAGAACCTGCTGGTGCTCGATGCACCATTGCAGGTAGCTGGTTTTGTAAAACTGATAAAGGGCGGTCTGGATGCCAACGGTCACCTGACCTTACTTTCCGGAGCCGGGACCGGCAGTGCCTCCCTGCTGCCTGTGCCGGTTGCTGATGCCACGATCAGCGGAACTGTCGTTGTGCAGTATGATGTGTCCGGCAGCTACCCTGCCCCGGGATCTGCAAGAAACTGGCGGTTGCTGGCTTCACCTGTTTACCAGGGGATTTCCGGGCCGCTCAGCACATACGATATGGCCGCGTACAAACAAAGTATGTTTGTCACCGGTCCGGGTGGTGCCTCCAATGGCTTTGATCCCTCTTCCCTCAACAATGGTACGATTTATACACATGACCAGTCTCTGCCCGGCACGCTTTCGCAAAAATACATTGCAATCCATGACATCAATGAACGCGTACCGCTGGGCAAGGGTGTCTTTGTCTTTTCCAGGGGATCACGGTATGTGGCCAATGCGTATGCCAGTCAGGTTGAACAACCGCCTTTTTCCAATCCTGAAGGTTTTTGCATCAGTTATAAGGGCACTGTTTTTACCGGCGACCTGGTGATGGAGCTGAACAACAATAATTCGGGTGGCGATGGGGATGGCTTTAATCTTTTAGGCAATCCTTATCCTGCTGCGCTGATCTGGGGAAATCTTGATAAGACCGGGCTTTCTCCTTACGTCTGGATGTTTGATCCACTTAATAATGACTACAGGGTGAGCGATGATCCGGATACGGAAATCCCTTCGGGCTGTGGTTTTTTCGTGAGGGTGACTCAGGGGCAGACAGCAGGCAGGCTGGTCTTTTCAGAGGATTCAAAAAGATCAGAAGCGCCCTTTTCTCCGCTTTCTCTGACCGGAGATCCTGTCCCTGAAGGGCCGGGAAAGATAAAAAGCAGAATGACCGCTTCTTCCGAAAACGCAGGGGTACAGGACTTGTCCGGCTGCGGTTTTACGGCAACTTTAGACAACGGGCCATATCTTGCCAGCTACAAGGTAAGCTTTCGGCCCGGTGGAAATGATGGAGTTGATCACAACGATGCACCAAAAATCGGCGAAGGTTATCTTAACCTTTGCAGCCAGGTCAACGGGACGAGACTTTCTGCTGAGCGGAGAAATTCCCTGAAACAGGATTGCGAAATACAGTTGTACACGTCCGTCTGGGGAAGCGGAACTTACCGGATCTGCCTGCGTCCTGATGCTGCGCTGATGAAAAACGCAGCCATCACCTTAACGGACCACTATCTGAAAAAAGAGATCCCGGTCAAAGATTCATTGCTGAGCTATTATTTCAAATATGATGCTGCTGATCCTGATACAAAAACGGACATGCGGTTCTCGGTCAAGCTTGCGGTACAGCAACAACAGGACGTTCTGGAACACACCCCTGAACTCACGGCCTATCCTAATCCACTTTCGGGGATGCTTTTTTTTAAAAGCAGTTATACCGTTCCCAAACCTGTGCTGCTGGTATTTACGGACCTGCTTGGGAGAATTGCCGACAGGAGAAGGCTGATCATTACCGGAAATGATACCCAAATTGATTGTTCAAATTTACCGGGCGGGCCTTATCTGCTTAATATTGTTGCTGAAGATACGCTCAGGATCATCAGAACGATCAAACTGATAAAGCTTTGAACCTGAATATCTTTACATCCCCCTCACCGGTTAGTGCGTAGCCATAGTCATAACAGTAGAATGACAGGTTATATAAATTCTCTCCACGGATCGTTGTATAGAATTCAAAATCAAATCCTTTTGAGATCAATTCCTTCTTGGACACACGGTGATTTCCCCGGAGATATAAGGTACTCAGGATATCTCTGTTGTTTTTTAACCTGCCCTCTATGATGTTTAAAACATCTGCATTCCGGTTTTTTTTAAGAAAATAGTTGTTCCGGCTTTTACACCGCTCGCAACAATACTTTTTGTCGGTCCTTCCTTTAAGTGCGGAATGGCAATAGACACATTCTCTTGGCGATCTCATTCTTTTAATTTTCGTAAATGTATACAGTTTAACCAAAACAGATATAGTTTCACAATAAATTATTTAAAAAAATAATTTGGAGATTATTTCAATATTTTTCATCAAAAGTCAGAAAATAAAAAAAGCCTTCTGGATATTGTTCCGGAAGGCAAGAATTTTAGTATCGGCGATAAAGCCCGGACTTACCGGATATCGATCTGGTCAGTTTCCCTTGAAATAACATCTGCAATCGAGGTGCTTGCCAGCACATTTAAGGTTGCATTTCTTACATCTATAAATGTCTTTCTGATCCCGCAGGTCACTTCGTCGTGGCATTCATCGCACTTTCTGTAAAATTTTAAGCTGGCACAGGGGACCATTGCTATCGGCCCGTCGGTGATCCTTAAAATATCTGCAAGGAAGATTTCCTCAGGAGCTTTGTTAAGGCTATAGCCGCCTCCTGCTCCTTTTTTACTGTACAGATATCCTGCATTGCGCATATCCAGCAGAATCTGTTCTAAAAATTTCCTGGGTATCATTTCCTTTTCAGCCAGCCTTACGATCTGCATTGGAGGATTGCCAATATTCTTACCCAGTGCGACTAATGCCTTTATGGCGTATTTTGTTTTCTTAGACAGCATATTAACAAATTTAAAAAAAGAATAGATAAGTCGCAGAAAAGGGTTGTTTATTTATTCTCGGTTGCTTTTTGTATTTTTGCCTTGTACCTGCGAAATCCCTATGGCTAAAATACTTATTATTGAAGACGATCTAACATTCTCCCAGATATTAAACGGTTTCCTGAGTAAGCACGGGCATGAAGTTTTTTCAGTCAATGAAGTAAAAAAGAGCTATACCCTTCTTGAAAATGAAAATCCGGAGCTGCTGCTTGTAGACTATCGCCTGCCTGACGGAACGGGATTGGATGTGCTTGCCTACATCAGGGAAAAGGGCTTTGTCCAGCCAATGATCATTATGACCAGCTTTAATGATGTCAGAACTGCTGTAAAGTCTATTCAAATGGGAGCATTTGATTACATCACCAAACCGGTAAATCCTGATGAGTTGCTGATGATCATTAAAAATGCCCTCGGCAAAGGTAAAAAGGCCGGACCGGACGATTCCATAGAAAACGCTGATGCGATCAAAGGCAAAAGTGCCGTTGCTGATAAACTTTATGAACACATTAATCTCGTTGCCCCGACTGATATGTCGGTCATCATTCAGGGAGAAAGTGGTACAGGAAAGGAATACGCTGCACGCAGTCTTCACATGCAGAGTAAACGAAAGGATAAACCTTTCGTGGCTATAGATTGCGGGGCGCTTTCTAAAGATCTTGCTGCAAGCGAGTTGTTCGGCCACGTAAAAGGTGCTTTTACCGGGGCATTAAGCGACAAAAAAGGGCAATTTGAAATTGCTGATGGCGGAACGCTTTTCCTGGATGAGGTAGGGAACCTGAGTTATGAGGTCCAGGTGAAGCTGCTGCGTGCCATTCAGGAAAGATTGATCCAGCCTCTGGGGGGCACGAAATCACGAAAAGTAGATGTACGCATCATTACAGCCACTAATGATGACCTGCGGACCAGTGTTCAGAACGGAACCTTCAGGGAAGATCTGTACCACCGGTTAAATGAGTTCAAGATCCAGTTGCCGGCATTGCGGGAACGCGGAAAAGATCTTGAGCTCTTCATCGCACATTTTATCAGACTTTCAAACAACGAGCTGGGCAAAAATGTACAGCACATCTCACAGCCGGTAAAAGATCTCCTGCTCCACTATGACTGGCCGGGAAACCTTCGCGAACTGAAAAACGTGATCAAGCGGATGGTACTGCTTACCTCAGGCGGTACAGCAGAAATTGATTCGTTGCCTGAGGAAATGATCCTGTCTATAGGCCGGGAACAGAAGCCGGCCGGCTCAGATCTTAAAGCCATCAATGAGCTCAATGAAAAAACACTGATCCTGGAAACACTGATCAAGGTGAAATACAATAAATCCAAAGCTGCGAAATTATTAAATATCGACAGGAAGACTTTGTACAGCAAAATGGAGCGCTACGAAATTGAATGACAAAGTTGATCCAGCCTGTCCAGCAACGATGCGACATCCTTTCTTAGTGCTGAGCTGAATGTTTTCTCTTTTCGCAGCGCTGTTTCGCATGTCCTGAATTCTGCGGCAAGACGTTTGTAACCGACCTGTGCTATTCTCCCCGCCAGCCTGTGAATGACCAGGGCTGCTTTGCTCAGGTCTCCTTTACTTAAAGCCTGCTTCATTTCTTCAATGTCATTTCTGCAATCATCCCTGAACCGCCTTAATATCCTTTCAAGCTGCTCTTCATCTCCAAATGTCATCTTCCGCAGCGCAGAAAAATCTGCTTCTTCCTCGTCCGGTAATGATCGGGCTGCATCTATGGACAGCGCAGCCAGAAGCTCAGCTTCCCGAAATGGCTTCATGAGCAGCCCGTCAAATCCATTGTTCAGTAAAAAGTCCCTCTCATCCGGCAATACCTGGGCAGTAATGGCATATATCTTTACCTTGTCACCAACGCTTTGCCTTAAAATGCTGCAAAGCTGGATGCCATCCATTTCCGGCATCCTAATGTCCATAAAAATGTATTTTAGTGACGGGTCTGCATCCTCATTCAGCAATTGTGACGGCGTACTGAAGCTTTTGTACGGGATGTCATGTTTGCTAAAAATGATGCTGCAAAGGTCGAGGATCAGCTGATCGTCATCTACGATCCATACCATATCACCGGTAATGCTTTTTTGAGCCGCCTTCAACGCCGGAACTTCAGGAGCCTCAGCGACACTGAAAGTTAAAAGTACTGTAAATATGCTGCCCGCCCCCGGCTTGCTTTTTACATAAATGCGCCCGCCCTGATTTTCCACAAGCGCCTTAATAATGGCCAGTCCCAGGCCCGTGCCTGCATTATGGTCATTGCGGGTAGTGGTCCCTTGTTCAAATTCATTGAAAATGGTGCTGCATTCTGCTTCGGTCAGGCCGATCCCGGTATCCTTTACATTGAAGGTAAAATAAAGGTCGTCCCCTTTTCTTTTATAAAAAGAAGACAGAACAATTTCACCAGACATGGTAAACTTAATGGCATTGCCCAGTAAATTATATAAGATCTGCTTGAGCCTGAACGGATCGCCATTAATGTATTTAATGCCCTCAAAATCAAGTTCGGTCTTTAGTGCCAGCGATTTTGATCCGGCATTGGGCCGGACTACAGATACAACTTCATCGATCAGTGACTGAATGTCAAACCGCTCCCGCCGAAAGGTAAATTTTCCGGAGATGATCCTGTTGTAGTCCAGCACTTCGTTCACGATCTGAAGCAGGTGCTCCGAAGAATGGTGTATGGCTTCAATATGTTTACGGTCCGGATGGTCCTGCTGGCTGATCATATCGGCATAACCAATGATTGACTGCAGCGGGGTCCTGATCTCATGGCTCATATTTGACAGGAAGCGCTGCTTTGCCTTTCCATGATATTCAGCTTCATCTCTTGCCAGTTCAAGCTCATTTCTATATTTCGCACTTTTGGTGATATCCGTAAGGATCAGATACAAAAGCACACCCGTCAGAACAACAAAAACGAGCATGATCAGGCTGATCGTGCTGATCCCGGTATTCACTACCCTGTTTGCTTGTGTGCTGCTGGTCTCAATCTGGGCAACTACCTCATTTTCCACCTGCCTCAGCAGGTTTTGCATCTGCAGGATCAGCTGGTTATTGGCCCTGGCAAGTACGGCTTCGTTTTTCAGGAAACTCGCATTTTCCCTGCGTTGCTCAGTTTCAATAAACTGAAGTGATCTTTCCAGATCTCCGGTCAGCTTTTCTTCTGCCGATAGCGAGATCGTATCTCTCCTGACCTTTTCCTCGCTGACAATTTTTATCGCTTTGTTGTCGGCAGGCTTTTTTCTGCCAAATATCTTCCCAAAGAAGCCCCTGGATTTCTCTTCCGTCGGATAGATGGTTGTCGTAGATGTTTTTTCTTCTGTTGCCAGCACTGTGCTGTCTGGCTTGCCGGTATTCTTTGAAACGATGGAACTGATGTTCTTTACCTGTTCGGAAAAAGCGTTGTTGTTGACCATACGCTCCCGGACCTTCAGGTAATTTACAAATTGTTTGTCTCTATCGTTCAGCAATTTCTTGATCGCTCTGATCCGGCTTAGCTGGGCAGAATCAAGCACGTACATGTCTGCGAGTGTATCCAGAACCGCTTTCAGCTGTCCGGAAGCCTTGAAACCCTTACGGTAATTTTCCGGGCTGCTCAGCGCCTGCTCCTTCTGTAGCTGGTCCAGCGCGCTGATCTTTCTGGAGATCACATTGACAATGCGAAGCCGCTCACTGGGTGCTGAGATGCTTTCAACAGTGTTCAGCATTTCCTTGAATGCCACCCGGCTCACACCCCAGGCCATAAATAATGCAAAACAAGCCAGTACCAGCGCAATGATCACCTTGCTCTTCATTGCTTTTACGAAACTATTTTTGGAGACACCGCTCATTAAACTTCTATCGGTCAGGGCAAACCTAAAGCAACCATGAATTCAACCATTCAATGGCGGCAATAACCATTTCCCTAAACATTTTTGATTAGTTGATAAAAACAGCCAACTTAATAACTAAACGGCTATTTTCCTGTTATATTTTGCCCTGTACTGGATAGGTGACAATCCGGTGATCCGCTTGAACGTGGTCCTGAAGGCTTTCGTATCTGTATAGCCTACCTTATACATGACCTCATTGACATTTTCCCTTGAAGATTCCAGACTTACCTTGGCGGCCTCCATTTTAACACGCTGGATATATTCTACGATCGTGTTTGCCGTAGCCTTCTTGAACCTCCGTTCCAGATTTCTTCTTCCTATGGCCTGCATCTCTGCGAGCTGATCGATCGTGATCTTTTCACTGAAATTATTTTCAATAAATTCCTGGATCTTCTTGATCGGTTCGTCCTCATGTGTTTTCTGGCCCTGAAAGATCGTAAATGACAACTGGTTCTGCCTGTCGAGTTCAATAGCGAACACCTTGGCAGATAACACGGCGATCTCCCGGCCTGCATATTTCTCGATCAGGTATAAAATGAGGTTCAGGTATGAAAAAGCACCTCCGCTGGAATAAATGCCCTGTTCATCCGTGATGATCTTTTCAGTAACCAGCGTTACATCCGGGAACATTCTTTTAAAGTCATTTTCAGCCAGCCAGTGCGTTGCGCATTTTCTTCCCTTCAGTAACCCCGTGGAAGCAAGCAAAAAAGCACCCAGGCAAAGACTGGCGATTTCGGATCCGGCCTCGTAGTGCTTCTTGATCCAGGGAATGAACTCCCGGTTCTTCTCTATCGCTTCACCGATATCTCCGTCTATGGCCGGAATAATGATCAAGTCTGTTTGCGCGACATCAGCAATGGTCGCAGAGCTGTTTACCGTAAACAATCCGCCGCTGACCGGGGTTGCTTCAGAAAGACCCACAAGCTGGACTTTAAATATCGGCGGGGCTCCTTTTGCTTTGAAAAATTCATTTACCTGACTGAACAGTTGCCTGGAACCTTCCAGGCTTCCCAGGACGGCCCCCTTAGGCACAAGGATAGAGATATGTTTCATAGAGTTATGGCGTAAACACCGAAGATAAAAAGCTTAAGACAACAATACAAATAATTAAATTATTGATTTACAGCAGCTATTTAACGGAAACTATAAAAACAAAGAAAAGCACAATTGTAACAAAATACTTGATAAACAAATTGTAATTTTAGTGTTAACCAAATTTTTAGCCTAAATGAAAAGATTACTGCCTTTCCTGTGCATTGCGCTTATATACTGTAGTTGCAAAAAGGAAAAAACAATTGACGAACCAAAGGATCCCGAACCGGAGGTCGAGGTAAAAGACACCGTTGCGCTGACACTGATCAAAATAGAACCTGTAAACAACAAGGATAAGGTCACGCAGGACATTTATGGGAAAATAGTGAATGACACCATTAACTTTCTGATCCCTTCCTTTGAAAACAACAAAAAATTCGTTGTGACGTTTGCGGCGACCAATGCTACCGTTACGGTCAATGACACCGTCCAGGAAAGCGGCAAAACGCTTACAGACTTCAGCAAGATCATAGACTACAAACTTACATCGGCCAAAGGTACCACCAAAACCTATAAGATCAATCTTAAGAACTTTACCGGCCTGCCGATATTGTATTTAAACACAACTGACTCCATCACCTCTAAAGATGAGTATGTGGAAGGTGCGGTGACCATAAATACGAACAACCTTTATGAGCAGCCGCTGAAAAATATCGCACTGCAGGCGAAAGGGCGGGGCAACAGCACCTGGGGAATGCCTAAAAAACCCTACCGTTTAAAGTTCAGCAGCAAAGCACCCATGCTTGGCATGGGCACCGCCAAGAACTGGGTCCTGCTGGCCAACTATTCTGATAAGACTTTGATGAGGACCAGTATCGCGTTTGATCTGGGCAGAAAGATCGGGGCAGATTTCACTTTTGACGGCAGATTTGTAGAGCTTGTCATGAACGGGAAATATGCCGGAAGCTATTACCTGACCAGCCAGGTTGAGGTCAATGAGAACAGGGTGAACATCCCGGAGCTCAAAAAATCGGTCACGTCGCCTCCCGACATCACAGGCGGCTACCTTTTGGAACAGGACATGAGACTGGATGAAGATTTCTGGTTCCGCACCAAAAAAGCAGATCTGCCCATCACCATTAAATCACCAGAAGACATTACAGACAGTCAGCTTGACTACATCAAGGACTATATGCAGCAAACCGAAGACGCGATCCTCTCTGAAGAATTTTCGGACCCTGATAAGAGTTATGAGAAGTTTATAAATACGGAATCCTTTATCAACTGGTATATCGTTCAGGAGATCATGAAAAATGAAGATGCACAGGAAAAGACCAGCATTTTTTACTATAAGGACAGGAACGGCAAATTGAGCATGGGGCCCTTGTGGGATTTCGACCTTGGTGCAGGAAATGTGGACTATTCTGATTCCAGGTATCCGACGGGCTGGTGGATCAAAGATGGCCCCTGGTTCAGGCACCTGTTCAAAGACCCCAAATTTATTGCAAAATTAAAAACAAAATGGAACGCAATTAAGGGCAAAGAACTCAAAGAGATTCCCAAAACGATAGATAGAACAGCCGCCTACCTGGACTTGTCTCAAAGGGAAAACTTCAAAAGATGGAACATCCTGGGTATCTACGTCTGGCCCAACCAGTTTGTGCTCGGAAGCTACTCGGCAGAAGTCGCCCAGCTCAAAAGGTGGCTTAATGAAAGGATATCCTGGCTTGATTCAGAAATTAACAAGCTTTAGGTCATAAAAAAGCCGGCTTATTTACGCAAGCCGGCTTCACTAAGATTGAAAATTGTTTGTTACAGCATTTTGATCTTGATATTTCTCCACTGGCTGGATCCGGGATGTTCCTGCAAAGCGATCTTGCCTTTGGCAACTTTTGCAAAATTCTTAAAAAATGGATCTTTAAACTTACTGTTGGCCACCATGTTGTTCCATTCCTCACTGCCGATCTGGCCTTCAAATGTCTTGGTTCCGTTCAGGTAAAAAGTCAAATGTCCCTTGTTCTGGATCAGCCTGACTTTGTTCCATTCTCCCACAGGTACCGGTTTTGACACAGAAGCATCACCAGACATGTCGTACAGGCATCCGGCCAGGTGGTTCTGTTTTTTATTGTCATCTGCATCGATGTTGTCCAGCACCTGCATTTCAGGACCTGTAGCATAAGTTGCCCTGTTCTCAGGAGCTTCCTGAATGTCAAAAATAATCCCACTGTTTCCGCCTTTGGAGATCTTCCATTCCAGGTTCAGCTCATAGTTCTCAAATTCTTCATCAGTCACAATGTCACCACCACCGCTTCTTGGCTTTGTCTGATCAAAGACCAATGCTCCGTCTACCACCTGCCACTTTGAACCCACTGTATCTCTCAGATAAGTATGCCAGCCCTTGGTGGTCTTGCCATCGAACAGCAGTTTCCATCCCTCCTTTTGTTCCTTTTTAGTAAGTGTATTTGGCGCCTGTGCCATAGCTGCTCCGTTCATTAACAAAGCAGCAGTAAAAACAATAAGTGTTTTTTTCATCTGTATAAATTTGGTTTTCTAATTATGATGGTCCATAATTCTTGTGCGTACTAAGGTAATAAATAAAGTTATTCAGATATATATGAACTAAATCGTTTTTTGGCTGCGGAAACAAAGAAATTACAGAAGATTTTTCTTTGTTTTTCAAATGGTAACAGTAAATTGGATGTTTAAACTACCGCTATGAGCCAACTTTTCAGGATGCTGCTGCTGTTTTGTTCGGCAGGGATCGTGCTGGGATCAACTTCCTTTACTTTTTTACACCATCAGGAACAAAGGCCGGTAAAAAGGGATAAGCGTCCCAATATCGTAGTAATTCTGGCCGACGACCTTGGTTATTCAGACATCGGATGTTATGGCGGTGAGATCAGCACGCCAAACCTTGACCGGTTAGCCGCCGGAGGCCTGCGGTTTAAACGCTTTTACAATACCTCGCGGTGCTGCCCCTCAAGAGCGGCGTTGCTTACCGGACTGTACAATCACAATGCGGGGATCGGAGAAATGACTACCGATAGAAATATTGAAGGATATCGCGGCGCGCTTACAAAAAATGCAGTTACCATAGCAGAAGTATTGAAAACAGCTGGCTATAGAACAGCCATGTCCGGCAAATGGCACGTATCCAACACCATAGAGCAAGTTACGCCGAAAACCCAATTGGACTGGCTGAACCACAAGACCTCCCATCCCCTGTTTTCGCCGGTTGGACAATACCCCACCAGCAGGGGTTTTGAAAAATTCTTTGGCACGATCTGGGGCGTGGTAGATTATTTCGATCCGTTCAGCCTGGTAAGTGGCACAACACCGATCGGCGAGGTGCCTGCCAATTATTACCATACAGACGCCATCAATGATACCGCCGCAGCCTATATACGGGAATTCAGCAAAGGAGAACAGCCATTTTTTCTGTATGTCGCACAAAATGCACCTCACTGGCCGCTCCAGGCTCCAAAAGAAGAGATTGAAAAATATAAAGATACCTATAAAGGCGGTTGGGATGTCATCCGCAAAGCCAGGTATGAGCGTATGGTCAGCTCCGGGCTGATCGATCCCGGAAAGGCTCCGCTGTCGCCACGGCGTTTCAACGACCTGAGCTGGGAAGACAACAAAGACAAAGAATGGGATGCCCGGGCGATGGCAGTCCACGCTGCAATGATCGACCGGATGGATCAGGGAATAGGCAGGATCATTAGCGCACTCCGGGAAACGGGACAATTGGACAATACTCTGATCCTGTTCCTGAGCGACAACGGTGCGAGCCCGGAAGATTGCTCAAAATATGGCCAGGGCTTTGACAGGCCCGGTGAAACGCGCGACGGGCAGAAAATAACCTATCCTGTATACAAAAAGGTGCTGCCAGGGCCGCAAACCACCTTCAGCTCGATAGGTGTACGCTGGGCAAATGTAGCCAATACTCCCTATCAGTATGCCAAAGAAGAATCTTATGAGGGTGGAGTCCGCACACCGCTGATCGCATTCTGGCCAAAAGGCATCAAAGTAAAAAAGGGCAGTTTTACTGAACAATCTGGTCATGTCATGGATTTCATGGCGACCTTCATTGAGCTTGCACAGGCCAGATATCCGGCTACATATAACGGAAATACCATCAAGCCTATGCAGGGCATCAGCTTTTTGCCGGTATTGAAAGGAAAGCCTTCAAAAGGACATGAATACTTGTTCAACGAGCATTACAGGGCACGCTATGCCCGCTCAAAAGAATGGAAACTGGTCTCCACCGCACAGGACACCTTATGGAGGCTTTACCGCATCAACGAAGATGAAACAGAGCTCAATGACTTGTCTGCAAGGTATCCAGCAATAGTAAAAGACCTGAACCAGCGATGGAGACAATGGGCAATAGCCAACCACGTTTTACCAAAGAAATGACCCGCCTGACAAATTTCACACCCATACTGCTGATCCTGGTCATGCTTTCCTGTAAGCCTGGGAAAAAAGAATCCGTCACGCTATCTGCAGATTCATTGGAAAACTGCTCCAGCAATCTCCCAAAGCGCTATGGTGTAATGCCGGCAAACAACAACGTCAGCAGGGGCGGCACAGACCGGAAGGGAATGGTGCTGATCCCGGCGGGCGAATTTCTGATGGGTGCTTCTGATCGTGACGGACGACCGGACGAGTATCCCAGGCACAGGGTAAAACTGGCTGCTTTCTGGATGGACGTAACGGAAGTGACCAATGCGCATTTCAGCGAATTTGTAAAGGCAACCGGCTATGTCACAACGGCTGAGCGGAAGCCGGACTGGGAGGAACTTAAAAAGCAACTCCCGGCAGGTACACCTAAACCTCCTGATAGTGTGCTGGTGGCTGCCTCGCTGGTCTTTCAGCCCCCGGCACGGATTGAGAACCTGAACAACGCCGCACAATGGTGGAAATGGCAAAAAGGAGCAGACTGGAAACATCCGCAGGGCCCCGGCAGCACCATACAGGGCAAAGAAAACTATCCTGTGGTGCACATCTCCTGGGATGATGCGCAGGCTTATTGCAAATGGGCCGGCAAACGGCTCCCCACCGAAGCAGAATGGGAATATGCCGCCAGGGGCGGCCTGAAAGACGTTATCTATGCCTGGGGCAACCAGGATCCGGGAACAGGGTTCTATAAAGCAAATATCTGGCAGGGCGATTTCCCCGTCAAGAACACCGGCACAGATGGCTACCGCGGACTCGCCCCGGTCCGACAGTTCAAAGCCAACGGTTATGGCCTGTATGACGTGGCCGGTAACGTCTGGGAATGGTGCAGCGACTGGTACCGCGACGATTGGTACCAAAGCAGCAGCGAAGGGACTGCCGACAATCCGCAAGGCCCCTCAGAAAGCTATGACCCGATGGAGCCGGACAGCCCGAAAAAGGTGGTCCGGGGAGGTTCGTTCATGTGTCATTCCTCCTACTGTAAAGGTTATCGCGTCAGTTCCAGAATGAAATCAGCACCGGATACCGGCCTGGAAAATACTGGTTTCCGCTGCGTAGCCGAAGCCAACTGACAAAGGCAATCCATCATTTTGTTTCAAATGCTATTCAAATCGTCTCAATTTGACGGCTTGTCCAAAAACATGGACATTTTTAGATTAAACTTGCTGTTCAATTTATGCTAAACACCAAATGAGACTTAAACAACTGATACTATCGGGCTTACTGGCAGTCCTGCTGATGCCCGCAGTGAACGGTCAGGAAAGAAAGGCACCAGCCTACCCGCTGATCACCCATGACACTTATTTCAGCATCTGGACGGCCACCGACCAGATCAACAAATCTACTACCAGGCATTGGTCGGGCAGCAACATGTCCCTTCTGGCTTATGCGAAAGTAGACGGAAAAACATACCGCCTGCTGGGCAAAAAAGAACCCAACTACAAAACACTGCTGGCCACTGCCGATGAGACGCCCTATGAAGTTGCCTATACCGAAAGCAAACCGGCAGACAACTGGATAAACCCTGCATTCAGCGCGGCGGGCTGGAAAAAAGGGGTCGCTCCTTTTGGCCGCGATGCAGGCAAGCCAAAAACAAGATGGGACAGCAAAGACCTCTGGGTAAGACGGAGTTTCAGCTTCAGCGGACTGGCAGACAGCAAATTGTACCTGAAGATCTTTCACGATGACAATATAGAGATCTACTTGAACGGGACGCAGATCTACCAGCACAAGGGATGGACAACCGGATATGAATATATCCCACTGCCGGAAATTGCCCGGACTAAGCTGAAAAAAGGCCAGAACCTGCTCGCCATTCACGTAACCAATACTACCGGCGGGCAATACCTGGATGCAGGTATTGTCAAGGAGATCAAAGACCCGGAAGAAGCAGGCATCACCGATGCCCTGCAAAAAGCATCCGTACTGACTGCTACCAGCACCGCTTATGACCTGGTATGTGGTAAGGTAAACATCCGGATGACCTTTACCTCCCCGCTCCTGCTGGACGACCTGGACCTGCTGGCTAGGCCGGTATCCTATATCTCCTTCCTGGCTACCGCTTCAGATGCACAGACACACGATGTCAAGGTGACTTTCGGCGCCTCTACCAATATCGCCGTCAACAGGCCCGAACAGACTGTACAGGCAGAAAGATACAAATCCGGACAGGTAGCAATACTTAAAGCAGGTACACTGGAACAAACGCTGCTTACCAGGAAAGACAACGATTCCAGGATAGATTGGGGATATGTGTACCTCGCTGTACCGCAGGACCAGCAAGCGGTGCAGTACATCTCTCCCAAATTCAGTCTGAACAGCCAGACCGCTAACCAAAGCTCAGTAAAAGGCAGACAGCTTTTTCTGAACACGACACTTAACCTGGGCAAGGTGGGTGCAAAGCCTGTTGAACAATATGTTATGCTGGGCTACGACGACCTTTACTCCGTTCAATATTTCGGACAGAACCTGAAGCCCTGGTGGAAGAACGATCCGCAGGAGACCATTGAAAAGCAACTTGGCAAAGCAAGCGAAACACATGCGGCGGTGATCGAAAAATGCAAAGCATTTGATGCCCGGATGCGCAGCAAAGCATTGGGCCTGGGCGGAGAGACCTATGCCAAACTATGCGAGCTTGCCTACCGGCAGTCCATCGCAGCCCACAAGCTGGTGAAAAGCCCGCAGGGAGATCTCTTGTTCCTCTCCAAGGAGAACTTCAGCGGTAGCTTTATCAATACGGTGGATGTCACTTATCCCTCGGCACCGCTGTTCCTGGAATACAATCCCGAGCTGATGAAAGGAATGCTCAACGGCATATTTTACTATAGTGAAAGCGGAAAATGGAACAAACCTTATCCTGCGCATGACCTGGGCAGCTATCCGCTGGCCAACGGTCAGACCTATGGGGAAGACATGCCCGTGGAAGAGGCCGGCAATATGATGATCCTGACCGCAGCCATTGCCAGGGCAGAAGGTAATGCAGACTATGCAAAAAAACACTGGAATACGCTGACCACCTGGGCAGCATACCTGAATAAAGAGGGCTTCGATCCTGCCAACCAGCTCTGCACAGATGATTTTGCGGGGCATATGGCACGCAATGCCAACCTTTCTGTAAAAGCCATCGTCGGCCTGGGCTGCTATGCCATGCTTGCGCAGATGCTGAATGAGACCGAAACTGCGCAGAAGTATCAGGCCATTGCGAAAAAAATGGCTTTGGACTGGATGAAAATTGCAGACGACGGAGACCACTATGTCCTTGCTTTTGGCAAAGAAGGTACCTGGAGCCAGAAATACAACCTGGTTTGGGACAAGTTGCTCGGTCTGGGCATTTTCCCCAGGGAGGTGGCCCAAAAAGAAATCCGGTACTACCTTACTAAACAGAATACTTACGGATTGCCGTTGGACAGCAGGAGAGATTATACCAAATCAGACTGGATCCTCTGGACCGCAACCCTGGCAGACCAGCAAGCTGATTTTGAAAAACTGATCGGACCGGTCTATCAATTTGTGCTGGAGACCACTCCGCGCGTACCCTTAACCGACTGGCATGAGACCAAAACCGGAAAACAGTCTGGTTTTCAGGCCCGGAGCGTGGTAGGCGGGTATTTTATAAAATTCCTGGAAAAAGGACAAAAGTAAAGGAAGGGATAAAAAGTAAAGTAAAAGATAAAAAGTAAAAGAAAGCCGCTTTAAAAATAAGGCGGCTTTTTCGTATTCAGGCCGCCTGGACGATCCTTAAATTATTGACAAAATTCTGACTGTTAAAAAATGTTAAGATCACCTTAAGTACATGGTCTAATATTATTTTTGACGCCGGTTATGAAGGTCGTTATATTTTTTCTGTCCTTGTGTTTCCTGCTGATCAAAGGAAATGATGATGCCTATGCTACCTTCCTTCAGAAAAAACCGGCCTCTTCCCCTGTCCAAAAGATCGAAAAAAGGTTAGAAAGAAAATTCGGATCCGCCAACCAGGGCTTTCCGGTATTCAGGAACAATACTTTCAAGGAACAAAAAGAAGACTTTATCAGCCTCGAGGACGACGATGAGGAACTGACATTTTCCAGGAAATATGTGCTGCTGGCAAAATATTTCGTGGTTCTTGCCTATACAGCCCTTTTAGCCTGCTGCTATAATTATTTCAAAAGCCGCCTGCCTTTCTGCTGGCACCTTTCTTATATTTCCACCCATAAATACATCCTTCAAAGGGTTTTGAGGATATGATCAACCATCTGTATCAAAGGGAATCGCTGATTCCGGTTCATCGTATCATTCAATAACTACTTAATACACAATGAAGAGATTTATAATGTTTGTGGGCTTGGGCACCATCTTGTGCCATGCAGGCTGCACGTCTGAAAAAGAACAAAAGGAAGAAACCGGTAAATACCTGGTCACTTCACCGCTAAAGATAGACACCTCATTTACCAAAGAATATGTTTCGCAGATCAAATCTGTCCGTAATATTGAGATCAGGGCACAGGAGAAAGGCTACCTTCAAAACATCTATGTAGACGAAGGGCAGTCCGTAAAAACAGGCCAGTTGCTGTTCCGTATCATGCCGAAATTATATGAAGCCGAATTCCAGAAAGCCCAGGCTGAAACCAGGGCGGCAGAAATAGAGCTGCAGAATACCAAAACCCTGGCCGACAAAAATGTTGTCTCAAAGAATGAGCTGGCAATGGCACAGGCTAAACTGGACCAGGCAAAAGCAGAAATGTCGCTGGCTAAACTGCACTTGTCATTTACAGAGATCAGGGCACCGTTTGACGGAACCATTGACCGGATCCCACTAAAACTGGGCAGCCTTGTAGATGAAGGCGAGCTGCTGACCAGCCTCTCTGACAACAGCCAGATGTTTGCCTACTTCAATGTTTCAGAGCCGGAATACCTGGACTATCAGACCAATACACAAAACCGTGCGAACCGCAAGGTAAACTTGCTGCTGGCCAACAACCAGCCCCTGAAGTACCAGGGGGATGTGGAAACTGTGGAAAGCGAGTTTGACAATGAGACTGGCAATATTGCCTTCAGGGCCAGGTTCCCTAACCCTGAGCACCTGTTGAAAAACGGGGAAACGGGAAAGGTCCGGATGACCGTCCCGCTCAGGAATGCGCTGATCATCCCTCAAAAGGCAACTTATGAGATCCAGGACAAGATCTATGTTTTTGTGGTGGACAAGAGCGGCGTGGTCAGGTCAAGGAACATCAGCATCGACGGGGAAATGCCCGATCTGTATGTGGTGGGGAACAGCCTCTCTGAAAATGACAGGATCCTGCTGGAGGGCGTGCAAAAGGTAAAGGATGATGACAAGATCGCCTGCGAGTTTGTGGCACCTAAGGAAGTCATCTCCCGTCTGCAACTAAAGGCAGAATAATCGTTCACTCCTTAAAAGCGCAAGTTTATGTTTAATAAATTCATACACAGGCCTGTCCTGTCTATTGTCATATCGCTCATTATTACTTTTCTGGGCGTGCTGGCCATTACCCAGCTGCCCGTCACCCAGTTCCCGTCCATTTCGCCTCCCAAAGTGAACATCACCGCAGAATATCCAGGTGCGAATGGTGAGCTGATGACCAAATCCGTACTCATCCCGCTGGAGCGCGCCATCAACGGTGTGCCCGGAATGAAATACATGGCCTCCGATGCAGGTAACGACGGGGAGGCTTCGATACAAGTGGTGTTCAACCTGGGTACAGATCCGAACCTTGCTTCTGTCAATATCCAGAACCGGGTTGCTTCTGTAGTCAATAAACTGCCTCCGCTGGTGGTCCGGGAGGGTGTAAAGATCACCCGTGAAGAGTCCAACATGCTCATGTATATCAACTTGTACAGCAAGGACCCTAAAATGGACCAGAAATTCCTTTTCAACTTTGCAGACATCAATGTGTTGTCTGAGCTGAAAAGGGTCGACGGCGTAGGTGTGGCCGACATTCTCGGCAACCGTGAATATGCCATGAGGATCTGGCTGAAACCAGACCGCATGCTGGCTTATAAAATTTCTGCCGACGAGATCCTGAAAGCGCTGGACGAACAGAGCCTGGAGGCCTCGCCCGGCAAAACCGGAGAAAGTTCCGGCAAAAGATCTGAAGCATTTGAATATGTGCTCAAGTATCCCGGCAGGTACAATACCAAAGAGGGTTATGAAAACATTGTGGTAAAAGCCAGCCCTAAGGGTGAGCTGCTCCGTCTGAAGGATGTTGCAGATGTGGAATTTGGAAGTTCGATGTACGATATTTATTCCAACCTCAATGGCAGGTCATCGGCGGCAATCACTTTGAAGCAGTCTTACGGAAGCAATGCCAGCCAGGTCATTAAGGACGTAAAAGCCAAAATGCAGGAGATCAAGGCAAGCTCCTTTCCCAAAGGGATGGATTATGAGATCAGCTATGATGTTTCTAAATTCCTGGATGCTTCGATCGAAAAGGTGATCCATACGCTGGTTGAAGCCTTTATCCTGGTAGGTCTGGTGGTATTCCTTTTCCTGGGAGACTGGCGCTCCACCCTGATCCCGGCCATCGCAGTGCCGGTATCGCTCATCGGTACGTTTGTTTTTATGTCCTATTTTGGCATTACGCTCAACCTGATCACACTGTTTGCCCTCGTGCTGGCAATCGGGATAGTGGTGGACAATGCCATTGTGGTCATTGAAGCTGTGCATGCCAAAATGGAGGAAAAGCATCTTTCTCCTCTCAAGGCTACGGAAGAGGCCATGCATGAGATCAGCGGAGCCATCATCGCCATCACCTTTGTCATGGCGGCAGTGTTTGTCCCTGTGGCGTTCATGTCTGGCCCGGTTGGTATATTTTACCGGCAGTTTTCTATTACGATGGCTACCTCCATCATTCTTTCCGGGCTGGTCGCGCTTACACTTACACCTGCCCTTTGTGCCATCATGCTCAAGAATAACCATGGCAAAGCCAGAAAGAAGACCGTGCTGAACCGCATACTTGACGGTTTCAATAACTGGTTTAACGGTGTTTCAGGAAGCTATCAAAACCTGCTTGGCCGGATCGTCAATAAAAGAGTGGTCACTTTTGTAATGCTCCTTGCTTTTTGCGCGGGAACCTGGCTACTGAACAACAACCTGCCTTCCGGCTTTATCCCCAATGAAGATCAGGGTATGTTCTATGCGGTGATCCAAACGCCTCCGGGTTCATCCCTGGAACGGACCAACCAGGTCGCTGAACAGTTGCAGAAGATCGCTGAAGGCGTGGAAGGAGTCCAGTCTGTTTCTTCTCTGGCAGGTTATGAGATCCTGACAGAGGGTACCGGGGCCAACTCGGGAACCTGCCTGATCAACCTCAAAAGCTGGGAAGAGCGCAGGCATTCCGTTCAGGATGTCATCGCTGAGCTGGAGGAAAAATCCAAAGACATCACGGGTGCCACCATTGAATTTTTCCAGCCTCCTGCCGTGCCAGGTTACGGGGCTGCCGGTGGTTTTGAGCTTCGTCTGCTGGACAAGGCGGGATCCGGCGATTATAAGAAAATGGAAACGGTGAGCAGCGACTTTGTAAAGGAGCTCAGCAAACGCCCGGAGCTGTCTTCTGTGTTTACTTTCTACAGTGCCAGCTTTCCGCAATACATGCTGAGGGTTGACAACGACATTGCCCAGCAGAAGGGTGTAACCATTGAAAATGCAATGAATACGCTGTCTACACTGGTGGGCAGTAACTATGAAACGAGCTTTATCAAATATGACCGGCAATACAAGGTAATGGTACAGGCCCTGCCTCAATACCGGGCTTTGCCGGAGGATATCCTGAAGCTGTACGTGAAGAACGATCATGATGAGATGGTGCCTTTCTCTGCTTTTATGAAGATTGAAAAAGTGTACGGGCTGTCGGAGATCACCCGGCACAATATGTACAATGCATCAGAGATCAGCGGTGCAGCTGCTCCCGGCTACAGCAGTGGCTCCGCGATCAATGCTGTGGCAGAAGTGGCTAAAAAAACTCTGCCAAGGGGTTTTGGGATCGACTGGGCAGGTATTTCGGCCGACGAGGTAGCCCGGGGCAATCAGGCTATATATATATTCCTCATCTGTCTTGTTTTTGTATACATGCTGCTCGCCGCACAGTATGAGAGCTTTATCCTTCCTTTTCCGGTGATCCTTTCCTTGCCGGCCGGGATCTTCGGTGCTTTCCTTTTACTGAAATTACTTGGTCTTGAAAACAACATTTATGCGCAGGTGGCCATGGTTATGCTGATCGGATTGCTGGGCAAGAACGCGGTGCTGATCATCGAATTTGCCGTTCAGAAACACCGTGCCGGCAGTTCTGTATTGAAGGCTGCGATAGAGGGCGCGGCTGTCAGATTCCGGCCTATCCTGATGACTTCCTTTGCTTTTATTGCCGGCCTGATCCCGCTGGTCTTTGCCTCCGGCCCCGGAGCGACCGGCAACAAGACCATCGGTTCTGCTGCTGCCGGAGGGATGTTGTTTGGAACGGTCTTCGGGGTCATCATTATACCTGGACTATATTACATTTTTGGCAGGATCTCAGAGCGGCACATTCTTGTCAAGAATGAAGAAGAAAATCCATTAACAGAAGAAATTGATCACAATGAATAAACTCAGGATATATAAAAACACTGGCCTGCTTGCAATCTGCCTGGCTATTGCAAGCTGCAAGATCCCTGCTGTTACACAACGGACAGAAAACAGATCAGTACCTGGCTCCTACACCAATAACCAGGACACCACCAATATGGCTAATATCCGGTGGCGAGACTTTTTTACTGACAAAAACCTGGTCAGTTTGATAGACACCGCTCTCAAAAACAACCAGGAGCTAATGATTACCTTGCAGGAGATAGAGATCGCCAGGAATGACATCAAGGTAAGACAAGGTCAATTAGTCCCCTCTGTTGGCGCAAAAGCCGGAGTTGGAGTAGAAAAAGTAGGAAGGTACACCAGCCAGGGAGCAGGAGATGCTTCAACAGAGATCGCACCGGGAAAAGAAGTACCAGACCCACTGATGGACTATTCAGCAGCCGTCTATGCAAACTGGGAAGCCGATATCTGGAAAAAACTGCATAATGCCAAAAAAGCAGCAGTAAGCCGGTATCTATCATCATTAGAAGGCAAAAATTTCGTACTGACCAATCTGATAGCTGAAGTAGCCAATTCTTATTACGAGCTTCTTGCACTGGACAATCAGCTGGAAATTGTCAGACAAAATATAGCGCTGCAAAAAAATGCGCTGGAAATCGTAAAAATCCAGAAGGAAGCCACCAGGGTAACAGAACTCGCGGTTCAGAAATTTCAGGCTGAAGTGTTGAACTCCCAAAGCCTTGAATTTGAAATCCTTCAAAAGATAAAAGGCACGGAGAACGAGATCAACCTCCTGTTGGGCCGCTACCCGCAGGAAATACCAAGAGAAAAAAGCAACTTCTTAAATTTAATGCCGGCATCAGTTCAGTCAGGCATCCCTTCACAGCTTCTGGCCAACCGTCCGGATATAAAGAAAGCTGAACTGGAACTGGCAGCTGCAAAACTCGATGTAAAAGTTGCACGGGCAGAGTTTTATCCCTCCTTTGGCATATCAGCAGCGTTCGGGTTTCAGGCATTCAATCCATCCTATCTTGTGAAATCACCGGAATCTATGCTTTATTCCCTTGCAGGGGATATCGCAGGCCCGCTCATTAACAGAAACGGGATCAAAGCAGAATTTTACAGCGCCAATTCACGTCAGTTGCAGGCCATGTACAATTATGAGCGAACCATCCTGAATGCCTACCTGGAAGTCTCTACACAACTTTCCAATATTGATAACCTGGAAAAAAGGTATGGTCTGAAATCGGAAGAAGTCAATGCGCTGACCAGATCCATCGACATTTCCAATGATTTATTCAAGTCTGCCCGGGCAGATTATCTTGAAGTATTAATGACCCAGAGAGATGCATTGGAATCCAAGCTGGAGCTGATAGAGACCAAAAAAGAACAGTTCAATGCGGTAACTAATATTTATTGCAACCTCGGCGGCGGCTGGAAATGACCTGAGCCCCGCTAAAACGGAGACCGGCTAATTTGCAATAACCGGTCTCCGTTTTCTGTTTAAATGCGGCTATCTATCTTTCTTATATCCTCCCGGCATCTTGAAAGAAAGATTAAATCATGCTACGTTGTTTTCAAATGCTGAATTTGGACAATAGAGAATTACCAATCCCCGATTAAAATCCGGGAACAATATAAATATCCAATTTAAGCGCCAATAGTTCCTGTCCTGACTGCTCCGGTCCGCTTGTAATTGGCAATCATCACACCGTCTGGTGTCACAACGTGTTCTATCAATTCAAATGCCGACGGAACTGTGTCATTGCCAAACAGTTTTTTCCCTTTACCAAGCAGCACCGGATAAATTTTGAGCCAGAGCTCATCTGCCAGCTCGTGCTTTAAAAGGAGCTGAACAAGTTCGCTGCTGCCCCATACCTTGATGTCCGGGCCTTTTGAGTTCTTAAGTTTTTCGATATCAGCTACACTTGTCAGGAACTCGGTATTTTCCCAATCTGATTTCTTTATAGTCCCGGACAGGACATATTTAGTGACTTCATTGATACCCGGCCAACCGTCTGCATGCTCAGGCCAGTAAGCGGCGAAGATCTCAAATGTTTTCCTGCCCAGGAGAAGATCTGCCGGAACCATCTGCTTTTTCATGATTTCAGCAGAAACCTCATCTGCATAGGGGGCTGTCCAGCCACCGTATGTGAACCCGCCTGAAGTATCTTCATCCGGTCCACCAGGTGCCTGCATGACGCCGTCTAATGTAATAAATGTCAGAATAATTATTTTTCTCATATTATACCTTCCTTTTATGGTTAATCTTTTAAAACACCGTTTCGGACCTGGATTATTATTTACTTGAAATTCGTTTGCACGGCAATGTAAATTACGATAATAAAAAGATTACTCCTGTGGTATGTATGCGGCAAATCAAAGGGCTGAATGCGACAAGGTTAATTGCTATAGCTGTTCTGCCAGTCCGACCAGAAGTCCTTCTGCTCCGCGTATGTAGCAAAGTCGATATGAGTTCTCATACTGAACCACTTCGCCGACAAGTTCCGCACCATTTTCTACAAGCCGGGATACCAGCTCGTCAATATGGTCAACCCTGAACATGATGCGCAGATAACCCAGAGAATTGACAGGTGCCTTTCGATGGTCTGACAGGATTGCAGGGGCAATAAATTTTGAGATCTCAAGACGGCTGTGCCCATCCGGGGTGACCATCATGGCAATCTCTACGTTCTGATTGCCAAGCCCGGTTACCCGGCCAGCCCATTCACCTTCAATTGTAGCGCGTCCTTCGAGCTTCAATCCTATTTCCGAGAAAAAAGATATGGCGTTATCAAGGTTTTCTACAACGATTCCGACATTGTGCATCTCAAATAATTTGCTTTTTCCCATATTTTATTTTTATAGAACATTTCAAGTTACGAATTCTCTACCTGAATGATTATACGATTTATCAATTCATTACAAATCCTGAAATTAATCAAGTGCATTGTAATACACATCAGGGATCGGGCTCTTGCCCCCCCCGACAATGGGCTATTGCCTGAAGGAGGGTATCTAAGGAAGATGCGTCAACGCCTTTTGATACTTTTAACTTAACAAATTATTATAAGGCTTCTACCGGATAGTTTTTATTTTGTCAATGTTGTCCCGTTAATTATGGCGCTAATTATAAACGGTATGATTTTTAAGATGGATGAAATTTCCTGGGGAAACAGTAGTTATATGATAATTTGACTTATGGAAATCCAAAAACCTGTAGCTGTCTTCACCCCTGGACGAATGGACCAAAATGTCAATTTTCAAGAGGCACGAAAAATAGAATTTAGGATAAATTTCACAAAAATTTAAAAGCAATTCCTATTTTACTAAAATAATTAGTAATTTTATACTGATTATCAAAATATTAGTATCTGGGATTGTCAGAAAAGTAGCCATGGAAACAGGATTTAATGAATATTTGCTCATCATTTCTCCGGATGAAAAAACCTGTGAAGAACTGAGAAGGATAAAATGTGAATTCAGGGACAACTATGGCTGTACCCACGCCGCTCAGTTAAAACCACATTGTACACTCATGAATTTTGTCCAGCACCAGCGCGTGGAGAACTACCTTGTCAGAAGATTTGATTCTCTGTCCAGATCATTCTCACCAGTTAAAATAACCCTTGACGGCTTCGGACAATATCCTGCACATACCATATATGCTAAAATAGAAGATGAGAAAAAGCTCAGCAAGATGGTAAAGATTCTCAGGCTAAAACTAAAACCGGCATTAAAAGGAACAGAAACTTTCAAGCCCATCTATCTGTCAGACCCACACATTACCATTGCAAGACGCATGACAGAGGCCCAGTTTGATCAGGCCTGGACAGAATGGAAAAAAAGAAGATTCGAGGCTAGCTTTGACGCCGACAATATGCTGTTGCTAAAAAGACAACTTAGCGAAAAAGACCATCAGCCGCAGAGCAGTTATCAGGTTGTCAAACAATTCCAGTTAACAGGTCTGGAACAAAAGGAAGAGCAGCTTATGCTATTCTAGCTGCAAACTTTCTTTAGCATCACCAGTAAAGGAACCAGCATCGCCACCCAGGCGAGCCAATACCAGATCCCTGTACCCAGCAGTGCTGAAAGCAAACCAAATAACGTAACTCCAGCAAGTAAAACGGGTGCTTTCCAGACTTTTTTAAATTGCTTATTCATATTAATCCTTTTCTACTTCGCTAAGTTTTAAAAAATAATCGGCATAGAACTTACGGCGTACAAACCAAAGATAGACCCCGCTTAGCAGGACCACAATAGCGACCAGATCAAATATTGCCCAAATGATCTTTAGCGGCAACCCTCCATAATCACCAAAATGCAATGGACGGGAAAGTTCCAATGCACGAAGATAGAAGGGCATTTTAACTACTGCTGCCAACTGGCCGCTGCGCGCATCTACCAATACCGGACTGAACAGGCGCGAAGTAAGCGGCGTATTTCCTTTTGCCCAAAGCAGGTAATGATAAGGACTGCCAAAACTGTTGCCCGGATAGACAATACTAATGACCGTCATGCCCGGCAAAGCATTTTTCGCGGTCTGGTAAGCACCCTGTGCCGAACTCAGCCCGGACGATTGAGGTAAAGGATGACCTTTATATTTGTCCAGCATGGCTTTTACATCAGTGATCTGCCAAAGGCCAAATAACGGTGTAGACAATTCATTCATCACACCCGTAGCGCCTACCACAAACAGCCATATAGCTGTGCCGATGCCCAGCAGGTTATGAAGGTCCAGCCATTTCAGACGCGCAGAACGTCCGTATCTGACCGTCCCGAAATCCAGTTTTTTCATAAAAGGGCCATAGAGTACCGCACCTGATAGAACAGAAAAAACAAAAAGCAAGCCCATAAAGCCCAGGAACAATTCTCCGGGCAGATCCATAAACAGGTCGATATGCAGGGAAAACATAAGTCCCATAAACGTTTGTGGCTGTGTATCAAAAGGGGGCTCGTCTTTCAGCAGTTTTGCGGTACGGGAATCAAACTGCAGGGAATGACTTTTAGGACCATCCTCTGGCTTCAAGGACGGCGCCATGGTTACGATCACCTGCGGCTCATCATCATCTACAAACACAGAGGCCACCACCTGATCCGGATAGCGCTGTTGCGCTATCCGGATCATTCGGTCTATACTCGCCTTTGGCGTATCTTCAGGCATTGCTGCATAAGGTGGATCATCATCCAGCATCTGGTCAATCTCCTCTGCAAAGATCAGCGGCAAACCGGTCAGGCAGAGCAAGAGCAAAAACAAGGTGCAGATGAGGCTGGTCCAGCGATGGATCCAGAACCATTTCTTGATATTTTTAAGTTGGGCCATATTAAAATTTGACAATTATGTTGGCTGATGCATTTCTGGGCATTCTTGATTCCATATCGTTCCAGCCGGTCCAGTATTTCCTGTCCGTAAGATTATCCATTTTAATCCCTATGCGGAACATCGGCCTGTCATAGAAGACAGCAGCATTCAGAATGGTATAGGCGGGCAGCACAATGCCGATATTCTGATCGCTGGAATAATTTGCGCCAAAACCAAGCCCCAGGCCCTTTATATAACCGGTACCGATCCTGTAACTCGCATAGATGTTGGCCGTGTTTGCAGGTCCTGCCTGAGCATCGCGGACCATGCCTAGCCATGGGTTGTTATATCGCGTATACCTGGCATCGTTGTGGCTATATCCGGCAACCAGGTTCAATCCCGTAAAAGGTGAAGCAACCAAGCTTACCTCAAGCCCCTTGCTTTTTTCACTGCCATCCTGGGTAGAAAAGCCGGAATGCAGAATATCCTGCTGCAATAAATTATTTGCCGAGATCACGTAATAACTGACCGTAGCTGACAATTGATGGTCCAGCAGATCTACCTTGACACCACCCTCCATCTGGTTCCCGTCAGAAGCCTTAAAAGGCTTGCCGTTAAAATCCGTTCCGGTATTGTTGGTAAAGCCATTCAGATAATTGGCAAAAAAAGCGATCTTATCTTTCAACGGCTGGTAAACTATGCCAAACTTAGGCGACAGTGCAGTTTGACTGTAATCACCAGAAGTACTCGAAGCTACCGGGTCAAATGCTCCTTTATTAACAAAGCGGTCTATGCGCAGTGAAGCGTTCAGGATAAGGTTATCGGCCAGGTTGAACACATCTGAAGCATAAGCCGCATACGTATAGGCATTGCTCTGGTTATAATTGGGGCCGTAAAGACCCGTTCCCTCTCTTGCAGTAATAGCGCTCTGGTTTAAATTCAGGTAATCTACTCCCGGATTACTCAGGCTTACCACATCAAAAGGCAGGTAATAATAAGTCCCCTCAGACTGATTGTTGAAATAATCCAGACCCACAACCAGCCGGTTACGGAGCTGGCCCCATTTATAGTCACTGATAAAATTCTGCTGTATTTCGGTCGTAGTTGTGGTCGAGTTCCAGTCTGTAACCGTACGTTGTATGCTGTCCCCAACAGAAGAAGTAAAATTACTCCATAAATAAGGGCCTTTCTGCAAACTGTTGGTGTTGGATACCAGTGTCTGCGATGTCCAGTTTTCAGACAATTTATAGCTAACCTTGCCAAAGAAATTTGTAGTTGGCGAGGTCACTTTAACGCTGTTGCTTGTAAACGACCTTTTATAGTTCAGGTCAAGATCCCTCGGAGAATGGATGTCCATAGGGCCAAACACATAGATCGAAAAAGGCGTGGTGCCCTCCCGGCTGTAAAACTCCGCTTCAAGAGCAATGGTCAGACGGTCATTGGGCCTGTAAGTAAGCACAGGTGCAATAAAAGTACTTTTGGTAAAGCCGGCATCCTGAAAACTGCCGTTGGAGGTGTGTGCGGCATTTAAACGGAACAGAACGGTGGAATCCTTTAATGGCACATTTACATCAGCTGTAAAGCGGCTCAGTCCGAAACTGCCGCCGGTATAAGAAGCCTGACCGCCAAAATGATCATAGGGTTGCTTGGTCACCCGGTTGATCAACCCGCCCCAGGAGACCAGGCTATTTCCAAACAAGGTACCAGAAGGCCCGCGCAATACTTCAATCCGCTCAATATTGGCCGGATCAATATCAGAATTGCTCAGACTGCTTACACCATTCCGCAAGTTTGGCGAAGTAGCAAACCCGCGGGAGGAAAATGTTGCAGAACCAAAGGCCTGATTGTTAAACAACACCGGAAGACCGGGTACATTGCGCAAAGCATCATTGAAAGTAGTCAGTTGCTGTTCCTGCATCAGCGAACTGGTAACGGTTGTATAAACCTGAGGATTTTCAAGATTAGTTAGCGGCATTTTAGCGAGGTCTTCACTTTTCCTGCTGATAAATTGATTGGCCCTTCCGCTGCGGATCATTACTTCATTCAACTGCTGGCTGCTTTCAGACAAGACAAAATCCACAATGGCTGTCTTACCCGGCTCTATGATCAGGGTTTGGATCTGGGTATCGAGACCGATAAGGCTTGCAGAAATGCGATAAGTACCAGCTTCTATATTCCGTATGATAAAATTGCCGGCAGCATCGACAACGGTACTTTGAACACCCTGGACATTGATGCTTACATAGTCGCCCGGCTTCCCGTCACTGGTCTTGACCGAGCCACGGACGTTTCCATATTCTTTTTCCTTAACTACGATCTGGTTGCCGGAATACTCAAATTTCAGTCCGGTCCTGGTGCCGATTTGAGCAATGAGTTGTTCAATTGTGGCAGACTGGCTTTGCAAAGTGACCGACTTATCAACAACAGCAAATTTTCTGCTGTAGACAAAGCGGAAATCGCTTTGCTTTTGGATCTCGTCCAGGATATTCCTGACGGTCAGCGTTTTGGCAGACATATTCACCCGCTGTTTAACATCCTGGGCGAAAGCACTGTTAAGCAAGTTGGCCATAATAGCAGTAATTACAATGATCCGCATATATCCTTTTATCCATGAAAGGAATTTTAATTTCATATTTTTGAAATGGTTTTAAATGATTATTGATCTCGACAATTAATTTCGTTTAAACTTTGCCGGGTAGTGTTGACGCATTACCTGGCTTTTTATCTGATGGATTGGTAAGCTAACTTGTATTCATATTAATAATTGCTGGTCTGTTTAGATACATGGATGGTCTTTCCATCTGTTTTGAACTTCAGGTCAGTCCCTTTTTCTATAAGCGTCAATATCCTTATTAAATCTTCACGATCAAACCGGGCTGTAAAAAGCTGGTTGTCTATCCTGGCATCGATCACAAACTTCACCCCGAAATTTTGCTCCAGTTCACTGAACACCTGTTTAATTGGTGTGTCACGGAACAACAAAGTGCCGTTGCGCCACACGGCCGTAGCCAGAGTATCAACAGCCACCGGCGAAGCTATAGATCGGTCTGTAAGGTTATAACTTAACTGCTGCCCCGGGGCAAGTAAAAAAGTCCTGTGGTTTTGAGAAAAACTGATACTACCGCGATTCAGCGTAACGACCAGCCTGGAAGGATACAGGCTCTGCTTCACATTAAAACGGGTACCGAGCACTTTGATCTGGCCCTGGCCCGCAGTCTGTACAACAAAAGCACGGGCAGTATCCTTGGCAATACTAAAGAAGGCCTCCCCTTTTAGCAACTTCACCTGACGCATATCCCCAAAATGCTCAGGATAAGCAAACATTGAACCGCCATTCAGCTCAATCAGGCTTCCATCCATCAGTGTGAGCTTTATGATCCGGCCATTTGGAACAGAGACAGTTTTCCAGCTTGCAGCTGTTTCAGGCTGTTTCAATTTGAAAGTGATCATCCAGGCAGTCAGGGCACTCAAAAAAGCTAAACAAGCAGCCATTGACCACCATTTCAATCTTCCCCTGTGATCACGGAACCTGGAAATCCGTTTTCGAAACCCATCCCACTCTTCCTGATGCGGCGAAGAAGATTCCTGCAAGATAAGTTCAGGCAGCTCCTCCTCCAGCAAAAGCCAGCTTTCCACTTCAGACTGCTCCTGCGGGTCGCATTTACCCTGAAAATACCGTTCCAGTAACCGATGATCCATATATTATTATAGTTGCCAAAACTGGAACTGACACTAAACAGAAAAGTAACTTTTTATGGAAAATTTTATAAATGGCTGTAAATAAGCACCAATAAATCTTCAGCCAATTAACTAAGCGCCTTCAGTTTACTCCTCAGTATCCGCAAAACAATGCCCATATAATATTCAACCATTCCTACCGAAAAACCTGTTTGCGCAGCAATTTCCTTATGACTGAGCCCCTCGTTCCGACTGAGACAGAAGATGCTTTTACCAGGTTCAGGCAGGTGGTCTACAAATCTCAGGATATTGGCACTGAGCTCTTTGTATTCTATAGCATGGGCCGAAAAATGATCCTCGTCCTCATAATGAACGGCTAGCTTAACTGCCTTTTCTTTTGCCCGGCCCCTGGAACGCATAAATTCAAATGATTTCAATTTGGCCGCTCCATGTAAATAAGCACTGATCGTAGACTTAATCTCCAGATGTTCCCGGCGCTGCCAGAGAGAATAAAAAATATCCTGGGTCAGCTCCCTGGAATCTTCGGCAGATCCGGTATACTTCAGGCAAACAGAAAAAACCGCATCCCAGTACTTATTGAACAAGGCTTCAAAAGCCAGTTCATCCAATGATACGGTGCGATATTCAGTATCTGTTACATGTGCCATTTGACTGGCAAATATAGACTTATTTAGAATTATTAAAAATAAATAACGTGTCCTGATGTCAATTTTAAGACCTGATCTTGCACTGGCTTGCTCAATGAGGCAACTTGTCCCGCAGGTAACCATAAGTCCAGGTGCCCCCAATGGCGCTTAAAAGCGTGACGGAAACAACTGTCGCCCCTGTGCCGATCTGTGCAAAAAGCGGTCCGGGACAAGCACCCGTAAGTGCCCAGCCAAAGCCAAACAACAGTCCCCCATAGATCTGTCCTTTGTTGAATTTTTTCGGATGAAATACAATCTCTTCTCCATAAATGGTCCTGATGTTGAATTTCTTGATGAGCCATACCCAAACCATACCTGTCAATACTGCACTTCCTATGACTCCATACATGTGGAAAGATTGCAGCCGGAACATTTCCTGGATGCGAAACCAGCTTATGATTTCGGCTTTAACGAAAACGAGGCCAAAGAACACACCCACGACGAGGTATTTCAATTGATGATACCACTTGTGGTGCAGGCGGCTCTCATTTACACAGACGGCATCCAACGAACGCAATTCAAGATCAGTGTTAATATGCTGTGACATTTTCATTTGTTCAGTGTGAAAGAATATAAGGTAAAACGAGATTAGCCGCCAGGAAGCCACCTGCCATAAAACACAATGTCGCAACCAGCGAAGGCCATTGGAGATTTGACAATCCCATAATGGCATGACCGCTGGTGCACCCCCCCGCATAACGGGTCCCGAATCCGACCAGAAAGCCGCCAAAGACCATGATCACAAAACCCCTTAGTGTCAGGAGCGCATGCCAGTTCATGATATCAACAGGCACCAGGTTGCTGTAATTAACAATGCCGTACCCCGAAAGCTCGGCTGCCAGCCTGGGGTCGACCGCGACCGGTACAGGATCTGACATAAAATTAGCAGACAGCAAGCCACCAATAAAAATGCCCAGCACAAAGAACAGATTCCAGGCCTCCTCTTTCCAGTCATAATGAAAGAATGGAATACCGGCGGGAAGGCAGGCTGCACAAATATGCCGTAAAGATGAGCTGATCCCAAAAGATTTATTGCCCAGGATCAATAACGCAGGCACGGTCAACCCGATCAGCGGCCCGGCCACATACCAGGGCCAGGGCTGTTTTATAAAGTCTATCATCTGAGGTTCTTAAATTAAGTATGGGCAACATTAAACTACAGGCACATCTACCTTAACAATCGCATTGAAACCACCTTCGATCTCTGTAAAGTTGCGAAAACCCCTGGCCAGCAAAATACTTGCAGCAATTGAGCTTCGGTAACCCCCGGCACAATGCAGGTAGAAATGCTTTGCCGGGTCAATGTTCTTTATCCAGTCATTGAGATAAGCAAGCGGCCGGCTGAGAGCACCCCCGACGTGCCGGGCAGCATACTCTTGCTCCTTGCGCACATCAATTACCAGGTCTTGGCCACCTTTAAACTCTGAAGCAAATTTTTCAGCTGTGATCTGTTCTACGATATCTTTTTCTTCACCCGCTTTTTTCCAGGTTTCAAATCCGCCCTGTAAGAATCCAAGCACATGATCAAACCCGACCCTCCCCAGGCGGATAACAGTTTCCTCTTCCTTTCCGTTATCGGCAACCAACAAGATCGGTTGCCTCAGGTCGGTGATCAGTGCACCGGCCCAGGGTGCAAAATCCCCGGACAAACCGATATTTACCGAGCGGGGAATGAAGCCTTTGGCAAAATCAGCAGGACTCCTTGTATCCAGCATCAATGCTCCCGATAACTCCGCTGCCGCTTTAAATTCCTCTGCGGAATATCCTCGCATCGCTTTGTCCAATACCTCATCAAAATTTTCATAACCCCCTTTGTTCAGGGCAACATTCATCCCAAAATAAGCGGGCGGAGGCAACAACCCCTCTGTAACCGCCTTGATAAAAGCATTCTTGTCGGGTTGGTTTAGGGCATAATTTACCTTTTTCTGACTGCCCAGCGTATCCATAGTTTCGCTCATCATGTTCTTTCCACAGGCAGAACCGGCGCCATGGGCCGGATAGACCGTAATATCATCCGGTAACGGCATTATCTTGTGATACAGGCTTTCATAAAGCAAGCCGGCCAGTTCATCCTGCGTCAGATTAGCGGCCTTCTGCGCAAGGTCCGGCCTTCCGACATCACCCAGAAAAAGAGTATCCCCACTAAACAAGGCGGTTTCCTTTCCCTGCTCATCGAGCAAAAGAAAGCAAGCACTTTCCATAGTATGCCCAGGAGTATGGAGCACTTTGATCTGCACTTCGCCAAGCTCAAATACCTGTCCATCAACAGCAATGATCGCATCAAATTCAGGTTTGGCCAAAGGTCCGTAAACGATAGGCGCCCCTGTCTTCTTACCCAGGTCAACATGCCCGCTTACAAAATCAGCGTGAAAATGTGTCTCAAAAATGTACTTGAGCTGGACACCATCCTTTGCCAGTCTTTCCATGTAAGGACCGGTTTCACGTAAAGGATCTATGATAGCTGCCTCCCCGGCAGAAGTGATGTAATAGGCGCCCTGCGCCAGGCATCCGGTATAAATCTGTTCTATTTTCATAACTACTATTTTTAAACAATTATTTTATCCACGTTTCTCTAAAAATGATATAAACACCCATAACCAGCACAAACCAGCCAAATGTAGGCTTCAACCGTCTGCCATCTATTCTGGAAGAAAGATAGCTCCCGATCAAAATCCCGCCGGTCGCTATCCCTGCAATCCCCGCCAGAAACCCCCAATGAACAGCTATGCGAGACAGAGAGAACAAAAATCCCGATATGGAATTGAGCGCAATAATGACCAGGGAAGTACCCACGGCTGCTCTGATGGGCATTTTCAAAAGATTGACCAGAGCGGGAATGATCAGAAATCCGCCACCCGCACCAACAAAACCGGTAACCACACCAACAAAGACCCCCTGTATAAAAACATGAAGATAACCAAGGGGCCGGTTACGATAAGCATTATGGACATCCGGAACATTGTTCCTGATCATACTATAAGCTGCGGAAACCATCAGTAAGGCAAACAACAGCATAAGCAAAATATCTTTGGTAAGCGTATACTGGCCGGTAGTTAAGATCACCTCAGGGATGACAGGCACAAGATAAGTTCTGGTAAAGAAAACTGATATGATGGACGGAATACCGAATAATACAGCGGTACGAACATTAACCATTCCTTTTCTGAAATAAGAAACAGCACCTGCAATACTCGTAATTCCTACAATAAAGAGCGAATATACCGTAGCTGAAAGGGCATCCAGCCCGAACAGGTAGACCAGGACAGGAACAGTAAGTATACTTCCTCCTGCGCCGACAAGACCCAATGATATACCGATAAAGACCGAAGCTAAATAACCAGCTGTATTCATGTTAACGAAATTGATACCGCGAAAATGCATCAATTCAAAACCCTGTACAGCTACTTTAGTTACACAAGAGTGATTTTGTTCCTACCAAGTTTAACAGTCCCGTTTTCCTCCAATTGCTTCAGCAAGCGAGAAACGACCACACGGGCGGTCCCCAGCTCATTGGCCAGTTGCTCATGAGTAATGGCCAGCAGCTTAGATCCCGTAAGCCCGGACTTTTTGTGCAGGAGGCTCAACAACCTTTCATCTACCTTTTTAAAGGCAATGGCATTGACAATGTCAAGCAATTCTTCAAAACGTTTATGATAAAGCCGGAAAATATAGTCCAGCCATTGCGGATACTCCCTAATGAACAAAGACACCTTATCCACGGGCAAAAAAAGAATCTCTGCATCTTCCTCCACCTCAGCTTTTACCTTGCTCGTTTCATGATGCAAGCCTCCCAGAAAAGACATGATGCAGCTCTCCCCTGCCTTAATGTAGTACAAGAGTATCTCCCTGCCGTCTTCTTCAGTCCGGATAACCTTCAGCACCCCTTTGATCACAATAGGAATGGCGCGGATATGGGCATGCTCACTCAAGATCACACTCCCCGCTTCATAACTCTTCTTGATGCTGTGCAGCCGTAATTTTTCAATAAGTTGAGGTGAAGATTTAAATTCTTCGATTTGTTCGAGAAACTCCATACGGTAAAAATAGCAAATCAGCCTAAAACATAAGTCGCAATTCAACCCTTAACTTGTCGTTACTATACATTTGCGTCTATAGTAAAGATGCCGTTGACGAATGGTACACAAGCAGAAGCAGCAGGGGCTACAATACCTAACCCTTCCAGTGATTACAGCTTTATGTACCCGTACAGCTTTGAAGATCTGGATGGCTACCACTGGGAATTTGTATGGATGGATCCAAACGGAGTTCCTGAACATCATGGCTAAGTTTATATTGCCTGTTCAGGCTCATAAATAAGCTGCACTACACCCGATTTGAAAACATTGGTTCCGATAAGTTTCAATGCCAACCTTTCTTTTAAACTTTCAAACAAAGGCTTTCCGCCTCCCAATGCTACCGGGTGTACAGATATCCTATACCTATCGATAAGTCCGGATTGAAGAAACGTTTTGATGAGACTTGCACCACCGTAAAGCCAAATGTCTTTGCCTCTCTGCTGTTTAATAGCAGCAACATTTTTGGCAATATCAGCACTGATGAAAGTTGCTTTACCATCTGTTCTGTTTTGACTTGTGAAAACGTACTTTTTCTTGGAATGAATGTTCTCCCAAAATTTCTGTTCAGCCTCATTTGCATGTTCATCCGGACAAAAATTACCCCATGCATCATAGCTTATCCTACCGTAAAATATAGCATCAATAGTTGACAAAAAACCATCAAAATCCATATCATCATCCATAATACACCAATCAATCTCCCCATTTGCTCCTTCAATAACTCCATCTAAGGTTACTGCTAAATCTAAGATTACTTTTCTCATTTTTCTGTTTCTCTAACTGTCCGGATATATTCAAGGCATTTAAGAATGTTGTGTCTTAAGCATCCAAAGATATGCTTCATCGTCAGGATCTATCACTCGGCCAAAACATTTCCCAATTGATTTGCAATTGTTACACATATTAATTATAGCAATGACATATTAGTTTACATCAGTTTGAGATTCACTTAGTCCCTTCCAATGTGTATACACCCAGATGCCAGGTCTATTTGCTGCCATAATCTGAAGGTGTCAATAATTGTAAATCCCGCAGTTTTTCCCGAATTCATCATCACCTGCAATTTTCAGAAAATCATCCTGTAAATTAAGGGTCCTAAGCACACTAAAATAAGCTCCCATCGATACGCTGGGGTTGCCGCGTTCTACTTCCCTCAAAGTGCCCCGGTCTATCCCTGCACGCTCTGCTACTTGTATGCTGGTAAGCTTACGCCGCTTTCTGACCAATTTAATATTCTCATCCATTACACTTAGAGTTCGCATGTATTTAGGGAAGACTATATGTTTCTTGGTATTCATTTGGTGAATATTTTTTACAAAAAAAATAAATATGAAGAAAATATACATCATTTATAAATTCTATCGTGAAAATTCATGACCATTCGTGTCATACGGCTTGCTAATTTAGATGAAAGGTATCTTAAAACAGACGTTAAACGGCAAAAGCATATTGTGAGTTCACTTTACCCTGAAAACTGTATTTTGATGGTTTGACTTATCGAACTCCTAAACCCAATGTCGTTGTTAACTGTATCTTGTTGATTAACAGATAAATATACAACAAAAAAAGGGAAAGAAGTTCATTTTGAACCGCTTTCCCCTATGGTAGCCCAAAATCTATCTAGCGAACAAACTTTTGAAGCTGATTTATTGCTACTTGCCGGAATCAATGGATAAAATAAGCTATTATTAATGATATATTAGAACTTAACAAGGTTATACCAATACTAACTTTGAAGTTTACTAATATAATGGTATAATTACCGGATATGAGCTTTGAGCTAACTAATAAACAACGTGCTTATTTGGGGTTGGATCCTATAAGTTCTAACTGGGAGAAAACGTTATTAAAAGGAGACACTTACCGTCCCGACAGTGTGATTTATTTTGATGGTGACATAATCAAAAAGCATATCGTATCAACTGATGAAATTTATCAGGAAAAGCAATACAATGATGCGACGAGAGAACGAAGTTATCTATTACCAGCTACTTCAAAAGGGAAAGAAAAGAAATTAACCGCATCGGTATTAGAAGCTCGCCAGCCAAAAGGTGTTTACTGTTATTTAGATGTTCATCACCGCGTATTAATTGGAAACTATGATACACAAACTACGTTTTATGATAGCTGGTTAAATGATCGTGGACTCAATGATTCTAAACCTATTAGTGAATGCGTCTCAAATTTTATCAAGGCAACCCCTGCAGACCATCTTACCGAAATAGAAGCTTTTAAAAGAGCTAAACGCAGAAATGTCAAATTCAAACAAGGAGATATATTCACGTTTAAAATTAACCTTACTGAGTATGCTTTCGGTCGCGTATTGTTGGATGTCGATCAATTAAAAACGAAAAATTTAATCTCAAAAGAGCATGGATTATCACTAATAATGGGGAAGCCTGTCTTAATCAAGCTTTATGCTTATGCCTCAAAGAGCAAAGCTGTAGACATCGACCAATTGATTAATCAGCCTTCTCTACCATCCGACTATATGATGGATAATAAATTATTCTATGGTGAATACGAAATAATAGGAAACAAACCACTTACAATAAATGAAATGGACTTTCCGATATCATACGGTAGACATATAGATGGCCTGCGAAATAGTGTGTTCTTTCAATGGGGATTGATAAACATTGAATTACCTTTTTCTTCGTTCAATAAATACCTGGTAGCAGATAACCCATTGGTGCCAGAATCAAGCGCATCTCGAAAAACAACTAATCCTTATGGATATTATAGTGTTGGTTTTTCTCCGAGATATATTGGAAAAGATGTTAAAGATACCATATCGAACCGAGGCGAATTTGACTATCTGAGCAACACTGCTTTTAAAGTTAATTTTGATTTGCGCAATCCCCAAAATCAGCAAACCAAAAAAGAAATAATGAAAGCCTTTGGGCTTGATCCGGATAAAAGCTATGATGAGAATTGTTTTATAGCTAAAACTATAAACACCAAAGAATTACTAAAGTAATATAAAAACTAAGGCCTTTCGACTTACGAAAGGCCTTAATAATAATTTCAAATTTCTTACCCATCTTATTCCCAAGGTGGGTGATTTTGTAGCCCAAGAGTTACAAAATACAAACTCTTTTAATGGGCATTTAATGCTTTTGGCGACAATGAATGATGATCCAATGTCCTAAACCATGGCGCAAATATAGCAATAGAATCATCATCACAAAGAAAAGAAGCCGTCTCATAAGTCAATTATGGGGCGGTTAGTTTGTACGGCAAAAAAGTCAACTGGTCCGGGTCATATCCCTTAAAGACTACCTTGCCTCCCATCTCCTTAAGTTACACAAAATATCACCCTAAAACAGAAAGAGGCTGTCTCAAAAGGGCAGCCTCTTTTCTTTGGCGCCTAAAAACATTTGCCGTCAGGAGTGTATTTGATTGCAGCACAAGCCTTAGTATGTCCAGTCTCCTTCAAATAAAATTATTTGCAGTGACGTATTTTTTGCTTTTTTAGGTTGTTACATGATCACTTTTTTAATGCCACCCTTTCATTGCCGTTAATTCTTACGCGCATCTGCTTTTGCCCATTCTGCTCTTCAAAGATGATTTCGATACTTTCCTGTAGCAGATCATAAAAATGGGTCTGGTCCAATGCGGCCAGTTCTGATTTCGGCCCTTGAAAGGGATAAACCACCAGCCCTTTTTCTTCGAGTTTAACCTCTAATTTAAGATTTGGCTCCGCGATCTCATAGCTGCCGGTATAGCTTTGAAGAATCTCGTGTGGCACTTCGACCGGAATGCGTTTTACAGGTAATTTCACCTGCAAGCCATAAACGGCCAGCAACAAGTTTTTATTGATCTCGCTCAATCCCGAAACTTCATGATTGGACAGTAACACAACACAGATATCATCTTTCGGTATCCTGGCGAAATTAGTCCTGAACCCCCAAAAGCCACCACTATGTGAAACCATTTCTTTCCCATTTATGGAATCTATCTGAAAACCATAGCCGTAAGTCGGGCTGTATTTTTGATAAGCAAGCCCCTGACTTTTTGCGTTGATAAACTTTCCCTGCTGTAAAACCTGGTGCCAGCGGTAGAGATCGTCCACGGTCGAATACAGCGCTCCGGCAGCAAAGGTGATCTTTGGATCGTTCAATGGCGTCTCTTTGACATAGTTTTTCCCGTTCTCGGCCCAGTAGCCCTTTGCCCCTTGGCTTTGGGGAAGCGCTGCAAAGTCGAACCCGCTGTGCTTTAACCGGTAGGGCTTTAAAATGTAAGCACTGACAGCCCGCTCATAACTCGTTCCCGTCAATTTCTCGATCAGATAGCCGAGCAGGTAATAACCTCGGTTGCTGTAGCTGAATGTTGTTCCAGGTGTCGAGGCAAGCGGCGTTCCCTCCAGCTCGGTCATTAGTTTTTCCCGTAGTGATTTGCCTTTCAGGTCGACGTTCCTGAACTTCTCTTCAATTGATTTGTCACTGATGCCAGAGGTGTGACTGAGCAATTGACCGATAGTAATGCTATCGCCTTTTTTAAGTTCAGGAAAGTATTTGCTGATCTTGTCGCTGACAGCCAGTCTTTTCTGTTCTGCTAGTTTGAGCACCAGGGCGGAGGTAAACGTCTTAGTGATCGAAGCGATGCCAAATGCCGTTTCTGGTGTGTTGGGTGTAGCACTTTGCTGATCGGCAAGGCCGTAGCCTTTTCGCAAAAGGAGGTTGCCATTTTGGGCGACCAGTACGGTACCATTGAATTCACCAAGTTCGACGTAGGTTCTGACGATACTGTCCAGCTTCGCGGGTAACTGTGCCATGGAAAGAAAGCCGCGCAAGGTAAATACAGTGAAGAGGATAATGACGGTGTATCTTTTTTTCATAGAAAAGTTTAATTATGAGATGCATTTAACATGCCAACTGAAAACGTTGATTATTAGACTGGAAATGTACATTTTTGTTTCAGGCATTGTTCGGATTCGAACAAAAAGTTCCAATCCGGGCAATATCAAATTTTTTGCTGAATGGTTCAACTTAAACAAAAGAATAGAATCCATCTGTGGTAATGATCAAGTGATCGAACAAACGCAGGTCAAGTAGTTTCCCGGCCTCAATGATGCGCTTTGTAATGTTCAGGTCTTCTTTACTGGGTTGCAGGTTTCCACTGGGGTGGTTATGGGCGATGGTGAAGTTTGCCGCGCAGCTTTTCAGTGCGGTTGCGAAGATGATTTTAGGATCGAGGATTGTCCCTGCCGATCCGCCAGAAGAAACTTCAAATATTCCGATGGCATGGCCGGCCCGGTTGAGCAGGAGCATAAAGCACTGTTCGGTAAGTTCTATTCGATCCTGGTCCCAGTAGGCATTGAAAATGGCATAGGCGTCGTCAGCCGTGTGTACTTTGGGACGGTCGGCCGCTCTGACCTTGGTGCTGTAGGAAACTTTGATTTCAGCGATCTGCCTTCATAAACTCCTGATTGGCCTTCAGTCCGGTCAATTTCTCTTCCAGCTTGGCCAATGCGTCGGGATCATGCGAAAAAATCGCATCGTTGTTCTTGATGGTTTCGGCCTTTTGGGCATAATATTCCGCTTTCTTGCCTGCTTCAACTGATTTGCCCATGGTGTTCCAAATCTTGTCCCAGTAATTACGATCCCGTTTTTCGGAATGATGGCCGACCAAAATCGGTTGTCCCATCGGGATCACGATGGCCATTTCTGTGCTCCTTGCATACAGGGCGTTAGAAGCCTCTTCGTTCTTTGCCGCCTTGGTTTCCGCATGCGCTATGCGGTTTTGCTTACGCTGTTGAAAGTTATGTTTCATAGAAAAGATGATTTTAAGGCCATTAAAGCCGATTGCGAGGATGTTATAAGACGTTGTGAGGCTAAAATGGCGGTTGTTGCGGAAAAGCCGCTGGTGAAAATGGGAGTGGATAAACTGATTGAAGTGGATAAACTGATTGAAAAGGTAATTAATAACCTTTGTAGACTGGATGAAGTTTATAGCAGGGCGGATATAGCCACCAAACGCCGGATTATTTGCGCTTTATACCCTGAAAAACTGCATTTCGACGGCAAAACATATCGAACACCCAACCCTTGCCCTGTTGTTGATGCAATACTACTGATTAACAGCAAGTTACAGGTAAATAAAAAAGGGAAAGAAGTTCATTTTGAACCGCTTTCCCTTATGGTAGCCCGTAGGGGAATCGAACCCCTGTTTCCAGAATGAAAATCTGGCGTCCTCACCCCTAGACGAACGGGCCATTAAATCAGAAGTGTCTTCTCAACTTCTTTGGTAGCGGGGACCAGACTCGAACTGATGACCTTCGGGTTATGAGCCCGACGAGCTACCAACTGCTCCACCCCGCACTATATACAATTCTTTTGGTCTTTGTTAAATCCTTAACGTTCCTTCCGAATTGGAATGCAAAGATATAATTCGTTCCTTTGCAGTGCAAATTTATTTTAAAAAATATTTTATGTCCCATAAAGCAGGATTCGTGAGCATCATAGGCAAGCCAAATGTCGGGAAATCGACCTTAATGAATGCCCTGGTAGGAGAAAAACTCAGCATCATTACACCTAAAGCACAGACAACCAGGCACCGGATCCTCGGGATTGTCAACGAAGAAGCCTACCAGATCGTCTTTTCAGACACACCCGGCATCATAAAACCAAAATATGAGCTGCAGGATTCGATGATGAGTTCAGTAAAAGGCGCGCTCAGCGACGCCGACCTGATCCTCTTTGTAACAGACGTCAATGAACAGCATGACGAAAACGACGTGCTCGAAAAAATAACCAGCAGTACCATCCCGCTCATCGTGCTCATCAACAAAATAGACAACGCCAGCCAGGAACAAGTAGAAACCAAGATCGCACACTGGCAGGAACAGCTCAGGCCCAAACACATCTTTGCCATATCCGCACTTGAAAAATACAACCTTGACGGCATCATGAGCACTGTACTCGAATACATACCAGAGCACGCACCATTTTACGACAAAGAAGACCTGACCGACCGCAACCAGCGGTTCTTCGTATCAGAGATCATCAGGGAAAAGATCTTCACCAACTACCAGAAAGAAATACCATACAGTACCGAAGTCATCATCACCGCCTACAAAGAAGAAGCAAAGATCACCAGGATCAGCGCAGAGATCATCGTAGAGCGCGAATCACAGAAAAATATCCTGATCGGCAAAGGTGGGGCCAGCCTCAAAAAAGTAGGCATGGAAGCACGCAAGGACATTGAAAAATTCATAGACCAGAAAGTATTCCTCGAAACATTTGTAAAAGTGATCCCCGACTGGAGAAGCAAAAAGAACTACCTGAAAAGCTTCGGGTATGAAAATTAACCTTACCTTTGCAACCCCCTAATAATAAACACCATTCACAACACACCATGAGCAACATCATCGCAATCGTAGGAAGACCCAATGTAGGCAAATCAACCCTCTTCAACCGCCTCACAGAAAGCCGCAAAGCCATCGTAGACGATTTCAGCGGTGTAACGCGCGACCGTCATTACGGTACCGCCGAATGGACCGACAAACAGTTTACCGTCATCGACACCGGAGGCTACGTCGCCAATTCAGAAGACGTCTTTGAAGCAGCCATCCGGGAACAGGTCATTATCGCCATAGAAGAAGCAACCGTATTACTGTTCATGGTCGATGTCACCACCGGCATCACCGACCTGGACGATGAGATCGCTCAACTGCTCAGAAGAAGCAAAAAACCAGTATTCACAATAGTCAACAAAGTAGACAACACCCAGTTACAGCACGACGCCTCGGTCTTCTACAGCTTTGGCCTTGGCGAGATCTACCCGATCTCCTCCATGACCGGCTCAGGTACCGGTGATCTGCTGGACGATGTCATCAAACACTTTGAAGACATCCCCGAAGAAGAGAACGCACTGCCAAAGATCACCGTTGCAGGCCGGCCAAACGTAGGCAAATCCTCTTTCATCAACGCATTGATCGGCAAAGAAAGAAACATTGTCACCCCCATAGCAGGCACCACCCGCGACTCGATACACATTCACTACAACCAGTACGGCCATGAATTCATGTTCATTGACACCGCCGGGCTACGCAAAAAAACCAAAGTAAAAGAAAATATCGAATTCTATTCCGTCATGCGCACCATCAAAGCGCTTGAAGAAGCAGATGTGGTAATGCTCATGATCGACGCCGAAGAAGGGCTCGAATCGCAGGATGTCAACATCTTTCACCTCGCAGAGAAAAACAAAAAAGGAATTGTTATCCTGGTCAACAAATGGGACCTGATCGAGAAGAACAGCAAGACCATCAATGTATTTGAAGAACAGATCCGTAACAAGCTCCAGCCTTTTACAGACGTACCGGTCATCTTCACCTCAGTGATCAACAAGCAGCGGATATTCCAGGCCATCGAGAAAGCACTGGAAGTCTATAAAAACAGGAGCAAAAAAATACCGACCTCCAGGCTCAACGACGTCATGCTGCCGATCATAGAAAACTATCCGCCCCCGGCACTCAAAGGCAAATACATCAAGATCAAATACATCACCCAGATCAATGGAGTATCCCCGATGTTCGCCTTCTTCTGCAACCTGCCGCAGTACATCAAAGAACCCTACAAGCGTTTCCTCGAAAACAAGCTCCGGGAAAACTTCGACTTCAGCGGCGTACCGATACAAATCTACTTCAGACAGAAATAACAGGAAGATCCGGCAGAAAAATTATTGCAGGCTCGTCAGGGCCTGCTTAATGACCGGGTCGCTCAGGTTCATCGCCTTATAATAACCTGCCTCACCCAAATGGTACTTGCATAAAAGCACCTTCAGGTCATTCATAATGACGGGTTTTGAAGCCGCCAGCTGATACGGATCGATCACCACATGCTCATTCTGGACATAACGGACGAAATCCTTAAAATCAGTCTCACTGATCATAAAACTATCCAGGTTCTGCTCAATAAAAGCAGGCGCATACCGGGCCGCCAGCACATCATACACAAAATCCGGAAGCACCTTTTTTTCAGCCAGTGTAGCATAAAACCTGTTGTAACCGGTAGTATCAGCCCTGACATAAATGTCCGGCTGGATGCCCCCGCCGGAAAACAACTTGCTCTTCAGGCTATCCTTGCCCGCCAGCTTACGCGGCGAGGTGATCTCACCATCCGCGAACCTATGCTCGATCTCATTCTGATAAGCATTATAGCCAGCCTTATAAGACTTCTGGATACTCCTGCCCAAAGGCGTATAATACCTGGCAATGGTCAGGTTAAGCGCCGAACCATCACCAAAAGGAAACTGCTCCTGCACCAGACCTTTACCAAAAGACCTTCTGCCAATGATGACCCCCCTGTTCAGGTCCTGCACCGCACCAGCCAATATCTCACTGGCCGAAGCCGAATTCTCATTGATCAATACCGCCAGTTTACCATCCTCAAACTCGCCACCACCAGTAGCAATATAATCCGTCCTGGGCTCATGCTTGCCCTCGGTATAAACGATCAGCGCATTCTCCTGCAAGATCTGGTTGGCCAGCCCGGTAGCAGCAGTCAGATAACCGCCACCATTATCGCGAAGATCAAGCACCAGCTTTTTCATGCCCAGCCCCTTCAGGTTTCTGACAGACTCCACAAAATCCTTGTCAGTCTCCACCCCAAAATTACTGATCCTGACATAGCCGATATCACCAGAAAGCATATAAGCCGCATCAACACTGCTCACCCTGACCCTGTCACGCTTCACAGTAAGCACCATCGCCACAGGATTGCCGGGATGCACAATGGTCAGGCTCACCTGGGTACCCTTTTTTCCCTTGATCCTGCCAATCATTTTCTCCCTGGGCAGCGCCTTGCCGCTCACAAAAAAAGTATCGATCTTCAGGATCCGGTCACCCTGCCTGATCCCCGCCATAAAAGCAGGACCATCCCTGATCACATCAGTCACCAGCAGCGTATCCTTCAGAATATAATATTCAATACCAATACCATCAAAATTACCACTCAGGTTTTCAGCAAGTTCAGAAGCCTTGGCCGGAGGCAGGTACACACTGTGCGGGTCCAGCTTATGCAGCAGGCTGTCAATAGGCAAATGGTTCAGACTATCCGCATTTACCTCATCAACATAATTTTTATTGATGATATGAATAATTTCATCAACCTTCTCAGCGTTATTATCAGCATGGAGGGACACCCTTGTAAACTGGTATCCCTGGTCCTTCAGGAACCTGTAGCCCATAAACATCCCACCTATAAGCGTCAGCGAATAAGCCAGAGCGATCAGGATATTGATACGGGTATTCTTTTTCATAGATCAAAAGCCCGTAAAGTTACACATTTGCAGGATCATATAAATATTTAACCCACGTCATTTTTAATTGTTTTCTAGACATCAGCAGTTTCACTCATTCAATTGTAAATAAATGATGACCTGCTGCCAAAAATGATGACGGGCGCATTTTTCCTTTAAAAAGAAATTAACGAATTTTAACACACATCACCAGCACGGACAAATCCAAAACAATAGATTTGCAGCATACAATAACCACCATAATGATAAAAGTAACCGAGCAGGAATCAAAATACCAGGACATCGATAAAATGTCCGTTCCGGAAATCCTCAGAGGAATAAACAACGAAGACAAAACCGTTCCTCAGGCCGTAGAAAAAGCCATACCGCAAATCGAGCAGCTGGCACAAGCCGTAACAGAACGGATGATGCGCGGAGGGAGACTATTCTACATCGGGGCAGGCACCAGCGGCCGTTTAGGCGTAGTAGACGCCTCAGAATGCCCCCCAACATTCGGGGTGCCGTTTGACTGGGTAGTGGGCATCATTGCCGGAGGCGACAGCGCCATCCGTAAAGCAGTGGAAAACGCAGAAGATAATACAGAACAAGCCTGGAAAGACCTTCAGGAATACCAGATCAATGAAAAAGACAGCCTGATAGGCCTCGCAGCATCCGGCACGACCCCATACGTCGTCGGCGGGCTCAGTACAGCCAGGAAACACGGCATCCTCACAGGATGCATCGTATGCAATACCGGCGGCCCAATTGCCGCAGAAAGCGACTATCCCGTAGAAGTCGTGGTAGGCCCCGAATTCCTTACCGGATCGACCCGCATGAAATCAGGCACCGCACAAAAACTAGTGCTCAATATGCTCAGCACAACAGTCATGATAAAATTAGGCAGGATAAAAGGAAACAAAATGGTCGATATGCAGTTAACCAATCATAAACTGGTAGACCGGGGTACACAGATGATCATGGACGAACTGAACATAGACCACAACCAGGCCGCAGACCTGCTCATAAAATACGGAAGCGTACGCAAGGCCGTAGAAGCCAGCAAGTAAAATTATGCATGAAATAGAACCATTTTACCTTTGGAGAGACGACTACATCGCCGCAGAAGACGAGCGGTCGCCCTTTTACAATACCGAATACTCCGAATTCTATTTCGACAAGCAGCTCTATAACTTTCTGATCCATCCACAGTGGGACGACTTTGGCTCCAACACCCTTTACCTCAAAGTACTCTTTGTCGATTACGACCGGCAATACGCCATCATAGAATTCATCGGAGAATGGAACGACGCCATCGGCAACGACATCATGATGCTCAAAAGAGAGATCATAGAGCTGATGATAGACGAAGGCATCAACAAATTCATCCTCATCGGCGAAAATATCCTCAACTTTCACTCCTCAGAAGACAGTTACTACGAAGAATGGTTCCAGGAAGTAGAAGACGGCTGGATCACAGGCATCAACTTCCAGGAACACGTCATCAATGAATTCCGCAGCAGCAACATCGACTACTACCTCAATTTCGGCGGACAGCTTGACGATTTGGCATGGCGGACCCTGAAACCACTCCAGTTTTTCAAAAAAGTTGAGGAAATACTGACAAAAAGACTAGGGGCATAGCTTTTGTAGCAGGGAAAGTATTACTATCTTTAACGATAAAATTGAATCAATATGAATAGCGATAAAAATTGGACATACGTACAAGACTCAGTCTTCGTACAAAAAGAAGGCGCAGTAGCCAAGAGATTCTTCGCCAATGTATTTCTGTGGATGTTTGTAGCACTGTCACTGTCAAGCGTAGCAGCCTATGTAATGGCCAGCAATACAGAAATGTTTGCCTACCTGATCAATCTTGAAACCGGCAAGCCAAGCATACTGGGCTACATAGCCATGTTTGCCCCGCTTGGACTGGTATTGCTCATGAGCGCAGGCCTGAGCCGGCTTTCCTATAGTGCCCTGCTGGGCGTGTTTATACTGTATTCAGTACTTACAGGCATTTCACTGAGCTTTATCCTGCTCGCTTACACCTCGGCATCAGTCATCACCTGCTTTGCAGCCGCAGCCGGGATCTTCGGCATCATGGCCTTCCTGGGCTATACCACAGACGTAGACCTGAGTAAATTCGGCCCGATACTGATCGTAGGCGTAATAGGCCTGGTCATCGCCTCGGTAATAAATATGTTCATCCAGAGCGAAAGCTTCAGCCTGTTCATGGCTTTCATCGGAATCGCCATCTTTACAGCCCTGACCGCCTACGACGTACAAAAACTGAAAAGGATCGGAGCAGGTATCGAAGAAAGCGGAGCACAGATACAAGATGCAGACACCAAAAAACTGGCCATCATGGGCGCATTGTCCCTCTACCTGGACTTCCTCAACATCTTCCTGTACCTGTTAAGGATCTTCGGCGACAGAAGATAACCACATTAAAATATAACATAAATAGGGCGGTATGCATTTGCGTACCGCCCTATTTTATGCCAACATCAGACCAATACCATACAACCGAGATATACCGAAGTACTCACCCGCTTCCCGGCTGCACAAGTATAAAACATATACCCCTGCACCGCATCACCGGCAAAATCAGCAGGCAACTGGAGCACAGCCGAACCATCAGCCCTCAAAGCATCCTCCATAAACACTGCAAAGCACCCCTTTGGCAGGTTATAAAACAAAAAACACGCCCGGTCATCATCACCATTACAGCATACAGAACCACTCGCATTCAACCACTCCACCCGCAATCCGGCCCCAGGCAAAGCAAAAACCCCGGTAACCCATGAAGCCAGCAAAACACCCCTGCTAAAGACCACCTTAGGAAAATCAATCAGCGGCTTCCCATCCACAAAAACAACCGCATGCCTCATCACCAATGAAATCGCTTCATTCATCGGCGTTTTAGCCTCCCTCACCGATTGAAAGCCAATCCAGACCACATCTCTGACCGGCTTCAACCAACGCGTCACCAAAGCAAATACCTCCTGCTGCCGCAGTTGACCGGCGGTACGTCTCTTTCCTGAAGAATTATTCAAACCCTTCAGATAATCCACACCCCTCCAACTGGAAGCGATCACACTGCCAACCTTGCCCGACAATTGGCCATTAATACCATTCTTATACCTCGCCATAATACATCAATTAAAATAAAACCATCAGCGCTACTTCGCCACTGCTGAAGCAAAACAACAAAACCAAAAAACCTAAAAGGGGTTAAGGGGTTGAGTCAACCCACACTCAACCCCACTCAGATACCCCAAAAACGCAGAAGAAAAATTAAAATAACATTCACTCCCCCTCCATCACCTCCAGCAGCCCCTCAATCCCCTTCACCTTATCCCTCATCCAGGCAATGGTCCTGCTGTCCGGCCTCCGCTTGTTGTTCAGGCTTACCGCTGAAATGCTGGACCTCCCTACTGTAGATACGTTCTCTGCAAAGAACTCCATCGTCATCTTCATCTTGCCCTTCTCCACAGGAAAAATATCCAGTCTGATGAACAGCTCTACAAACAGCCCCAACTGATCGACCGTCAGGTTGAGCGGCAGCTTGTAGTCAAACTTCTCGGCCCGCTCTTTCAGGTCTTTCACTGCTGCCTCCGGGTTGTCTTTGTGCCGCCCGGATAGGTACATCAGCTCTACTCCGATATAGCTGTTCAGCAGTTTCCTGATCCCCGGGCGCCCGCTTTTGTAGCCCGTCTTTGGGATCACGGGGATCTGCTTGAGTGCTTTCAGGTACCAGCTGAACCCGCTTGTCTGTGCTGTGCTGTCTGTATAGCTGTCTATTTCCCTGGCCATGTACCTGCGGCACCAGGTGAAGAAACTCCGCTTGTTAAAGTTCAGGCTGATCAGCTCGGCGGCGATCTTTTTGTCCCAGTCTTTTCTACGGTTGCTTTTCAACGCTTGCAGCAGATGGCGTTGCAGGTGCCTGGTGTAGTCCTGTGCCTGGTAGGTGAGGGTGGCCCGGGAGCATTGAACGGCGATATGTTCCAGGACCAGGTGCACCAGCTGTTCGTCGACTTGCTTTGCTTTCAGCTTTGCCCAAAGGATGTTCCGGTCTGCCATCATTTCACGGGCCGAGGCCTGCCGTTCGCTTTCTGGCAGTTGCTGGTGCTCCCGGTCAAGGTATTTGTGCAGGTCTTTTTCTATATAGCTCAGGATGTGCCGGAGTGCGGCTTTCAGTGCCTGGTATATTTCGGTGTTCCGGGGGTCTTCTTTGATGTGGCGGTTTTCTGCTGCCGCTGCTTCTGCCGGGTTTATATAGCAGTATACGTTGTCCAGCATTTTGATGGTTTCTCTTTGGTGGGTCCGGATGATGCGTCCCAGCAGTTCTTCTGCAATGTTGCTGCAGGTCAGCTCTCGCAGTGCCGTGCTGATCCGCCGTCCTTCTGCGGCGATCGCTGCTTTGAGCCCGGCGGTGCCTTCGGCCTGGATGGTCTGGCTGATGTTGCCGGGGGAGAGTTTGTCGTGTAGGTCTTGTTCGAGGTGTGAGAGCTCAAACCGTGTTTGTATCTGGCTGTGCATTTAGAGTTGGGTTTAATTATCTGTTCTTGCTCAGCGCTGCGGCCATAGGTTTCCCTCTGGCCCGCAGGGCTGTGGTGTTTGCTTTCAATAATTATCCCTCGTTTGATTGTTGTTGCCGGTTCTGTGCGCTGTGCGCTGCTGCCCTTTTAGGGCGGCTTTGTTTTAAGTGCTCAGGTTTTTCTTTGTATTATGATTGGTTGTCGTTCATTGAATTTGGTTTTTCGTTTGTTGTTTCTTATTGTTATTTGTTCTATTGTTGGAGAATGACCTGATCGCGGTAATATCGGCCGGATCAAAGGGTGTCCCGTCTTGTCTGAAGATGTCATGGTACCATAATTCTGGTTCTGGTTCTCCGCCTTTGTTCCCCTGAGGGTAGTTCGTCTGTGTCTTTCCTGCTACCAGCCCCCAGTTGATCGCTCCCACGCCGTATCGTTTGAAGATTGGCAGGTGTGTCTGGAACAGGCTTCCTGAGGGCCTTTTCATGTATTCTGTGCAGATCACCGGTTTGCCCATCCTGGTCAGGGTATCCAGTGCTTGTTTTAGGGAAACGGTGTCCTGATAATTGTGGAAGGTGATCACATCGGAGTTCTCCAACTGAAACTTGTTAAAGGCTGCAAACTTTGGATCGTTGCTCCAGATACCGATAGTAATGGGCTGGGAAGCTTTCGCTTCCCGAGCCCAATTTACAGCATTTTTCAGCAGTGGCCAGCTTTTGTCTCCGTGGCCAAAATGTCCGGGTTCGTTATACAGATCCCACATCAGGATACGTTTGTCTTTCCCGAAGGTTTTCATGACATCTTTTACATAGGTTTCGAGTGTGTCCATCAGTTTGGGTTCTTTGTCGATCAGCCTACCCGGGTCTTTCAGCCACTGGCTATTATGTATGGACGGTATAAGTTCAGGTTGTCTGCCTGCTTTATAGCTGTCTCTCCAGCAATCATCAAAGAAGACAAACATGGTACCGATACCATGTTTGTCTGCAATCTCCAGGTATTGGTTCACCCGTTTTTTGAATCCGGAAGGGTCTTGTTCCCAGGCCAGGTGGTGCAGGTAGACCCGCATCGTGTTCATGCTTATTTTTTCGGCATAGCACAACTCTTTATCAATTTGATTAATATCGAATGTTGTGAATTGCCACATCTCTAGTTGATTTACTGCGGTCGAAACAATATAATTCGCTCCGATTTCTTGGGCTTTAGTTTGCTTATTCAACAGATTTCCTATTAAAAAGTAAATCAATATTCGCCATGGAGCACAACCTACAATTTCCATTTGCTGTAAATTTCAGGCTTATCTGTTAAGATCAGTACAGGCTGTACGCACTTGTCGTGTACAAGCTTTAGATTATATTTGATAAGTTCTTTTTGGATTAGTTCAAAATCTAAAGGCGAATTTGTCAAGGAACCTTCACCATTATATGTTTTATTTTCACGATAATCTATCGATATGTCAAAGGTTTGCCCAATGCCTGTTTCATCAAATATTTCATCGCCTCCGTTAAACATATTCAAGTTTAGAACGAGCGACTTTGCAGTAGTGTTCGATAGCTTAATAACAAGATCACCTTTATGAGAAACTCCCGATAAAGTACTTTCAGACTGGGCTAGAGTACTTGCAGGTATTTCTTTAGTATTATCAATTCTTTCCAATTTCCAACAAGGTAGTTGCTTATATTCTATAGATGCCTTAAGCGGAAAAAACATGTTTAACTCATGAAACATATGAGAAAACACTATTGAATCGGGTGTCTTTGCCGGCATAATTAACTCATAAGTATACTTCGCATTTTCCCATTCTGAAAAAGACTGCCAGGCAGAATTTGGCCATTTCCAATCTCGGCTTGCCATTTTCCATTTGCAAGTATCCGTGACATCATAAATGATCCTGTTCTTTTTCTTCATCGGGTTTTGGAATGCCGCAATTTCGAACATTGAGGAAGGAATACTATTGGTAAAGTTGATTCTCTTCGTAAACTGAGTGAACCTACGATGATAACCTCCATTGATATCAGGTCTGAAGGAAGTTAAGATTGACCTATAAAGTATTTCATTATCAGGTCTCGCTATACCATCCAAAGGCTTATTAGAATCTGCCGTAAGTGATTCAGTTTTAATCTTGAGAGCTGGTCTTTGCCCGTCAATTATAGCTTTTATATGCTTCTCCGTAACTTCCTCAGCACCGGTTATAGCTATAACGACACCATTCTGATCAATCCATACCTCATGTGGAATAACAATATGCGGAAACATTTTTGCTAATTGTTGATCTTCAGTAATAGATGGTAAATCGATTTTATTCTTAGCAAAGGCTGCCTTTGCTTTAGCAAGACTATCACCTGTACTTTTTGAGGAATTGACAGGCAAAATCATTAATTGATCTTCAAATTTTGCCTGCAATGCTTGTAGGTCCGGCATAGCTTGTATACATCCACTACACCAAGTTGCCCAAAAATCAAGAATCAAAATTTTACCTTTAAAATCGCTCAGTTTTGCTGTTGGTGTTTTATAATTAATTATCTTGTCCAAAACCAAATCTGGGACCTTATCTCCAACGTTTAGTACATTAATGTTTTCATTATTTATCGTCTGTCCAAAACAAACGGATATTAAAGCGGTACAGTAAAAAAACACGTGATAAATTATCTTTTTCATATTGTCAAATTAATATCCAATATTTTGCGTTAACTTAGAATTCCTCAAAAGTTCATTAGAAGGCACGGGATATAAAACATCTGTTGCCTGCCAATTACTTCCCTTAATTCCTTTTAATATTGCGTCTGCGGTACCAGTCCTTTTGAGATCAAACCAACGGTTCGCATTTTCGGCAAATAGTTCAACTTGTCTCTCGTGAGCAATAGCTGCTAAAGCAGAACTTTGACTAAGGTTAGAAGGAAGGCCAGCTAATCCTGCTCTAGAACGAATTACGTTTATGTCTATAACGGCGTCACTTATTTCACTTTGATTATGGGCCCGTGCCTCAGCTCTTATCAAATAGACTTCGGAAAGTCTCATTATTATTTGTAGTTCTAGCGGCGCAGCACCAGCGGTAATTCTATTCTGTTTATATTTTGCTGGATAATAATAATTTTGAGAGGACACTACATTAATTCCTAACCACTGAGATTTTCGTTGGTCAGTTGCCTCAAAAGCATTTAGCAAATTATTTGTTATTGTAATATTGGGAATAAAATCATTCCCAGTTGGAACAAAGTTTGCACCATCAAGTGATGCAATTCTTGGGCTTGGTGAGACCAATTGCCACAACGTTTCTTTACTGGTTCTTAAAAAAGCAGAAGCTAAATTTGGCAATGGGTTATATAATCCTGAATTAATTATCCGGGAAGCCAAGATCTCTGCGTTTGAATAATCTTTTAAGTAGAGATAAACCTTAGCCAAAAATGCTGTTGCCATCCATTTGTTAGGTCGCAATTTGTCAACAGTTGCATATGCTTCTGGAAGAGAAATCTGAGCTTCCTTCAAATCACTGACGATTTGATTGTAAATCTGAACAGAATCTGCGCGGGGTAAAGAGGCATTTATCGTAACATCCGTTGTGGTAATCAATGGCACACTTCCAAAAAAATTTGTTAAGTAGAAATAGAAATATGCTCTTAAAAACTTTGCTTCACCCGTGAATTGTCTTTTAGCCAATAGCGAAAGCCCAGCTGAATTGTTTACGCCCTCTATTATAGAATTACATTGATAGATATAGTTATAAGGCTGTGTCCATAACGTGTTATCATCAGAGTTGCTTGGCTGGATGTTATTTGTCTGAAAATCGATTCTTGAAGTTGCAGAACTACTTATTTCATCTGAAGTAAAGCCAGATAGTACCGGCACGTTCGCTTGCCATACAGCATTTCCTAAAGTAATTGTATTATAAAGTCCTGTTAATGTGGATAAAGTTGTCACACTGTCTTTGAATACAGCTTTTGATCCTAACTGGTCTTTAGGAGGGGCTACCTCAACGAACTTCTTGCAACTTGACAGGGAAATAATAATCAATATGACTAAAATTCCACTATGCGCTATATTTTTTTTTGAAATCATATGATTTGTCTTTTAAAGTGATAATTGAATACCTCCTGTGAACACACGTAAAGGCGGCAAATAAATACCAGGAGAACTACCGGTTTCCGGATCAAATCCTTTGTATTTGGTCCATGTAAATAAATTCTGGGATTGTGTGAAAACTTTGATTGATTCAACACCAATTCTTTTCACGAATTTCAATGGTAATGAATATGACAAATAAGCATTTTTAAGCCTAATGAAAGATGCGTCGGTAATTACTGCGTCCGATTGTCCATAATTTGAAATAGCAGTTCTGGCAATAGTTGATGTTGAAAATTTCTGAATATTTGCAACATCTCCTGTTTTTCGCCATCTATTCAAAACATAAGTTGGTTCGTTGACACCGATTGTACCAGGGTTGTTGCTTAATACATTAGCTAAATAATTGTACCCGTCTTGTTTTGTAAATTGAAAAAATATGGACAACTCAAAGTTTTTATAGGAAAAACTGTTATTGAAAGAACCAAAAAATTTTGGCGTAAAGTCCTTTAGTGAAGTCAAATCTTTAGGATTAGATGTTCCACTAAACTGATAGATACCCGTGGTTGGATCTACGCCTAAAAAATGGAAAAATGTTTTGCTGTAGATTGATTGACCGATAAAATAAGTATTAGCGTAGGTTGAAGATTGGAGATCAGGAAATGCTAAGAGCTTATTTCGGTTGAATGATATATTAAAGTCACTTTTCCAAGAAATCACTTTGTTTTTTACATTTATCGTAGTTAAAGTAAATTCATATCCTTCATTTTGAACTAAGGCATCTAAATTTGAAATATAACTTGTGAACCCTGTTTGGCCTGGTAATGCATAAGCGACGAGTTGATTTCCGCTACGATTTCTAAACCAGCTACCAGTGAATAATATACGATCACTTAAAAACCCTAACTCTAATGCAAACTCCAATTTATTGTTTTTTTCCCAAGCGAAATCAGGATTATACAGCCTCGTCGGTACTAAACCGTTACCTAGTGCAGGCGAAGAATACGTGTCGAAAAAGGCATAATCCGTAATCTGGTCATTGCCCGTGATTCCGTAGCTGCCTCTTAATTTACCATAGCTGAGATGGGGTGCAAATTCTTTAATCAGTTTCTCTTCAGAGAAAATCCAAGCCGAGCCGATTGACCCAAAATTACCAAATTGCCTACCTGGGCCAAACCGAGAAGATCCGTCACGGCGGAAATTTAAGTCGACAATATACTTAGTGTCCCAAATGTAATTTGCTCTGCCAAAAATAGACTGATATCTATAATCTACGGTAGTTGTGGATATTGTAACACTATTTGCGCTTGTTGACGCAGCCGCGGCAGATTCAATTAATGCATCATTTGTGAAGCCTGTAGCCTTAATCAAGCTTGAATAAGTTAAATCCTTTTGGAATGATGTGCCTAATAGTACATCTAACTGCCCTTTTGATATGTTTTTATGGTAGTTCAAGTGAGGTTCCAAAATCCAATTGCTGTAGCTACTATTTCCATAATTAGCGCTGCCAACAGTGGTAGTGCTTGGCATTTGCGCCGAAATTGGAAGAGTATTTAATTGATTAACGTTCATTGATGTGTAACCAGAATTGACATTAACCAACAATCCAGGTGCAATCAAATATTTCATTGTCAGATTGCCGTTCAGATTTTCATTGGAATTCTTACTAGTCTGTAGCAATGCTGCCATTGGATTACTGAAAGCTACTCCGTTTTCGCTCCAAACCAGTTTACCAGAATTATCATAAGGTAATGGAGCGTTAGGAGCAATCGTAATACTGTTAGCCAAATCAGTGATTAATAAATTATTCACATTATCGCCATAAATTGCTCCAAATGTTAAACTGAATTTTTTATCGTTTGAAGTGTGCTGTAGATTAAGGTGCAAGCCTCCCTTAGTATCAGCGAAATCGCCTGGATAAACAGTGGTTTGCTTAGAATAGGAACCTCCGATCAAAAAACTGGTATTAGCATTCCCACCACTTATGGTGACATTGGCATTCTTAAGGGAAGCTGTGCCTCCGATTAGCTGTTTTTCCCAATTAGTGTATCGAGTGGTATCCCAATTTAGAAGATCATAGGCATTAGTAGAGTTCATTGATATATTGTCATTTCTAAATGCTTCCTTTCGCATTTTGACATACTGTTGTGTGTTAAGCAGTGGTAGCATACGTGTAACTTGTGCTACACCTTTAGAAATGTTTGCATTGAGTTTAGTCTTGCCTGATGAGCCTTTTTTTGTCGTAATTAAAACAACACCATTGGCACCTCTTGATCCATAAATCGCAGTAGCGTCTGCATCTTTTAAAACCTCAATACTTTCGATATCTTGTGGATTTAAACTTGCGATGGGGCTCTGACCTCCATTAGCAATACCAATAACATATGCAGGATTGCCAATAACAGAGGAGGGAAATGGTACCCCATCAAGTAAAAATAAAGGCTGAGTACCGCTGGCTAACGAATTCTTTCCCCTAATTTGGACGTTAAGACTAGCGCCAGGATTTCCATTTGTTTCATTTACAGTCATTCCAGGTACTCGTCCAGCTAATGTTGCCATAATATTATTAACCGGCTGTTTAGAAATATCTTCAGAACTAATTTTCACATGGTTTCCGGTACTTAACCTCTGAGTAGTCGTACCGTATGCAATTACCTGAATTTCATCCAATTTTGAGTCACCCAACTTTAAAGCAATAGGAAGTTCTTTCCCTACTTTAACGGTCAATGTCTCATATCCGACAAAAGAAACCTCAATCATTGCCTTCTCATCAACCCCTCTCAAATAAAACTCCCCATTCTGATCCGTCTTGGTACCTGTACCCCCTACCACAACCACAGTCGCGCCAGCCAATGGAGCCCCCTGCTCATCCACAACCCTGCCATGCACGTCAATATTATCAAAACGGTCAATAAGCCGCTCCAGAAAGGAAGGCGCCTTATCCTTAACAATTACGGTATTGTCACGGATCTCAAACGAAACCGGCTGACCACCAAAGATCACTTCCAGGGCATCCTTCAAAGCAGCATCTTTCAGATTTACATTCACGCGTTTGGCACCTTTCAGCACCTCGCTGGTATAGATAAATCCATATCCTGTCTGTGTGCGGATGGAAGAAAAGACAGCCTTTAGAGAAGCGTTGTTAGCCTTCAGCGTCACCTTTTGGGCAAAGCCTGCAGCGCTTACCTGCATCAGGCAGGTGAAAAGTATCACAATGACCAATTTCATGATCAGTATTATTTTAGGCGGCAGCCACAGTCGCGGCATACCTAGGTTAAAAGCATTTAATTTCATACTTTTGGTTTGTTGGGTTAATACGTTAAACTCTCTGTAATTTGTTTTTTGGGTTAACTCAGCTACAGCCATAAAGATGCTCGCAACATCTTTGTGGCTTTTTCTTTCAACCCCTGTTTGTTCAATTGTGCTGTACGTCTTTTCTCATGTGGTTCTGGTTTGGTGCATAATCAGGTGATTTCCCGGGTGATTGTATCTGTCTGTTTATTTACTAACGGTAATGGTCCTTCCCTCAATTTTAAAATGCACAGTACCGGTGGCCTCCAGTATGCTGAGCAGTTGTGAAACATTTTTTGCCCTGGGCGTCACCCCATTATACCGGTGTGCCGGCTTCTCACCCTGGTACTGTACAGCCACATCATACCATCTTGCCACCTTATTCATGATCTGCTCGATGCTTTCATCTTCAAACATAAAGTTGCCTTCCTTCCAGGCCACCTCTATAGCTGTATTTACCTTTCTTACTGCGAGCTGTCCCGCCATGTCAAGTACAGCCTGCTGCCCTGGAGCAAGCAGTGCAGCATTGACCTTTGCACTGCCCTCTATCAGTGTAGTTTTGATATTTGATTCATCTGCATAAGCATTGATATTAAACTCCGTTCCTATGTCCTCCACGACCTGCCGCGGGCCACTGCTTTTCTCCTGGCCGCTATCCTTTCCATAGCTCAGCACCCTGAACGGTTGTTTCGCATTGTGGACTACTACAAAATAAGCCTCACCTTCTAACAAAATTTTGCGCTCTTTCCCAGGGAACTGGCTAGGAAAACTAATTTTAGAATCAGCGTTCAGCCAGACATGAGTCCCGTCAGGCAAGGTAAATTCATAGGTCTGGGCCCTGCTCGTCTCCGCACTGATCTGCTCTATTTGTCCTGGCTCCTTTCCTGCACCGGCCTTTTGGCCTGTGCTACTGCCCCCATCGACTTTACTTCCATCGTTGACATCACTTCCATTGTTGACATTGCTGCCGTCATCATAAGTCAGGCCGCCTTTTCCGATCACCACACCCCGCTTCGTTCCACTCAGCTTGATCACTTTTCCATTTGCCAGCCTGATCGTAGCCCCGCTCCTGCCCGGTGCAATATCATGAACGGCTGCCTCTGCATTTTCTCTTATTGCCTTATCCCGGTACTTGTTGTCAAAAAACCAGATCCCAAAAACAACCGTAGCTATAGCGGCGGCGATACCCGCCCAGGTACCTGCCTTGCGGAAAACATTTACCCGCTTTGCATTTTCAATACCGGCATGCACGGTTTTCATACGAGGCGTATCGATTTTGCCATCAATTCTGGCATCGATTTCTTTCTTGATCAGCAGCTTCAGCCGCAGCTTTTCCTCATCCTTCAGCAAAAGCATCACATCCCTGTCCGCCTGGAACAACTCGTAATAAGCATACAAAAAGTCCTGCTCGGCAGCATTAGTCCTACCCTCCAGGTATCTGCTCAAAATCGACATAAACTGTTCTTTTTCCATCGTATCGGGAACCCCCTTTTACTACATGAGACACGAAACAGAAAAAATCACATAAGAAATGAAAAAATATTTTTAGACCTGGTGGTTATTGTCATTTCATATAGTTTGATTAAATGGCTTTTATAGAGTTTGGTGGTATGGTTAGGAGAAATATTAATTAATTTAGCAGTATATGAAACTTGACAAATCCTACGTTGACTTTTTAGTAGTACTAAAGGAAGTTTTTAAATAAACAACCGCCAAACGACAACAAGTTGACATAAATTTACCGAATATATGTGCTGCCGGGCTGTTAAACTCATTGCTGGCTGATCAGGAATGCTATAGAAAGTAGCGAGGCGCGCAGCATAGTGACCGCCCTGGTCAATTGATTTTGCACAGTTCCTCTGGACAGATTCAGCTTTTCAGCGATCTCAAGTGTAGAAAGATCTTCATGATAGCGCATCCTGAAAATGGTCTGCTGTGCGGGCGGCATCGACTCAATAAGTAAATCATAGATCTTAAAAAATTCCTTTTTCAGCAATTCAGCATCCGCTTCCGGATAGTGCAGCCTGCTTTCTATGATCAGGTCTGAGATCGGGATAAACCTGTCGTCCTTTTTTAATGCCCTGAAAACATTGTTGCGTACCGAAGAGAACAGGTAAGCCGAAAAATTGTCTATAAAATTGGCTTCCCGGTGCGTCCACAAATGGATGAAAATATCCTGCGTAATATCCTTTGCCAGATCCGGGTCATTCAACTTTTTGAACGCCTGGCCATAAACCGAATCCCAATGCCGCTCGTACAATTCATCAAATGCACGCCGGTCTCCCTGCCTGAGCCTGGACAGCAGTTCCTGATCAGAATGTAAACCGTTAGCAGTCATTTTTTATGAATTTCCCTCGTTCTAAGTTACAGCAATTATATGAAGTTATGTTACTTATTTTATAACATTCCGTATTAAAAGATCTTTAACAGTTAAGGTTCTGTCAGGATTTTCCTTGCTAATTCTCAGTTACCAGGTCCGGTGCTTGTCCGGGCCAAATGTACGTTTTGTTCGCAAAAAGAATCATTTTTCCGGAGATGTTGCAGATTTTGCGCAGTTTTGGGCCGTATCTGCTAAATATGAGCTATATAGTATCAGTATAGTATGCCTTTATTAGTCCCACGACAATCAGACGATTTTATTTTGGATAGTTCTCAGCATATTGTAGCACAAATAGCAAATATTTGACAACACTTTAAATATTTTTAGAAAATTACCAAATATTTATAATTAAATATTTTTACTTCTTTTTATATGTCCTGCTTTAAAACTGCATACTTTAGCGCATGAATTTTAAAGCTGCCACCCACACCCGTTATATTGATCCGCTAAGTGATATTGCTTTTAAAAAAATATTCGGAAGCGATCCTAATAAGGATCTGATGATTGCGTTTCTAAATGATGTTTTGCGAGGTAAAAAACAAATCGTCGACCTTGTTTATAGTAAAACAGAGTATCATGGCGATCTGACCTCTGAAGGTTCTGTTTCTTTTGACCTGCTCTGCACCGGTCCCGGCGATGAAAAATTTATTATTGAGGTTCAACGGGAAAAACATGAAAATTTTAAAGAAAGGGCTTTGTTCTATACTTCAAGACTCATTAGTGAACAGGCCCCGAAAGGTAAACGCAGAGAATGGAATTATGACCTCACAGAAGTGTTTTTTATCGCTATTCTCGAAAAGGATAACAGCCAGATGAGTAAATCCAAGGGCTATCTGCATGATATTTGCCTATGCAACAGGGAAAATGGTGAAATATTTTATGACAAACTTAATTATACCTACATACAATTAAGTAACTTTGATAAGGCCGAAGATGAATTGGCTTCTGATCTGGACCGGTGGCTGTATCTGCTAAAGTATCTGGACAGCATGTCTAAAATTCCGGTTTATTTCAGGAAACCTGTTTTTGAAAAGTTATTTAGTATAGCTGAATACAGCAATTTAACAAAGGAGGAAAAGATGTATTACGATATTAAATTAAAACGTAAATGGGATGAATATTCCGCGCGTCAGACGATGATCAAGGATGCTCGTAAAGAGGGACTGGAGCAAGGACGGGAAGAGGGATTGGGACAAGGGTTGGAGCAAGGGTTGGAGCAAGGTTTGAAGCGAGGATTGGAAGAGGGGCTGAAAGAGGGATTGAAAGAGGGAGAGGAGATCGGCGCCTTGAAGATCGCAGGAGAAATGAAGGCCGATGGCGTTCCGGTTGCTCAGATCGCTAAATATACACATCTGCCTGCCGAAGTGATCGAAAAGCTCTGATTGGCCTGCCGGTACCGTCCTGCAATTTAATCACCTTTGCTTTACGTTTTTTTGGAATTGATTTTTCTTTGTTGCATTTTTGTAATGCCTGTGGAACGGCGTGGATGGGCCGTTCGGAATGGCTTTGTATACTTTGGGTTCGGCACTTGTTTTGGCTCCGGTCACTATCAACATTAGCTTAGGGTATGCTCATATTGTATAACCAATAAATGAACATTAGAGAAGAATTAGAAAAACGTATTCTGATTATCGACGGTGCAATGGGCACCATGATCCAGCGCTATGCGCTGACCGAGGAAGACTTCAGGGGGGAACGGTTCAAAGACCACCCGTGCGAAGTCAAGGGCAACAATGACCTGCTCAACATCACACGGCCGGATGTCATCAAAGCCATCCATGCAGAATACCTGCAGGCTGGTACAGACATTATCGAAACCAATACTTTCAGTACGCAGCGCATTTCCATGGCCGATTATGAGATGGAGGATCTCTGCTATGAAATGAGCTATGAGGGCGCGCGCATAGCCAAAGAAGTTGCTATGGAGTTTACTGCCAAAACGCCTGAAAAGCCACGTTTTGTAGCAGGGGCAATGGGGCCTACCACCAAAATGGCTTCCATGTCGCCGGATGTAAATGATCCTGGCTATCGTGCCGTTACTTTTGATGAGCTGTTTGACAGTTATTATGAGCAGGTACGCGGGCTGATCGATGGCGGTGCTGATGTACTGCTTTTTGAAACCATCACCGATACGCTGATCACCAAAGCGGGGATTGCAGCGGTAAAAAAATATGAAGAAGTGATCGGCCGCAAGATCGAGATCATGATCTCAGGTACCATCACTGATGCCTCCGGCAGGACCCTTTCGGGACAGACTGTAGAGGCTTTTTACAATTCTTTGCGCCATGCAGAGCCATTGAGCATCGGCCTCAATTGTGCACTGGGTGCCAAGGAAATGCGTCCGCACATTGAAGAGCTGGCTGCCAAAGCCGCTTGTTATGTGTCGGCTTATCCCAATGCCGGGCTGCCCAATGAATTTGGTGCTTATGATGAGCAGCCGCATGAAACTGCCCACCTGGTGGAAGATTTTATCCAGCATGGCTTTGTCAATATTGTGGGCGGTTGCTGTGGTACTACCCCTGAGCATATTGGATGCATTGCTGAAAAAGCAAAAGGCATTGCTCCCAGAAAGATACCTTATACGGAACCTTATCTGAGACTGAGCGGACTGGAACCTGTCACCATCACTCCGGAAAGTATTTTTGTGAACATTGGTGAGCGGACCAATATTACCGGTTCGCCCAAGTTCTCCAAACTGATCCTGAGCGGTGATTTTGAAGGTGCGCTGACCGTAGCGCGCCAGCAGGTAGAGGGTGGTGCACAGGTGATCGATGTGAACATGGACGAGGGGATGATCGATTCTGAAGCCTCTATGACGAAGTTCCTGAACCTGATCGCTTCTGAACCTGACATTGCCAAACTGCCGGTCATGGTCGATTCTTCTAAATGGACGGTGATCGAAGCCGGTCTGAAATGTTTGCAGGGCAAGGGAATCGTCAATTCTATCTCGCTAAAAGAAGGAGAAGATAAGTTCAGGGAAAGTGCCCGCAAGATCATGACCTACGGTGCTGCTGTTGTTGTGATGGCTTTTGATGAACAGGGACAGGCAGACAATTATGAAAGACGGATAGCGATCTGCAAAAGATCTTATGATATACTGGTCAATGAGTTGGGTTTTCCGCCCCAGGACATCATCTTTGATCCTAACATCCTGACCGTGGCTACCGGTCTGGAGGAACATAACAATTATGCGGTCGACTTCATCAATGCGACCCGCTGGATCAAGGAAAACCTGCCTTATGCCAAGGTAAGCGGCGGGGTATCCAATATTTCGTTCTCTTTCAGGGGCAACAATACGGTCCGTGAGGCGATGCATTCTGCATTTTTGTACCACGCGATCAGGGCCGGTCTTGACATGGGTATTGTCAATGCCGGGATGCTGGAAGTTTATGAACAGATCCCTGCTGAATTGCTGGTCATGGTGGAAGATGTGCTGCTGAACCGCCGCGAGGATGCGACCGAGCGTCTGGTCGAATATGCCGAGACGATCAAATCCAAGGGCAAAGAAGTGGTTCGTGATGAAGAATGGAGAAAAGGTCCGGTTGAGGACAGGTTGTCACATGCTTTGGTGAAAGGGATTATTGAATACCTGGATGCTGATGTGGAAGAGGCACGCCAGAAATATGCCCGCCCGATAGAGGTCATTGAAGGCCCGCTGATGGACGGGATGAACATTGTCGGTGATCTGTTTGGTGCGGGTAAAATGTTCCTGCCCCAGGTGGTGAAATCGGCCAGGGTGATGAAAAAGGCGGTGGCTTATCTCCTGCCCTTCATTGAGCAGGAGAAGCTGGACAATCCTGATCAGGACCAGAATTCTTCTGCCGGAAAGATCCTGATGGCAACGGTAAAAGGTGATGTGCATGACATCGGTAAGAACATTGTCGGGGTTGTCCTGGCCTGCAATAATTTTGAGATCGTGGATATGGGGGTAATGGTGCCCGCCCAGGAGATCATCAAAAAGGCCAGAGAGATCAATGCGGATATTATCGGGCTGAGTGGTCTGATCACGCCGTCGCTGGATGAGATGGTGCATTTTGCCAAGGAAATGGAGCGCGAGGGCTTTACCATCCCGCTGATGATCGGCGGGGCTACTACGTCAAGGATCCATGCGGCAGTAAAGGTGGCGCCCAATTATTCCGGGCCTGCCATTCACGTGCTGGATGCTTCGCGGAGTGTCACAGTCGCCAGTACGCTGATGAACAAAGACCTGCGTAATGAATACATCGCTGGGATCAGGGCGGAATATGATAAGGCACGGGAAGCGCACCTGAACAAGCGTTCGGACAAGCGCTACAAGACCCTCGAAGAGGCTCGTGCAGCGGGTTTCCAACTGGATCCTGAGCTGGTCGCACCTGCTCCTTCTTTTACAGGGACCAGGGTATTTGAAGATTTTCCATTGGAGGAGCTGGTTCCTTATATTGACTGGACGCCCTTCTTCCAGACCTGGGAGCTCAGGGGCAGCTATCCGCGTATCCTGGAAGACAAGGTGGTGGGTGCCGAGGCGCAAAAGCTGTTTAACGACGCGCAGACTTTACTAAAACGTATTGTAGATGAAAAACTGCTCAGGGCAAAAGCTGTGATCGGTTTCTGGCCCGCCAATGCAGTGGGCGACGACATCGTATTAAAGGTAAATGATGATGCAGATGCTCAGGGCCGTGAAGTGGTATTTCATACTTTACGCCAGCAGGCGGAAAAAACGGCGGAACAGCCCTACTATGCGTTATCTGATTTTATTGCTCCGAAAGATACCGGCATACAGGATCATCTTGGCTGCTTTGCTTTGACTGCCGGTATCGGCTGCGATGAACTGGTGGCTGAATATGAAGCGGTCTTTGATGACTACAACAGCATCATGGTCAAGGCGCTTGCTGACCGCCTTGCCGAGGCTTTTGCAGAAAAGATGCACGAGCTGGTGCGCAAGGAATACTGGGGCTATGCCGGCAATGAGGCATTGAGCAATGAAGAACTTATCAAAGAAGAATATGTGGGCATCCGTCCGGCACCGGGCTATCCGGCTTGTCCTGAGCATACTGAAAAGGGTACTTTGTTTGGGCTGCTGGATGCTGAGAACCGGATCGGCCTGGGCTTGACAGAAAGTTATGCAATGTATCCGACCGCAGCGGTCAGTGGTTTTTATTTCGCGCATCCGCAGTCGAGGTATTTCGGGCTGGGCAAGATCACCAAAGACCAGGTAGAGGATTATGCAATCAGGAAGAATATGCCGCTGGAGGAAGCAGAAAGATGGCTCAGCCCCAATCTGGCTTATTAGTGCGTATTGCGTCACGTATTCGTATCAGTTAAATTTATCCACACAAGACACCATAACACAATGAAAATTGTAGACCATATAAAAAACGCCGACGGCAAGACCTTGTTCTCTTTTGAACTTTTACCTCCGATCAAAGGACAGAGCATCCAGGGTATTTTTGATGCCATTGATCCGCTGATGGAGTTTAATCCTCCTTTTATTGATGTAACTTATCTGAGGGAGGATTATATTTATAAGCAGCATGCCAATGGCCTGCTGGAAAAGGTCGCGTACCGCAAGCGCCCCAGTACGGTGGCAACCTGTGCCGCGATCATGAACAAATACAAGGTTGATGCGGTACCACACCTGATCTGTGGCGGCTTTACCAGGGATGAGACCGAAAATGCGCTGATCGATCTCCAGTTCCTGGGAATTGACAATGTGCTTGTCCTGAGGGGCGATGCCCGTAAGAGCGACAGTTCTTTTATCCCTACGCCCAATGGCCATGCCTATGCTTCGGAGCTGCTGCAGCATGTGGTGGACATGAACAATGGCAGATACCTGCATGACGATATGGAAAATTCTGAAAGAACAGATTTTTGTATCGGCGTGGCCGGATATCCGGAAAAGCATTTTGAGTCGCCTAACCTGGATACTGATTTTAAATACCTGAAGCTAAAGGTTGATCTGGGCGCGGAGTTTATTGTGACCCAGATGTTCTTTGACAACATGGCCTACAAAGCATTTGTGGACAAATGCCGCGCAAACGGGATCACTGTACCGATCATTCCGGGACTGAAGCCGATCACAAGCAGCAAACAGTTGGTGAGCCTGCCCAAGGTTTTTCACCTGGATATTCCTGTAGCGCTCAGCGAGGCGATACAGGCCTGCAAGTCTGAAAAGGATGTTAAGCAGGTTGGCATAGACTGGATGATACAGCAATGCAGGGAGCTGAAGGAGATGGGTGCGCCGGTATTGCATTTTTATACCATGGGCAATCCTGAGCCTACCAGGAAGATCGCGCAGGCGATTTTCTAGTTTTTTTGGAATACTCTTTGTAAATTCATAGCTGAAATACTGGCGCTATGAAGATACTGATCATACCTGTTGCTGTTTTAATCGTTTTGCTGGCTGCCTGCACCACAATGAAACCGGGAACCATTGGTAATGGCGGTTTGTCTGGCTTGTCCGGCACCTGGGAACTAAACTATATCTCTGGCCCGAGGATCGCTTTTAATGGCTTGTATCCTGCGAAGAGACCGATCATCAAATTTGAGGTTTCCGATAAACGGTTCAGCGGGAATACAAGCTGCAATTCTTTTTCAGGTGCTTTGGTCGCTGATGACACAACGATCAATTTTACGGGGCCTATAATGATGACCAAAATGGCCTGTCCGGGTGAGGGTGAGGCCACTTTTGTCGAAATGCTGAAAAAAGTGAGCCATTATGATATTTCCGGCGATACCACCCTCAATTTCATGATGGGTGATATCTCGGTAATGCGGTTCAGTAAAAAATAACCACTGGTAGTTGGCTAGATATTCAGCAGGTACGTCTTAAAAGCCTCAAAGTCTACTTTTAGCGGTTCTGCTTTTTTTTCTTTGGTGAAAAGATCCTGTACTACCGCCGGTACTGTTATTTTTTCTTTGATCTCCGGAGGAAATACATCCGGAAATTTGCAGGCATGGGCGGTAGATGCAAATACTCCTGTAAACTCTTTTTTGTTTTCCTCACCGGTGTGTGCTTCCCTGTACCGCACAAGGCCCATCCAGGCGATACTGGTATGCGGACAGGCGATATAGTTGTATTTACGGTAGATTTCCTTCATCCCTTCCAGTGTTTCTTTATCTGTAAAAGTGTAGCTTGTTACTACTTTTTTAAGGGCTTCCGTATCGTAACCGAAAAGGTCCATGATCCTGACCCAGTTGCTGGGCGCGCCTACATCCATTGCATTGGCATAGGTTTGCACCGATGGCCTGGTTTCGTAAATACCTGTTTCCAGGAATCGCGGAACGGTGTCGTTGCTATTGGTCGCAGCGATGAACTGCCTGACCGGCAATCCCATTTTACAAGCCAGGAGGCCTGCAGCTATATTGCCGAAGTTGCCGCTGGGAACTGAAAATACGATTGCTGCTTTGCCCTGTCTTTTGAGCTGTGCATAGGCATGAAAGTAATAGAAGGTCTGAGGGATCAGTCTGGAGATATTGATGGAGTTGGCCGAGGTGAGCCGCAGTTTTTCATTGAGCTCTGGATCTGCAAAGGCTTGCTTTACCAGTGCCTGGCAATCGTCAAAGGTACCGGCTACTTCAAGGGCATGGATGTTCTCTCCATTGGTGCAGAGCTGAAGTTCCTGGATGTCGCTGACCTTGCCTTTTGGATAAAGGATGGTAACACGGGTGTTGGGTACGCCAAGGAAGCCGAGCGCAACGGCACCTCCGGTATCACCCGAAGTGGCTACCAACACATCAAGGGTCTTTTCCTTGTCCTTGAGAAAATAGCCCATTACCCTGCTCATGAACCTTGCGCCAAAATCTTTGAAGGCCAGTGACGGGCCGTGGAAAAGCTCGAGTACATAGGTGTTTTCTTCCAGTCCGGTTACCGGCGCATCAAAATTGATGGCCTCATCAACAAGCTTTTTAAGGTCAGTTGCAGGTATGGCATCCTTAAGGAGCACTGATGCTACTGTATAAGCGATCTCCGGAAGACTGTATTTTTCAATGTTCTCAATGAATTCTTTGTCCAGTTGCGGGATCTGCGCCGGCATATAGAGTCCTTTGTCTTGCGGCATGCTGTTGAATACTGCGGTCTGGAAATCTACGCTCAGCTGGTGGTTATTGGTACTGTATAGTTTCATGGTGGTTAATCCAAAATAATGGGTCCTTTCTTATTGACTTCGGAGACAAATGCCAGGCTGTTGATCGCCAGGTCTTTGAGGTGCTGCTGCAATTTTTGAGTGATCGTCGTTGCTGTTCCTGCATCTCTGGTGAGGGCGAACACGGATGGGCCGGAACCGGAAATACCGAAGCCAAGGGCTCCGTTCTCCAGTGCCAGTGATTTCATTACGGCAAAGTCGGGGATCAGGATGGAACGTGTCGGCTCGACCAGGATATCGGTCATGCTGCGCCCGATCAGGTTGTAGTCGTTCATGAACAGTCCGCTGACCAGTCCGGCGACATTGCCCCACTGGGTTACCGCATCTTTGAGCTGTACTTTGGAGCGGATCATCTGCCGGGCGTCTTTGGTGGGCACGTCTACTTCCGGATACACGATCGCCGCATGCAGGTCCTGCGGAAAGGGCAGGCTGATGATGTCCAGTGGTTCATAGCTCCGGATGAGCACGAAACCGCCCATCAATGCGGGGGCTACGTTGTCTGCATGGCCATAGCCGCAGGCGAGCTCTTCTCCTTTCATTGCAAAGGGCACCAGGTCGCGGTTGCTGAGCAGGTTACCGAACAGGGTATTGACAGCAAAAAGACCTGCTACTGTACTGGCTGAACTGGAGCCCAGCCCGCTGCCGATCGGCATTTTTTTATGCAGTTCAATGTCAATGCCTGTTTCGGGCTGACCAATGTGGTTCAGGTAATGCTGCACGCTGGCACTTACTGTATTTTTTTCCGGGCTCAGAGGCAGTTTGCCTTCATCACCGGTTATTTTTGAGATGGTGATGCCTTTCCCTCCGGAGAAGCGCATGATCACTTCGTCTCCGGGCTGGTTGACCGCAAAACCGAGTATGTCGTAGCCGCAGACGACATTGGCCACTGTGGCCGGGGCAAAGACTTTTATGGATGCTTTCATGGTTATCTTTTTCCTATGTTGATGATGTCTGCAAATACGCCGGCGGCCGTTACTTCTGATCCCGCACCGGGGCCTTTGACCACCAGCGGTCGGTCTTTGTACCGGTTGGTCGTAAAGGAGATGATGTTGTCGCTTCCCGACAGCGTATAGAAGGGATGGTCTTCATCGACCATTTGAAGGTTGATGGACACCTTGCCATTTTCCATTTTACCGATATACCGCAGCACCTTATTGTCTGCCGATGCTGTATTTTTCAGGGTTTCAAAATACCCCGCATTGTTGATCAGTTCCTGGTAGAAATCTGCTACGCTTTCAGCAGCCATACAGGCTGCCGGGAGCATGTTCTGGAGTTCAATATCTTTTTCTTCCAGCGGATACCCGGCATCGCGGGCCAGGATGAGCATTTTGCGCATAAAATCCTTGCCATTGAGGTCGTCGCGCGGGTCTGGCTCGGTATAGCCTTTTTCCTGTGCTTCCCGTACTACTTCGTGAAACAGCCTGTCGCCTTTGTAGTTGTTGAAAATATAGGAAATGGTGCCGGACAGGATAGCTTCGATACGGGTGAGCTTGTCCCCGCTCAGCATCAGGTCTCTCAGGGTTCGGATGATCGGCAGGCCGGCGCCTACATTGGTTTCATAAAAGAAGTCGACTCCATAGGTACGCGCGGCTTGTTTGAAAGCTGCATATTGCTCATAATCGGCAGAGTTGCCCAGTTTGTTGCAGGTCACTACCGAGATGCTGGATTGCAGGATATCAAGATAGTATTCTACCGGATTATGACTGGCCGTGTTGTCTACGAACACGCAGTTGGGCAGGTTCATGGATTTCATTTTTTTGATGAAATCGGGCAGGCTCGCTTTGATGTCCTGCCTGTCCAGTTCTGCTTCCCAGCGGGTCAGGTCAATGCCTTCAGGATCAATGAGCATTTTCCGTGTGTTGCTGATGCCCATTATTTTTACCTGAAGGTCATTGTTATCGGCGAGGAAAGGCATTTGCTCCTGCAACTGACTGAACAATGTTTTGCCGATATTGCCGGTACCCAGGCAGAAGACGTGCAGGGTTTTTTTAAGGTCGGAGTAAAAGGCATCGTGTACGGCATTGACTGCCTTGGACAGGTCTGATTTGGATATGATCACCGATATATTGTACTCTGATGATCCCTGGGCGATGGCCCTGACGTTGACTCCGTTTCTGCCGAGTGCATTGAACAGCTTGCCCGATATGCCGGGTGTACGCTTCATGTTCTCTCCAACGATGGCCAGCACGGACAGGCCGTTCTCTACTTCCGGGTACTCCAGCTTTTTGGCTTGCAGTTCGAGTTCAAATTCTTTATTGATGAGGGAAAGTGCTTTGAGTGAGTCGGAGGGCTTGACGGCAAAAGTGATGCTGTGCTCAGAGGATGACTGGGTAATGAGCACGACATTGACCTGCTCTCTTGACAGCATGGAGAACAGCCGGCCGCTGAAGCCTGCCTTGCCGACCATACCGCTGCCGGAAAGGTTGAGCACACTGATCTCATCGATGGATGAAATGCCCTTGATAGAAAGTGATGAGGGGCTGATGCCATGCTTGATGTACGTGCCGGGGAAATCTACATGGAACGTATTCCTGATCACGATCGGGATCTTTTTCAGGAATGCAGGGATCATGGTAGGCGGATAAATGACCTTTGCACCGAAATAGGAAAGCTCCATGGCTTCGGTATAGCTGAGTTCCGCTAATGAAAATGCTTTTTTGACAATGCGCGGATCGGCAGTAAGCATACCGTCCACATCGGTCCAGATTTGAATTGCCTCGGCGTTCAGGGCCGCACCCCAGATTGCCGCGGTATAATCACTTCCGCCCCGGCCCAGGGTGGTGACCCTGCCTTCATCGTTGCTGGCAATAAAGCCGGTCACGAACAGCAGCTGTTCTTTATTTTCTTCGTAAAAGTCTTTGATGAGCATTTCGGTGAGATTGGTGTTGACTTTGGCCTGTCCGAAATTGTTGTCTGTCTTGATCAGTTGTGAGCCTTCTACATATAGCGCATTGGGGAACTGCTGTCTGGCAATATGGCTGATCATAAAGGTGGAGCAGCGCTCGCCATAGCTCAGGATGAGGTCTTTGGTCTGCAAGCTCAGCTCACGGAGGTTGTAGACCGATTGAAGGATGTCTTCCAGTTCATTAAAGTAGATCTTCAGCTTGGTCAGGACGGGATTCTGCGCGCCGGCAGGCAGCAGGGTACGGATGACCTGGAAGTGCTTTTCTTCTACCATTTTGAGTTGTTCACTGTAGTCTTGCAGGTTGCGCGCGTTTTCTGCCATTGCCAGCAGCATATTGGTAACCCCGCCCATAGCGGAAAGGATGACCACCGGATTTTGGTTTTCCTGCTCCTTTTTTAGGATTGACAGGAGCGTGCCGATGCTTTCTGCGGACCCTACTGAAGTGCCTCCGAATTTTAATATGTTCATAGTATGCGGTTAAAAAAAAAGCACCTTCCTATTTGGAGGAAGGTGCTTTTTGTGGTCTTTATCTTTTCAGTTATGCCATTAGCTTACCTTCCTCCGGAATTGCCGGTGGTTGTGGTGGTGGTAATGGTAATTGCTGGGTTTATATACATTGTATTTTTTACACTATCTCTTGTGTGGCCCCAAAGTAAAGCTATATTTTTTGAATTAGCAAATGTTTTTTAAAGTAGCTACTGCCTGTTATTTATTACCTTTACGGCTCTTTATGCAAGGATTAATTATAAAATCGACGGGGAGCTGGTACCAGGTGCGTACTGAGGACGGTACCGACTACGACTGCCGGATCAAGGGTAAGTTCAGGATCAAGGGTATACAAACCACCAATCCCGTTGCTGTTGGTGATATCGTCGGTTTTGACCTGGAACCCAACTCGGACAAAGGGGTGATCGATCACCTGCATGAGCGTAAGAACTATATCATCCGCAAGTCGATCAACTTGTCCAGGCAGGCCCAGATCATTGCTGCCAATATGGACCAGGCTTTTTTAATTGTTACGCTGGCTTCTCCGCGTACTTCTCTTGGTTTTATTGACCGTTTCCTGGCTACTGCCGAGGCTTATGATATTCCAGCGGTACTGATCTTTAACAAACTGGATCTTTTCCACGCGGAGGGGCTGGAGATACTGGCTGATTATCAAAGTATTTATGAGGATATTGATTATCCCTGCTATTCGGTCTCGGCCCTTGAAGGCACCAATGTTCCGGTGATCGGGGATCTGCTGCGGGATAAGGTCACTTTGTTTTCCGGACATTCGGGCGTAGGCAAATCGAGTCTGATCAATGCCCTGCTGCCGGGAATGGCCCTGAAGACCGGAGATGTTTCGGAAGCGACCGATAAGGGCCAGCATACCACCACTTTTGCAGAAATGCATGCCCTGCCTTTTGGGGGTTATCTTATTGATACGCCCGGCATCAGGGAACTGGGTGTTTTTGATATTCGAAAGGATGAGCTGGGCCATTATTTCAGGGAGATCAGGGACCGCATGAACGAATGCCGCTTTAACAATTGCAGGCACATTAATGAACCTGGCTGTGCGGTGATCAAGGCAGTGGAGGAAGGGGAGATCGCACTGAGCAGGTACGAAAGTTATGTAAGTATTTATCATGGCCATGATACCAGGGCGTAAATATGAGAGCTGTTATCCAAAGGGTTTCTGAAGCGGACTGTACAGTGGATGGCAGGGTGACCGGGGCGATTGGCCCGGGACTCGTCGTGTTGCTGGGTGTGGAGGATATGGATACTATTGAAGACCTGGAATGGCTGGCGCAGAAGATCATCGGCATGCGTATTTTCGGAGATGAGAATGGGCTGATGAATAAAGCCTTGGGAGCCATTGACGGTGATATTTTGCTGATTAGCCAGTTTACATTGTTTGCTTCTACCAAAAAAGGCAGCAGACCGGGTTTTACAAGGGCCGCAAGACCGGAGAAGGCCGTTCCGCTGTACGAAGCAATGATCAGGCAACTGGCTGTATTGTCAGGCAAACAGATACAGACCGGAATTTTCGGGGCGGACATGAAGATCAGACTGCTGAATGACGGACCGGTTACGATTGTGATTGACACCCGGAATAAGGAATAACGATCAGAGGTGGCAAAAAAAAGGAATGGCAATGACTATAGAAGAAGCGCAAAAGACAGTAGATCAATGGATCAGTACTGTTGGCATCAGGTATTTTAACGAACTGACCAACACGGCGATCTTAATGGAAGAGGTCGGTGAAGTGGCCAGGATCATGGCCAGAAGGTATGGAGAACAGTCTTTTAAGAAGAGTGATGAAGCGGTAGATCTGGGCGATGAAATGGCAGATGTACTATTTGTACTCATTTGTCTGGCCAACCAGACCGGAATTGACCTGACAGCGGCGCTTAGAAAGAACCTGGAGAAAAAGAATATCCGTGATGCAGAGAGGCACAGGACCAACGAAAAATTGAAATAAGCATTGCTTTGACCGCCATAAAAAAGGGGGCAGTTCCGGACTGCCCCCTTTTTTGTTTCTTTATTTTTAATCGTTGGATGCCAGTACGGCACGGATCTTTACCGCTGCTTCGTGCAGTTCTTCTTGTGACGGGCTTAGTTTTTCCCTGCTGAAATTCATATCGCTTACATTGTTCATCGGTATGAGGTGAATGTGTACGTGCGGTACTTCCAGGCCGATCACTGCTACCCCTACCTTTTCACATGGGAAGGCTTCTTTCAGTCCTATTGCGACGATCTTGGCAAAAAGGGTCAGGCCGAAATAGCTTTCTTCATCCATATCAAAGATATAATCGATCTCCTTCTTGGGTATGACCAGTACATGCCCCATTACCAGCGGATTGATGTCCAGAAAGGCCAGGTAGTCTGCGGTCTCTGCTACCACATGTGCCGGGATCTCTCCGCTTACTATTTTTGAAAAAATGCTCGCCATATCTGCCTTGTTTATCTGCTGATCTCCAATATTTCAAACTCGATCTTTCCTGCCGGTACCTGGATCTCGGTCTTGTCTCCTACCGATTTGCCCAGCAGCCCTTGCGCGATCGGAGATTTTACTGAGATCTTTCCGGTCTTCAGATCGGCTTCGGATTCGGCCACAAGCTGATAGGACATGGTAGCTCCGTTCTTGACGTTCTTGATCTTCACAATGGACAGCGCAAGTACTTTGGAGGTATCCAGTTTGGATTCATCTATGAGCCTGGCGGTGGAAAGCGTGGCTTCCAGCTTGGCTATCTTGGCTTCATGCAGTCCCTGCGCTTCTTTTGCTGCGTCGTATTCTGCGTTCTCTGAAAGGTCTCCTTTATCGCGGGCTTCAGCTATTGCTTTGGATATTTGCTGCCTGCCTGCAGTTTTTAAGTGCTGCAGCTCCTCTTTCAATTTCTCTAATCCGTCTTGGGTATAATAAGTTACCTCTGTCATAGCTTTTTTATTTTTATTAATTACTCTAAAAAACAAACAAGACTACATCGGCTTTTAGCCTACATAGTCTTGCTTCAATAAAAACGAAGATAACCGGGTAATACCACAAAAACAAATTATTGTAACTAAAATGATGAAGTATTGGGAAAAATGCCGATTAGCGTAGCTTTGCAGGGTAACCGACTTTATCATGAAGATCTCTAAATGCAAGGCCCTTGCCTTATCTGTTGTTTTTTCTTGCTTTCTTTCCGGCCTGCGGGCCCAGGAACTGTATATGCCCAGGAATATTAAAATCGCTTATCAGAAAGGAACGCGATCGGCTGATGGAAAGCCGGGAAGGAATTACTGGCAGAACCACGGCAAATATGATATTGCTTTTGAGGTTGATGCAACAAATAAGGTGGTCAGTGGCAAAGAAAACATTTTATACAGCAACAACAGTCCTGATACTTTAAGATCGGTGACCATCAGGTTCGTCAATAATATCCATAAACCTGAAGCTCCCCGCTCGGGACAAGTAGAGCGGGACTTCCTAAGCGCAGGGTTAAAGATTACTTCTTTTAAAGCTGGTGGTGCTGTCATCACGGTCAACAGCGAAGCTTGGGGAACAGTCGCTGATGTAAAGCTGAACAGCCCTTTACTTCCGGGAACAAAGATGGACTTTGAAATTGAATGGTCCTACCCGCTTTCTAAATTGAGCGGCCGGGAGGGTCAGATCAACAATACGACTTTCTTTACGGCTTATGCTTACCCGAGGATTTCGGTGTATGATGATTATAATGGCTGGGATAAGGTCCCGCACACGGACAGGACTGAATTTTATAGTGATTTTAACGATTATGCGATTGCGGTAAAGGCTCCGGCCAATTTTGTTGTATGGGCTACCGGTGATCTGCTGAATCCAGGGGAAGTATTGCTGCCGGAAATTGCGGCGCGTTATCAAAGGTCCCTGACTTCGGATGAAGTGATTCATATGGCTACTCTGGATGAGATGAAGGCCCGCAAGGTAACAAAGCAGCAGCCCTGGAATACCTGGAAATTTAAGGCGGAGCACATTTGTGATTTTACTTTTGCTTTGAGCAGTACTTATGTATGGGATGCATCCAGCGTGGTCGTGGACAAGAAAACAGGTCGCCGGAGCAGCGTACAGGCGGCTTATGACGCTACGGCACAGGATTTCTCCCATGCGGTGGAATGGGGCCGGACTGCGCTGGCCTGGTTTTCGGAAAACTGGCCTGGTGTGCCTTATCCTTTTTCCAAGATGACCGCTTTCCAGGGTTTTGCTGACATGGAATATCCAATGATGGTCAATGATTCCAGCACTCCTGATCTTGAGTTTTCTCAATTTGTGCTGAACCATGAGATCGCCCACACTTATTTTCCTTTCTATATGGGCACGAACGAGACCAGGTATGCTTTTATGGATGAGGGCTGGGCGACGACTTTCGAGTACCTGATCGGCATTGAGCAGTTGGGCAAAGAGAAGGCGTCTGATAATTATAGGGGTTTCAGGGTGAAAAGATGGATCTCTGATCCTTCGGGTGAGCAGGACCAGCCGATCATTGCCATGTCTACGCAGGTTTCGGGACCCGGTTATGGAAATAATGCTTATGGGAAACCTTCCCTTGCTTACCTGGCATTAAAGGATATGCTCGGTGACGAATTGTTTGGAAAGGCTTTACGGACTTATATGGAGCGCTGGAACGGCAAACATCCGATTCCCTGGGATTTCTTTTTTTCCATTAATGAAGGCTGTGGCCAGGACTTGAACTGGTTCTGGAACAACTGGTTCTTCAGCAACAATTATATTGACCTGGCTATAGAAAGGGTGACGGTAAAGGGCAATGCGTATTCAGTTTTAGTCAGGAATGTCGGTGGTTTTGCCGTGCCTTTTGATGTGAAGATCGTTTACAGTGACGGCAAGGAGCAGGTTACCCACATTAGTCCTGCTGTCTGGAAGAGTGGCGAAGGACTGGTCACTGTTGATCTGAAGGCTTCACAGGCTGTCCGCTCTATTGTTCTGGATGGCGGTATCTTTATGGATGCTGTGCCGGAGAACAATGTCTGGAAGTAGATTATTTGCTGTTGCTTGTCGAGATAAAAATGCTGTACTGTTCGCCTCCTCACAGATTTTCGGAAGGGAAAATCTGCACATGTCGTCTCACAGCACAGCATTTTTCTGGGTGCTTAAACCGAATGCCGGCCCTGGTTTGGTCTAAAGTGCTTTTAATTTTTCGGCAAGTACTTCAGATATTTTACGATAGGAGTCGAATGTCCAGCCTCCTACGTGCGGGCTCAATAACACTTTGTCTGACTGGATCAGCTGCTGGTACCAGTCCTGCTGCCCGAGTGCCGGGAATTTTTCGGTTTGCAATACGTCCAGCCCCGCTCCGAGGATTTTACCGCTTTCAATTGCGTTCAGTACTGACTGTACACTTGCAATCTCACCACGGGCTGTATTGATGAAAAAGATCGGTTTGCGAAAGTGCAGGAAATATTCATCGTTGACCATCAGACGGGTTTCGGCAGTAAGTGGTATGTGCAGGCTCAGCACCTCGCTCTGCCTGACAATCTCCTCCATACTTACCTCTCTGGCATATTGATCAGAAAATCCGGTTTTATATTTATCGTAGGCGATCACGTTGACTTCAAAGCCTGATAGTTTTTTGGCGAAGCTTCTCCCCATGTGACCGTAACCAACGATGCCGACTGTTTTGCCCTTGAGTTCGTATCCTCTGTTTCCTTCCCTGTCCCAGACACCGGTACGCACTTCCTGGTCGCCTTTGCGAAGATTGTTCATCAGGGAAAGCAGCATGCCAAGGGCATGTTCTCCTACTGCATCGCGGTTTCCTTCAGATGCGTTGAGCAGCGTGATGCCTTTTTGCTTTGCGTAAGCTTCATCAATATTATCAAGACCTGCTCCTGCTCTTGCGACAAATTTTAATTTTGGTGCGGCATCAATGAGTTCTTTATCGATGAGAAATTTGGTCCGTACTGCAATACCTTCATAGCCCGATATGATTTCCAGCGTCTCTGCACGTGTAATGAGCGGACAGTCGTCGGCTTCATAACCCATTGCTGCGGCGCTTTCTTTAAATATGGCATGCAGCTGGTCTACAATTAAGATCTTTTTTTTCATAGATCGTTCGCTTTAATATATTTTATCGTTTGCGAGATCCAGTCTTCTGTTAATGCATCAAGTCTTATATCTGGTTTGACTCCGATACTTTCGAAGGCGAGATCTTTAGTTCTTCCACTCATATCTGTTGGATAGAATAAGAAACGGTTGCTTGGCAGCACAATTGTTTTACCATAATTGTTACCATAGGTAATGGTACCCCGTGTATTCTCTCCTAATGTAGTCACATCTTTTTTACCTTTGAGATCAATAACAAATTGCTCGGCATTACTAACGGTATTGCTATTATGCAAGATATAGACCCTACCTTTAAACTTATTAAGGAATTTTGCAAATTGCCCTGAGGTTTTAAAACCACCGCCCCCGTTATTCCTGAGATCGACAATGAGGTGCTGCACCGTGATTTTTGACTTAACCTTATCGAAAAAATCGGTCGCAATTCTTATATTCTCATTACTGGAATAAAAACTGCTTAATCTTAAATATCCAATACCTTGCCCGAGCTCTTTATACTCATAATTAAAATCGCCCGGATCTAAAACAGCATAGTTCTGCGACAATTTTTTTTGATAATTTAAGCCAATCAGCACTCCATTGCTTAACCTCACATTTCTGTAAAGCACATAAGGAACCGTAAGACTCAGGAATCGGATAGCATCTATATTTTGAGCACCTGTCTTGTGTAAGATCGCTTCCACTATACCTGTGGTTAAATTCTGAAGATAATAAGTAGCTTTAGATTGTTTAAAAACAATATTCTTGGTGCTGTCATTGTAATTATAATAAATGCCCTCCAAGCTGTCTTTGGGGTAGTTTGCGTATTTTGCTTCCATTTCCACCACATTGATTGGCGGTTTAAGAAAACTAAACTTATAAGTGGAGTCTGGCTTTCTGTAAAAGCCTAAATGATTGTCTTTGATAGGATAAATCAATTGCAGCAGTTCTTGATATACCTTAAAATCATCAGCGGTATTTAACTCTTTACGTAAACGCGTGTAAAGCTGCTGATAGGCTTTATCATTTTTCAGCTGATCTTTATAGGATGGCAATGCTTTAATCGATTTATATAGAAAGTCAAGGTCAGCAATATTTTGAGCTTCCTGGGCATTGATCCTGACGGCCAACAGCAAAAGAGCGATTAAAAAGAATTTTCTCATATTGATAAGGTCGCAGAATAATGATTAAGGTTGCATTAGCGTTGTCAAATGCTGAGTTAAGGAGATAAAGTCTGCCACACTCAGCTGTTCAGCCCGTTTATCAAAAAAAGGATGTTGATCCATTTTATCTTTGGGAACGGTGCCGGAAAGGGCATTCCTTAAAGTTTTCCTCCGCTGGTTAAAACCGGCTTTGACTGTACGCCAGAATAACTTTTCATCACATGGAAGGGTTTCTGTCTGGTTTCTGCTGAGCCGGATGACACCGGAATTTACTTTTGGCGGGGGGTTGAAGGTTCCCGGTTTTACGGTAAACAGGTACTCAATGTCATAGTAGGCCTGGATCAGCACGCTTAGGATTCCGTATTCTTTTGTGCCGGGTTTTGAGGCGCATCGCTCTGCCACTTCTTTCTGGAACATCCCGACCATTTCTACTACGTTGTCGCGGTTTTCCAATACTTTAAAAAGGATCTGTGAGGAGATATTGTAGGGAAAGTTTCCGATAACAGCAAATTTCCCGGGGAAGATCCCGCCCAGATCCAGGGCCAGGAAATCTCCGTTAATGAGCTTGTCTCCCAGTTGAGGATATTTCTCCTGCAGATAGTGGTAGGATTCGGTGTCTATATCAATGAGGTAGGTTTCAAGATCAGCGCGCTCCAGCAAATGGTCTGACAGGATACCCATACCAGGACCTACTTCTAATACCTGTTTGTACTGATCTGTATGGACAAGGCTGTTCACGATCTTTGCGGCGATGTTCTTGTCCGTCAAAAAATGTTGTCCTAAATGCTTCTTTGCTTTTACCAAACTCATATCCCCGCTCAGTTAAATTCCTGCAAAATAAGCAAAGTTTTACCAGTTATGGACTAACTTCCGGGTGAAATTCTGTAATTTGCGCTAAATTTCTAATTGGATATGAGCAATAAAATTAAAATCGGGATAAGCATTGGTGATGTGAACGGGATTGGAATGGAGGTCATTCTCAAGACCTTATCAGAAGCCAGGGTTCTTGATTATTGTACGCCAATAGTTTATGGGCATACCAAGGTAGCCTCCTATCACCGTAAGGCGTTGGGGATCAATGACCTGATGTTCAATTTGATCACCAGTGCAGAGGCAGCTAATCCTAAAAAGGCTAATTTGATCAATTGCTGGGAGGAGGACGTAAGAATAGATCTGGGCGTAGCGAATGAGATAGGTGGCAAATATGCGCTGATATCTCTTGAGAAAGCGACTGAAGATCTTGTAAACAACAGGATCGATGCACTGGTTACCGCTCCCATCAACAAAAATAACATACAGTCTGATACTTTTAAATTTCCGGGCCATACTGAATATCTTCAGGAAAAAAGCGGCGGCAATGAAGTACTGATGTTTATGATCAGTGAAGGGCTCCGCGTGGGTGTCGTAACCGGGCATATCCCCGTTGGACAGATAGCGCCTGCCATCAGTAAAGAAAAGATAGTGAAGAAGCTGGTGATGATGAACGACAGCCTGAAAAAGGATTTCTGGATAGAGAAACCGAAAATAGCTGTCCTGGGGCTGAATCCTCATGCCGGGGATAACGGACTGTTAGGCAGAGAAGAAGAAACGACCATCAGCCCGGCGATACAGGAAGCATTTGACAAGGGAATTATCTGCTTTGGTCCGTATCCTGCAGACGGGTTCTTTGGAAATGGCACTTACAAGCAGTTTGATGCAGTGCTCGCCATGTACCATGACCAGGGCCTTATTCCTTTTAAAACCATTGCTTTTGGGACCGGGGTCAATTATAGTGCAGGACTAAAATTCATCAGGACATCTCCTGACCATGGAACGGGCTACGATATCGCGGGAAAAAACCTGGCAGATCCCTCTTCTTTTATGGAAGCTATATTTGCCGCTGTACATATCGTGAAACAGCGAAGGGAACAGGAAAAAATGCTGTCCGGTCAGCTGAGGTCAGGAGGCAAGGTTATTGAAACTGCTTTTGACCTTAAGGATGATGCAAACTAGCCTCTTTAAATTTTAAATAACATTTTAGGATTATCAAATTAATCCTTACATTTGCGGGCTAAAATTTTGTTACAATTGAAACCTTTAAAACAATTTTCAATCCCTTTCACCGGCTTAAAAATTGGCAAACATCAGTTTGATTTTGAGATTGATAACAAATTTTTTGATGCTTTTGAGTATTCCCTGGTCAAAAAGGGCAATTTAAAGGCCGAAGTTGAGCTGGACAAGCAGGAAACTATGCTGATACTGCAGTTCCTCATAACAGGAACGATCGTATTGGATTGTGATAAGTGCCTTGCTGAGTTTAATTCGCCGGTCAGCATCAGGGAAAGGCAGATCGTAAAGTTTGCCGAAGATGATTTGCAGAGTGATGATCTGGAAATCATTATTTTAAATAAGAAGGAAAGTGAGATCGACGTGTCCGGACTTATTTACGAATTCATCACTGTTGCTGTGCCTTATATTAAGTTCTGTGAAGAGAACGGGGACGGACAACAATGTGACCAGGAAATGATAGCCAGACTGGAAAGTCTTTCTGCCGGCACACATAACGAAGAAGAACAAGATGAGGACCCGCGGTGGGCCGCATTAAAAAAATTAAAATAAATAATAAAATAGATCAGCAATGGCACATCCAAAACGCAAGGTTTCTAAGAGCAGAAGAGATAAAAGAAGAACGCATTATAAAGCAGATGCTCCTTCTTTGGCTACTTGTCAAACAACTGGCGCGATTCATACCCCGCACCGCGCTTATAATGTTGATGGTAACCTTTACTACAACGGCAAATTGGTTATTGAAAACACCTCTATAGGTTAATTTTCTGAAAAATAGTTTGTGTTTTAAGTCGTTGAAAGGTTAACTTAGAGACTGAAATTAAGGTTATTTTGACCTTTGCACAAACTGATTTTTACTATGAAAATAGGTCTCGATATAATGGGCGGAGACTATGCTCCCGAAGCAAATGTTTTGGGGGCAATAGCAGCCCATCCATTGCTTTCGCCAGACGAGCAAATTGTGCTGATCGGCGACACAAAGCAGATTAAGCCCCTCATATCAGCAAACGGATTTGATCCCGAACACTTCGAATATGTTCATACGGAAGAAGTCATTGGTATGGGAGAGCATCCTACAAAGGCTATTGCCCAAAAGCCAAATTCAAGTATTTCTTTAGGATTCAATCTACTCAAAAACGGTGAGCTGGATTCATTTGCCAGTGCCGGAAACTCTGGTGCCATGCTCGTTGGTGCGGTATTCAGTGTAAAGACCATACCTGGCATCATCAGGCCCTGCCTTTCTACTTTCCTGCCTAAGCTAAGCGGTGGGGTCGGTTTAATGCTGGATGTGGGTGCCAATGCAGATTGCAAACCTGACGTACTACTCCAGTTTGGTGTGCTCGGGAGTCTTTATGCTGAAAATGTGATGCACATCAATACCCCTAAAGTGGCCTTAATGAATATCGGTGAGGAAGATGAAAAGGGAAATATGCTGAGCATGGCTACTTTTCCGCTGATGAAGGATAACAAGCTTTTTAATTTTGTCGGTAATGTTGAAGGCAGGGATCTTTTTAATGACAAGGCTGATGTCATTGTATGCGATGGCTTTACCGGAAATGTGATGCTTAAGCTTGCCGAATCTTTTTACGTGCTGACCCTCAAAAGGGGGTTGAAAGATGAATTCTTTGACCGGTTCAACTACGAAAATTATGGAGGAAGCCCCGTACTTGGTGTAAATGCTCCGGTTGTCATAGGTCACGGCATTTCAAGTCCGACAGCGGTAAAAAACATCATACTGCAGTCGAGAGATATGGTGACCACGGGCCTGGTAGGAAAAATACAGGCTGCATTTAATAATTAGAAGATCAAAAATGAGCAAAATTCACGCTGCGATTACGGCTGTCAATGGTTACGTCCCGGATTATGTAATGACAAATAAGGAGCTGGAATCTATTGTTGACACTACAGATGAATGGATCACTACCAGAACAGGCATAAAAGAGCGAAGAATATTGAAAGGTGAAGGGCTCGGCACTTCTGATATGGCAGTACATGCCGTGAATGGGCTGCTCAAAAAGAGAGGCATTGGTGCTGAGGAGATTGAACTGATCATATTTTGTACAACTACTCCGGACATGCCTTTTCCTGCATCAGCGAATATTCTTGCTGACAAGATCGGGGCCAGGAATGCCTGGGGGTTTGACTTGCAGGCCGCCTGCTCAGGTTTTATCTTTGGCCTTTCTACTGCTGCACAATTCATAGAATCCGGCAGGCATCAAAAAGTTTTGGTGATAGGCGGTGATAAAATGTCCTCGATCATCAATTACCAGGACAGGACCACCTGTATCATTTTTGGAGACGGCTGCGGAGCGGTACTGCTGGAGCCTGACAATGAAGGTTTTGGTCTCCTAGATGCTGTATTAAGGGCGGATGGTTCGGGCAGACAGTACCTGCACCAAAAAGCCGGGGGATCGGCAAGGCCCGCATCCCATGAAACGGTAGATAACCATGAACACAGCGTATACCAGGAGGGCCAGACTGTATTCAAATTTGCGGTAACGAACATGGCTGATGTTGCGGCAGAGATCATGGAGCGAAACCACCTGACTTCTGATGACGTTGCCTGGCTGGTCCCGCACCAGGCAAACAAAAGGATCATTGATGCAACCGCTTCAAGAATGGGTGTCGGTGCCGATAAGGTCATGATCAATATTCAGCGTTATGGCAATACGACCAATGGAACTATTCCGTTGTGTCTCTGGGAATGGGAAAGCCAGCTAAAAAAGGGCGATAACGTCATACTGGCTGCTTTTGGCGGGGGTTTTACATGGGGATCGGTTTACCTAAAGTGGGCTTATTGATGTTTTTTTCATAATTAATCATACCTTAGTTGATTCTAAAAACACATTGTTTTCTTAAATAACACCAAAAAATGGATATTAAACAAATTCAGGAACTTATTAAATTTGTTTCTCGTTCGGGAGTAAATGAAGTAGCCATAGAGCAGAAAGACTTCAAGATTACAATCAAAACAAATCAGACCCCGACTGTTGTTCATGCTACCGTTCCAGCGCCTGCGGTTACATCAGCAGTACCTGCCGCTGCGGCTCCACAACCGGTGTCCCCTACTGAAACCAAACCGGCCCAGGCTGCGGCTGCAGAAGATACTTCAAAATATATTACGATAAAATCTCCTATGATCGGTACTTTCTACCGTTCAGCCGGACCTGATAAACCAGTATTTGCAAATGTCGGTGACGAGATTCCTGCAGGAAAAGTAATCTGTATCATTGAAGCAATGAAACTGTTCAATGAGATTGAAAGCGAGGTTTCAGGGCGGATTGTAAAGGTGCTGGTTGACAATGCATCTCCTGTTGAATATGATCAGCCGTTATTTTTAGTGGAACCAATTTAATATTTGCCTTAAAGCAAATCATACGACGTTAACTATATGTTTAAGAAAATATTAATTGCCAACAGGGGCGAGATTGCATTGCGCATCATTCGTACCTGTAAAGAAATGGGTATTAAAACAGTTGCTGTTTATTCTACTGCGGACCGGGAAAGTCTGCATGTACGATTTGCAGATGAAGCTGTTTGTATCGGTCCGCCACCCAGCAGGGATTCTTACCTGAGTATCCCAAATATCATCTCTGCCGCCGAACTTACGAATGCAGATGCCATTCATCCGGGATATGGTTTCTTGTCTGAGAATGCAAAGTTTTCTTCGGTATGCCGGGATTACGGCATCAAGTTCATTGGCGCTACCCCTGAGCAGATCAATTCGATGGGTGATAAAGCTTCTGCCAAGGAAACGATGAAGAATGCAGGTGTGCCTACTATTCCAGGTTCAGAAGGTCTGTTGGAAAGTGTGAAAGAAGGCATTCAGCTCGCCAATCAGATCGGCTACCCTGTTATCCTGAAGGCTACTGCCGGAGGCGGCGGCCGTGGCATGCGTGTGGTATGGAAGGATGAGGATTTCGAGAATGCATGGGACAGCGCGCGCCAGGAATCTGGCGCTGCCTTTGGAAATGATGGCCTTTACCTTGAAAAATACATTGAAGACCCAAGACATATTGAAATACAGGTCATAGGTGATCAGTATGGTAAGGCTTGCCACCTTTCTGAGCGTGACTGTTCTATACAGCGCCGTCACCAGAAACTGGTGGAAGAAGCGCCTTCTCCGTTCATGACTCCTGAACTTCGTGAAAAAATGGGCGAGGCTGCGATCAAAGGGGCTATTGCGGTGCAGTATGAGGGTGCGGGAACGATCGAGTTTCTGGTCGACAAGCACCGTAATTTCTATTTTATGGAGATGAATACCCGTATCCAGGTCGAGCACCCGGTAACGGAAGAGGTGATCAATTATGATCTGATCAAAGAACAGATCAAGGTAGCTTCCGGTGTTCCGATCTCTGGCAGAAACTATATGCCGGATATGCATGCCATTGAATGCAGGATCAATGCTGAAGATCCTTTTAATAATTTCAGGCCAAGTCCGGGCAGGATCACCAATTTTCATTCTCCGGGAGGTCATGGCGTCAGGGTTGATACCCATGTATATGCCGGCTACCAGATCCCCCCTAATTATGATTCCATGATCGCCAAGCTGATCTGTGTGGCACAGACCCGGGAAGAGGCCATCAGTACAATGGAAAGGGCCCTCAGTGAGTTTGTGATCGAGGGGGTTAAAACGACCATTCCTTTTCATCTGAAATTGATGAAAGATCCTAATTTCCGGGCCGGTAATTTCACTACCAAGTTCATGGAGACTTTTGAATTTTCAGAATAGCATCATAATTGAAAACTAATTGATAAGATTTAAAACCTAAATACCATTCCAAATAAAACAGAATGGTATTTTTGTTTACAAACCATATACATGAGCGATACTAAGAAAAGAGATCTGATCGGAGCTATAAAAGAAAAGGGGAAGTCACTTGAAGCTGAAATGTCTTTTTTTGACCATATTGATGTCCTGAGGAAACACTTGCTTCGTGCTTTGGCTGTAATTCTTGTGTTTACAATTGGCGCCTTTTATTACACTGATTTTATTTTCAATGAGATCATCATGGGCCCAAAGAACCCGGGTTTCTGGACCTACAGGATGATGTGCAAACTGGTAGAACGCTTTCCGTCAATCGGCCCTGAATTCTGTATCACTAAGATCGATGCCAAGATCATCAATACGGAGATGGCCGGGCAGTTCACCCTGCAGCTCAATTCCTGTGTAATGGTTGGGATCATCCTGGGCATCCCCTATTTGCTTTTTGAGCTCTGGCTGTTTGTTAAACCTGCGCTGCATGACAATGAAAGAAAATCAGCGAGCGGCTTTGTTGCTTTTGCTTCGTTTCTTTTTTTTCTGGGTATCCTGTTCGGTTATTATATCATTTGCCCGCTCTCCATCAACTTCCTGACAAACTTTACGGTAAGCCCTGATATCCAGAACACCTTTACGATCGACTCTTACCTTTCATCTGTCATGACGCTTACCCTTGGTTCCGGTGTGATATTTCAATTGCCGGTCATTATTTTCATTTTGTCAAAAATGGGCATCATGACTCCTGCTTTTATGCGCGCCAGCAGAAGGTATTCGATCGTGATTATTCTGATCATTGCAGCCGTTGTAACTCCTACCGCAGATCCTTATACGATGATGATCGTTGCTTTACCGCTTTTCCTGCTGTACGAGGTGAGTATTTATATTTCTGCAAACATAGAACGCAAGAAGAAAAAAGAGCTTTATGGTGTGAGCAAGATCAACTAGTTATTTGTTAGTGTTATTTAATCTTTAAAGAGATGTCTATAGAAAAAATTAAGATCGCGATCGGTGCTGACCATGCAGGCTTTGAGTATAAGGAATTGCTGAAATCTCATCTGTCCGGCTATGAGCTAAAGGATTTTGGAACGCATGCTCTCGACTCTGTTGACTATCCTGATTTCGCGCATCCTGTCGCAAGTGCAGTGGAGGATGAAGAGTTCACGTTTGGGATCCTGATCTGCGGCAGCGCCAATGGCGTTGCGATCACGGCCAATAAACATCAGGGCATCCGGGCTGCCATCTGCTGGCTGGATGAGCTTGCTTCACTTGCCAGGCAGCACAATGATGCGAATGTCCTGTGCATTCCTGCGCGCTTTGTTTCCGGGGATCTTGCAAAACAAATGGCAGATACGTTTATCAATACTGCTTTTGAAGGAGGACGACATGCAGGCCGCGTCGAAAAAATATCCTGCTAGCCAGCGCTCCCACAGGTCTTGTTTCACGCTTAACTTCACCGTTATGAAAAAACATCTGCTCTATATCAGTTTTATATTACTCATTGGCTGTTCTGCAACGGCCCAGAATAAAATTGCAATAAAATTCAGTCAGGGGATCAATAAGGAGAACGCCTATAAGCACCTCTCGGTTCTGGCATCTGATGAATACGAAGGACGCGAGACAGGCACTCCGGGGGGATGGAAAGCCGCGGGGTATATCAGGGATCATTTTAAGACCATTGGTCTGAAAGGCCCGGTAAAAGGAGATTATTTCCAGTCCCTGGACATGGCCAGCTATGGGCTTTCCCAGATACTGACAATAAATGGTGAACCGGCAGAACCGATAAGGGATTTTTATATTGCGCCTCAGACCGTCTCGGCAAAGGGCTTTACGTTCAACACATCTGCTGTTCTTTTTGTTGGTTATGGCCTTCAGAAAGCGGGCTATGATGATTATAAGGATATTGATGTAACCGGGAAGGTAGTGTTGATCATGAAGGCCGGTGAACCGGGTCAGCGCAATGATAATCCGCAAAAGAATGCGGGCCCGGCTTTAAATTTAAAGTTAAAATATCTCTCGGATCATAAAGCAATGGCAGTCCTTGTAATTGATCCAGCAGTGGACAATATGCCTGACAACCTCAAGAGCCGCCTGCAATCAGAACAACTGGTGATGAAAACTGCTGAAAATGTAGCCCGCATGAATGCCCCTCAGGCGATGCCTGTTATCTCGGTGAGCACAACGACAGCCAATAAGATTCTCGCCGGGGGGAAAACGACACTGGAGGAATTGAAAAAGAACATTAATGAAAGCGGCAAGGCTTCCTCCAGGGAAATTAAAATTGTGTTGAGCATATGTGCGTCGAAAACCGAAAAAAGCGTAAGAGCAGAAAATGTACTTGGATTTCTTGAGGGATCTGATCCAAAACTTAAAAGCGAGGTGCTCGTAGTAACTGCCCACTATGACCATATCGGAGTCACTCCAAATGCAGAGGGAACCGATAAGATCAATAATGGCGCCGATGATGACGGCTCGGGAACAACGGGGGTGTTGATGATCGCAGATGCCTTCGTCCGTGCAAAAAAAGCGGGCTATGGGCCCAAGAGAAGTATCCTGTTCATGACCGTAACAGGAGAAGAAAAGGGCCTGCTGGGTTCTGAATGGTATTCTGAAAATCCGGTGTTCCCACTGGAAAAGACCATAGCCAACCTCAACATAGATATGATCGGGCGTGGTGACAAGGAACATGCAACTGATAATAATTTTGTATACATCATTGGCTCTGATATGCTTAGTTCGGACCTGGACAGAATTGGGAAAAAAGCGAACAAAGACTATGTGAACATCAAGCTGGACGAAACGTACAACAACAGGACGGATCCCAACAGGTTCTACTACCGTTCAGACCATTATAACTTTGCAAAACACGGTATCCCCGTGATCTTTTATTTTAATGGGGTCCATGAAGATTATCACCGGCCTGGTGATGAGGTGAGCAAAATAGACTTTCCAATGCTGGCTAAAAGGTCAAAACTGGTGTATTTTACAGCCTGGGAGCTGGCCAATGGTATTAAGCGCCCAACCGTTGACAAGAATGAGGACGGCACACCAAAGAAATAACGGATTGCATTTAAATTCAAATTTAAATAAGTTTGGAATATGACTAAAACGGCAGAAGATTTTTTGATAAAGGCGGATGAGAAGGCTTTCGATTTAAGTCATCGTAAAACCATCAACCACAACATTGGCAGGTACAATGCTGCGGTAGAGAACGGGCTTTCCAAATTTGAAAACCTGGAAAATTCCAAGAAAAAAGCACACATGATCAAGTGGCGTGTTATCGAGAACCTGGATAAATTTCTTCCCGAGTTTGAGTCTAATTTCCAGCGGAAAGGTGGCAAAGTGATTTGGGCAAATGATGCTGCTGAAGCACAAAAGGAAATTCTTGCGATCATCAATAAAAATGGAGGAAAGACGGTCATCAAATCTAAATCGATGACCACGGAGGAGATCCACATCAACGACTTTCTGGAAAAACATGGAATAGAATCTCTGGAAAGCGATCTCGGTGAATATATCGTCCAGTTGCTCGGTCAGCACCCTTACCATATTGTGACACCCGCAATGCACCTGAGCAAAGAGGAGATTGCCAGGTTGTTCCACGAAAAATTTGGCACTCCTATAGATTATACCCCTGAACAGCTCACACAAAAGGCCCGGGAATTACTGAGGGGAAAATACCTGCGTGCAGATATCGGAATAAGCGGGGGCAATTTCCTGATCGCTGACACCGGCAGCGTTGCATTGACAGAAAATGAAGGTAACGCCAGGCTGTGCACTACCTTTCCAAAGATACATATTGCCGTAGTAGGGATTGAAAAGATCATTCCTTCTTTAGCAGACCTGGACCTGTTCTGGCCCTTGCTGGCCAGTCACGGAACCGGACAAAACCTGACCGTATACAACACCATATTGAGCGGACCGAGACAAGCGGATGAAACCGATGGTCCGGATGAGATGTATGTCATCCTGCTTGACAATGGGCGCACAAATCTGCTTGCACAAAAAGAACAGCGTCAGGGCCTGTATTGTATCCGGTGTGGCGCCTGTCTCAATGCTTGCCCGATCTATAAGAATATCGGCGGCCATACCTATAACACTACTTACAGTGGTCCGATCGGATCGATCATCACCCCGCATCTTAAAGGCATGAAGGAATTTAAGCATCTCAGCTATGCTTCCAGTCTTTGTGGCAAGTGTTCTGAGGTCTGTCCTGTAAAGATCGACATCCATAAGATGCTGCTGCTCAACCGGCGGGATGCTGCGGAAGCGCACAACAATACTAAGGCGGAGGAAATAGGCTGGAAAATATGGAAGACCGGAATGCTGAAACGTTCAAGAGTCGACATGGTCGGCGGGAAGATCAAAAACTTCCTCCTCAAATACCTTTTCAAAAAGAAATGGGGCAAATACCGTTCCATGCCGGTTGTCGCTGAGCGATCGTTTGTGCAGCAGTGGGAAGAGCGGAATAAAGAGATCAAGGAATAACCTCCGCAAGTGGATTGAAGAGATAAGTATTTCCATTGTCAAGGCATATGCACCTGTAACGTTTCCTGAGGCGCTCACCCTTTTTGAATTTGCGGCCGTCCCGGATCGTAAATACTGCATTGACCGGTAGTTCTTCCAGTCTCGACAAATGAATCTGCCGGTCGTATTTTTTTAATGCACGGGACAGCTTCAGGTCCGTACAGCTCGCCGCAGACGGATTGTCCAGATAGCTTGTGATCGCCGTATGGACGTCCTCCGGAAAGATTTGCTTTTCCATAAATGGCACCATCATCCGCTTAAAATTACGCTTCCATTCCGTTCCATGCGGCTTTACTTTGTTTTTATATTCGTTCCAGGTCAGCAAATGGGCGAATTCATGTACGGCAGTTACCAAAAAGGCATAGGCATTCAGGTCATTGTTTACCGATATTTTATGCCCGTTCCCTCTAAAAGGATGCCTGTAGTCACCAAGTTTGGTCGTTCTGTTCCTGGATATTTTGAATTCGCACTGAAAATAGTCGATCCACCTCGCGATCACCGGCGCGGCATCGGCAGGCATATATTGTGCTAAGACCTGTTCTTTTTTCACGAATACCAAGATAGGCAATTACTTTAAAAGCTGGAAAGCGATCAGGCTGGCGACATAGGCCATTCCCGTCATATAGACCAGCTGGATGACCGGCCATTTCCAGGATTTCGTTTCCCTGAACACAATCGCAACTGTACTCATGCACTGCATGGCAAAAGCGTAGAACAACATCAGGGAAAAAGCGGTAGCAAAAGTAAATACCGGTAATCCCGTATCCGGATCTTTTGCACTGCGCATTTTATTTCGGATGGTATCAACTTCTCCGTCATTATCTACACTATATATGGTAGCCATAGTACCTACAAAAGCTTCTCTTGCTGCAAATGAGGTGATGAGCGCAATGCCGATCTTCCAGTCAAATCCAAGCGGTCTTATCACAGGCTCTATCACATGTCCCAAAATCCCTGCATAGGAATTTTCAAGCCGCTCTGCCGCTTTATCCCGCTCCAATGTGCTGATCTGCACACTGTCTTTATTCGCTTCAACGGCATCGTATTTTTTATCTATTTCAGCAAATCTTTCAGAAGGGCCATAAGAGGCCAGCACCCACAATACGATAGAAATCGCAATGATCACCTTGCCCGCTTCCAGGACAAAGGTCTTTGATTTCTCGTACATGGTAAACAGTACATTGCTCCAGCGCGGCATCCTGTATACCGGCAGTTCCATAATGAAGTAGGATTTCTCCTTTGTCCTGATCAGGAATTTCATAATAAAAGCAACCAGCATTGCAGCCAGTATGCTGATCAGGTACATGGCCATTAGTGTCAGTCCCTGCAAATTGATAATGCCCCAGATCATTTTCTGGGGGACAACCAGTGATATCAGCAGTGTATAAACGGGAAGCCTTGCCGAACAACTGACCAGGGGAACAACCATAATTGTGATGATCCTGTCTTTCCAGCTTTCAATATTCCTTGCACTCATAATGGACGGAACAGCACAAGCCAGACCTCCGATCATAGGCACCACAGATTTTCCGCTTAGTCCAAACTTTCTCATGATCTTATCCATCATAAAGGTAACCCTTGCCATATAGCCTGTGTCTTCCAGTATGGAAATAAAGGCAAACAGAATGGCGATCTGCGGAATAAAGATCACGATTCCCCCCAAACCGGCAACTACACCATCGAGGAGCAGATCGGTAAGAATGCCAGGCGGAAGATACTCATGCCCATACTCGGTCAACCGGATAAATGCCAGTTCGATCATATCCATTGGGTAAGTTGACCAGGAGAAGATGGAATTAAAGACAAAGAACAGTATAGCAATAAAAATGAGAAAGCCCCAGAACTTGTTCGTAAGTATGGCGTCCAGCCTGTCACTTAAAACAAATTTCCTGACCGCACCGGTATCCTCTATTGTACCGCTGAGCACGATACCAAGATAGCGGTATCGTGAGATTGTTTCTGCGGCCTGCAGCTTTGAAGATTCAAACCCGTGCCGGGCCCTGATCTGATCAAGTGCGGTATGTTCCTCAGCGCTGAAGATCTTCAACGGGTGATGCTGATGCAAAAATTGCAGCGCAAGATAGTTGTTTTCGGTTTTAAGAAGCACTTTGGCCGCTGCGATCGCCTCCGGGGCCAAAGCATGCAGATCCGGTCCCTCCTTTTGTGCAGGTACTTTGGTGGTATTGGCAATCGCCCTTTTTAGCTGGTCAAGCCCGGTATTGCTTCTTGCTGAAATAGGTACGACTTGTATGCCAAGTCTGTCTGCAAGTTTATCCACATCGATATTGATGCCCTCCTTTCTGGCCATGTCGGTCATATTGAGTGCCAGGACAAGCGGGATACCCAGGTCAGCGACCTGTGTATAGAGCAATAAATTTCTCCGGAGATTGGTCGCATCTGCGACTACAACGATCATATCGGGATGATTGGGGTCATTCTTGTCGGCAAGCACCTGCAGTACGATCCGTTCGTCCTTACTTTTCGGATAAAGACTGTAGGTTCCCGGCAGATCCATGATCTGGGCCTCCCTCCCGTCCGTCAGTTTACAATAGCCCACTTTTTTGTCAACAGTGATGCCGGGAAAATTTCCTATTTTCTGATTTAACCCGGTGAGGAGATTAAAGAGTGTAGATTTCCCTGTATTCGGATTGCCGACCAATGCAATTTTCAAATCCGCAGCCAAATTATTGTTCAATTATAATGATAGATGCCTCATTTCTCCGCAGGCACAGCTGATAGCCTGCCACGCGAATCGCAATAGGGCAGCCCATCGGTGCAAGCCGCTCGATTTCAACTTCTTCGCCAGGAAGACAGCCCATTTCCATAAGCTTTACTGACATTTCCAGATCTGTAAAAGACACAATGGTTGCGCGTTCTCCTGGGCTTAACTGGGAAAGTTTCATCTTTATTTGAGTGAGTTGGCCGCAAGTTAACCTTTATCTATAATAAATCCAAATAAGAAAGCCCATATCACAGCTACCGCAAGTAGTCCCTATTTACCGGATAACTCTGATAGCTTACTTTCGGGCACTTACAGCCAGGTTTAAAAATGCTACAGCCGCTGACAAGCCCTGTAATGAGTATGAGGAACAATAAAATGAGCTGCTTTTTCATAATATGCTGCTAGGTTTCAGACTTGTTGTAATTCATTCTGTGTAAAAGTACAAAACTAAACACACCCATGAAAACCCCAAGCATATCACACCCGAAATCCCACCACTCAGCAGAACGGTAGGTAAAGATCTTCCACTGGAGCAATTCAATAAAACCTCCCAGCGCAGCCCCGATCAATATCACTTTGAAAATAGTCAGTGACCTGAAACTATAGCTGTGCTGGTACCTGATCTTTCCGTAAAAAAGAAATATGGTAAGTACATAGAAAAAGCCAAGATGCACCAGCTTATCAAATCCTTCAAAAAAAATGCCTGATCTGGAAGTATCAGGCATTTCTATATTGCAAAAGATCAAAATAACGATCGACCAGGCAATCGCCCAGCTCTGATATTTTAACCGTTGGAATCTGTTCATAAGATTATGCGCCTACCAGTGCTTTATAAGCATCCGCATCCAGCAAACCCTCTATTTCCGAAGCATCAGAAACTGTTGCCTTCACCATCCAGCCCTGTCCGTACGGATCAGTGTTGACCAGCTCAGGATTGTCGTTCAAAGCGGCGTTGAATTCCTGTATCGTAGCAGTAACAGGCATGAACAGATCAGAGACGGTTTTAACGGCTTCAACTGTTCCAAATACCTCATCTTTGCCGACTTCACTGCCAACGGAATTGATATCGATATAGACGATATCTCCCAGTTCACGCTGTGCGAAATCAGTAATGCCAATATAAGCCTCGCCATCCGCTATTCTAAGCCATTCATGGTCTTTTGTGTACTTTAACTCTGCTGGAAAATTCATTGTTTAATATGTTTTAAGTTAATTTCGACTTCTGGCCAAAGGTAATTAATCTGATGTTCCTACACAATTCTAATTCAGCGTTATCCTCAAACTAAATCCAAAATTACTGAATGAAGTATTAAATGTTTGTGAAGTATAAGGTCTCGTGATATTTGAGTCGTAGAACAGCCGTATATTGAAACGCTGGTTCAATATATAATCGACACTTGGCCTGAACGTAATGTTCTGGGCACCCGAGGAAACTTCAGCCTCTTCAATATCCGGCCTGTATATCACCATTTTATTGTCCCTGACCGCAACATCCAGTTTAAAATCCATATTGTTGTCCATTTTCAGACGCTTGAACAACCCAAACGGGAACCTGAACTTATTGGTCCGGTACCCGAGGCCAAATACCATGTTGTTTTCAGAAAGCTGCGCCAGCTGGCTGTTGGCCAGGCTAAGCCCCAGCATCCGGGATCTGCCCAGCTCGAAATTTGCAGTAAGGTTGTTCTTAAACCGCGTATCAATACCCACCAGGGGAACAAATTGCTCTGCAATGGTAACCTGGCTATATTGATAAACAGGCAGGAAATTGCCATTTATATCCCTGCTGCTTACATGACCATCTGTTTCCTGATACCTGATCAGGGAATTAAAACCATTTACACTGTACACTGAACGGTAAGAATGCCTGATGTCGATAGAACTGAACCTGTCGGCAAGAAAAGCGATACGTGTAAGGCCGCGGTAATTCAAACGCCAGTTGGGCAAAGGGATTTTCGGAAAAGTATTCAGACTGACCGATGAAGCGTCTTTACCGGTATAAGCCGCCAGGAAAGAAGAAACGATCACATCCTGGGCACTTTTATCGTAACCGTCTGCAAAACCATCCGATGTCCCGGCTGAATTGGGATTGAGAACGCCCAATCTTTGGGAAATCACCGCCCTGTTGGCCATAAACTGGTTATATAGTTTAGAAACCGTCTGGCCTGATCCTTCTGAGAAAGCGGTCCTGAGCGTAATGAAGGAGATACTGTAGTCACCGGTCGTATAAGGGCTTTGATCCTGAAACGTTCCCATTGCAGGATCATACCTCATGTTGGTAGAAAAATTGAGTGTCCGGTTTTTGTTTGCAGTCAGCGTTACCGTCAGATCTCTCAGCGGCTCTATCAGGCTGGTAAAGCTAAAGTCTTCACGCAGGGTATTGACATACAACTGTGTCTGCAAGGTATCCATAGTGATCCATCCTCTGCTTGCGGCGATGTCCCTGATGTCCCGCTGGCTTCCCAGCACAAAGCCAAGCCCCGGCGCTCCAGTAGCCTCATCCAGCCCTAAATAGCTCGTGCGGGGCAGAAACCCGGGCAGAAAAATACCCTTGTTCTGGGTATAGGCGCCTACAATATTCTTAACACCGGTCAGCAGGCCAACAAAGAAGCCTGGTCCGCCACCATCCTTTCCTGCGCTTCTGACAAATCCAAATTTGTTGTACAAGCTGGCAAAGTTCAGGTTGGGATTGATCTGAATGATCCTGGAATTCTGGATCGTATTCCCCAGGTTGATGTTGGGGTCCTTAAGTGTCGATAATGGCTCTGTCTGCCAGTTAAAGGTAGTGCCGTACCGGGTGGCCACATTCACCCAATCCAGGCCAGGTATTTTATTTACCGGCAAATTATAGGTGAGGTTCATATTGTGCGTATAGTCAGTGGTCCTGCCCAGTCTTTTAAGGTTTTGCCACACAGAATCGCGCTTCATGCCATTGATCCTGCCTTCAGGTTCATCGATGATCGAATAGTTGGTCGCATCAAAATCAAGTGTGAGGGACCGTGTCAGGTTCCAGGAAATACCATATACCCTGGTCACCAGGAAATTCTTGTTGAAGGTGGTATTAATGGGAATAGAATTGTTGGGATCGTTATTTCTTAAGCTGTTCTCTGAATAATAACGGTCTACATCGATCCTGAAATTGACAGAATTTGGCAAAAGGCTGAAATTGAACTCCTTTAACAAAGCCAGCAGATTCGACTTGATGAGTCTGTTAAATGGCTGATAATTCTTTGACTGGCCAGCGTAATTATAAGCCAGCGAAGCCCTGTAAGTTTCCTGAATATTGCTCTGGTTTATAAAATCCCTGTGTGTAAACCTGGTGTAGGCATAACTCGCATTCAGGTTCTCAATATCCCAGAGCCGTGGCTTTTGATCCGGATCGGTACGTTCCTTACGCACATTGGTAAAACTGATGCTGTTTCTGCTCGTACAATCCTGTGCATAGTCCAGCATCTCTTTCTTCTCCGCTCTGGATGCGCCCTCAAGGGCTGTTTTCAACTCAATATCGGGAGTTCTGGGATCATATTGCGGTGTACTGACCTGGCTGGAATAACTCACAAACACCGGCACCCTGATCCCGCTTTTTTTAGGCAGGAACTTGCCCAGCTCCATACTCGAGGAAATGTCAAAAAAGACATTGTCCGCCCTGTTGCGCTCACTTACCCTTTTTTCAAGCGAACCAAAGCCAATGGTCGACTTACTGCCCGAAACATTGACATCTGCAAAATCTGCCAGCTGGGCATTCATTCTTGCAGTAGCCGCCCAGCCGCCACGTTCATCAAATTCTGTTAAGCGAAGTTCATTGAACCATACAACGGCACTCTTATCGAGGCCATCATCCCCTGCCGGGCTCGCGATGTTTCTCAGCGGATTCTTTATTCCAAGCATATACACACGTACCTTGCTCATATCCGGCTGCCCTTTGATCGTAATGGTCCGTCCGTTTACGATATAATCAAAGGGCAGGTTCACCGGCCATGGCTGTCCGTCGAGCAAGGCCTGATTTCTGGCGATCTTAGCCTTTTGAAAAACTTCCAGCTCTATATCCAGCTTATTCTGATCCGGCCATATGGCGTTAGGATCGCTGGTACCAGGACTGGTCACCCGCAGCGACTGGGCATATTCATAGTAATTATCCTGGTTATCCGTACCTATCCTTAAAAAAGCCTGTAAGTCATTGTCATTAAGTGGCAAATTACCGAGTGCTTCCAGATGAACATACATTTCAAGATGCTTATAAGACCTGAAATCATTGATAGCAGTTTTAAACGCAGCCCGGCCATAGCCATCCCTGAGGTTACGTATAGTGACCGACAGCGACTGCTCATTCTGCCTGATATCGCCTCTGTAATTACTGAAATCCCGTTCTCTTTCAATACCTGGCGGCACTACATAGGGAACAGGCGTACGCTTTCCATTCTCCTCAATATTGACGGTTGCTACCTCAATGGCCGAATTGTCAGGACCAACGGGAACCAGGCGCTGGTCGACAATAACTTTATCTGCTTCATTATCTGCATTATATTGCCTCCATTCACCACGTACCAGCTGGATCTTTCCAAACCTCAATATTGCAGTGTCCGCAAAGTTCGTCATGAACATCCTGATAAAACGGATCGATTTAAAGTCCTGAATATTTCCAACTCTTTGCTGATATTGCGCAAGGGGAATCCTGATCTGATACCAGGTAACTGCCTGTGTAGATCCATTGGCCAGCTTGACCTGAGAAGTGACCTTATCCGTTACAAAATTTTGACCCACCATCAGGTCGGCCGGACGCATAGAAACCTTATACTGAAAATATTCATCGCTTTGGGTCATGTTGTTGTCCCTGTTCACATCTTCGCCATCAGGCAATGAAGTTGAAGCCGAATTCTCCACACCAAAATCTTCCTGGCTCTGTTGTGGTGTTTTAGAATTGCCTTCAGGCCCGTTGTACCGCTGATATCTTTTTAAGATCCCCGCATTTGCGGCGTCCAGATCCCTGCTCCGGTAATACGAATAATCATCTGAAGAAGGATCATTTTCAAATTCCGCTGCCGCATCAGGATTCAGCTGTGCCTTGATCTGAGCGATCTGGGCAGCAAATTTTATGCGCTCATCCTGGTTGGACAATCCGTCAAGTCCAACATCCTGTAGTCTTCTTGCATTCGGATCGTTGTCAAAAGCCTGCACAACAGGTTGTAGTTTAGGTACCCTGCCCCAATTGGTCTCATCATATTTACCGGGATCTCCATCTGCCGGCAAGCCATTCTCCAGCGACTTTCTGCCATCCTTCAGGATGTCCTCAGAAATATTGCCAATGTTAAAATACAGGTCACCCCCACTTGAACTTGGCTTATAAATAAAGGGATCCATGACCCAAAGTTCTATGAATTCGATATTCAGGGCCTCGAAATCGTTTGTTTCTACTCTCCTGAACAAGCCGCCCCACCTGGAGCGCGGATTGGTCAGTGCACCCGCAGCGTTAAAACCAGATGGAGTAAAATTGTAAGGCCCCCTGACCATTGGATAAAAAGCAACATCCAGTGTAGGCAATGTGATTGTCTGCCCTGTCCCAGTCTCCTTAAAAGGAAATACCTCCTGTTCAATGATCTCCCTTACATAGTGATTGGAGAGCTCTGTACGGTTACTCCTCAGGTTTGCCGGCAATGTCCCCCCACCCCTGTTGTAAAAGGCCGGATCAATGTTATAAAAAGCGATCCTTGCCCGGTTATATCCATAGCTGAGCCTGTCAATGTCCTGAGATTCGGGAAACAGCTGGGGCGTTCCGGAAAGCTGCCAGGCCACCGCACTTTTCAGATCTATTACAGAACGGGAAGCTTCAAAATCGTCGAGATAGCTGACCCCACCTTTCTTTCCTCCAAAATTAAGTGCAGCAGGATGGCCAGGCAGCAGTTGCGCAAATTCACCTGAAAAAGTAATATTTGAAGGCGCTTTGGTCGAAATAAGCGGCAGCTTATCGACCAGTTTGGTCAGGAACCTGGACGGCGAGCTGTAATTGAGGTCCATACCCCAGATGGTATTAGAGATCGGTTCTTCGCCAATGTTCACTTTTGGGGTCAATGGCTTTTCCGTGAGGCTCATGAACGTGCCGCCAAGATTCAGTTTGGTATTTACTTTATAATCCAGCCTGGTGCCAAACAAGGACCTCTGCTGCAAGCCGAACAGTTCATTATTTTCAGTAGAGATCCGCACCGGCTGGCCGGACATCAGCACACCCGTATTTAATATCTTTACCCGTCCGCCCTGGTAGTCCACCGTAAAATCAGTCCCTTCCTGTAGAGGAATGGTCCCGGCAAATACCTTCACAGACCCCTCAGGTACATTGATCGCATTGAGGCTGAATTCCGAGGACACCTCGGATTGATAGCTGCCCTTAATAATATACCTGTCCTGCCTGGCAAATAATTGCTGGGCAATCACTTTAGTTGAATCGTACAGTGCCGTAAAAGTATATTTATCAATAAAAGCCTGTTCTGACGGAAGGAACTGATCAGCGAGATCTTTGCCAAAAGGCTCAGTCAATGGCAATATGATCCTGCCGTTCAGCGGGTCAATGGTAACATAACCACTGACCGTATTTGTAACCGCGGCAGCCGGATTGGCAGCACTTGCGGTATTGCCCCGGTTTCCGGACGAAGTACCGGGGAAGTTATTGAAATCAAAAAGCTTTTGCGCTGCCTCAAAATCAAAAATCCCGTCCGGCTTTGCCTCATCCTGCTGGTTCAGCCGGTCCAGCCCGGCAACCTGGATCCAAAGTTTATCTTTCAGCGGCTTATTAAAGGCATCAAGCTTCTCCCCTTCGGTAATTGCCGGCCGTTCTATTCCCGTCTTCTCATCGATCCTGAAGATATCCAGCTTAAAATTCTGTGAGCTGATCTGATAACCACCAATGGAATAAATGTTTTTCATCATGAGGTCCCAGGTAGGCAGATTTGTCTTTGTAGTCTCGTTTTTAAGCAGTTTGACATAGAGGACTTTAGGTGCTGCCTGATCAAAAGGGATATCCGTAGAGAATTCACCAACCTGATATTCTACTCCGTTGTACGTATACCGGTAAGCAACAGCCAATACCTCATCCGTATTTAAAGCATTGTTCAGTGAGATGTATCCCAGTTTAGGGTGAAAGGTAAATTCCCTTTCCGAAAGTCTTCTTGCATAGGTCAGCTTGGCAAAATTATCCGTACCCCCGCTAGCCTGGAAGAAAGAAATCACCGCATTGGAATTGGTCTGCCTTGCATCAGGCGGCAGCAGTTCCATTAAATTGTTGGACTGCCTCGGAAAAGCAGGGTTTGTAAATCCGGAAGGTAATTCAGCATAGCCTGCACCTGTTAGCTGCGCGGTATTGTAAGGATCATGCTCACCCAGATCAAGAAAAGCAAGCACATCCCTGGAATCCTGCGTGCTCCCGGCCTTATTGGTGATCCAGACCTCGATCTTGGTGATGATCACACCTGAAGTAATTACCGGAGGATTTGATAAGGCCCTGTTATAGTTGTTCCTGAAGTACTGCGCCAGAAAATAGTGCTTGTTTGCCTCATAATTGTCTGCGCTGATCCTGAACTCATTCTGCTGTGCGCCATTGTTGATCTGTATCTCCCTGGATTGCGACTTTTGCTGGGTAAATACAGAGTTTACCATCAGCTTTCCAAATTGCAGCTGCGTCTTGATCCCAAACAATGCCTGCGTACCTGTAATAAGTGTTGTATTTAACGGCAAACTCACATTACCAGCCTCAATTTTCTTGATGATGTCGTCTTCCCCGCCAGTGTAGTCCAGTTTGATCTGGTTCTCAAAATCAAACTGAGCCTCAGTATTGTAATTCATATTGACCTTCAGCTTCGTCCCGATATTGCCGATCACATCCATCTGGATCCGCTGGTTCAGATCAAAATTGCCCTGCACCCGCTGACGCTCATTAAATAAAGGATTCTCATTCCGGTTGATCCTTCCCATAAGAGTGAGTTCTGCTTCCCCCCTTGGCTGTATATCAATAGTAGTACCTCCGAATATCTTTTCAAAAGCCCTGCTGTTGACCTGCAAACTGGGAATGATGCCCGTTCTTCGCACCTCGCTCACCTCCTGGTCAGACAACATCCGCCAGTTTTCCCTTTTAATTTCGCTGCTGATCAGCCGCTGGTATTCTTCAATGCTGAGATACTGTGGAGGTCCGTACAACCTGCTGCCCACCAGGTTGCGGATGACATACCGCTTATTGGCCGCATCATATTCCACTTCCTGCCTGATATTTGCCGGTACAGGATAAAAGGGACTGTTCAGTGACCTGATCCCCATGCGCTGTTTCTCCTTGAGACTGAACCGATTTTTAGCCGTATCTGCCAAGGTTCCGGCCGGGTTTATCTGTGCATAAGCAGCACTCCCGCCAAAGCAGACCACTAAAAAGAGGATCAGCGAGAATAAGCTTTTCAAGGAAAAAAAAGTTATAAATTCTTTAAGGCCAATTTTATCATTTGTTCAACAGGCAGATCCTGACCGCCTGTTTTTACCGCGGCATCCAATGCTTTCTCGGAGGCGGGCTTGGCAAAACCAAGCATGATCAATGCAGACAAAGCCTCCTCCCGAACCGTATTCCTAAGCGGAGCCGCAATAAGAGACCCTGAACCCTCTTTTTTAAGTTTATCCTGCAATTCAAGCACAAGTCGCTGAGCAGATTTGGCACCAATGCCCTTGATCCGCTGGATCAGCGCAAGATCTCCGTTTACAATGGCATTTTGGATCTCATTAGGAGTAATCGAGGACAGCATCATCCTTCCCGTATTTGGTCCGATACCAGATACAGAGATCAGATGAAGGAACAACCTCCGTTCATCTTCATCAGCAAAGCCGTACAAGGTATGCGCATCCTCTTTTACATGAAGCCAGGTGTACACCTTGCAGCGTTCTGCATCGGCAAGATTGCTGTAAGTATTCAGGGAAATATTGATATGGTAACCAACTCCTCCCGCCTCTACAACAATATAAGCAGGGCATTTAAAGGCAAGCTTACCATCGATATATTCAAACATAATTACTTTTTAGAAATCCGCTTCAATATACGACCTCTTTTTGGATTTGAGTCCTGTTCCTTACCTTGTACATCGAGGACTGCAATGGTCACCATATTCACGATCTCCCTTACCGAGCTGCCCAGTTGCACAATGTGAACCGGCTTTTTTAGTCCCAGCAGGATCGGTCCGACCGCTTCTGCTTCACCAAGCTCCTGCAACAGCTTATACGCAATGTTTCCAGACTCCAGGTTGGGAAAGACCAAAGTATTTGCAGGGGCATCGGCCAGCCTGCTGAACGGGAAATTATCGCGCATCATTTCGCTGTTGATCGCAAAATTGGCCTGCATCTCCCCCTCTACCATGATATCGGGATGATTTTCATGCAACAATTTCACGGCCTTCCGCACTTTTTCGGGTACTGCACCATCATTTGAACCAAAATTCGAATAAGACAGCAATGCAATTCTCGGCTGGATATTGAACCGGCTTACCGCCCGCTCCAGCAATAAGGTCAGATCGACAAGCTCCTCTGCTGTAGGATCTACATTTACCGTCGTGTCCCCAAAGAAGACCGGTCCTTTTTTGGTCATCATCATATACATCCCCGCCACACGGTTCACACCCTGTTCAGTACCGATCACCTGCAATGCCGGTTTAATGGTAGACGCATAATTTTTTGTAAGACCGGAGATCAGCGCATCCGCTTCTCCGAATTCGACCATGAAAGCACCAAAATAGTTCCTGTCCCTAAGCAATTTTGTCGCCTCATACAAAGTAACCCCACGTCGCTGTCTTTTCTGATAAAGCGCCTCAGCATACCTGTTCATGCGCAGAGGTTCTTCAAACGGATCCATGATCTCCACACCGTCCAGGTCCAAGGCGTTCTCTTCTATGATCTGCTCAATTATTTTTTTGTTGCCCAGCAAGACCGGAACAGCAATATTTTCATCCCTGACGATCTGTGCAGCCTTTAATATCTTATAATTATCCGCCTCTGCAAATACCACCCGCTTCGGATCAGATTTGGCCTTGCTGGTGATCGCCCTCATGATCGCATCATCACCGCCCAGCCTGCTGTTCAACTGCTCTTCATACGCAGCCCAGTCGCTGATCACCTTGCGCGCCACACCAGATTCCATAGCAGCCCGGGCGACGGCCATGGATACATTGGCCAGCAGGCGCATATCCATAGGCTTGGGAATGATATAGTCCTTGCCAAACTTAATATTATTCTGGCTATAAGCCATGTTTACCGCTTCAGGCACCGGCTTTTTTGCGAGGTCAGCAATTGCTTTTACTGCAGCGATCTTCATCTCCTCATTGATCCCCGTGGCCCTTACATCAAGCGCCCCCCTGAAAATATAAGGAAAGCCGATCACATTATTTACCTGGTTGGGGTAGTCAGAACGCCCGGTAGCCATGATCAGGTCCTTACGGGCACTCAGTGCAAGCTCATAAGCGATCTCAGGATCAGGATTGGCCATTGCAAATACGATGGGGTTTTTAGCCATGGACCTCAGCATCTCGGCGCTGACACAATTGGCCGATGACAGCCCGATGAATACATCCGAGTCCCTCATAGCCTCTTCAAGCGTTGTCAGGTTCCTGGAAGTAGCAAATTCAGCTTTGATGTTGTCCAGATTGGTCCTGTCTCTTCTAATTACACCCGCCCGGTCGCACATGACAATATTCTCCTTTTTAGCACCGAGAGAAACATACAGCCGCGTACATGAAATGGCTGCAGCGCCAGCGCCATTGACCACGATCCGGATCTTGTCCATCTTCTTTTTCTGAAGTTCACAAGCGTTGAGCAATGCAGCAGCAGAAATGATCGCAGTCCCGTGCTGATCGTCGTGCATTACCGGAATATTCATTTCTTCCTTCAGCCGCCGCTCTATCTCAAAACATTCCGGCGCTTTGATATCTTCAAGGTTCACCCCGCCAAATGTAGGTTCGAGTGCCTTCACGATCCTTACAAAATCATCTGTATCCCTGACATCAAGTTCAAGATCAAAAACATCAATATCTGCAAAGATCTTAAAAAGCAGGCCCTTCCCTTCCATGACCGGCTTTCCGCCCTCTGGGCCAATATCACCCAGTCCGAGTACGGCTGTTCCGTTACTGATCACAGCCACCAGGTTTCCCTTGGCAGTATATTTATAAGCATCCTCCTTGTTTTCAGCGATCTTCAGGCAGGGCTCCGCTACTCCGGGAGAGTAAGCAAGCGCCAGATCTCTTTGTGAATTTGTAGGCTTCGTAGGAACTACCTGTATCTTGCCCGGCCTGCCTTGTGAATGGTAATCTAAAGCATCCTGCTTTCTGTTTATTTTACTCATTGTAGTGATCAGCTATTGAGCAGCTAATTTACAATTCTTTTAATTAGCGGTAAAGTAAAAAGGAACTTACGTCTCAGCTTCTGTCAATACTTGCTGTCATCTCATGCCCGCTGGAACTGCCATAGATCTTTAACTTTTGCCCGGGAACAATGACAGACCTTTTTAACCTGTTCCAGACTTTGATGTCCTGCACTTCCACATGGTATTTCTCCGCTATCGTACTTAAATTCTGTCCTGCCGATACCCTGTGAAAAAAGAAAGCAGGCTTAGGTTTTGCCCCGCTTTTGCCGTTATCTCCCGAAGATGCAAACATCACCTGCACCGCAGAAGATTGCTTTTCAGCGTTCAGCACCTCATAGATCCGTGCAAAATCTCCAAGGCTTACCTTGGGAACGATCAACCGCTTTGGAGACAATTCAGATCCGTTTACAATCTTTTTTCTGTAGGCAGGATTCAAACCGGTCAACTGTTCTTCATTCATTTCCAATGCTTTGGCCAGCACGGGGATGGATACAAAATGGTTCACCTGTATAGTATCGGTATTTTTTGCAAAAGGGGTTTCCTGTTTTTTGATGTCATGCTTATCTGCCCAGTTCATCACATACATTGCGGCAATGAACGCAGGAACGTAATTCCTGGTTTCCTTTGGCAGAAATTTCCGGAGTTCCCAGAAATCCATAGAATCCGATTTTTCCATGGCCCGTTTCACATTGCCCATACCGCAATTATAGGCAGCAATGGCAAGCAGCCAGTCGCCAAGCTCTTCATACGCATCCCTGAAATATGCAGCAGCAGCGTAGCTGGCCTGTATAGGATCCTTACGTTCGTCAACAAACTGGTCTATGTTCAATCCGTATCCCTTGGCAGTGCCAAACATGAACTGCCACAAACCTGTCGCCCCGACCCTGGAAACCGCATGCGGGCTCATAGAAGACTCTATGATCGGTAAGTATTTGATCTCTTCAGGAATGTTATAACTTTTAAGCGCCTTTGCAAAAATAGGGAAATAATACTCTGACAAGCCAAGCATCCTGCCGATCATATCCTTTCTGCCGGTATAGATATCGATATAATCCTGAACATACTGATTATAGGGCAACGGTACTGTCTTCTGAATAGAATCCAGTCTGTTTTTATAAATATAGTTGTAAGAACTGAATTTTGGCACGTCCTCCAGTTCAGGAACCGGTACCGTATCTGTCAACACAAGCGTTTGTTGTTGGGCTACAGCAGAAAAGCCAGCCAAAGTCAAGATACAATAGCATATAAGGAGTACTTTTTTGTTCATAGGCAAGCAACTGCGGTTTTGGTTCTTTGGTTAATTTACCGGCTCATTTAAAAATTCATGAGCCAGGGCCAGCAATACTTCTTCATGAAAATGTTTGGCCATCAATTGAATACTTAACGGTAAACCATCCTGATTATTGCCCAATGGAACTGCCGCAGCAGGAATTCCCGTCAGTGATGCCAGCACTGTAAATATATCCGCCAGATACATCACCAGTGGATCATCCATATTTTCGCCGATCTTAAATGCCGCAGTAGGCGCTACAGGAGTAACGATCACATCGTAAGTATCCAGCATTTCCTCCATCTTTTCCCTGATGAGCTGCCTGACCTGCTGCGCCTTCTGATAATAGGCGTCATAATAGCCTGCACTTAACACGAAAGTTCCCAGCAGGATCCGCCTTTTCACTTCTCCGCCAAATCCGTCTGCTCTGGATCTTTTATAAAGGTCATTCAATGTAGTTGCCGCTGTATCCCGGTAACCATAATGAACACCGTCATACCGCGAAAGATTGGATGAAGCTTCTGCCGTGGTCAAGACATAATAGGCCGGCACCAGATAATCCAGCAAGTCAAACGACACATAAGTAATGGAATGCCCCTTTTGCCTGAACTGCTCGATCGCATCCAGCACGGCAGCCCTGATCTCAGGATCAAGCGCAGCACTGTCCAATGTTTCCTTCAGTACTGCGATCTTTTTCTTTTCTCCCCGGTCCAAAAGCGCAGAATAATCCGGAACCGGCAATTTTGAGACAGTACTGTCATACTCATCAGCCCCCGCAAGTACTTCAAGCAATGCCGCAGCATCACCGACAGAAGAAGTTATCGTACCGACCTGGTCAAATGAAGAAGCATAAGCGATCACACCATAACGCGAGATCCTGCCATAGGTGGGCTTAAGCCCAATACCCCCGCAGAAAGCCGCAGGCTGCCTGACCGACCCCCCGGTATCTGTCCCAAGCGCAGAAAGGCACATATCGGCCTGCACGGCAACAGCCGAACCACCGGAGGAACCACCGGCGACCCGCTCATGATCAGCTGCATTTTTTACAGGCCCGAAATAAGAAGTTTCATTAGAGCCGCCCATTGCAAATTCATCACAATTGAGCCGTCCGATAATTACAGCATCCTCGGCGATCAGCCTTTCCACAACGGTTGCAGAATAAGGGGACACAAAACCATCCAACATCCTGGACGATGCAGCAACACGGTGATCTTTATAACAAATATTGTCTTTAATGCCGATCACCATTCCAGCGAGCTTTCCCGCAGTGCCATTTTCCAGTTTCACCTGAACAGCTTTGGCCTGTGCTGCGGCTGAATGAAAAAACACCTCATTGAAAGCATTGAGGTGTTGATGTTTTGCAATTTGTCCGAGATAATGGTCCAGTAAACCGGGTAAGGTAAGCTGACCCTGACCAATAAGGCGCTTTATCTCTGCTAAGGAGCTATACTTCTTCAAATTCAAGAATACATTTTAAAGATTAAACCCGTGTGGAATTGTTCAAACTGGCTTATTTACTGTTCCGGTGGTTTTGATCAGGCTGGTCAGAACCATCAATCCCGTCCTTGCCGTCTTTAAATTCCTTGATACCCTTGCCAAGCCCACGCATCAGCTCAGGTATTTTCCTTCCACCGAACAGCAAGAGTACGATGACCAGGATAACGGCGATTTCCATGCCGCCCAGGGCAGCCAGTATGGTTGTATTTAACATGATACTTTAGTTAAAGATTAGTTTTATCTGTTTCAATTTTTGCGTTCCTGTCCTGAACATTCTGTGCCACAATATCCTCATTTCCGGGATACATTTGTTGTTCCAGGCTTTTTTCAGATGGATGGTAACGGTCATCCTTCACATCGTTGATGATCCCGTTGATATCATCCTCAATACCGGCGGCATTTATATTGCGCTGGATTTCCCTTTTTACCCCATCAGAAGCATCCTTAAATTCCCTGATGCCCTTTCCCAGCCCCCTTGCCAGTTCAGGCAATTTTTTACCCCCAAATAACAAAAGTACCACAGCCAGGATCAGCATGATCTCACCACCGCCCATATTCAGGAATTCTATGATCGTTCCTCTATACATCGTTCTGCCTTTTTTTGATTAGTTTATACAAATATAATGATTTTAACCGCCAATTTTTATTTTGCGATCCAGGCCTCGGGATTTTGTGCAGCGATCCCCCTCCTGATCTGGAACTGCAACTGAGGAGTGCCATCAGAATTGGCCACCGTACCTATGGTCTGCTTGGTCGTCACATTATCCCCCTTGGACACACTCACGGATTTTAAATTCGAATAAACTGTAAAATACTCTCCGTGCTTGATCAGCACATAATACCTTCCCAACTGGGCATCCACAGCAGTGACAACCCCGTTAAAGACAGCTCTTACAGCAGCGCCCTCGGAAGTCTCAATATTAACACCGTCATTGGTATAACTTGCCTGCCCCTCCATATGCCTGCCAAATCCCTCGGTAATGGAACCTGTCGCCACGGGCCAGGGCAGGGAGCCCCTGTTACCTTCAAACTGAGAAGACAACCTTGCCGACTCAGGAGTTGCAGTCAGGTATGCACCGCTGGTCTTCGGCTTTGAAGCCGCTGCGACAGGAGCCGGTTTATTATCGGCTTTTGCTTTAGCGGCAGCTATTCTTTCTGCCTCCCTTGCTTCTTCCTCTGCTTTTCTTCGCGCGAGCTCAATTTCCCTGTTGATGGCGGCCCTGATGCTCCTGTCAAGCTGGGCACGTGTCCTGATCCTGGCAGCGATATCCTGGCGCAGCTGTTTCTCCTGCTTGCTATATTTATTCAGGACTGCCGATTGCTCCGATTTGTTCTTGCCCAGCTTATTTTTTTCATTCTCCTGTTCCTGCAGCAGGCTGCTCTTTTCCTTCAGGTTCTTGTCCAGGATCACGATCTTATAATTCAGGTCCTTTTGCTTCCCCTGGATATAATCCGCCTGCTTCTTCCGGTACTGGCCAAACTGCTGCAAGTATTTGATCCGCTTATAAGCCTGGTTAAAGTCCCTGGCAGCAAAGATGAACATCATTTTATCATAAGCATTTTTATTGCGCTGCGCAAAGCGGATCATGCTGGCATATTCCTTCTTTAACTGTCCAAGCTGGCCCTTCAGGTTGTACACCGTATTTGTGTTTTCGTGGATCTGGTTATCCAGGTTCTTGATCTCTGAGTTGATCACTCCGATCTTATTCTGCATCAGCCTGATCTTTGCATTCAGTGCATTGATCTGGCTCAGGGTCAGTTTCTTGTTGCTGGCAGCCTTGTTGGCATTCTTTTGCAAAAGATCGATCTCCCGTTGTATCGCCTCTTTTTTTCTTTTCAGTTCCGCACTGCTTTGCGCCGATGCCTGCCCGGCAAACAGTATCAAAACAAAAAATAAAAGTAACCGGTATAACTTCATTGCTTCAAAAGTATAAAAAAAATCAGTTTATTACTTCATACTTCTTAGGAACCGTAAACGGGAATTCCAATGGAACATTGCGCTCCACCTTTGAAAAATCAAGATCCATCATGATCTTTTGCCTGCCTGCGGCCGAACTGACCTTGACCGTGGAAGGGAACAACAGATCATTCACCCGCTGATATTCCCCATATTGCACTTTCAGCGCATTTCCGGTCCTCAGGTCATTCAAATTGTCCTCACTAATCTTCAGCAAAGTGTTGAACAGCATCCTAAACGATAGATCCTGCTGCCCGCCGCTAACTACCCAGACTCCCCCTTCCTCTGTAAGCGATGCACTATCCTGCATAAAGGTTGCAATGGTATTTCCTGAAAATATCGCCTGCAGCAATTGAAAATCCACCTGTTTGCCGGCAAACCGCTGAATATAGCTGAACGGCTTTTTAAGGTAAACACTTTGAAAATTGTTCCTGACCTTGATGCTATCCGGCGTGATCAATGCTCTGGCCACTTCAATACCTGCGATCGCAGTAATGCTTACCCAGATCTTCTGGTCCTTTTCCATCCTGATATTCATCGACACATTATTGGTATTGCCGTTAATATCCATAAAAGCTTTGGCCCTCAGTGAAAGGGTATTAAAAATAAAATCATTATTTCTCAGCAGCTTAAACGTTTCCGCTTTCCTGGCATCTACCGCCACCGCAGCAGGTGTTTTTGGAACAGCGACGATGGCTTTTTTTGTTTTGCAGGCAAACACCACACACATTGCGGCCATCAGCAAACTGCTATTTAATATACTTTTTCTCATTGATCTTTTTCTTTAGCTTTTCTGTGCCGTTTCCCCCGTCCCGGGACTTCTTCCATTGCAGCAGTGCGGCTTCCTCTTCGCCCTTCAGGAACAGTACGTCTCCATAGCATTCCAGCAATACCGGGTTTCCTTCATCCAGCTGCATTGCAGCTTTGATATTTACCAGTGCATCATCTGTATTCCCATCATTCAGCTGTGCTGTCGCCAGGTGATAATAAAGCGCGGCCTGACTTGGATATAAAGATAACGCCTCGTCACCCGTTTTAATTGCCTCCTTATACAGGCCAAGCGCAATTTGAGTACGCATTGTATGCTCCCAGGCAGCATATAAACGGTCAGTAGTTTTCAATACAGCCTGAAAAGCGCTCAGTGCCCCGTTCAGATCACCTTTCTTATACAGTTCCTCACCAGCAATGAGCAATTTTTCCTCTTCCGTAAGCGCCTGATCTGCAACCTTGGGATCCTGCATCCTATGCTGACCGTCAGCCTCCAGCCGTTGTCTTGCCTGGACCAGCCCCTCAGAATTTCCAAATTTCTCTTCGATCTCGTCATACCCTGCTCTCGCTTCTTCGGTCTTGCCGTCGAGCAGCCAGGCATTAGAACGGTCAAAATAAAAAGACGGATCATCAGGATCGATCCTGATCATCTGGTCAAAAACCTTTACCAAGGCCTCCATATCCCCCTTACGCTTATAGAGTTCGGCCAGGAGCCTCCAGTACCAGATGTTCTCAGCATCCGTTGCTGTCGCCCTCTTGATGGCGATCTCCGCATCCAGCAGTTTATTTTGTCTGAAGCTGATCACCGCCATTTCATAATTGGCAGCCGCATTTTCAGGATCCATCGCCAGTATCCGGCCAAAACTTTCCCCCGCTTTAGCATAATTCTCATTGAGCTTATCACGAAGTCCGGCAAAGAACAAGGTTTTGATCGCGTTGCTGTCCACCGCATGCCCCGCGACAGCAACAGGACGTTGTGCTACCGCAACACCAAACATCCCGGAGCACAAATCAAGTAATCCCGCCAGCAACAACGAAAAAAGCCAGTTATTCTTCATATCACATTATTTTCCGGTATGCCCGTAACCCCCTGCACCACGGGCAGTCTCGCCCAGCTCCTCCACCACGTTCCAGCGTACCGTCTCATGTCTTGCGACCACCATCTGTGCAATCCGGTCTCCGTCCTTCACCACAAAATCAACATCAGAAAGATTGATCAGCAATACCTTCAGTTCGCCCCTGTAATCTGCATCGATCGTTCCGGGTGCATTAACGATACTGATGCCATGCTTGTAAGCCAGGCCGCTGCGCGGCCTGATCTGCGCCTCATACCCGACCGGCAACTCCATATACAGACCTGTTGGAATCAATATACGCTGCAAAGGTTTAATGACGACCTCAGATTCTATAAATGCCCTGAGGTCCATGCCCGCGGCATGTGCTGTTTCATATTGCGGCAAGGGGTGCCTGGATTTGTTGATGATGCTGATGTTCATTTTTTATTCAATAACAACATTAATGCTTTTCTTTCTATAAAGTAAGCAGCTAATGCAAATAATACCAAAAGTACGTTGCCTGCCAGCAGGTTCCTGTTAAAAACATAAAAAGACAAAAATACGATACAAGCAGATGCAGCAATATAAGCGAGATTCTTTTTAAGATGATAAGGAACCGGATAATTGCGCTGCCCCCAGACATACGACAGCACCATCATGCCCGCATAAGCAGCAAGAGAGGTCCATGCAGAGGCCATATAGCTGTATTCAGGAATAAACAGCCAGTTCAGCACGATCGTGATCACCGCACCGACACCAGAAATGTACAAGCCAAACCTGGTCTGGTCCGACAATTTGTACCAGACAGAAAGGTTCATGTAAATACCCAGGCTCAGGTAACCAAATACCAGCGGAGGAACTACTCCAAGGCCGGACCAGTAAATATTATTGACCAGATGCCCATGAATCTCCCTTGTCCGTCCGCCCACGATAACAGTAGCCAGAATATCAATGTTAGCAACCAGTCCAACACTAATAATAGCAACAGTGATCACAAAATAATCCATGATCCGGGCATACGTTTCACTGGAGTTCTTTTGCTTGGCATGGCTAAAGAAGAAAGGCTCTGCGCCCAGTCTGAATGCCTGGACAAAAATCTGGAGGAACAATGCTATTTTAGCACACATTCCATAAATCCCCACCTGTTCATCACTGATCTGGTCGGGAAGCAGGTGCTTTAGCATGGTCTTGTCCAGCGACTCGTTGATGATAAAAGAAATATTGGCGATCAGCACCGGCCAGCTGTAGCCAAACATGTCCTTAAACATTGGCAGATCAAACTTAAGCTTCAGTGCCATGATCTCAGGCAGCAGTAACAGGATAGTCAGTAAACTTGCAATCAGATTGGACAAAAAAACATAGCCGACCCAGTTTGGCCGGTACCATCCTGCCATCCACTTTGCCCCCGGAAAGCCGTGACTGATCAGGAGAGGTATAATGAACAAAAAGAAAATATTAAAAAACACTGCGATAAAGATGTTCAGGCATTTTACCGTCCCATACCGGACCGGCCGGTTTTCTGCCCTTATCTTTGCAAATGGAACCACACAAAAAGCGTCAGCCACCAGAACGGCCAGAAAGCATTTGACATAAAACGCATAATCCGCATAGCTTTTTAGATCACCTGATTGCAAAAACTTGATGATCCCATCTAAAAAAAGAAGACAAAAAGCAAGAAAAATAATGGATATCGCGATGACAGCACCAAAGGCATTGTTATAGACCGTTTGCCTGTCATCATCTCTCTTCTGAAGGAATCTGAAAAAGGTAGTCTCCATTCCAAATGCAAGAATGGCATTGATGATCGAAACATAGCCATACATGGCCGTAAGGATCCCGTTTCCGCCAACAGGCAATGACCTTGCATAGATCGGCGTAAGCGCAAAATTAATGATCCTGGAAAGGATCGTGCTCAGTCCGTATATGGCCGTATCTCTTGCAAATTTCTTATATACCGCCATCCTACCTTTTAGCAATCACAAAATCCACATAATTTTTCAGTTCACCGGAAGTGACCTTACATGAAGTAACCTCTGCGCGGTCGGGTCCCTCGTTGCACCACTGCATGAAGGTATCCAGCTCCCATTGACCTCCCTCAGCTTCAATATAAACCTTCCCGTCAGGCTCATTTCTGATAAACCCCTTGATACCCGCCTGGTCGGCCACATATTTTGTCGTTTCCCTGAATCTCACACCCTGGACCTTTCCGTCAAGAACAATATTAACATGCACAATTTTCATTCTATATCCTGTCTGATAAGCTAACTAAAATTTAATAAGGCCAAACGCTCCTTCTCCATTAAAAATACCCTAACGATCTCTTCCAGAATAGCAGCCGCCGGCCTGACCGTTTTCAGCATAGCCGAAACCTGTCCGATTTCAAGCTCCCCCTGCTCCATATCCCCCTCAAACATTCCCAGTTTCGCCCTGGCCCTTCCCAGCAGCTGCACCAGCGCTGTCTGATCCGCGCCATCGGCCTCCGCTCCGGCAACCAGATCAGCAAACTCGTTTTGCAGTAACCGTACCGGCACCAGTTTCTTCATCATCAGCCGGGTATCCCCTTCAGCCGCCTCCAGTATACGCTGTTTAAAAGCCTGGTGTGCTGACGATTCCTCAGCCACCGCAAATGCCGAACCGACCTGCACACCTTCTGCCCCCAAAGCCATGGCAGCCAGCATAGCCTGTCCGCTGCCAATTCCTCCGGCAGCGATCACAGGTATTTCAACCTTTTCACAAACCATTGGTACCAGGCACATTGTCGTTGTTTCTTCACGTCCGTTATGCCCCCCGGCCTCAAAACCCTCCGCCACTACAGCATCCACGCCACAAGCCTCCGCTTTAAGAGCAAACCTGGTATTGGCGATCACATGCACCACCGTTATGCCCTTATCTTTTAAAAACGTAGTCCAGGCGGCAGGATTACCGGCAGAAGTAAAAACGATCTTTACCCGCTCCTCCGCGAGCACATCCATCACCTGCCGGACATCAGGATAAAGCAATGGGACGTTTACACCAAAAGGCTTATCCGTAGCCGCACTGCATTTTTGGATATGCGCGCGCAGCACTTCCGGATACATGGAACCAGCACCAATAAGCCCAAGCCCCCCCGCCTCAGACACTGCTGAAGCCAGCCGCCATCCGCTGCACCAGACCATACCGGCCTGTACCACCGGATATTTTATTCCAAACAGCGCTGTGATCCTGTTCTGCATATTTATTTATCAAGGTTTAACACCAGGGAACATATTCTTAGTATAAACGCTTCATTGAACTGCCCAACATTACCTTCCCGGCTTTCTCACTAAATTTCAGCAGGTTGATGCCTGGCCTTTTACCCGGCTCAAAGCTACCGAACTTGTCCGTAATCCCCAAAAAATCAGCCCCGTTCCAGCAAGCCCACCTGATGAGCTCCTGCACAGGCACATTAAAATGCGCCTGCAAGGTCTGCATTTCAGCAAAAATACTCAGGCAGTCATTGCTGGCCAGGCTATCAGTACCAAGCGTGATCGTCAACCCCTCCTCCATCAGCATATTGACATCCGGAAGCCTGTTCTCAATATACAGATTGGCATTGGGACAAAGGCACCAGTAAAGCCTGCTGTGCGCAGCTTTGGCAAACTTCACGTCTGCCCTGCCCGTAAAAGTATTGTGGACCAGCAAGACCTTTTTCCCGGCCGGCAACAATGGCAAACAGGTTTGCAAGGAAGACTTCCCGCTTGCTGTGTAAAAACTGATGTCCAGCCCCAGGGTGTTGTAAAGCTCAGGAAAGCTCCCCGTTCCGGATTCAAAAAAAAGATCCTCGTCCTTTGTTTCCTGATTATGTATAGAGATACAGCCATCTTCTTCCATTTCACTGATTGCGCGCAATGACGCAAACAACGGCTCAGACACCGAATAAGGAGCATGAGGCGCCAGAGAAGCCTGTAAAGGCTCAAAGGCCTGCTTCAATTCCAAAGCGCGCGCTACGGCCGGACCAGCCAGGTCGGGGTTAAATCCGATCACCTCCACAAAAGTATGATAGCTGATCAGGCTCCCCCGCTTGATCATTCTGGAAACCAGCTGATTAGAAATATCGCCTACTGCAACAATCCCGTTTTCAAGCATTTCGATATCCGCACGCAGCATCGCAGCATCCAGTTCGTATTCATCCGTGGTCCGCAGCTTCATCACAGCCTGGACAAAAGCGGTGAGACCAGTATTTCTTTCAATACGGCCTCTAAGATTTGACAGTTCCAGGTGGCAATGCGTATTCACAAAACCCGGGACCAGCAGACCCTCATGAAAAGTAATCTGTCCGATATTTTTTTGTTTGGCCGCTTCAGGACTCAATACCTCTTCGATCAGCCCCTCTGCACCCACGCCGATCACGCCATTTTTGATCGGCGGACCACAAGCAGTATATACATAAGAAGCAGACAAGTAAGAAATCATCCTGCAAATAAAAGACATTTTATCGAGATCATTGCCCGTCGCCGCGGTCATTTTGAGCAATACCGCTCAACCTGATCTCATTTTCATCAATAGGCAGGACATAACGCTTGTCACCAGGTTCCAGCGTATAAGTCTTGCCATTAAGTTTCCTTGTCAGCGTCACCTTAAACCGGTCATCGTTATTGAGGCGTCGCAGATCAGTCCAGCGCAACCCTCTAAAAACCAGCTCCTTTTTCCGTTCCTTAAGAATGATCTCCAATGCCCTTTCCGGATCACCGGTCTCAAACGGAACAAAATTACCGTTCCAGCGCGTCCTGAGCAGTTCATTCAGGTCTGTCATTGCCGCAGCAACCTTACCCGTTCTTGCATTGCATTCTGCCCTGATCAAATACAATTCATTGGTTGCAAGCCCGCCAAAGAGATTTTTATCACCGCTGTAACCGCCCCTGAAAGTCATGCCATTGGCTGTTTTCGAAAAAAACAAGACACGCCTGTAATCACCCTGTGCGTAAGAAGCATAAAGATCAGGTTCCACCAGCAAACGGGAAGCATTAAAAATGCCATAACTAAAAGTACTGTGAAATATCACCTCTGTGCTGAACCTGGAAAAAGGATAAGCATCACTGGCCCTCAGTGTACTATAATGCATCAATTCCGGCTGGATCTGCAAAGCCGAATCAGCATACAGCCCCGCCTCATCATACACCTCCATAGCCAAATATACCCGCGCAAGCAATGCAAAAGCAGCCTGTCTGGAAGGCCTGGTCTTAGCTTTAGGCTCCGTATCCAGCAATGTCAGTGAAGTCTTCAAATCGCGGATCACCTGATCATAAGTAAGCCGTACACTGGAGCGCCCTACATTGATGTTCACATCATAATCTGTTCTCAGCGGAAGCCCCGGGTCATGATCGGCCGAGGAAGAGACATAAGCCTTACAATATTCCTGTGCAAGACAAAAAAAATTAAACGAACGGAAGAACAATGCCGAACCTTTTACATTATTCCAGTCATTCAGCTGATCAGCAGCAGGTTTTATCTTTTCCACACCATACAATATGATGTTGGTGTTTAATATCCTTTTATAAGCATTCTGCCAGTCACTGCTGAATTCACCATTATAGAATTTTGAAGTTTCTTCCCATAGATAAGCTGACCGCTCCTGGCTGCTATACAAAGATTGCCACGAACTGTAAAGAATATAAAAATCCCCCGCACCTATCTCGCCGAGACCAGATGCCTGATAAATATTAAAAAGTTGATCCGAATTGTCCAGCAAAGCCTGGAAATCCTGAAGAGATTCAGGAACGACCACCAGCTTATCTGGTTTTGCATCAAGCCAGTTCTTCCCGCATGATCCCAGGATGCCCGGTAAAATCAGGGCAAAGCTCATCAAAATCAATTTCTTTCTTATGCGCATTACACGCTAATCTAAAAAAATTTACTTCTAATCAGAGAAGTAAATTTTCAGCGCATAAAAAAGGATCAGATCTTAACGGGTCACGATTACTTTTTTGCCGGAAATCCTGAAATGCACATCACTAATCATCTCCAGCATTTTCAGCACATCCCCAAGTTTTGCATTGCTTGCAATACTCCCTCCAAGAACCTCACTACCGGTCAATTTATCACGATACTCCACTTCCACGTCATACCAGCGCGCCACCTTTAACATGATGTGCTCCAGGCGCTCATTACGAAAAACAAACTCGCCTTTCATCCAGGCCACGGTCTCTTGCCCATCGACACGCTCTACCCTGATCCCCGAACCTGAAGAGACCGCCTGTTCCCCCGGCTTCAGCAATATCCCGCTCTGTTGTGCAGATTGTCCGGCGGCAGGGTCCATAATGCGCAATGTTCCTTCCAGTAACGTAGTCCTGACCATTTTTTCATCCGCATAAGCAGACACATTGAAGTGCGTCCCAAGCACTTCAATGCGTTGCTTTTCAGTCAAAACTACGAAAGGATGTACCTTATCCTTAAAAACTTCAAAGTAGGCTTCGCCGCTGAGGGATAAACTCCGCATCTCAGCGAAGTCAATAGGGAATATGAGGGTTGTTGCGGCGTCAAGCCATACTTTGGTGTCATCCGACAATACGATCTGATACTGGGCACCATTAGGTATGGTAATCTTATGTTGTAGTCCGGCCCCGCTTTCCGGGGCCCTATTCATATCTTTATATAAAATTTTGTTGTCTTCAAGTTTAATGACCTGTATCCCGTCCTCCACCAGGAGCACACCCTTATCCGCACCGTCAAGATCAATCTTTTTTCCACCGGCCGTAGTCAGCACAGCTTTGCCTGCACCAGGCGCCGTATTCATACTGCTGAGCTGCTCCTTCACCGGATCTTTCCGCCATACAGCATCCGGAAAGAAGAACCAAACGGTGCCGAGTAGGGACGCAAAGACTGCTGCAACGGCTGTTCGCACCAACCAGAGTCTTTTTGTCCTTACCTCAGCTGCCCGCAATGAAAGCGCACTACGAATTTCTTCTCCCAACTCCACTATCCTATGTTGTGTGATGTCTGTCTCCAGCTCATTAAATTGCATGTACCACCGCTCTACCAATGCCTTTTCTGACTCGATACATTCTCCTTTTACATATTTCCGGAGTAAATCCTGTGGTTCAATTTGCATCAGTACCGTGTAACAACTTATTTTAGGCTAAACGATTCAGCAGCCTCTTACAGGAAGATTTTTTGAAGAAAATTTTGAAAAATTTTATAATGAATTGTAAATGAAATAGATAATTATAAAAATATCTGTTTTCTTTTTCAGGATTTTGATTGCATTGCTGACCTGTTTGCTTACATTATGCTCAGAAGTATTCAACTGTGCAGCGATCTCTTTATGCGTGTAATGGCCCTTTCTGCTCAGTTCAAATATTTCCCGCATCTTTTTAGGCAGCGCCTGGATCTCCTTTTCGATATAATCACGCAATTCCTTTTCCAGTATCAGATGATCCGTATTTTTATAACTGCCATGCAGCGCAAAATCCCGGAGCGATGAGTCCACATAATCCGATCTCACTTTCTGATGGGCGAAAATATCGAGTATCCTGTTCCTGGTGCTTGTATAAAGATAACCTGCAAGGTTGGTTGCTTTCAGATCGTTCTCCCTGCGCATCCACAAATTGGCAAACAATTCCTGGATCACATCCTTGGCCTGTTCTTCATCCCTCAGCTTTTTATAAGCATGACTGAGCATAAGATAATGGTACCGGTCATAGATCTCGGTATAAGCACGATGATCCGATGCCTTAAGCAGAATCAGCAATTCTTCATCGTTATATCTCTTATAGTCAATCATCGGTCCCTGTCTTACAAATATCAATTATTCAGCGTTAAATAAGAATATTTTTTAATAACGATTATATAATGCTTAAGGTATACAGCACATTTGTGCAAACTATCTCCGGATCTTCTAAATCCAGTATACCTCCAACTATAGTCCAACTAACCTCCAACTTTTTGTGTAAAAAAACGGAGTTCATATTTATATTATATGTATGATATTAACATTGATAAGAGGAGCAATAAGTATCGTACTATAGCTCAGCTCTGTTTAGGAGTGAGGTCCTGAAAAGATTTGATGGCAATATGTGGTGATAAATTGGTTCCTTTGCAAAGAATTTAATTTATATCAAAATTATCATGACCGATCCGACTACCCGATTGAACAAATACATTAGTGAAAGCGGCATTTGCTCAAGAAGAGCTGCAGACCGGTATATTGAACAAGGGAACGTACTGATCAACGGCAAAAAAGCAAAAGTGGGCGATAAGGTTTTCTTTGGTGATGTCGTGACCGTAAACGGCCAGACCATAGAACCCAAGCAAGCTGAGAACTCCATATTGATCGCCTACAACAAGCCCAAAGGTATTGTCAGCACTACAGAATCAGAGGTAAAAAATAATATCGTAGCACATGTAAACCATAGTGAAAGGGTTTTCCCTATTGGAAGACTTGATAAAGATTCCCAGGGGCTGATCTTCCTCACCAATGACGGCAACCTGGTCAACAAGATCCTGCGCGCCGGCAATAATCATGAAAAAGAGTACCTGGTAACTGTGAACAAGCCCGTAACGGATGGCTTTATTGCCAGCATGGCCAAAGGGGTGCCGGTGCTGGGGGTGATGACCAGAAAATGCAAGGTGACCAAAGAAGAGGCAACCAGCTTCCGGATCACTCTGGTGCAGGGACTCAACAGGCAGATCCGGCGCATGTGCGAATATTTGGGCTATGAAGTTACCAGACTGGAAAGGATCAGGATCATGAATGTCAGTCTCAAAGGTATCCCGTTAGGGGAATGGCGCGAACTAACAGACCAGGAACTGACAACACTCTACCATCTGGTCGAGAAATCCAGCACGCTTGAAGCCGCTTCTACTGCCAGGAGCAGAAAAGAAAGAACTACACCTGCCGCTCCCGCACAAGGAAATAATCCTGACAAGAGGAAACAGAATAAAATAAAGCGGCCATCGGACCGCCCTGCAGACACCGCCAGCGGTAAACAGGGGCCGAAATCTGCGAAGTCGAGACCCGGGCCGAAGAATGATTGGAACAAAACAGGCGGTCCGGACAGGCGGTCCAGGATGAAGAATGCAAAACGTTAGAATATTTAGGTATCTTTGCAGAAAATCCATGCTGCAGAATGCCTGCTACAAAAAAAACTGATATCCGTTCGCTTGACCTGCCCTTGCTGCTGCAGCACTTTGCTGCGCTAAAAGAACCTGCTTACCGGGCGAAACAGGTTTACCAGTGGCTTTGGGAAAAATCTGCAAGAAACTTTGAGGAAATGAGTAACCTTTCCAAAGAGCTGAGACGCAAGCTGGACGAGCAATATGTGATCAATGTTGTAAACGTCAACAAATCCCAGGTGAGCAACGATCACACCATCAAAAGTTCGTTCAGACTCTATGACGGTAATATTGTAGAAGGAGTGCTGATCCCAATGGATGACCGGATGACCGCCTGTGTAAGCTCGCAGGTGGGCTGTAGCCTGACCTGCAAGTTTTGTGCGACCGGATACATGGACCGCAAGCGCAACCTGAATGCAGATGAGATCTATGACCAGGTGGTACTGATCGACCGGCAGGCAAAAAGCAATTACCAATCGCCATTGACGAACATTGTATATATGGGCATGGGGGAACCGTTGCTGAATTATGCCAATGTGCTCAGATCAATAGACCGCATTACTGCTCCGGATGGCCTGAATATGTCTTACAAGCGCATTACCGTCTCTACAGCGGGGATCGCCAAGATGATCCGGAAGTTGGGTGATGACGGGGTGAAATTTAACCTTGCCCTTTCCCTGCATGCGGCCAATGATAAAAAGCGCAACGAGATCATGCCCATCAATGAACAGAATTCCCTGAAGGCGCTGGAAGAAGCGCTCAAATACTATTTTTCAAAAACAAAGAATCCGGTCACCTATGAATACATCGTATTCAACGATTTTAATGACGAAATAGAAGATGCCATGGAACTGGCCAGATTTTGCAAACATGTGCCTTGCAAGGTCAACCTGATCGAGTATAATCCCATACAATTTGCTGATTTCATCAATGCCAAAGGCGATAAGATCGATGCTTTTTCCAATTATCTTAAAAAACAGGGGATCACAACCAATATCAGGCGCAGCAGAGGAAAGGACATTGATGCGGCATGCGGCCAGTTGGCTGTTAAAGAACAGGCTGGAGCTTGATAATAACAGTTGGATGCTCAATAATAACAGACGGGGCTTAATTAATGATGAAATTCTCCGGTAAGTTTATCGCCGATCTTTTTGGCCTCTTGTTCCCCAGGCTCTGCGGCGGTTGCGGCAGGCAGCTCAATAACGGGGAAAAGGCGATCTGCACACACTGTCTTTACCATATTCCTTATACGGACCATCATCTGCACAAGGACAATAAGGTAGCCCGTCATTTCTGGGGGAAAATTCCTGTTTCCAATGCCATGGCCCTTTGTTATTACCAAAAGGGCAACGGGGTACAACAGCTTATCTATAGCTTGAAATACCGCGGCAGGCAGGAGATCGGGACAAAGATCGGCATGCTGATCGCCGAAAAAATGCTCCAGGGCGGTATGGACACGGGCATTGATCTCCTGATAGCTGTTCCTCTGCATCAAAGCAAGGAGAGAAAACGCGGGTACAACCAAAGCAGCAGTATCGCCAGCGGGATTGCCGGTGTCTTGAAACTGCCGGTTGCAGAACGCCTGCTGCTCAGGGCTGCAAATACGGAAAGCCAAACGCGCAAAGGGCGTGATAACAGGCATCAGAATATGCAGGAAGCATTCCGGGTTCCACATCCGCAGGCACTGTCGGGCAAGCACATCTTATTGGTTGACGACGTGGTCACGACCGGGGCTACATTAGAGGCATGTGCCATCGAACTCTTCCGTTCCGGGGTAAAGGAAATCAGCATCGCCGTTGCAGCCTGTGCAGATTAGCAGGGATTTTTAAAAAAATAAAATTTATTCAAAACAATTCATTTACTGCTGCGTTAATATATCCGAGAGCGTTAATTTAGATGGTAAGAGTCGATATTTTCTTTAAAAGGAGTATCGGCTCTTTACTTTTAGCCCTCTTTTATTTTTAACTGAACATTCGTTAAAAAGATGCTCATAGGACCACTAAATTGAATTAGCAACCGACCAAAACCAGATCAAAAAAAATAATTAAAAATTTTTTGCAGATTTAAAAATAATTCGTTTCTTTGCGTCGAGAGCGTTAATTTAAGGGTCGATACTTCAATGCCAATTGAATGTCGGCCCTTTATCATTTCCAAAATCCTGATTTCTTTTTAAGGCGCCAATCCCCAAGATCTTATTTAGAAGTACCCTTAACAGTCAGAAGTCCCCTCATACAGCTGGAAGTCCCTGATATAGCCGGAAGTACCCGGGAAAGCCTGATACCGGAGGTACTGAGCTCAATCGCTCCATGTGGAAACACTGACCCAATCGCTCCGCGCCGGAAGTACTAACCTCAGGATCCTATAAAATAAGAACCGCTTTCATCTTCACTGGCCAATGAAAGCGGCTGTAACAGATGAAAGCGGTCGTAAATTAATGTGGCTGAAAATTAATCAGCAGATTACTGGGCAACCTGTTCCGTTTTATACAATGGAAAACGGTTTACCAGAGCAGTCACCTGCGCTCTTACCTGGTCAAGATTGGCTTCGTCTTCAGGATTGCTGATGACCTGGTCGATCAGGTCTACAATCAGTCCCATTTCACTTTCCTTCAGCCCGCGTGTGGTGATGGCTGCGGTGCCCACACGGATACCTGAAGTGACAAATGGGGAACGGTCGTCAAACGGAACCATATTCTTATTGACCGTGATGTCCGCTTTTTCCAGCGCCTGCTCGGCCAGTTTACCGGTGATGTTCTTATTGCGCAGATCGATCAGCATCAGGTGATTGTCTGTACCTCCTGAAATGATACCGTATCCTTTGGTAACGAAGGCTTTGGCCATTGCCTGTGCATTGGCCTGCACTTGTTTTACATAATCTCCGTATTCGTCGGTCAGCGCCTCGCCAAATGCGATCGCCTTGGCGGCAATAATGTGTTCCAGCGGACCGCCCTGTGTGCCAGGAAATACGGCCATATCCAGCAAGGAGGACATCATCCGCACTTCACCTTTAGGGGTTTTCAGGCCAAAAGGATTTTCAAAGTCTTTGCCCATCATGATCATTCCGCCGCGCGGACCTCTCAGCGTCTTGTGGGTAGTGGTGGTGACGATATGGCAATGCGGCAGCGGGTTGGCCAGCAGTCCTTTGGCGATCAGTCCGGCAGGATGGGAAATATCGGCCATTACCAGGGCCCCGATCTGATCGGCCACCCGGCGTACAAATGCGTAATCCCATTCTCTTGAATATGCCGAAGCCCCTACAATGATCAGTTTGGGTTTTTCCGCTAAAGCGATCTCCTCCAGTCTTTCATAATCGATCAGACCGGTGTCTTTTTTCACTCCGTAAAACAGGGGATGGTATAATTTTCCTGAGAAATTGACAGGTGATCCATGGGTCAGGTGCCCCCCGTGGGACAGGTCAAAACCAAGTATCTTGTCGCCCGGCTGGATCACCGCCAGCATGACGGCTGCATTGGCCTGTGCGCCTGAGTGCGGCTGCACGTTTACCCACTCCGCTCCAAAGAGCTTTTTTGCGCGCTCGATCGCGATGGTTTCAATTTCGTCCACTACCTGGCATCCGCCATAATATCGTTTTCCAGGAAGGCCTTCTGCATATTTATTGGTCAGGCAGGAACCTGCTGCTTCCATTACCTGCCTGCTCACAAAGTTTTCTGATGCGATCAGTTCAAGCCCATGTTCCTGACGGTCTAATTCCCTGTCAATCAAATTAAAAATTAAGGTATCTCTTGTCATTTATCGAAGTTTAATTTTGTAAAATTAAGATTTTCCTTCTTAGTTACGTAACAAAATCCCTTACTTTGTGGTTTCTATTCTATTTGTACTGCATGGAAGACATCAACGGTCCGTCATTATTGCCAAACATCAATTATCCTGCTGATCTCAAGCAGTATAAGGAACAGGATCTCGAGCAGATCTGCAAAGAGCTCAGGCAATATATCATTGACGTGGTCAGCGTGAACGGCGGTCATTTTGGCGCCAGTCTTGGTGTAGTAGAACTGACCGTTGCCCTTCATTATGTACTGAATACGCCTTACGACAAGCTCGTCTGGGATGTCGGGCATCAGGCTTACGGGCATAAGATCCTGACCGGGCGCAAATCCGTTTTCCACACCAACCGGATCTTTAACGGGATCAGCGGTTTTCCGAAAATAAGCGAGAGTGAATATGACACTTTCGGCGTCGGACACTCCTCTACTTCCATTTCAGCGGCTCTGGGCATGGCCGTGGCTTCGCACTATAAGGGAGAGACAGACCGCCAGCACGTAGCGGTGATCGGCGATGGCGCTATGACTGCCGGGCTGGCATTCGAGGGGCTGAACCATGCCGGCATTGAACATTCTAACCTGCTGGTGATCCTCAACGACAACTGCATGTCCATAGACCCGAATGTAGGTGCGCTGAAAGAATACCTGACAAACATCACCACCTCCAAATCCTATAATCGATTTAGAGACGATATTTCCAATGTACTGTTCAAGCTTTCGGAACTGGGGCCGAACGCACATAAATTTGTTAAGAAGATCGAGAAAAGTGTAAAGGGAACCCTGCTCAAGCAAAGTAATCTCTTTGAGGCCCTGAATTTCAGGTATTTCGGCCCGGTAGACGGACATGATGTCGTTCGCCTGACACAGGTCATCAGGGACCTGAAAGACATACCGGGGCCCAAGCTGCTGCATTGTGTCACGGTAAAGGGTAAAGGTTTTGCCCTGGCTGAAAAAGACCAGACCAAATGGCATGCGCCCGGTCTGTTCGACAAGATCACCGGAGAAATTAAGAAAACCGTTACCGATAAACCGCAACCACCTAAATACCAGGATGTATTTGGGCATACCCTGGTAGAACTGGCGGAAGCCAATCCAAAGATCGTCGGCATTACGCCCGCCATGCCTTCAGGTTCCTCCATGAACATCATGATGAAAGCAATGCCCCGGCGTGCATTTGATGTCGGCATTGCTGAACAGCACGCCGTCACCTTTTCTGCCGGACTTGCCACACAGGGCCTGATCCCCTTTTGCAACATCTACAGCAGCTTCATGCAGCGGGCATATGACCAGGTGATCCACGATGTGGCCATCCAGAACCTGAATGTAGTGTTTTGTCTTGACCGTGCCGGGCTGGCCGGTGCAGACGGGGCCACGCACCACGGGGCTTACGACCTCGCTTATATGCGCTGTATCCCGAACATGACCGTATCTGCCCCGATGAATGAAGAAGAGCTGAGAAACCTGATGTACACCGCACAACAGGACAATATGGGCCCGTTTGTGATCCGTTATCCAAGAGGCAATGGCACGCTTCCTGACTGGAAGCGGCCTCTGAAGGCAATTGAGCCGGGCAAAGGCAGAAAGATATGCGATGGAGAAGAACTGGCGGTCCTTACCATAGGACATGTTGGAAATTTTGCTGTTGAAGCCTGTAAAGAGCTGAACAGCGAAGGCATTTATCCGGCACATTATGACCTTCGTTTCGCAAAACCCCTTGACCATGAGCTGCTGCATGAGGTTTTTAAAAGATACCAGTACATCATCACCGTTGAAGACGGCTGCCTGCAGGGCGGTATGGGGAGTGCAGTGCTTGAATTCATGGCAGACCATAAGTACAATGCCCAGGTGATCCGTCTGGGTATACCCGACGAGCCGATAGAGCATGGGGAACAGCAGGAACTCTGGGCTTTGTGCGGCTATGATACTCTTGGGATCATCAATGCCGTAAGGAAAGTAGCAGTCGGCAGAACCACTAAAACCATAGCTTCGTAGCAGCGGACATTACCATCAAAAATGCGCAAATCGTTACTCACTACATTTTTTTTTACAACACTGATCGCGGGCACCTCAATTGCCCAAGACGAGCACCCAAACAGTATTGAATTTAGTCCGGAGGTATCCGTCGGTGTATTTACAGCGAACCGGAAAATGGAAGGCACTGCATTTGGAGGAGAATTTCTCTATCACCTGAATAAAGAGGATGATCCGACCCAATGGATGAGGACGCTTCGCCTGAAAAGTATTGACCTGATCTTCAACTACAAAAGGATGAACCGGATCAAGCTGTCGGATGATCCAAAAGAAGGTGTTTTTGGAGATTCTTTCGCTGCGCTCGCAGGTTTGAACATCTCTCTGCTGAAACTGAACAGGACTGAACTGTTGTTCTCTCCGGCTTTCGGGGCAGGATACATTGCCAAAACCTTTTTTACGAACCAAAACCCGCTGATCGGAGGGCACATTAATTTTACTTCCAGGGCGGGGCTGAAAATAGCAACGGCTTTGTCTCCTTCCACCAGCATCACAGCAGGACTGGATATTCTGCATTATTCCAATGCCGCATTCAGGGTGCCCAACAACGGGATCAACCTGGCCAATATCAACCTGGGCATCGTCCAGGTTGTTGGGGGCCGGAAGGCTTCGGACACCGCGGAGATCAGCAACTTCAGACACAAGCGGCACAGCATCGATCTTGGCGTAAATATGGGCCGCAGGGGAGTGTATCAAAGTAAGGAAGGTTATTTCCGTACAGGTCTTTATGCGGGGTATAACTATCGTCTCAATTCCGTTCTTGGCATCAGTTCAGGAATAGACGCAGTGTATTACCATTCTGTTTTTGATCCGAACGACTTTGACCGCACTTATCAGTCTTTTGCGACTTCTTATGAACACTGGCGTATAGGTGCAGCCCTGGGCCCGGATCTTTGGATGGGAAGACTTGCCCTGATGGTGAAATATGGCTATTACCTGCATTATGCCAGTTACAGGAACAACCATACGTACTGGACAGCAGGCATGAAATACAGCATATTTGACTGGGCAGCAGTACAGGCCAAGATCTATGTCCATAAGACAGAAGCGGACTATGCCGGATTTGGCCTGATCTTTACGCCGACCGAATTCTTTCACTAAGTCAAAGCAACAGTTCACTCAATGACTGCATAATACTTCGCTAATCCTGCCGGTTTGCAATAGATTATAAATCTAGATTAGATTTTGAATCGTCCAAAATGTAAACCATGGCCACTGCAAGAATTCTGTGTAAGACGCTCTGCCTCCTGGCAACCGGGATCCTGTCCTGTCAGCAACTTTCCGCACAGGATATTTCCAATCTAAGCTCGGTCAAGCCATTTTCCTATGCAGGGACCATAGAGGCCAGGAGCATGTTCTATTCTGCAAACGGCATCGCCAACAGAAGGCAGCCATTTTCCTATTTGTTCAGCGGCAGCCCGGTGATCGGCATTTACGGGTTCCAGATTCCGGTATCTTTTAGCTTCAGCGAAGCTGACCGCTCCTTCCGGCAGCCTTTCAACCAGTTTGGCATGAGCCCCACCTATAAATGGATCACGCTGCATGCCGGTTACCGCAACGTCTCTTTCAGTCCTTATACCCTTGGCGGGCACACCATGCTTGGCGCAGGGTTCGAACTGAACCCTGGAAAATGGCGGGCTGGGTTCATGTATGGGAGGCTGAACAGGGCGACAACGATCGACACCACGTCGCAGGCACTGGTACCTTTCTCATTCAGCCGGAAAGGCTATGCGGCCAAACTAGGATACGGCACCGCGGAAAATTTCTTTGAGCTGAGCTACCTCAGCGCACAAGATGACGATGCGACCAGACCTGATGGTTTACCTGTGCAGCTGAATGTCATATCTCCCGCTAAAAATGATGTGGCCGGATATTCTTTCCGGTTTACCATTTTAAAGAACATCTTCTTTGAAAGTACAGGGGCTTTTAGCTTATATACCAATGACATCAACTCGCCACTCACACTCGATTCCGTAAAAAACGAAGTATTGCAGCAGGCCAGAAAACTCTTCCGGATCAATGCAACCAGCGAATATTACACGGCGTTTTCGGGTGGCCTGGGCTATAAATCAAAAAACTATGGTCTTAAGGTCAACTACAAGCGCATTGATCCGGACTTCAAGACAATGGGTGCTTATTTTTTCAATTCTGACCTGGAAAACTGGACCATCAGCCCTACTGCAAACTTGCTCAGGGGCAGGATCAGGTTCAACGGAAGTATCGGCATACAGCATGATAACCTTAAAAAACAAAAGCAGGCGCAAAATGACCGTCTTATTGCTGCTGCAAATGCTGGTTTTGAACTCACGAAAGCACTGGGAGTGGATGTAATCTACACCAACTTCTCAGACAACCAGAAACCACAGACTGCTCTTTTTGCGGATTCGCTGCGTATTGTTCAGACCAACCAGACCATAGGGATCATGCCCAGATATTTTATTGTCGGCGCCAATACTTCACATGTGGTCTCTGCATCTGTCAATTTCAGCAACCTCAAAGATTACAACAATTATTTTGAGGCACAGGCTGCCTCCAGGAACATCAGTACCAACCAATACTTTATCAATTACAACATCAGCTTTCCAAAACGGAATCTTGCCTTGTTCCTGAACCTGAGCAATACCAGGTTGAAAGGACAAGACCTGGAAAATACATTTACCGGACTCACACTGGGCGGCAATGCGACAGTACTGAAACAAAAGCTGCAAACGGGGCTGAGCTGTACACTGACGTCAGCGCAAAGCAACACCAGCGGAGACAGTTTCATCTTAAACGCTTCAGGGAACCTGGGCTATCTGGTCAGCCGGAACCATAAACTTGGATTGAACTTGTTCGTGACTAACAATCAAAGCAATGCAGGCAACCTGCTGCAATCCGATTTTACAGAAACCCGGGCAGAACTGAGTTATCAATTTAAATTTTGACCCCTATGAAAAGCGCTGCAACATTAAAGATCCTATGCCTGCTGGCCTGTATGCTGGGCACCGCAGCTAAACTAACTGCACAAGTCAATGTGGCGATACAGATCCTTCCGCCCTATCCTACCAAATTTACTGACTATGCTTCCAGGCCGCAGCAGATGATCATTTCCCTGACCAATGTATCTACCGTCAACCAGCGGATCCAGCTGAGGGGATCGGTAACCGGTGACAACAACATTGTTGTCCGCTCGAAACCGGGCTTCAGAAGCAATACCCCTATTGAACTGGGCCCGGGTCAGACCCGCACGCTCAATGGCAGTGACATCGCTTCCTTTTTCAATTTTACAGACCTGGAATATACCGGGATCACTCAAAATGAATTTATCAACAAAGGCGGACTGCCGGAGGGAAGATATCAATTATGCATCCGGGCATTCAACTACGACAATAATGAAGCGCTCAGTGCCGACGAGCCTTCAGGCTGCAGC
>Ga0222419_100099_pt1 | contig 155267 bp, 144 predicted proteins | sample 1B20Ametagenome_FD_182474 | JGI IMG/M metagenome (GOLD analysis project Ga0222419, IMG submission 182474) | Enriched microbial communities from leaf-cutter ant dump, University of Wisconsin, Madison, United States - 1B20A (version 2) | ecosystem: Environmental > Terrestrial > Nest > Insects... | reverse complement strand
TCAGCCGTGAAAGGCGTTCTACCCTGAGACACGAAGACCTCCGTTGTGAAGAAGTGAGTGTGGTAACCCACATCCTCCACGGAGGTCTTCGCTAACTCACCCGTTCACAACGTCCCGAGGAACTACAACTAGGCGGGGGTGCTGATTTCGACACGCCGCTGCGCGGCTACTCAATCAGCGAGGTCTGCGCACTACTCGCTGATTGAGTAGCGCCGAAGGCGCGTATCGAAATCCGCCGGATTGAGTAGCGCCGAAGGCGCGTATCGAAATCCGCCGGATTGAGTAGCGCCGAAGGCGCGTATCGAAATCAGCCCGGCTCGACCCCAGCGGTCTCGCGGAACAGCCGCTCCATCCACAGCCACACGAGAACGCCCGTGCCGACGGTGACGATCGCCGCCCCGATCGTCGTGAGTGCGATCCCGAGCGCCGCGTTGCCGAGCACCTGGCTCACGGTCTGCGCCGTGCTGAAGATGAGGCCCGTGAGGGCACCGACGGATGCCGTGAGCACGGTCGAGATGACGAGCCCGACGGCGACGCCGAAGCCGGTCACATATCCGGGCCGCGAGACGCGGTGCGCACGCAGCACGAAGAAGCTGACGAGCCATCCGGCCACCAGGAACACGGCGCCGACGATGGCGAAGCCGAGCGTCACACCGCCGAGCGCCTCGGGGTCGACGCGGCCGAGGGTGTCGTTCGCGTCCCCGGCCGCACGCACGCCGCTGACGATGTTGGCGACGACCACGACGAGGGTGCGGATGACCGTGCTGAGGTACCAGACGGCGAGCGGCACGGCCAGCAGCACGACGCCGAGGGTGACGAGCGGCAGCGAGATCGCTCCCGAGATGATCGCGCCGCGTCTCGTCCGCTTGTGCGCGACGGCATCCGGGTCGGGGGCCGCCGCGGGGGTCGCCGCCGCGGGGGTCGCCGGCGGGCTCGCCGGCTGCGGGGCCGTGGGGTCCGGGGCCGTGGGGTGCACGTCCCCGGCGGTTTCGGTCGCGGATGCGGTGGCGGCCTCGGCGGATGCCGGGGCGAGGTCAGCGGATGCGGGTGCCGGTTCCGGCGTGGTGGTATCGCTCACGCCCTCATCCTGCCGTGCGATCGCCCGCAGGTCGACTGTTGAAGTTCACGGGGCGCCGAACGCGACCGAGGCGCGGGCGGGTCGGCTCGGAATCATCGTGTGCCCAGCGGGTCAGAGAGACGGCGGGGCTCCGGCGGCACCCCCAGCGAGATCCCCCGCTCCCTCGCTGATTGGTCGGTAAATCCCGTTATTCCTCCGGAATAACGGGATTTACCGACCAATCAGCGAGCCCACCCGGCGCCGTCAGGCGCGAGCACTCGACTCGCGGACGACGAGCTCGGGCTGGAAGACCACCTGCCGGGGTGCGAGGTCCGGGTCGTCGGCCTCCTCGAGCAGCAGCCCGAGCGCCGTCTGACCGATGAGGCGGCTCGGCTGACGGATCGAGCTGAGCGGCACGATCGTGGCGGATGCGAAGTCGATGTCGTCGAAGCCGATGAGCGCGATGTCGCCCGGCACCTGCACCTCGCCGCGCATGACGAGCGCCTGCAGCAGGCCGACCGCGAGCAGATCGTTGGCGGTGAACACCGCATCCGGGCGCTCGGACGCGGGTCGCGCGACGAGCTGCTCCCCCATCCGCCGCCCCTCGAGCACGGTGAGAGCCTCGCACTCGAGCACCTCGAGGCGCGCGTCGGGCACGGATGCGACGGCCTCGCGTGCGCCCGCGAGACGGTCCGCGATCTGCCGCAGCCGGAGCGGCCCGCCCATGAAGGCGATGCGGCGGCGCCCCTGCTCGAGCAGGTGGCCGACCGCGATCCGCCCGCCCGCGACGTCGTCCACCGAGACCGAGCTGAGCAGCCCCCCGGCGGCGTCGCGGTCGACGAGCACGACGGGGGTTCCGAGCGAGCGCAGCCGGTGCAGGCGCTCGTCGATGTCGCCGAGCGGCGACACGAGCACGCCGCGCACCCGCTGCTCCTCGAACAGGTCGAGGTAGGCGGCCTCGCGCTCGGGCTTCTCGTCGCTGTCGCCGAGCAGCACCGAGACGCCCTGCTCGGCGGCCGCGTCCTCGGCGCCGCGGGCGACATCCGTGAAGAAGGGGTTGCGGGCGTCGAGCACGACGAGCCCGACCGAGCTGGAGCGGCCGGCACGCAGCTGGCGCGCAGCGTCGTTGCGCACGTAGCCGAGTTCGCGGATGGCGTCCATGACGCGGCCGACCACGGCATCCGAGACGCGTTCGGGGCGGTTCAGCACGTTCGAGACCGTGCCCACCGAGACGCCGGCGCGTTCGGCGACGTCGCGGATCGAGACCGCCATCCGCTCCCCCTTGCCTGCTGCCGTCGTGCGTGTCGCAACCCTAGTGGACGACTTGACGCCGACCACGTCACGGCTCTACTGTACCGAGTGAATGAATCGTTTCAACGACGAGACAAGCAGGAAGAACATGACCGACCTCACCGCGATCGCCCCCCTCCTCGACGAGCAGGCCATCGAACTGCCCTCCTGGGCCTTCGGCAACTCCGGCACCCGCTTCAAGGTGTTCGCCCAGCCCGGCGTGCCGCGCGACCCCTACGAGAAGATCGCCGACGCGGCGCAGGTGCACACGTTCACCGGCCTCGCCCCGAGCGTCGCCCTGCACATCCCGTGGGACAAGGTCGACAGCTACGCCGACCTCAAGAAGCACGCCGAAGACCACGGCGTGGCCCTCGGCACCATCAACTCGAACACCTTCCAGGACGACGTCTACAAGCTCGGCTCGCTCACCCACACGGATGCCGCGGTGCGCCAGAAGGCGATCGACCACCACCTCGAGTGCATCGACATCATGAACGAGACCGGCAGCCGCGACCTCAAGATCTGGCTCGCCGACGGCACCAACTACCCCGGCCAGGACGACATGCGCGCCCGCCAGGACCGGCTCGCCGACTCGCTCGAGAAGATCTACGCGCGGATCGGCGACGAGCAGCGCCTCGTGCTCGAGTACAAGATCTTCGAGCCGGCGTTCTACCACATGGACGTTCCCGACTGGGGCACCAGCTACGCGCAGTGCGTCGCCCTCGGCGAGCGCGCGGTCGTCTGCCTCGACACCGGCCACCACGCCCCCAGCACCAACATCGAGTTCATCGTCATGCAGCTGCTGCGCCTCGGGCGCCTCGGCTCCTTCGACTTCAACTCGCGCTTCTACGCGGATGACGACCTCATCGTGGGTGCGGCCGACCCGTTCCAGCTCTTCCGCATCCTCGTCGAGGTCGTGCGCGGCGGCGGATACGGCGCGGGCTCCGACGTCGCGTTCATGCTCGACCAGTGCCACAACATCGAAGACAAGATCCCCGGCCAGATCCGCAGCGTGCTCAACGTGCAGGAGATGACGGCGCGGGCGCTGCTCGTCGACCGCGAGGCGCTGTCCGCCGCACAGAACGCGGGCGACGTGCTCGCGGCCAACGGCATCCTGATGGACGCGTTCTACACGGATGTGCGCCCCGGCCTCGCCGCGTACCGCGAGGCGAAGGGGCTGCCGGCCGACCCGATGGCCGCGTATGCCGCATCCGGCTACGCGCAGAGCATCATCGACGGCCGCGTGGGCGGTGCCCAGGCCGGCTGGGGAGCCTGAACGGCGGCGGGGCCGCGCATCCGACGCCCGAATGTGGTGTGAGGGCGTCGGATGCGCGGTCACGCGTTCGCGAGTGAGGAGAGACCCGTGCGGGTGTGCTTTCAACTGCAGGTGAAGTCTGAGCGGATGGCCGAGTACGTCGAGCGGCACCGCGCGGTGTGGCCCGAGATGCTGCAGGCGATCGCGGATGCGGGGCGGCGCAACTACTCGCTCTTCCTGCGCGAGGACGGGCTGCTGATCGGCTACTACGAGACGGATGACGACGCCGCCTCGGCGGCCGCGCTCGCCGCCGACCCCCGCACGGCCGAGTGGGAGGCGCAGGCCGCCGACTTCTTCGTGGCCCTGCCCGGTGCCCGCCCCGACCAGGGCGCCCCGCAGCTGACCGAGGTGTTCCACCTCGAGGACCAGCTCGCCGCCCTCCCCTGACCGGGCCACCCCGACTCACGACTCCGTCGCTGACTGGTCGGTAAATCCCGCTAAAACGCAGTTTTAGCGGGATTTACCGACCAGTCAGCGACGGAGGCCCGGGGTCAGGGGCGGCGGGTGGAGGCGCGCTCCACGAGCTCGGGGCGGAACACCGTCTGCCGCGGGATGAGCGTCGGCTCGGCCGCCTCCTCGAGCAGGATGCGCAGCGCCGTCGCGCCGATCGCGCGCGCGGGCTGCCGCATCGACGACAGCGGCACCATCGCGGCCCCCGCGAAGGCGATGTCGTCGAAGCCGATGATCGAGATCTGCCCGGGCACGAGCGCCGTGCCGTCGGCGGCGAGCGACTGCAGCACGCCCAGGGCGATGAGGTCGTTGGCGGCGAACACGGCATCCGGCCGCTGCGCGGGGTGGCGGTCCAGGATGCGACGGCCCGCCGCGACGCCGTCCTCGATCGAGAGCGCGTCGGTCGCGATCACCTCGAGCGTCGCCGACACATCCGCACTGTCGACAGCCCAGCGCGCGCCGTCGAGCCGCTCGCGCACGAGGCGCAGGTCGAGCGGCCCGCCGACGAACGCGATCCGGCGTCGCCCCTGCTCGAGCAGGTGCTCCGCCGCCATCCGCCCGCCCGAAACGGAGTCGGTGGCGACGGCACTGAACCGGCCCTCGGGGTTCATCCGGTCGACGAGCACGACCGGGATGCGGCGCTCACGCAGCCGCTCGAGCCGGTGGGTGATGTCACCGTAGGGCGAGATGAGCACCCCCCGCACCTGCTGCTCGGCGAAGAGGTCGAGGTACATCTCCTCGCGCGCGGGGTCCTCGTCGGTGTTGCCGACCAGCACCGCGATGCCGTGCCGGGATGCCTCGTCCTCGGCGCCGCGCACGACGTCGCCCCAGAACGGGTTGCGTCCGTCGAGCACCACGAAGCCGACGGTGGATGCGACCCCGGCGCGCAGGCGACGCGCGGCGTCGTTGCGCACGTAGCCGAGCCGGTCGATCGCGGTCTGCACGCGGGCGATCGAATCCGACGAGACCTCGTCGGGCTTGTTGAGGACGTTCGACACGGTGCCCACCGAGACGCCGGCCTCACGGGCGACGTCGCGGATGCTCACAGCCATGCGATCTCCTCGGGTGGATCGGGTGGAATGGGAGGAGGCCCGGCCGGCGCGAACCGGCCGGGCCTCCTCTGGCGCGACTCAGAAGTCGAAGTCGCCGATGTTGTCCGCGTTGAACACGTACGGGTCGCCCAGCAGGACGGTGCCGTCCGCACCCACGGTGAACTTGCCGAGCTTGCCGCCGTCGAAGGTGTCGCCCTCGGCGCCCGTGATGTCGCCCTCGATGAGCGCCTTCGCCGCGAAGGCGGCGAGGTAGCCGAGGTCCTCCGGGTTCCACAGCGCGAACGCCGTGACGGTGCCGTCGGCCACGAAGTCACGCATCTGGTTCGGGGTGCCGAGACCGGTCAGCGCGACCTTGCCCTTGTACTCCGAGGTGGAGAGGTAGCGCGCAGCAGCCGCCACACCGACCGTGGTGGGCGAGACGATGCCCTTCAGGTTGGGGTGGGTCTGCAGCAGGGCCGCGGTCTTGTCGAACGAGGTCTGGTCGTCGTCGTCGCCGTACACGACATCCACGAGCTGGATGTTCGGGTGGTTGGCGGCGAGCTCGGCCTTCATGAGCTCGATCCACGCGTTCTGGTTGGTCGCGTTGGCCGTGGCCGACAGGATGGCGATCTCGCCCTCGTCACCGATCTGCTCGGCGATGAGGTCGACCTGCACCTTGGCGATGCCCTCGGACGTCGCCTGGTTGATGAACAGGTCGCGGCAGTCGGCGTTGGTGTCGGAGTCGAAGGTCACGACCTTGACGTTGTTGTCGCGCGCCTCGTTGAGGGCGTCGCAGATCGCCTTGGGGTCGTTCGCCGAGACGACGATCGCGCCGACACCCTGCTGGGTGAGGGTGTTGATGAAGCTGACCTGGGCATCCGGGGTCGCCTCGGTGGGGCCGACCTCGGCGAAGGTGCCGCCGAACTCGTCGACCGCGGCCTTGCCGCCCTTCGACGAGGTGTCGAAGTAGGGGTTGCCGAGGTTCTTGGGCAGGAAGGTGACCGCGAGGTTCGCGCCGTCGCCGTTGCCTCCGTCGCCGTTGCCACCGTTGCCACCGTTGTCGGCGGCGCAACCGGTCGCCACGAGGGCCACCGTGACCGCGAGCGCGGCGAGTGCGCCCGCGCGCTTGATGCGGAACGTCATTGTTTCTCTCCTCTTTCTTGGTGCCGATGTGATTGCATCGACGTCGGGGGGTTCTCAGTCCTGCGCAGGCGCCGGGGACCCCTTCTTCATGCCCGCCTCGATCCGCTTGCGGTGGACCCAGGCGAGAACACTCGTGGACACGACGGATGCGACGAGCAGCACACCCGTGATGATGTTGATGACGTCGGCCGTGACGTTGGCGAGTCGCAGCGCGCTCGAGAGCGTGCCGATGAGCAGCACGCCCGCGATGACGCCCGGGATGTTGCCCCGCCCGCCGAAGATCGACACGCCGCCCAGCAGCACGGCCGCGATGACGGTGAGCTCGAGGCCCGTCGCGTTGTCGCCGCGCGCGCTGCCGAAGCGCAACGTGAAGTAGATGCCGGCGAGCGCCGAGACGGCGCCGCTCAGCACGAACAGGATGAACTTGGTGCGCTCGACCTTGACGCCCGAGAAGCGCGCCGCCTCGCTCGCGAGCCCGATCGCGTAGACCCCGCGCCCGAACGCGGTGAAGTGCAGCAGCAGCGCGAACGCGATCGCGAGCACGACGAACACGATCATGACCGACGGGATGGGCGTGCCGGGGATCTTCGACTTCGCCAGATCCGTCCAGAACTCGGTGAAGTCGGTCACGGCGGTCGTGCCGAGCAGCCCCACCGCGAGGCCGCGGAAGAGGGCGAGCGTGCCGATCGTCACCGCGAGCGAGGGCAGCCCGACCACGGTGATGAAGAATCCGTTGATCGCACCGGCGACCACCCCGACGAGGATCGCGACGAGCCCGGCCGCCTCGATCGGCAGGCCCGCCTGGTGCAGCGTGCCGAGCGTGACCGACGAGAGGCCCACGATGCTCGCGACCGAGAGGTCGATCTCGCCCGTGATGATGACGAGCGTCATCGGCAAGGCGATGAGCAGGGTCGCGGCCACGTCGAGCAGCAGGTAGGTGATCGTGATGGGCGCCGCGAAGTTGCGCACGCTCGCCACCGCGACGAGGTAGACGATCACGAGCAGGGCGACGATGGCCGCCTCGCGGCGCAGCAGCAGCCGACGCCAGAGCGGATGCGCGTAGTCGCGGTAGCTGCGCGTCGCGGGCGCGGGCGCGGGTACGGTCTGGGTGGTCATGCGCCCCTCGCCTCCGTGAGTCGCTTGCTCGCTCTGACCGCGAGCACGCGGTCGAGCACGATCGCGCCGAGGATGAGCACGCCGACGACGGCGCGCTGCCAGAAGTCCTGCACCCCGATCACGGGGAGCGCGCGGTTGATGGTCAGCAGCAGGTAGGCGCCGATCGCGGCACCCCACACGGTGCCGGAGCCGCCGAAGATCGCGACGCCGCCGATGACGGCCGCACCCACGGCATCCAGCTCCCATCCGGATCCGGCCTGCGAGTTGACCGTGCCGTAGCGCGCCGCGTACAGCACGCCCGCGAGTCCCGCGAGGGCGCCGCACACGACGAAGGCGGCGAGCACACGGCTCGTGACCTTGAGCCCGTAGAGGTGGGCGGCCGCCGGGTCGGAGCCGATCGCGTACAGCTCGCGGCCCGCGCGCTGCGTGCGCAGGAACCAGCCCGCGACGATGAGCACGACGATCGCGAGGATCGTGAGGTACGGGATGCCGGCGAGCGAGCTCGTGCCGAGCGCCAGGAAGTCCTTGGGCATGTCGGACGGGTTGATGCGGTCGGAGCCCGTCCACATGACGTTGATGCCGCGGTAGACGTAGAGCGTGCCGAGCGTGATGACGAGCGCCGGCACCTTCGCGAACGCGACGAGCGCACCGTTGATGAGGCCGAGCAGGCCGCCGAACACGAGACCGATCACGAAGACGAGCGGCCACGGGATGCCGGGGGCGTCGATGAAGACGCGGCCGGTCAGGTAGGCGGTGAGGCCGACCACCGAGCCGACCGAGAGGTCGACGTTGCGGGTGATGATGACGATCGCCTGGCCGACCGCCACGAGCATGAGGATCGACGGGGTCAGCAGCAGGTCGCGCCATCCGTCGGTCGAGAAGACGAACAGCGGGTTCTTGATGGTCGTCGCGACGACGACCAGGATCACCGCGAGCAGGATGCCGGTCTCGCGCTGCTTCAGCAGGTGGCCGATGCGGGTCATGCGGCCTCCCCCGCGTCGTGGGTGGCGGCGAACATGACCGACTCTGCGGTCGCATCCGCTCGGGGGATGTCGGCGGTGATGCGCCCCTCGTGCACGACGAGCACACGGTCGGCCATGCCGAGCACCTCGGGCAGTTCGGACGAGATCATGACGATCGCGAGGCCCTGACCGGCGAGCTCGGAGAGCAGGCGGTGCACCTCGGCCTTGGTGCCGACGTCGATGCCGCGCGTGGGCTCGTCGACGAACAGCACCTTGGGGTCGGTGGCGAGCCACTTCGCGAGCACGACCTTCTGCTGGTTGCCGCCCGAGAGCGTGCCGACCTCCGTGTCGAGGGCGGCGGCCTTCACCTCGAGGCGGCTGGCCCAGATCCGGGCGCTGCCGTTCTCGACGCCGCTCGTGATGAACCCGGCCTTCGCGAGGGCGCGGCGGATGGCGAGGGTCGCGTTGCGCGCCACGCTCGACTCGAGCACGAGGCCCTGCTGGCGGCGGTCCTCGGGCACGAGGGCGATGCCGGCGGCCATCGCGGCGGCGGGGTTGCGCTTGGGCAGCTGGCGGCCCGCGACGCGGACGGTTCCGGATGCGTAGGGGTCGACGCCGAAGACGGCGCGCGCGATCTCGCTGCGGCCGGCGCCGACGAGGCCCGCGAGGGCGACGATCTCGCCGGCGCGCGCGGTGAAGCTCACGTCCGTGAAGACCCCGGGCTGGGTGAGGCCGCTGACCTCGAGCACGACGTCGCCGATCTCGGCGTCCTGCTTGGGGAAGAGGGTCGTGACGTCGCGGCCGACCATCTGGCGCACGATGTCGTTGACCGTGGTCTCGCCGATGGGGCTCGTGGCGATGTAGGCGCCGTCGCGCATCACCGTGACGGTGTCGCAGAGCGCGAACACCTCCTCGAAGCGGTGCGAGATGAAGAGGATGGCACGGCCCTCGTCGCGCAGGCCCCGGGCGACCGTGAACAGCCGCTCGACCTCGACGCCCGAGAGCGCGGCCGTGGGCTCGTCCATGATGAGCACCTTGGCGTCGAGGGAGATGGCCTTGGCGATCTCGAGGATCTGCTGGTCGGCGATCGAGAGGCCGAGCGTCGGGCGGTCGGGGTCGATGCGCACGCCGAGCCGCTCGAAGAGGCCGAGAGCCTCGGCGCGCATGGCGCGGCGGTCGATGACGCCGAGCGCGCCGCGGGGCTGGCGGCCCATGAAGATGTTCTCGGTGACCGAGAGGTCGGGGAAGAGCGTCGGCTCCTGGTAGATGACGGCGATGCCGGCATCCTTCGCCTGGGCGGTGGAGGTGAAGTCGACGCTCTCGCCCTCGAGGCGGAACTCGCCGGCGTCGCGCTGGTAGAGGCCCGCCATGATCTTGACGAGCGTGGACTTGCCTGCGCCGTTCTCGCCGACGAGGGCGTGGATGCTGCCGCGCTCGAGGCGGAGGGTTCCGTTGGTGAGCGCCACCACGGCGCCGAACGCCTTGGCGATGCGGCTGAGCTCGAGCACCGCGGGCGAAGCCGTCGCGGCGGGCTCAGGTGACTCGGACATCGTCGTCTCTTCCGGTGGTGAGGTGATCTGAACGATACATGAATCGTTTCAGGCTGTGTTCAGACACGATAGGTCCCGGCACCCGGCGGCGTCAAGCACCCCCCGCTGACTGGTCGGTAAATCCCGTTATTCCGGCGGAATAACGGGATTTACCGACCAGTCAGCGGGGATGGCGCGAGCCCGGGGCCAGCCGTGCTGCAGTATGCATGCGGGTATACTCCGGGTATGCCGACCACGATCAAGGTCTCGAACGAGCTGCGCGATCGGCTCAAGGCGCAGGCCGCGCTCCAGCACCTCACGATCGGCGAGCATCTCGCCGCCCTCGCCGACCGGGCGGATCGAGAGGAACGGTTCGCGCGCCTCCGTCGACAGATCGCGGCCACGGCACCCGACGCGCGCACGAGCTACCTCGACGAGACCGCGGCGTGGGATGCGGCCTCCGGCGACGGCCTCCCGGCGGACGACTTCAGCGACTGGCCGGGCTATGCCGCGCCCTGAGCTCTGGCCGGGCGACATCGTCTGGGCCGACTTCGCGCCCACGGTCGGGCGCGAACAGGCCGGCCGACGTCCTGCGCTCATCGTCGCGAACCGCACCTACCTCGAACTCGTCCAGGACCTCGCCGTCGTCGTGCCGCTCACCACGCGCGACCGCGGCTGGGACAACCACGTCGAGGTCGGCGCCGAGCTGCCGCGACGCTCCTGGGCGATGACCGAGCAGGTGCGCACGATCGACCGGCGACGCCTCGGCCCCCTCATCGCGGGTGCCGACGACGAGACGATGGACGCCATCCGCGTCTGGCTCGGCGACTTCCTCGATCTCTGACGCCGCGACACCGCGACACCCCGGGCGGCCCGGCACCCCCGGCGGCCCGGGCGCCTCGGATGCCGACGGTTGCGCGCGCGGGACGGGATCGCTACCCTTTGAAACGATTCACCGCATCCGCTCATCGACCCTGAGGTGCCCTCCCATGACGAAGAAGTCGACAGCCGCCGAGCTCATCGCGCGCAGCAACCGACTCGGCGCGAACCCCGCCAACACCAACTACGCCGGTGGCAACACCTCCGCCAAGGGCACCGCCACCGACCCCGTCACGGGCGAGGACGTCGAGCTGCTGTGGGTGAAGGGATCCGGGGGCGACCTCGGCACCCTCACCGAGGCGGGCCTCGCCGTGCTGCGCCTCGACCGCCTGCGATCGCTCGTCGACGTCTACCCCGGCATCGACCGCGAAGACGAGATGGTCGCGGCCTTCGACTACACCCTGCACGGCAAGGGCGGCGCGGCCCCCTCGATCGACACCGCCATGCACGGCCTCGTCGACGCCGCCCACGTCGACCACCTGCACCCGGATGCCGGCATCGCCTTCGCCACCGCGAAGGACGGCGAGAAGCTCACCAAGAAGGCCTTCGGCGACAAGGTCGTCTGGGTGCCGTGGCGTCGCCCCGGCTTCCAGCTCGGCCTCGACATCGCCGCGATCAAGCGCGACAACCCGGCAGCGATCGGCTGCATCCTGGGCGGCCACGGCATCACCGCGTGGGGCGACACGAGCGACGAGGCCGAGAAGAACAGCCTCTGGATCATCGAGACCGCGCAGGCCTACCTCGACGCGAAGGGCAAGAAGAACCCGTTCGGCAAGGCGGTCAAGAAGAACGCCGCGCTGCCGGATGCGGAACGCCGCGAGAAGGCGGCCGCACTGTTCCCCACCATCCGCGGCATCGCATCCCACGACAAGCCCATGGTCGGGCACTTCACCGACGATGTCCGCGTGCTCGACTTCCTCGCCTCCGCGAAGGCCCCCGAGCTCGCGGCGCTCGGTACGAGCTGCCCCGACCACTTCCTGCGCACCAAGGTCAAGCCGATGCTGCTCGACCTGCCGGCTGCCGCATCCGTCGACGAGTCGATCGCCCGCCTCAAGCAGCTGCACGAGGCCTACCGCGCCGACTACACCGCCTACTACGAGAAGCACGCGGATGCGGACTCCCCCGCGATGCGCGGCGCCGACCCGGCGATCGTGCTCGTGCCGGGAGTGGGCATGTTCAGCTTCGGCGCCAACAAGCAGACCGCGCGCGTGGCCGGCGAGTTCTACCTCAATGCGATCAACGTCATGCGCGGCGCCGAGTCCATCTCCACCTACACCCCGATCTCGGATGCCGAGAAGTTCCGCATCGAATACTGGGCGCTCGAGGAGGCCAAGCTGCAGCGCATGCCCAAGCCGAAGTCGCACGCGACGCGCGTGGCCTTCGTGACGGGTGCCGCATCCGGAATCGGCAAGGCCATCGCGACGCGCCTCGCGGCCGAGGGGGCGTGCGTGGTGATCGCCGACCTCGACCTGGAGAAGGCCCAGGCCGCCGCCGCCGAGCTCGGCAACACGGATGTCGCGATCGGCGTGCAGGTGAACGTCACGGATGCCGCCCAGATCGAGGCCGCGCTGCGCGAGGCCGTGCTGGCGTTCGGCGGCGTCGACCTGGTGGTCAACAACGCGGGCGTCTCGCTCTCGAAGCCGCTGCTCGAGACCACCGAGAAGGACTGGGACTTCCAGCACGACATCATGGCGAAGGGCTCCTTCCTCGTGTCGAAGGCGGCAGCTCGGGTGCTCATCGACCAGGAGCTGGGCGGCGACATCGTCTACATCGCCTCGAAGAACTCGGTGTTCGCCGGCCCCAACAACATCGCCTACTCGGCGACGAAGGCCGACCAGGCCCATCAGGTGCGGCTGCTCGCGGTCGAGCTGGGTGAGCACGGCGTGCGGGTCAACGGCATCAACCCGGATGGTGTGGTGCGCGGGTCCGGCATCTTCGCCTCCGGCTGGGGTGCGAACCGTGCCAAGACCTACGGCATCGAGGAGGACGACCTCGGCAAGTTCTACGCGCAGCGCACGATCCTCAAGCGCGAGGTGCTGCCCGAGAACGTCGCCAACGCGGTCGCCGCCATCACCGGCCCCGACTTCTCGCACACGACCGGCCTCCACATCCCGGTCGACGCGGGCGTCGCCGCCGCCTTCCTCCGCTGACCCCCCGCCCCCGCCCCCCGCCCTAGTCAGCCGCGAGCGCTACCCAAATCCGCGAGCGCTACCGGTCTACGGGTAGCGCTCGCCGAAACGGGTAGCGCTCGCGAGAAGGAGACAACATGACACCGCAGCCACACGGCACCGTCGCGGCCGTCGACCTCGGCGCCACGAGCGGGCGCGTCATCCTCGGCCACCTGGCGGATGGCGAGCTGCGGCTCGAGGAGGTCGCGCGGTTCGCGAACTCCCCCGTGCGCACGCCCGACGGCCTGCACTGGTCGGTCACCGAGCTGTACCGCGACATCGTCGAGGGGCTCGCCGAGGGCGTGCGGCGTGCGCCGGGGCTCGTCTCGATCGGCATCGACTCGTGGGCCGTCGACTACGCGCTGCTGCGCGAGGGGCGGATGCTGGGCGAGCCGTACTCATACCGCGACGAGCGCAACTTCGCGGCGGTCGATGTCGTGCACGAGCGGGTTTCGGCGAGCGAGCTGTACGCCCGCAACGGCCTGCAGCATCTGCCGTTCAACACCCTCTTCCAGCTGACCGCCGACCGCACGGCGGGCGCGCTCGACCGGGCAGACAGCTTCCTGCTGATCCCCGACCTGCTCGCGTTCTGGCTCACCGGGCGCAGCGTCGCGGAGCGCACCAACGCATCCACGACGGGCCTCGTCGAGGTCACGAGCGGCCGCTGGGACACCGCGCTCATGGAGCGCCTCGAGATCCCGGCGCACCTCGCGCGCGGCCTCGTCGACCCGGGCACCGTGCTCGGGCCGCTGCTGCCGAGCGCGCTGCGGGGCACGGGGGCGACGGATGCCGTGGTGACGACCGTCGGGTCGCACGACACCGCATCCGCCGTCGTGGCCGTGCCGTCGACCGACCGCGACGTCGCCTACATCTCGTGCGGCACGTGGTCGCTCGTGGGCGTCGAGCTCGACCGGCCCGTCGTGACGGAGGCGGCGCGACTCGCGGGCTTCACGAACGAGGGCGGCGTGGACGGGCGCGTGCGGTTCCTGCACAACGTGATGGGGCTGTGGTTGCTCACCGAGTCGATCCGCGAGTGGGAGAAGTCGGGCGAGCACGTGTCGCTCGCCGAGCTGCTGGCCGCGGCCGAGGGCGTGACGGGCGAGGTGCCCGTGTTCGACGCCGACGACCCCGTGTTCCTCGCGCCGGGCGGGATGCCGGCGCGCATCGAGGCCTGGTTCGCCGAGCGGGGCCTGCGGGCGCCCGCGTCGCGGCCCGAGCTCGTGCGCTCGATCCTGGTGAGCCTCGCCCGGGCGTACGCGCACAACATCCGCGTCGCATCCGAGCTCTCGGGGGTGCCGGTGCGCACGGTGCACATCGTGGGCGGCGGATCGCAGAACACGCTGCTCTGTCGGCTCACGGCCGAGGCCACCGGGCTGCCGGTCGTCGCGGGGCCGGTCGAGGCGACCGCGATCGGCAACGTGCTCGTGCAGGCGCGCGCCCACGGGCTCGTCTCGGGCGACCTCGAGGCACTGCGCGCTCTCGTGGCGCGCTCGTTCCCCGTCACCCGCTACGAGCCCTGACCCCCGGGTGGTGTCGCTGACTGGTCGGTAAATCCCGTTATTCGGCACGAATAACGGGATTTACCGACCAGTCAGCGACACAGGCATGAGCCGGGGAGCCCCGGTGGTCAGACGACCGCCTCGAACTCGTGCACGCCGCTCGCCACCTCGTGCGTGGTGCCGTCGGGCAGTTCGACCACCGCGCGGGTCGAGACGGGCACCTCGACGGTCAGCAGCATCCGGTCGCCGTCGAGGCGCCACGCGGATGCGGCCCGCCCGTAGGGGGTGCGCACGGAGCCCGAGGCGGAGGTGAGACCACCGCCGGGGCGCGGCGCGACGCGGAACGTGCGGTAACCGCCTTCGATCGGCTCGAGCCCCGCGACGCGGCGGTAGAGCCAGTCGCCCACGGCGCCCGCGGCGTAGTGGTTGAACGACACCATGCCGCCGGTGTCCTTGTCCGGCGAGCTCAGGTCGACCGTGTTGACCGTGCCGTCCGGCCGCAGCGCGTCCCAGCGCTCCCAGATCGTGGTGCCGCCCGACTCGACCATGTACAGCCACGACGGGCAGTCCGTCTGCAGCAGCAGCTCGTAGGCCGCATCCAGCCGCCCATGGTCCGACAGCGCGAAGAGGATGTACGGCGTGCCCGGGAACCCGGTGCGCAGGTGCCCGCCCGCCTCGTCGATGAGCCGCACGAGGTTGTCGACCATCGCCCGGGTCTCCTCCCCCGAGGTCATGCCGAAGTGCAGCGGCAGCACGTAGGCGGTCTGGAACTCCTTCTTCAGCGTGCCCGCACCATCCGTGAACACGTTGCGGTACGCCCGGATGATGTCCTCCCGCAGGCGGCGGAAGCGCGCGGCGTCGGCGGTCTCGCCGAGCAGCTCGGCGATCCGGGCGACGAGACCCGCGGAGTTCGCGAAGTAGGCGGTGCCCACCCAGCGGCCCTTCGCGATCCACTCCTTCGCCGAGCCGTCGGGCGAGGTCCAGTCGCCGAAGTGGAACAGGAAGCGCCAGATGCGCCGGTGGTCGCGCCCGACCGCGAGGAACTTCGCCCACCATTCGGCCGCATCCAGGAACCGCGTCATCATGCGGTAGTTGCCGCGCAGCAGCTCGAGGTCGCCGCGCGCCAGATACTCGGCCCACGGCGCGAGCACGCAGACGTCGCCCCAGCACGAGGTGGCGACCACCGGGAACCCGTTGCCGGCCCGCGGCACGACCATCGGGATGCCGCCCCCGCGCCCCTGCTCGGCCCGCATGTCGCGCAGCCACTTGTGGAGGAACCGGCTCATGTCGAAGTTGTAGGAGGCGGTGGAGGCGAACACGGCGTAGTCGCCCGTCCATCCCTCGCGCTCGTCGCGCTGCGGGCAGTCGGTGGGGATGTCGACGAGGTTCGAGCGGCCACCCCACTGGATCGCCGACTGCAGGGCGTTCAGCCGCTCGTCGGAGCACTCGAAGGAGCCCGTCTCGGGGAGGTCGGAGTGCAGCACGAGCGCCTCGAGTTCGAGATCCTCGGGCGCGATGCCGGTCACGCCCACGTAGCGGAACCCCATGTAGGTGAGCCGCGGCGAGTACTCCTGCTCCCCGTCGACACACGTGTACGTCGCGGTCGCCTTCGCGGTGCGCAGCGACTTCACGAACAGCTCGCCGTCGACCGTCACCTCCGCGTGCCGGAACACGACCTCCTGGCCGCGCCGGCCCCGGATGCGGGCGCGCACGACGCCCGCGAAGTTCTGTCCGAAGTCGTAGACGAGCTCCCCGCTCGGGGCGACGGTCTGCGTGATCGGCCGCATCACCTGCTGGGCCCGCACCGGCGCGCCGTCGTCGGCGACGATCGCGGGATCCTGGGCGAGCGTCGTGACGTCGGCCGGCTTCCACGTCTGCTCATCGGCCGTGACCCGCGCGTCGTAGGTCTCGCCGTCGTAGAACTCCGCCATCCGGAACGGCCCGTCGGTGCTGACCTGCCAGTCGGGGCCGGTGCCGACCACCTCGACGGTGCCGTCGTCGTACTCGAGGTGCAGCTCGGCGAGGAACGCCTGCCGATCGGCGTAGATCTTGTTCTTGCGCGCGAAGGTGTACGAGCCGACCGCCCAGCCGCCCGCGACCGTCGCGACGAGCGTGTTCGCGCCGAGCACCGCATCCGTCACCTCGTAGCTCTGGTACTGCAGCTGGTGGTGGTACGAGGTGAAGCCGGGCGCGAAGTAGCGGTCGCCGAGCTTGGCGCCGTTCAGCTCGAGCTCGTAGACGCCCATCGCGGTCGCCTCGACCCAGGCACGCCGCAACCCCGGCCGCACCGTGAAGGCACCGCGGAAGCTCATCGGCACGGGCGAGGCCTTCTTCGGGGTGCGGTACGCCGCATCCGTGATCCACTGCGCCCGCCACGGGGTGCCGAGCCGCCCGGTGCGGAACGACGCGGATGCGACAGCCTCGGCCCCGCTCGTGCCCGTCGCCACGACCTCGACCGTGTAGTCGGTGTGCGGGGCGAGCTCGCCGCCGTACACCGTGCCGAGCTGGTCGGCGGTCGAGGTCGACCAGTCGCCGCTCGTGATGCGGGCGGTCGCGAGCGCTTCACCCGGTACCTCGGAGGCGAGGGCGAAGGCGATGCGCGGGGCGGCATCCGTCACGAGCCCCGCGGCCAGGCCGTCGAGGGTGAGGGCGGAGATCGTCAGGCGGTCGGTGCTCATGCGAGGTGTGCTCCCGTGCGGTCGGTGAGGGCGCGGATCGCGCGGATCGGGTGGCCGGATGAGGCGAGCGCCATCGCGGCGGCGACGCGGTACGGCAGCGCACCCGACGACGACATCGCCATGCTGCGCAGCGACTGGGTGGGCATCATCCGCACCAGGAAGTGGCCGTTCTTGACACGCGCGTCGCGCTCGATGCCGTCGGGCAGCGCGAGCGCGGCGCGGTACTGCCGTTCGACCCGGCCGACGACCGCGCGCAGCATGATGCGGCCGAGCAGCGAACGCTGGGCGTCGCCGAGGCGGGTCTCCATCGTGAGCTTGCCGTCCATCCGGGGCTCCAGCACCTCGCGGCCGAGCAGCGCGGCGAAGGCCTCGGGGATGCCGGCCGGCGGGCTCGCGTAGGCGGCGTCGACCTCGGCGGGGTACGGCGAGCGCGATTCCACCCCGGTCTCGACCCGCAGCGGGGCGCGCAGCCGGATGTCGGATGCCGAGGCCGCGACGAGCACCTCGTAGTCGCCGTTCTCGAGTCGCCAGCCGTGGTCGGCGACATCCCAGTATGCGAGCTCGGCGAGGGCGAAGCTCAGCTCCACCTCCGTTGTCTCCCCCGCGGCGAGTCGCACCTTGGTGAAGGCGCGCAGCTCCTTCTCGGCCTTGAACACCCGCCCGCGGTTGTTGCGCACGTAGAGCTGCACGACCTCGGCACCGTCGCGCCCGCCCGTGTTGGCGAGCTCGACGCGTGCCGTGACGCGGCCGTCCCGCACCTCGACCCGAAGGCCGCGGTAGGCGAACTCCGTATACGAGAGCCCGTGCCCGAAGGGGAAGCGCAGAGGCGTGCCGGATGCGTCGTAGCCGCGGTAGCCGAGGTAGATCGACTCCGCGTAGCGCGCGATCGGCCCCCGGTCGAAGTCGGCGGCCGAGCTCGCATCCGCCGCCGTGAGCGGCCACGACTCGGCGAGCTTGCCCGAGGGGTTCGCCTCGCCGAACAGCAGCGCGGCCGCGGCGTCGCCGCCCATCATGCCCGGCAGGTGCAGGTCGAGAACGGCCGCGAGCTCGTCGACGAACGGCAGCTCGACGGGGGCACCCGCGAACAGCACGAGCACGACGCGGGCGCCCGTGTCGAGCAGCTCACGCAGCAGGGCCGTCTGCGCCTCGCCCATGGCCATGGTCGTGCGGTCGAAGCCCTCGCTCTCCTCCAGGTCGGTGAGACCGCCGAAGAAGAGCACGGTGCCCGCCTCGCGGGCGGCGGCGACCGCCTCGGCCGCGAGTTCGGCATCGCGCTCCGCATACATCGCCCGGTAGCCGCGCGCGTAGGCGAAGCGGATGCCGCGGGCCTCGAAGGCGTCGCGCGGCGTCACGACGCGGGTCGGGGTGATGAGCGAGGAGCCCGCCCCCTGGAACCGCATCCGCTCGAACAGCTCGCCCACGACGAGCACGCCGTCCGCGTCGGCCGAGAGCGGCAGCGTGCCGTCGTTCGTCAGCAGCACGGCGCCGTCGATCGCGACGTCGCGGGCGAGGGCGGCATGCGCCTCGGGGTCGTGCGGGGCATCCGGCTTCGGCGCCGCGGTGCAGCGCTCGACGAGCCGCAGCATCCGCCGCACCGCCTCGTCGAGCACCGCCGCATCCAGCCGCCCGTCGCGCGCGGCGTGGATGATGCGCGCACGGTTGTGCGGGTTGTCGCCCGGCATGTCCAGCTCGCAGCCGGCCTCGAGCGAGGCGATGCGGTCGTGGGTGGCACCCCAGTCGGTCATCACGAGCCCGTCGAAGCCCCACTCCTCGCGCAAGATCGTGGTGAGCAGCTCGCGGTGTTCGGCGGCGAAGGTGCCGTTCACCGCGTTGTAGGCGCACATGACCGTAGCAGGTTCCGCCTCGCGCACGACCCGCTCGAACTGCCGCAGGTACAGCTCGCGCAGCGCCCGCTCGTCGACCACGCTGTCGCCCACGAAGCGGTAGTCCTCGTTCGAGTTCGCGGCGAGGTGCTTCACGGATGCGGCGACTCCGTGCGCCTGCACCCCGCGCACGAAGGCGGCGCCGAAGACACCCGAGACGAGCGGATCCTCGGAGTAGTACTCGAAGTTGCGCCCGCAGAGCGGGTTGCGCTTGAGGTTGACGCCGGGGGCGAGCAGCACGTCGACCCCGAGGTCGACGCTCTCGCGTCCGATCGCCTCGCCGATGCGCCGCGCGTTCTCGGGGTCCCAGCTGCTCGCGACCGTCACGGCGGGCGGGAACGCCGTCGAGGGCAGGTTGTCGCCGATGTCGAAGCCGCCGTCTGCGACGCGCACCTTGCGCACCCCGTGCGGCCCGTCGGTGATCGAGAGCGAGCGGATGCCGAGGCGCGGGACGCCGAGGCTCGTCCACGACGAGACCCCCTCGAGCAGTCGCGCCTCCTCCTCGAGGGTCAGCTGCGCGAGCTGCTCCTCGACGGAGGCCGGGGCGGCCGCGGGCGCGACCCCGGCATCCGGCGCGACCCCGGCATCCGGTGCGACCCCGGCATCGGGCGCAACCCCGGCCGCGGCCCCGACCCTGGCATCCGCTCGCGTCACCGCACGCCCTTGATGAAGGCCGCGGTCACGGCCGGCACGACCGCGATGCCCGCACCGACCAGGAAGAGCGCCAGGTAGTTGGTGCTGTCGGCAGAGCCGAGCGCGAGCAGTGCCGCGCCGAGGAGGGGTGCGAGGGCGGTCGAGAGGGTGGCGGCGAGGTTGTAGATCGACATCCAGCGCCCGGCCTGGTCGCGCTCGGGCACGAGGTCGCTCGCGAGCGCCACATCGACCGAGCCGAACATGCCCGCGGCGCCCAGGATGAACATCACGGCCGCGAAGAACAGCCCGAAGCCGTCGGTGATCGACATGAGCACGAGACCGACCGCGGTGAGCCCCGAGGCGAGGTAGATGAAGAGCTTGCGTCGCTTGAGTTTGTCGGAGAGCATGCCCGACACGACCGCGAAACCCATCGTCACGACGATGCCGATGCCGCCGACGAGCGCGAGGTTGCCGCCCGCCTCCTCGGCGGTGAAGCCGAGCCGGTCGATCACGAAGTAGAGCTGGTAGGTCGTGAGGAACGCGAGCGCGATCTGCATGAAGAGCTTGCCGACCCAGACGAGTGCGAAGTCCGGATGCCTCACCGGGTTGAAGAGCAGGCTGCGCACGGTCTCGGCGACCGTGGTGCGCGGGGCCTCGATCACGGGCTCACGCACCACGATCATGAAGACGGCCGCGACGACCGCGAGCACGATGACGGGCACGAGGAAGAGCAGCAGCAGGCTCTCGGTGAGCGCCCCGCCGATCGTGTAGCCGAGCACGCCCGAGAGCTGGGTGGCGACGCCGACGATCGCGCCGACCGTGCCGCGCTGCGCCTCGGGCACCCGCTCGGCGACGATCGGGGTGATCGCGGCTCCCGTCGCGCCGCCCGCGATCGACACGATCGACCAGCCGAGGATGAGCACCGGCACGGAGGGCGCCAGCGCGACGACGCTCGAGCCGAGGGCGAGGATGAGGATGCCGCCGATGAGCCACGGGCGACGACGGCCGATGCGCGTCTGGGTGCGGTCGCTCAGCACGCCCGCGATGGGGCCGGTGATGATGCCGACCACGGCGCCGACGGTCGCGACGAGCCCGAGCACGGCGACCTTGTCATCCGGGGCGAGCACCCCGATCTTGTAGGGGAGGCTGAAGAGCGCCGGCATCATCACGGTCAGGTAGAGACCGAAGTTGAGGAAGCCGAAGAGGGTGAGGAAGAGGCCGCTGACCTTCTTCTCGGGTTCGGGCGCGGATGCGGGGGTCGCCGTCGCGGCGGCGGTCGGCGATTCGTTGTCGATGGTCACAGGTGGACTCCATTGTCGGGGCGCGTCACTAGCGCGCGCTACCTGACAGTAGACGAGGACGCGGAATCATGCAACCGCGCAGGCGTCAGCTGGTCTCGCGCGGCACGAGGGTGGCGACCGCGACCGGGCCCGCGAGCGGTGCGGCAGCATCCGTCGCCCGACTCAGCGCCAGCTCGGCGACGAACCGGCCCAAGCCCGCGGTGTCGACGCGCACACTCGAGATCGCGGGAACCATGAGCGCTGCAAGCGGGGTGTCGTCGTGGCCCACGATCGCAAGCCGCGCGGGAACCTCGACACCCTGCCGCAGCGCGGCACCCAGCACGAGGGCGGCGACATCGTCGTTGTAGGCGACGACGCCGTCGATGCCGTCGGCGACCCAGCGCGCCACGAGTCGGGCCGCATCGTCGGGGCCCGTGACCTCGGCTGATGCCTCGAGACCGGCGCCGGTCAGCTCGCGCAGCGTCGCATCCGCGAGCCGCCGGCGCTCGAGCACGAGACCCGCGAGTCGCGGGTCGGCCTCGCCCGCGAAGGCGATACGGCGGCGACCCCGCTCGTGCAGGTGGGCCGCCTGCAGCCGGGGACCGTCGGTGAAGCGCAGCTCCTCGCCCGTGCCGAGCTCGTCGCGCCCAGGGATGATCGTGCGCGCCCGGGTCGCCGCGATCGCCGCGAACTGGGCGTCGGGGATCGGCGCGAGCGAGACCACGACATCCGGGTCGAGGCTCTCCCAGAGCGGCACCGCCTGGCCGCCTGGATGCGGCGTCGTCGTCACGAGCGAATAGCCGGCCCGGTCGAGTACGAGCGCGGCCTCGTCGAGGTGGGACTGCATGCTGTGCTCCATGGGCCAGTCGGGCAGCAGGAGCAGCACGATATGGCTGCGGCCGCTCGCGAGCGCGCGGGCCGCCGAATGCGGACGGTATCCGAGGCGGGCCGCCTCGGCGAGCACGCGCTCCCGGGTCGCCTCCGAGATCGTCTGGCCCGGGGTGTCGTTCAGCACGAACCCGACCGTCGCGCGCGACAGTCCCAGCGAGCGCGCGACATCCGCTGCCGTCACGCGCTTGCCCATGGCGTCACCCTATCCCGGCCACCCCGGCCTCATGACACCCCCGCTGACTGGTCGGTAAATCCCGTTATTCGTGCCGAATAACGGGATTTACCGACCAGTCAGCGGCCCGGGTCAGGGCTGGGCCCAGGGGCCCGGGGCCGGAGGCACCACCACGGGCGGGCGGTCGTCGCAGGTGATCGTGTTCGGCAGCTCCCAGGCCGCCATCCACGGCCCCGTCGTGCCGCCGCCGTCGTTGCCGCCGAGGTCCTCCACCGCGAACTCGCTGCCCGCGGGCGTGAAGTTGAACGCGCCGCAGTTGTTGATGCCGACCGCACCGACATGGCGCGCATCCACGTTCTCGAAGCTCGCCGACCCCGCCGCCCGGGCGCTCAGCACCGAGGTGCCGGTGCCGTCGACGCGGATGTCGGAGAACTGCACCCCGTCGATCCGGTACAGGTCCTTCACCGGGAAGTCGGTGACGAGCATGATCGCGTTGTAGGTGCTGTCGAGGAAGTGGTCGCCGCTCACCCGGATGTCGGCGTCGATCGAGCGGTCGAGCGCGTAGATCCAGAGCGAGCCGAGCCCGATGTTCCAGTTGAGCTCGTAGGTGCCGGCGCGCACCGTCGTGTTGTCGGCGACCGTGATGGTGCCGGCGAACGGCTCGGCCCCGAAGCGGGCGCCCAGGTGGATGCCGGACCCCTCGCGCACGGGGTCGGCCACCAGGTTGCCGCTCACCTCGATGTCGGTGCCGCCGTAGATGGCGATGCCGTTGGCGAGACTCGGGTTCTGCACCGTGTTGCCGACGAACGCGTTGCGCTCGTTGGTGTCGGTGTCGGCCCACATGGCGAGCGCGTCGTCACCCGTGTTGCGGATGAACGAGTTGCGCACGCTCGAGTCGGTGACCCCGCGGTGGAAGTTCACGCCGTCCGCGATCTGGTCGACGATCACCGTGTCGGTGATGTGCACGTTCGACATGGGCCCGTCGAGCCAGATGCCCACCTTGGTGTGCTGGATGTAGAGGTCGTCGATCGTCGAGTCGCTGAGCGCGCCGCCGATGCCGTTCACCTGGTCGGTGTCGATGCGCTCACGCACGTCGCCCTGGATGGCGAAGCCGGACAGGTGCACGTCGCTGCTGCCGCCATCCGCCGCATCCTTGCCGTAGAAGCCGACGCCGGTGTGCCACGAGCCGTCGGGTGCCTGCTGCGAGAGCGGCACCTCGCTGCCGCGGATGATCGTGTACCAGCTGCCGGCGCCCTCGATGCGCACGTCGTCGACGACGATGTGGCGGTTCACCTGGTAGACGCCCGGCGGCAGGTAGACCGGCAGGTGCACCCTCTTGGCGAAGGCGATCGCGCGCTCGATGGCGGGAGCCGAGTCGCGGTGGCCGGTCGGGTCGGCGCCGAACAGCAGCACGTTCGCCGCGAGCAGCCGCACGTGCGGGGTGCCGACGAGGTGCGAGTCGAGCAGGTCGATGACCGTCCAGTCGGCGCGCGAGTTGGCCGGCATGGTGAGGCGGATGGTGCTGCCGGCCGGGTAGGTGCGGCCCAACAGCATCCGCTGCTCGTCGTAGAAGTGCATGGGTCGGAACGGGGTCTCGACCTGGTATCCGGCGCCCGGCACGCACGCGCACTCGGTGATCCACCAGTCGGGCTGCAGCAGCTGCGCGTTCGGGTCGTTCGTGAACGGGTACTGGTTGTAGAGCCACGAGTACTGCGAGGTGAGGGTCATCGTGCGGGTCGGCCCGTGGGTGACCGAGACGCGAAGGGGGGCCGTGATGCCGCCGCCGTCCGGGGAGTCGGGGATGCTGTACCGCACGGTGATCGCGTTCGCGGCGGCGGGCAGCGTGAACTCGACGTACTGGTTCTTGGTGAGCTTGACGGCGCTGCGCCCGGATGCCTCTGCCGCGAGCGTGTAGGCGGTGCGGTCGGGGCCGATCACCGTGCCCGTGTGGGTGACGTTCTCGGCCTCCTGCTCGTGGAACCCGAGCGCGGCGCCGCGGCCCGCGACGAGGGCGGGGTCGAGGGCGGCGCGGGTGACGTGCGGTGCGCCGTGGCCGGGAGGGGCGGCGGATGCGGGGGCCGCTCCGGCGAGCATGGTTCCGGCCGCGAGCGCCGCGGTGAGGGCGGCGGCGAGAAGGGGGCGCGCGGGGCGCAGGGCACGGGTGCGGGTGCGGGTCATCGTCGACTCGTTTCTCTCGGGGGCGAGATTTCGTGCCGACTGTAGGAGGCATGGTTCCGCCGCCACAAGGCTTTCTCGACAAATGCCGCGAAATTGTCGACTATTTGCAGCATCCCCGCAAGCCGCCCGCAAGCGCTGTCCGTTTCCGGGCGCAACCCGTCGTCGAACCCCGCAACCCCGGCCCCGGGCCTCCGTCGCTGACTGGTCGGTAAATCCCGTTATTCGTGCCGAATAACGGGATTTACCGACCAGTCAGCGACAACACCCGCGGGAGCGGTCTGCCCCCGTTCGGGCGCGCGTGAGCCGGCGAACGGCTTGCTAGCGTGACGTCATGCCGGCGTACCCGAAGCACGACGCGCATCTCATCTGCGATGCGCTCCTTCCGCTGCCCGCCGGCAGCACCGCATCCGCCGTCACCTCGCGCCTGCTCGAGCTGTTCGCGAGCGGCGCCGTCGCGCTCGGCTCGCGCCTGCCCCCCGAGCGCCGCCTCGCCGAGGTGCTCGGCGTCGGCCGCTCGGCCGTGCGCGAGTCGCTCGCCACCCTCGACGCGCTCGGCGTGATCGAGACGCGCCCCGGCTCGGGCACCTTCCTGCGCGCGACCCGCACGGGCGTGCTGCCCGAGTCGGTGCGCTGGAGCGTGCTCATCGGCGAGCGCGACGTCGACGAGCTCGCCGAGCTGCGCGCGGCCCTCGAGATCCACGCCGCCTCGCTCGCCGCCGAGCGAGGCGACCCCGCCGTCGCGGCGCGCCTCGCCCGCGAGGTCGAGCGGATGCGCGGCAGCCTCGACCGGCTCGCCGACTTCATCGAGGCCGACCGCGCCTTCCACCGCGAGCTCGCGCACGCCTCCTGCAACACGGCCTTGCAGGACCTGCTCGACATCACCCACGGCCTCGTGCATTCGCGCGTCGAGGCCGACCCCGACACCCGGGGCCGTGCCGTCGTCGCCCTCGCCGAGCACGAGGCCGTGTGGGCGGCGATCGCGGCGGGCGACGCGGATGCCGCATCCGCCGCCATGCGCGCCCACATGCGCACCTCATCCGCGCTGCTGCGCGACGGGGTCGCCGCGTGACCCGGATCGCCGTGGTCGGCCCCGCCTCGTGGAATCGGATGGTGCTGCTCGACGCCCTGCCCGCGCCCGTGCCGCACATGGAGTTCGCCCGCGACTGGTTCGACACGGTCGGCGGCACCTCGGCAGGCAAGGCGCTGCACCTGCACGCGCTCGGCCGTGACGTGGTGCTCGACGCGCTCGTCGGGGCGGATGCGGCGGGCGGGCTGCTGCGCTCCGCGCTCGCGGGCGCCGGGGTGCCGACCCGCCTGCACGGGGTCGCCCGCACCGAGCAGCACCTCAACCTGATGACCCCCGCCGGCGCCCGGCTCTCGATCTACCTCGCGACGCCCGACGACCCGCCGGCCGCGGCATCCGCCCCCTCGCTGCTCGACGGCGCCGACCTCGCCGTGCTCGACCTCGCGCCGCGCTCCGCGGCGCTCATCCCCGCGGCACGCGAGCGTGGCATCCCCGTCTGGACCGACCTGCACGACTTCGACGGCGCGAACCCGTTCCACCGCCCGTTCCTCGAGGCCGCCGACGCGGTGTTCATGAACGCGGATGCCGTGGACGACCCGTGGGCGCTGCTCGCGCGCTGCGTGGAGGCCGGCCCGCGCGTGGCGGTCTGCACTCTCGGCGCCGACGGGGCGATCGCCTTGGATGCCGACGGCTCGCGCTGGTCGACCCCCGCGGCGCCTGCCGTGGTGGTGGACACGAACGGCGCGGGTGACGCGTTCTTCGCGGGCTTCCTCGACGCCCACCTGGCGGGCGGCGACACGGCGGCCGCGCTGGCCGCGGGCGCCCGGCAGGCCGTGTCGGCGCTGGCGACGCGGCAGCTGCATCCGTCGCTCGTCGACTGACGCACGGCCAACACGCCCCCTTCTCCCAGCTTGCCGCCGCGGGGCGCTGTTAGCCTGTTAGCCGCGTTGCCCCCCGTTCGGGCGACGCCGGATCGCCTATGACGCACCTCCCCCCGCTCTCTCGTCCGCTCCGCGGCAGGCTCGACGCCTCCCGCGCGGTTCGACGCACCCGGGGGTTGCTGGTGTCGGGCGCGCTGGCCCTCTCGATGAGCTTCGTCGCGGCTTTCGCGCTCGCGCCGCCCGCTCCCCCGTCGGAGTCGGCGATCCTCGCGAGCTACGCCTCGGCGAACGCGCAGCAGCTCGAGGTGCCGACCCTGCGCGTCGCCGAGCATCTGGAGGCCTCGACGGGGCTCGCCCGCGACGACTACGAGGCGACGCAGGGCATCGACTCGCTCGTCGCATCCGGCACCAACTACGACTGGGCCAAGCTCGTGCTGCTGTTCGCGGGCTTCCCGATGTCGGACTCGAACGTCACGGTGATCACCCGGTGGATGCGCCAGGAGAACTACATCGACAGTTGGTGGCTGCGCAACAACCCGTTGAACAACGGATGGGGTGCGAGCTACGGTCCCGGCGGCACCGGCAGCAATGTCGACCTGGTGGCGGCGGCGCGGAACGCGGCGGATGCGCTGACCCGCAACGGCGGCTATGCGGGCATCCGGGCCGCGTTCCGGGAGGGCACCGACTCCGCCGCGGTGGAGCACGCGATCTGGGCGTCGCCGTGGGCGTCGGGCCACTACGCGAACGGCTCGCACTGGCACTACACCGACGTGCCGGTGGTGCGGGCGCCCGCGTCCGCGTGGGGGCGCTGACTCGCCTCAGCCCGCCTCCCCGGCCCGCCCGCCTCAGCCCGCGAGTGCCGCCTCGATCGCGTCGAGGTTGGCCGCCATCCACGTGGCGTAGTGCTCACCCTCTGGCAGCAGTTCGCTGAACGAGGCGACGGGGGTTCCGGCGTCCTGCGCGGCGTGCAGCACCTGCTCGGTCTGCGGCCCGACGGTCTGCGCGTTGTAGGCGAGCAGCTCGGCGGTGCCGTCGCTCACGAGGCCGAGCATGCGCTGCAGCACGAGCACGGGCGCGTCGGTGCCCTCCTCGACGGCCTCGCTGAACTCGTCGGGGGTGACGTTCCGCACACCCGCGAGCTCGAGCAGGTACAGCGGCACGGGTTCGGTGATCGCGGCGGTCGCGCCCGGGTGCGCGGCGGCGATGTCGGCGGCGCGGTCCCGCAGCCGGTCGAGCTCGTCGGCGAGGGCGTCGGCGTTCGCGGAGAAGGTGGCGGCGTCGGCGGGGGCGAGTTCGCCCAGCTCGTGCGCGAGTTCGTGCGCGAGCGCCTCGACGGCGTCGAGGCTGTACCAGACGTGCTCGTTGATCTCGCCGTGGCGGTGCGCGTGGTCGTCCTCGGCGTCGCCGTCCTCCGCGTCACCGCCCTGCCCCTCGTGCCCCTCGGGCGCGAGCCCCGACAGCGCGACCGCGTCGATCACGGGAACCTCGTGCCCGTGCGCGTCGAGCAGGGTGTTCATGAACTCGTCGTAGCCGCCGCCGTTCAGCACCACGAGGTCGGCGTCGGCGAGCGCGAGCGCGTCGCGCGGCGTCGCCTCGTACTCGTGCGGGTCCTGCGAGCTGTCGCGGATGATCGAGGTCACCTCGGCCGTGTCGCCCGCGACGGTCTGCGCGATGTCGCCGTACACGTCGGTCGAGGCGACGATGCGGATGCCGGCGTCGCCCCCGGCGGTCGGCGCGTCGGCGCTGCACCCGGCGAGCGCGGCGATGCCGATCACGGCGATGAGGGCGGGGAGGGCACGCGTCGAGCTCATGCCCTCGACGCTACTTCTTATTGATAATGATTGTCAATTCGATGTGTGCTCGGGCAGGTGATCCTCGTGGGCCCCGCCGAGCGCCGCGGCCAGCGTGGGCGCGCCGGAGCCGAACTCCGCGTCGAGCCGCGCCAGCATCCGCTCGGCGTCGGCGAGCACCCGCTGCCCCGCATCCGTCACCCGCAGCTCGGATGCCGCCCCCGCGTGGCCGTTCGCGTCGGCCGCGAACCCCGCGTCGACCAGCATCCGCACGGCCGCGTGCGCCGACTGCACGGTGATCTGCGAGCGCCGCGCGAGCTCCGAGAACGAGATGCCGGGCGTGCCGCGGATGTGCGCGAGCAGCCCGTAGCGGCGGGTCGTGAGGCCGAGCGCGCGCAGCTCGGCGTCGAGCCGCGCCTCCCACACGGCCGCGACCGTGAGCAGCGACACGACCGGACTGAACGGCGGCCGCACCTGCGCGGAGCTCATCGGCGACGCAGCTCGATCACCGGGATGACGCGGTCGGTGCGCTTCTCGTACTCGGCGAAACCGGGGCTCTTCGCGGTGAACAGCTCCCACGCCGCGTCGCGCTCGGCCCCGCGCAGCTCGACCGCGTTGACCGCGACCTCGCCGTCGTCGGGGGTCTCGATCACCACGTCGGGGGTGCTGCGGAGGTTGTGGTACCAGGCGGGGTTGTCGGGCGCGCCGCCCTTCGACGCGGCGATGAACCATCCGCCGTCGCTCGGGATCGCCATGACGGGCGACACCCGCTCGAGCCCCGACCTCGCGCCCACGTGGTGCACGAGCACGAGGCTGCGCCCGAACCCGCCGGATGCCACGGTGCCGTTGTTCGCCCGGAACTCGCCGATGATGCGCTGGTTGAAGTCGGCCACGCGCGCCCCTCTCTCGCGCTCGTCAGCCTAGTCGCGAGGGGGTGGCGGCACGCAGAAGGCCGGCCCCCGGCAGCGCCCTCGCGCGCTGACCGGAGGCCGACCCGGCGATCACTCGGACTCGACGTCCTCCCGCCGCCGCGCGCCCCGCCCCGCGACGAGCAGGCCCGCGCCGAGCAGCAGCACCACGGCCGCCGCGACGGCGCCCGCCTGCGCGCCCACGGCATCCGCACCGGTCGCCGCGAGCGAGCCCGCCGCCTCGACCCGCAGCGCGAGGGTGCCGAGCACGGCATCCGGCTCGCCCGCGGCCGCGATCGTGAGGGTGTGCGCACCCGCGGGGACGCCCGCCGGGATCGTGGCGCGGAGGGTCAGCGCGCCGCCGGGGCCGGCGGTCGCGCGCCCGAGCTCGACCGGCTCGGAGTGCAGCGTCACGACGTACACCGCACCCGGGGTGAGGCCGCTCGCGGTCACCGTGAACGTGCCGCCCGCGCGCACGCTCGGCGCGGATGCGGTGAGCTCGACCTCGGGATCGGGCGCCGGCGCGGGGGCCGCCTCGAGCGTCAGCGTCCCGGCCCACAGCGAGTGGCCGAAGCGGTTGCCGTCGTCGGCCCACAGCACCTGGCGCGCACCGTCGACCGCCGCGGAGGCGGGGGCGACGGCGAAGCCCTCGAGGTTGTAGTTGGGCAGGCCGCTGGGGCGCGCGAGGGTGTGCGCGACCGCGAAGTGCCCGTCGGATGCGATGGTCAGCAGCCGGGTCGTGGTGCCGCACGTGTTGTCGCAGTGCGCCCAGATGCCGCCGAGCTCGGCGTCGAAGGAGGCGTCCATGACGCCGGCCAGGCCGCTGGCGACATCCGCCACCCGCACGAAGTCGTGGTCGGCGAGCAGGGCGTAGGCGATCAGGTGGCCGGTCTTCTCGACGGCCCCGAAGAACAGCCCGTCGGCGATCTTGCCGTCGTAGGCCGTGGGGTCGTAGAGCGCACCGGCGTCGGTGCGGAAGCCCGCCCCGGTGAGGAAGGCGTCGGGCACGTAGGCGACTCCCTCGAAGCCGAGGTTGGCATCCGCGGCGTCGCCCGGCGCGAAGCCGAGGTCGGCCGTCAGCACCCACTGGTTGGTCGCCGAGAGGGTCGTCGCCGGGTCGGTGGGGTCGAAGCGCAGGATCGAGTCGAGCGGCACCTTCGAGGCGTCGTTGTCGCGCTCGGTCGTGATGTAGAGCGCGCCGTCGGGGCCGACCGTGATGCCCTCGGTGTCGGGGGCGCCCGTGCCGCCGGGGAAGCGCAGCGCCTTGCCTGCCGCCCAGCCGTTCGCGGTGTCGGCCACCCACTCGCCGCCCACGTTCACGAGGCGCCACACGTGGCTCTTGTTCTTGACCGCGTAGAGCACGGATGCGTCGTTCGGGTCGAAGGCGAGGCCGCTGAGGTCCTGGCCGGACTCGACGGTCACCCACGCGCAGGCCGCGTCGATCGTGACGGGGGTGGCGCTGCCGGGCCAGGCCACGGCATCCGCGGGCACGGTGCCGGGCGCGTCACCCGCATCCTCGGTGTCGCACGCGGCCTCGGGGGCGGGCGCGGTGAGCGGGGTCACGCCGGTCTCGCACGCGGTGGCGTTCGAGGCGCCGAAGCTCGCGGACTCGACCTCGAGCCAGGTGTCCGAGCCGTCGCCGCAGCGGGCCAGTGCCTGGTAGGCCCCGTCGGTGTTGACGGTCTCGTCGACGCCCGCCTGACCGGCGGCGAAGTCGACCTGATCGACGAGCGTGCCGTCGTTCGTGTAGATCTTCACCGCGTCGCCGCCCGAGCCGAGGCCCTTGCCCGACGAGAACACGCCGAAGCCGTGCGGCGGGATGGTGGTGGCGAGCACACCGTCGACGTAGAGGCGGCCCGAGAAGTCGGTGGCGGCGGATGCGGCACCGCTGTCGATCTGCGTCCAGCCGGTGAGGTCGACGGCCGCGTCGCCCGTGTTGTAGAGCTCGACCGCGTCGCCGAGGCCGGGCAGCGGGGCGAAGCCGAGGCCGTCGTTGTCGGAGGACACCTCGTTGATGACGATGTCGGCCCAGTTCGGGTCGACCTCGGGGGTCTCGGCGTCGCCGCCGTCGCCCTCCTCGCCGCCCTCGCCGCCGTCGCCCTCGTCGCCCTCGGGCTCCGTGCGCACGTCCGCGGGGGTGCGGTCGCCGAGCGTGGAGGCGCCGGGCGAGCCGACCGAGCCGGTGGCGCTCGTCCAGCTGCCCTCGGCGTCGCCGGCCGTCGCGATCGTCCAGCCCGTGGTGTCACCCTGGGCACCCACGTGCTCCGCGTCGACCCACGCGGCGAGACCCTTGCCCGAGAGGAACCCGGACGCGTACGAGACGCTGTCGACGACCACGGCATCCGCGTCGGTGACGATCATCTGCTTGGGACCCTTGTTGAGGGTGATGCCGGCGTCGTTCACGATCGCCACCTCGGCGACGAGGCCCCACTCGGCGCGGAACTCCGAGGCGGTGAGGTCGGTGACGATCGCCGACGCCCCGGCCGCCAGCACGCCGACGCTCGAGAGCGACACGGTCGCGTCGGCGCCGCCGGTCGTGTAGGCCCACCCGGTGAGGTCGACGGGGGACGAGCCGAGGTTGGTGAGCTCGACGTACTCGCCGTCGCCGTCGGCGCCGTCCACCGCGCCGCCGTAGGCGAACTCGGTGATGGCGACGCTCGGGGCGGGTGCGGCGGATGCGGTCAGCGGCACGGAGATGAGTGCGGTGGCGGCGAGGGCGGATGCGGTGCTGGCCGCTGCGAGGCGGCGCGCGACAGATCGTGGCATGGGCCCACCGTGGCGGCGACGCGTGAACGGCGCGTGAACCGCGGTCGACCTCAGCGCGAAGAGTTGCGGCGCGGGGCGCGGGAGCGCCGGCTCAGGAGAGCCTCAGCCCGCACTCGTGACGGTGAGGCTCAGGTTGGCCCCGTCCGAGAACAGCACCATCACGCCGACGGTGTCCTTCCTGAGACCCCAGCTCTGCGAGGAGCCGGCGTCGAAGGGGCCGTCGAGACGGTAGCCGGCGACCTCGGCGTCCTTCAGCATCTGCTCGACCTCGTCGATGCTCACGCCGTCGTAGTTGAGCGACACACCCCCGCCGATCTTTCCGAGGCCGTCACCCACCGTCACGACCGAGGTCGGGGCCTTCTGCGGCAGCGGCAGGTCGTCGGGGAAGTCGTCGGGGATCCTGGTGTCGACCTTGACGCCGCCCAGCTCGACCGCGCCACCCTCGCCGGGGCCGTCGCCGCCGTCCTGCGGGTCGGCCGCGTTCCCCTCGTCGCCCGCGGCGGGCGAACCGCCGTCCTGGCTCGTGGTTCCGGGCTGGTTCGCCTCGCCGGTCCCGCCGGCGCATCCGGTGAGCAGCAGGGCGCACAGCGCCACGGGGATCGCCAGGCAGAGCGCGAGCGGGCGGGTGGTGCGGGCGGTGCGGGGGCCGTCGGTGGTGGACATCAAAAACATGATGACTCCTTGCTTATCGCGAGTGCAGTCGCCGACATGCTAGGTGGCTGAGTGGCCGAGAACAACCCCACGACCCGTCTGGCGCGCATCTCGAGCGGTCAACCGACGCCGATCGCGTGCGGTCCGGGTGCGCGGCCGGGCCGTCTACATGCTCGATCGCCACCTTCGGGGGCGACCGGGCCAGAACGTGCCGCTTCGCCATGTAGTTCGCACGTGCACACGCCGAGACACGACGTAAAAACGGCTGAACCCCCGGTTTCCGGGGGTTCAGTCGTTCACGATGTCCTGAGACATCACATGGTGGACCCAGGGGGATTCGAACCCCCGACCTTCTCATTGCGAACGAGACGCGCTACCAACTGCGCCATGGGCCCGGACAACCCGTCAACGATATCACCCGCGGCGCGCGCCGCCGACCACATCGGCCGAGACGGCTCAGCCGACCGAGCGACGACGGCGCAGCACCTCGTCGAGGTCCGGCGCCGCGGTGTCGACGTCGTCGACGATGCCCATCGAGGCGAAGCGGCTCGGGGCGGCCACCGGAGCGGGCGCGGCGGGGGCGGATGCCGCGGCCGGCCGCGTCGGGAACCGCACCACCTCGGGCTCCGCGTGCGCCGCCGCAAGCGCGCGCTCCGCCTCGGCTGCTGCCGCACGCAGCAGCTCCTCGGCGGAGGCCGCCGGGACGACCGGCACGCGCGGCGCCTCGCCGCGCTCGAGGTAGAGGGGCTTGGGCACCGGCACGGGCGTCCACTCGCGGGTCGGGGCGGCCGGGGCCACGGGGTCCGCGTCCAGCAGCGCCGGGGCGGGGCGCCGGGCGGGGGCAGGCGCGGCCGAGTGCGCCCGGCCGCGCGCGGCGAGGCGCCGCTGCAGGTGCACCGAGACGAGGGCGGCCGCACCGCATCCGGCGAGCACGAGCCACGCACCCGGCGCGACGCCCGTCGTCGCCATGAGCACGAGCTGCATCGACGCCACCGCGAGCGCCGCCAGCAGCAGCAGCCCCGCCACTCGGCGCCCCCGCCGCGCGCCGGCGGCCGCCGACGCGGCACGCGCGGTGCGGGCGAGCTCGGCGGCCCGCCGCTCCGCCTCGCGGGCGCGCAGCTCGGCGGCGTGCAGCTCGGCGCGGGCCACGGCGTCCGCACGCCGACGTTCCTGGGCGAGCAGACGCTCCGTGCGCACCACATCGCGCGCCGTCGCCTCGACATGCAGCTCCTCGGGCGCCTCCGCGGTCTCGGCCATCACACGGATGGCGCGCTGCAGCCGGGTCGCGTTGCGCTCGGTCGCGAGGTACTCGCGCCGCCGCATCCAGCTCGGCAGCAGGTAGAGGAACCAGAGCACGGCCGCGAGCGCGAGCATGATCGCGGTGCCCGCACTCGAGAAGTCCATGGGGTTCAGGGTAGGAGCGGATGCGGGCGGCGCCGCGGAGGCGCGGCGGGATCAGCCGAAGCGGAGCGGGTGCGCCGCCGCCTGCCGGTCCGCCTCGGGCACGCGGGCGGCGTCCTGCGGGGCGCGGCCGTCCCGCCAGCGCCGCAGCACACCCTCCGGCACCTCCTCGACGACGAGCCCGAAGCAGAAGTGGTCACGCCAGTCGCCGTTGATGTGGATGTAGCGTCGCCGCAGCCCCTCGTAGCGGAAGCCGAGCTTCTCGACGACCCGCAGGCTGGGCGCGTTCTCCGGCCGGATGCAGATCTCCATCCGGTGCAGCCCGATCCCGAAGAAGCAGTGGTCGGTGGCGAGCGCGACCGCCGTCGGCGTCACGCCGCGGCCTGCGAACCGCTCCGCCACCCAGTAGCCGAGCGTCGCCGACGACAGCGACCCGTACCCGATGCCCGACACGTTCAGCTGCCCCGCGAGTTCGCCGTCGTACTCCATCACGAACGGCACCCCGGCGCCGCTGCGGGAGTGCGCCTGCAGCGAGCGGATCGACGCCTTCACGTCGAAGCCGGCCGGCCCGTAGGGGTTGGTCGCCTCCCACTGCCGCAGCCACCCGCGGTTGCCGATCAGCTCGTTCTCGAGCGGGCGGGCGTCGCGGATGCGGATGGGGCGGATCGTGACGCGCCCGTCGCTCAGTGTCGGAGTGGCCATCTCGGCGTCACCCTATCGCCCGCGGCGCCCGGATGCGGTGCGGACGCGCGTCAGCTGCTCGCGTCGTCGCCGGGCCCGGCGGCGGTGCCGCGCAGCCCCGCCGCGAAGTCGGCGAGCCACGAGCGGAACCCGGGGCCCAGGTCGTCGCGGTCGACGGCAAGCTGCACGATGGCCTTGAGGTAGTCGAGCCGGTCGCCCGTGTCGTAGCGGCGGCCCCGGAACACGACCCCGTACACGCCGCCCGCGAGCTCGGGGTCGGCAGCGAGCTCCTGCAGCGCGTCGGTCAGCTGGATCTCGCCGCCCTTGCCGGGTGCGGTGCGCTCGAGCACGTCGAACACCTCGGGGCGCAGCACGTAGCGGCCGATGACGGCGAAGTTCGACGGCGACTCCCCCGGCGCGGGCTTCTCGACGAGGCCCGTGATGCGCACGACGTCCTCGTCATCCGTCGCCTCGACCGTGGCGATGCCGTACAGCTGGGTCTGCGACGGGTCGACCTCGAGCAGGGCCACCACGGTCGTGTTGCGCTGCTCCTGGACCTCGAGCATGCGGGGCAGCAGCGGGTCGCGGGCGTCGATGATGTCGTCGCCCAGCAGCACCGCGAACGGCTCGTCGCCGACGTGCATGCGGGCCCGCAGCACGGCGTGGCCGAGCCCCTTCGGGTCGCCCTGGCGCACGTAGTGCACGTCGGCGAGGTCGGTCGAGTAGTTCACCTTCTCGAGCTTCTCGTCGTCGCCCTTGCGCTCCAGGACGGCCTCGAGCTCGCCGGCGCGGTCGAAGTGGTTCTCGAGCGCCGTCTTGTTGCGGCCCGTCACCATGAGCACGTCGTGCAGGCCCGCCTCGACGGCCTCCTCCACCACGTACTGGATCGCAGGCCTGTCCACCACCGGCAGCATCTCCTTCGGCATGGCCTTCGTCGCGGGGAGGAAGCGGGTGCCGAGTCCGGCCGCGGGGACGACGGCCTTGGTGATGTGGGGCATGCGCGTCAGGCTAGCAGCGGGTCCTGACGGCCCCCTGGGCACGTCTCCTACAATCGAGCACGTGGCCGACCAACCGGAGACCCGAAAGCGTGCGCTGCGCGCCGAGCTGCGCCAGCGGCGCCGCATCCGCACGACGACCGAGCGCGAGGGGGCGTCGGCCGCGATCACGCAGCACCTCGTGCAGCTCGCGAGCGACCTCGACGCGCACTTCATCGCCGCCTACCTCTCGACGCCCGACGAGCCCGAGACCCGCGACTTCCTGCGCTGGGCGGACGGCCACGGCATCCGGATCCTGCTGCCGGTCTCGCGGGAGGACGGCCTGCTCGACTGGGCGCCCTACGACGGCGACGACGAGGAGCAGGACATCCTCGGCATGCCGACCCCCACGAGCGAGCTGCTGGGCCCGATCGCGATCAACGGCGTCGACCTGATCGTCGTGCCGGCGGCATCCGTGGCACGCGACGGGATGCGACTCGGATGGGGTCGCGGCTACTTCGACAAGACGCTCGGGTCGATGGAGGGCTGCCCTCCCGTGTACGCGGTGATCTACGACGAGGAGCTCGTGGACGAGCTGCCGACGGAGCGGCACGACATGCCCGTGAACGGGGTCGTGACGCCCGGCGGCATCGTCACCTTCTCACGCGGCTGATCCGCCCGTAATCTGAGTGCGGGCGCCGTCCGGTGCCGTCCACCGAGCGAAGGGCACCCACGTGAAGGGCTTCAAGGAGTTCATCGTCCGCGGCAACGTCATCGACCTGGCGGTCGCGGTCGTGATCGGCGCGGCGTTCACCGCGATCGTCAACGCGATCGTGAACTCGGTCATCAACCCGGCCATCGGGGCGGTGTTCGACGCGGAGTCGCTCAACGAGGCGCTGCCCGTCGAGATCCCCACCACCTCGGGCGGTGAGCCGGCGGTTCTGTACTTCGGCGCGGTCATCGGCGCGGCCATCAACTTCCTCATCGTCGCGGCCGTGGTGTACTTCGTGCTCGTGCTGCCCGTCACCAAGCTGCGTGCCCGCCAGGAGGCGAAGAAGGCCGTCGTGGAGGAGGCCGCCGCACCCACCGAGGCGGAGCTGCTGGCCGAGATCCGCGACCTGCTGGCGAAGCAGGTCAAGTAGCCGGGCGGCGGATCTCGATACGCCCGCTGCGCGGGCTACTCGATCAGCGGGGGGGGCCGCCGCGACCGCGCTCGTGCCGTTCGCGGAGCGACGTGCGGCGGATTATCGCCGCACCAAGAGACTCAGTAGTGCGGCGGCTTCTCCCGCCGCATCCGCTCGTCGTTCTCGGTGCGGGTGTGCCGCGGCGGTTCGGGCACCGGATGCGGGTCGCTGCCCGGCGGCGGCTCCGTCGTCACGCGTCGGCGTCGCCGCCGGCGCGGCTCGCCACGCTCCGCGGCGTCAGGAGGCGGCGTATCCGGCAACGACCGGGATCTCCTCGGTGACGGGCCCGCCCGCGAGCCCCACCATCCGCGCGATGCGGTCGGCGACCGCGTCGGGGTCGGTGAACAGTTCGAAGGCGTGCACGCGCGCGTAGTGCCAGCCGAGGCGGCGCAGCACCTCGGGGCGCAGACGCAGGGCCTCGCGCAGGCTGCGGCCGGTGAGCACGGCATCCGTGTCGACGACGACGCACATGCCGCCGTTGGCGGCCACGAGTCCGAGCTTGCCGCGGTGGCCGAGCGCCACCCGCAGGCCGCGGGCCTCGAGGCGACGCGACAGGTCGACGAGCATCGGGTCGGAGTCGTCGGGCAGCGGCGGCTCGGCGCGGCGCGAGGCGATCTCGCCGAGCAGCTCGGCGAGCGCGACGGCCCCGTGCTGCATCCGCTGCTCGTCGAGGTCGGCGGGCTCGACGCACGTCACGATCACGAGCGAGCGTCGGGCGCGGGTCATCGCGACGGCGAGCAGGCGCTCACCCCCGGGGAGCCCGAGGGCGCCGAAGTCGCTCAGCACGCGGCCGTGCGGGGTGCGGCCGTAGCCGATCGAGAACACGACCCGGTCGCGGCTGTGCGCGACGGCGCGCTCGACGGGCAGCGCCGCGAACGGTTCGGCGCGCTCCCCCAGCACGAACTCGCTGAGCGCCGTGTTGGTGGCCATCGCCGCGAGCACGGCGTCCATCACGCGCACGGCGTGCTTCTCGGATGCCGTGACCACCATGAGCGATTCCCGCGGCCGCGTCTCGGCATGGTCGATCACGAGCTCGACGACGCGCGCCACCTCGGCGTCGACCGACTCGACGGCGCCCGTGGTCGGGTCGGGCAGGCCCGTGCCGTTCTCGATGTAGTCGAGCGAGAGGCTGCCGTGGCCGAGGAACGAGCCGGCCCAGGGCAGCGCGTCGATGCGTCCGCCGTAGAAGCGACGGTTGACGAGCTCGGCGAGGTCCTCGCCGCCCGCTCGGTAGCTGCGGGTGAGGCTCAGAACGGGCAGCACGGATGCGAGCTGCGCGAACGCCGACCGCGCGTGCAGGTCGGGTGCGTCCTCTGTGGCGCCGGCGTCGGGGGTCTCCGAGGTCGGCGTCTCGACACCGCGCTCGGCCGCGGTCTCGGCCGCGAGCCCGTCCGCGGGCTCCGCCGCGGTGCCGGCCACCTCGTCCGCCGCGTCGCCCTCGACCGCGTCGGCATCCGCATCCGCGTCGGCCTCGCGGCTCACGGGCATCGCGCGGGGCGACGGGTAGGCGATCGCGACGGGGGCGTCGTCGACCTCGTCGAGCCCGATCCGGAACTCGGCGGGGGTCTGGGTGACGGGGTCGCCGAACGCGATCACCTGGCGGGCCCGGCGGATGGCGCCCACGTTCTCGGCGATCGTCGTCGCGCCGGCGTCGACGAGCACGACGACGTCGACCGGCATGGTGTCGCTGACCCGGTCGACCTCGTAGGGGGTCGCGAGCCACACGGGCGCGATCGTGCGCGAGAGGTGCGGGGCGACGCGCTGCAGCGTCTCGGAGCTGAGCGCGCCCGAGGTGATGAGCTGCTTGAGCCCCTCCGCCTCCTCGGGCCAGTCGATGATGCCGATGCGCCAGCTCTCCGCGAGCTGCCAGGCGAGCTGGCCGGCGCTGCCCTGCTGGTGCGCCTCGTCGACGAGCCGGAAGTCGGCCTCGAGACGCTGCAGAACATCCGTCTTCGCGCCGAGCAGCGCGCGGTCCTGCGCGAGCATGCCGTCGAGGGCCGAGCGCCACCAGGCGAGCTCGAGCTCGGCGGCCACCTGCTCCTCGGGCACGTGGCGGGCCGACAGGTCGGCGATGAGGCCGTCGAGGTCGAGGGTGCGCAGCTGCTGCATGAGCGCGCTGCGCTCCTGCAGGTTGTTGAGGACGTCGGACTCGGCCGCGAGCTGCTCGAGCAGCTCGTCGAGCTGGTGCAGCGGCAGCGCGGCGAGCTGCGTCGCCGGGTCGGTGCGGCCGAGCGGCGCGTCGAGCTCCGCGAGGTCGGCGGCCACCTGCTGCCACGCGACCTGCACATCCGAGATCCCGGTCGGCACCTCGGGGGTGACGCCCGCGGCGACGTAGCGCTGCCACAGGATGCGCTGCTGCTGGATGGCGGTGAGCGCCTCGTGCAGGTCGCTCACGTGCATGCCGGGCCGCACGTACTCGCGGGCGAGCTTCTTGAGCCTGCGGCGGTTGGCGCCCGACATCTCGGGGGCGTCGCGGCGGGGCGCCGTGGCGACGATGAGCTCCGAGAGCGAGCGGTCGAACACCGACGGCTCGAACTTGTCGAGGGTGTCGCGCAGGTCTGAGAGCAGCCGCAGGTAGATGCCGAGCTCCGCGACGGTGGTGAAGGGCCGCATCCGGGTCGACCCGATGAGCTCGTTCGCGCGCACCAGCAGGCGCGGCAGGCTCTCGCCGTAGAGCTTCTTGGCGAGCAGGTGGGCGCGCACGGCGTCCTCCCCCGCGGCGAACTGGGCGCCGTACCAGGGCGAGTCGCCGGGGCCGTAGCGGAACTCGCCCAGCCGGGCGGCCTCGACCATCGTCGCGGCGACCCGCGCGCGGTCGCCCGCGAGCGCCTGCACGGCCTGCGGCGAGAGCCGCGCCGTGGTGGTGGGCGGATGCGGCAGCAGGGCGAGGCGCGAGAGCTCGGCCACGCAGTCCAGCACCGAGACGCCGAGCGCCCCGTCGGTGTGCGACAGCGCCTCGCGGTAGTCGATGAGCACGCTGCGCAGGCGCACGAGCGCCTCGTCGACGTCGGCGAGCTGCGGCTGCACGGCCTTCTCGTTGCGGGCGATACCGCGCACGACGTCGCGGCGCAGGGTCGAGGGCGACACGGCCATGCCGGCGAGCCCGACATCCCCGAGCCGCTGGGCGATGCCGCGCAGGCTCGCGCGCCGCGGGCTGACCACGAGCACGCGCTTGTTCTGCGCGACGAGCAGGCCGAGGGCGTTGACGATCGTCTGGGTGGCGCCGGTGCCGGGCAGCGTGCGCACGACGAGCGAGTTGCCCGCCGCCACCTGCGCCACGATGTTCTCCTGTTCGGCGTCGGCGTCGAGCAGCAGGGTGTCGGTGGAGGGGTCGCGCCGGTCGGGGTCCATCGGTTCGACGCCCTGGAACGACTCCTCGAGCGCCCACTTGGAGGTGGCGTCGCCGGCGACCGCGTCGAGCACCGGATGCGCGAGGTCGCGCGTGTCGGCGAGCAGCGCGGGGGCGACCTCGTCGAACGACGAGACGACGAGACGCGGCTGCACGACGATCTCGCCGAGGTGGCCGGTCAGCCGACGCAGCTGGTCGATGACGGCGTTCGGCTTGAAGGTGCCGTCGTCGTCGGAGAGCGCGACGAAGGAGGCCGGGTCGAGCGAGATGCCGTACTGGGTCTCGAGCGCGCGGGCGAGCGCGGGGTTGAGCTGCGCGGCGCCACGCAGTCGCACCTCGTAGTCGCGCCCGTGGCGGCGGATGGCGAGGGGCCGCAGCAGCAGCGGCGCGCAGTAGTCGACGTGGTCGTGGGTCCAGCGCACGACGCCGATGCCGAGCCGCACGGCGTCGAGCCCGCGGGTGGTGGAGAGTTCGAGGCCCTTGGCGGTGATCCGCTCGGCCGCGATGCGCGCGCTGCGCAGGGCCAGGTCGTCGCGGATGAGCTGCGACAGCAGGGTCGGCTTGCCCGTGATGAAGCGGGCGAGGCCGCCGGGGTGGGTGGTCGAGAGCTCGATGCGGGTCGAGGGGGTGTCGACGAAGTGCAGCAGGGGCGAGGGACCGCCGAGCCGCGAGAGCTCGTCACGCCACGCCTCGCGGGCGGGGTCGGCGACGCCGCGCGGCGGCGGCACGGGGGCGAGCGCCGGGGCGACCGGCTGCGGGGGAACGTCAGGGCTCACGGACTCGTCCCCCGGTTCTTCTTCCCGTCGATTGGCAGGCCACACACGGCCACGATAGGTCGGGGTCCCGCCGGATCCGTGCAGCGACGCGCGCCCGGGTGCCGCGCCGGTGCGGAGCTCAGAGGCGCGTCAGCAGCTGCGCGACCTTCGCGAGGCGCTCGTTCGCCATCGCGGTCGCCGCATCCGTCGTCGCGTTCGCGGCGGCGTTGGTGACGATGTCGTGGATCACCTGCGCCGCCCAGCGCGGGGCGTCGTCGTCGGATGCCGCGTGGGCGTGGTGCTCCATCGTGCCGGTGATGTGCCCGGTTGCGGGGTCGTACTGCACGAGCAGCCCGCGCCAGGTGTCGCCGGCGGGGAAGCACACGGCCTTGATGCCGGGCAGCACGTCGAACTCGGCGCAGTGCTCGAGCCCGTCGGGGTTGGGCGGCAGGGTTCCGAGCCGCGGGTTCATGTCGGGCAGGTCCCATACGAGGGTGTCGACGAGGTCGCGCGCACGCTTCTTCTCCGCACGGGTGGCCATGGGATCAAACTACCTGTTCGCGGCGCCTCGGCCATGTCGCCCATCCTGGGGGCGGCATGCGCGGAGGGGCGGCCGAGTGGTGTTCTCGGCCGCCCCTCCGGTGCGTGGGTTCTCGGTGCGTCAGCCTTCGACGGAGGCGCGGCGGCGCATCCGCATCGCGAGCAGCGCGCCGAGGCCGAGCGCCACGAGGGCGCCTGCGGCTCCGAGCGGCGCCACGAGGTCCGCGGCGCCCGTGGCGGCCAGCTCGCCGTCGTCGTCGCCCGCGGCGGCGAGGCTGTAGGCGACGAAGGTGGTGAAGTGGGTGGTCCAGATCACGACGTCGCCGCCCATGTCGAAGTAGCACGCGGCCCCGCTCGGGAGCGTCGGCGTATTCGACGCGCACTCGGTGTCGATGGGCGTGAAGACGTCACCCTGGATGAAGCCGAACTTCTTGCCCGACTGATCCGGCATCACGATGGCGACCGGGGTGTCGAAGGTGAGCGGGACCGTCGCCGAGCCGACCTCGACGGCGAACGACACCGTGGCGGTCACGCCGCCGGACGGTGCGGGCACCACCGCGTCGGTCACGACCGTGGGGAGCGTGATGACGCCGTCCCATTCGACACCCTCGGGGGCGCCGACGGTCGTGCCCGCGGGGATGACGACGGCCGCTCCGGAGTCCGTCGCAGCCGTGACGCCGTCCTCCATGGTGACGGCGCCGTCGACCGGGGTGCCGAGGTCGACGGTCACCTCGCCCGCGTCGGCCGGGATGTACAGCTGCAGCTCGCCGTCGGTCGGCAGGTCGAAGGCGTGGCTCGCGCCGGCCGGGGGCAGCACGTCGGCGGCGTCACCGACGATGTCGGCGGTGGCGATCACGTCGGCACCGCCAGCGCGCTTGATGGTGACGGTCACGCTCGTGGGCACGGTGCTGGCGGTCCAGATCACGTTCGGCTTCTCCCAGCTGCTGCTGCCGGCCTCGTTGTAGGTGCCGGGGCGGGTGACGACCGGGGTCGTGAAGGCGCCGGTGTCACCGTTCACATAGTTCAGCGTGGCCGCCTTGCTCGTCTTGAACACCGGCGAGGCACCCGTGCGGTCGACCCGCACCGTGACGCTCGTGGCGTCGTCGAAGTTGGCGACCTCGACGTCGACGGCGACACCGCCGTAGTTGGCCTCGTCGTGGATGCGTGCGACGAGGCTCGTGATCATGGGCGGCGGTGCGGGGAGCAGCTCCTGCAGCGTGACCCCGCTGACGCTCGTGAACGGAGCCGACACCGACTTGGTGACGAGAACGTGGCCCGCGCCGTCGAGCAGGTCGACGGTCATGCCGGTGGGCACCGTCTCCCACGTCCAGGTGGCGTTCGGCTTGACCCACGATCCGCTGCCGGCCTCGTCGTAGGCGCGCTGCTCGATGACGATAGGCGCGGTGGTCGCACCGCCCGCCTTGATCGTGTTGACGACCGTACCGGTGCTCTTGCTGACCTTCACGACGTCACCGCCGGTCGAGCGGTGCGCGGTGACGCGCACCTCGGCGAGATCCGCGATACCGGCAAGGCCGTCCTCGAGCACCTTGATGTCGACGTTGAGCGACCCGTAGTTCGTGCTGTCGACGAGGTACGCGTCGAGGCGCAGGTAGGCGGGGTCGGTGTCGGCGTGCGCGGCCGCGGCGGGCAGCACGGCGCCCGCGAACGCGACGAACGCCGACGCGACGAGGGCGATCACACGCGCGCCGCGGCGCTCAGGGCGGGCGTCCGTTGCCGAGGACGCGGGGGCGGAGAGGAACATCGTTCTCCATTCGATCGGGTTCGAGAGCACCGCGCAGTCGCGGATGCTGGAATGCGAAGAACTTTATCGACCGCCTCCGACATCCGGCACCCCCGCCTGGAGGGGTAGTCGGAGCTGTCTGCCCCGGTGCGGGATGCGCGGGTCCGCCGCGTCCCGCCGATGGTGCCCCTGGGTGCTACTGACCAAAACAAACAGCTTCGGGTGCTGCAGGCCGTTCGCGCAGTGCTCGAAGGGCGCGCCGTTCGAGCCGAGTCGAACGACGGGCCACGGAAGGCCCTCGCTCAGACCCAGCACCGGCTGACACAGGCCGAGATCGCGCAGATCGCGGCGGAGTATCGAGCGGGTGACACGCTGCCGCAGATCGCCAAGCGATGGGGCATCAACCGTGAGACCGCCCGCCTCGCACTGACGCGCGCCGGAGAACCAGTCCGCAAGCACGGCACGCTGTCATCGTCGATGCTCCAAGAGGCACTACGTCTTCAGAACGAGGGATGGTCGCTGAACAAGCTCGGTGCGAAGTTCGGGATCGACCCGAAGACGATGAGGAAGCGGCTGACGGAGGGCTAGAAGCCGTACAGGTGCTGGCGGGCATTGAACGCCGCCGGACCGCCCTCGAGGATATTCTCGACGAGCGATCTGATGGGCGCATCGTCGAGAGATCCGATTCCTTCCCTTGCCGGACGACCATGCTGCCCGTCGCCCTCGAGAGCAACAATGAGTTCCGCGTCTCCGAGTACCGGAACGTTCGCGTTATGCGTGCTCGCGAGAATCTGTCGGACCCCCTTGAGCTTGCGAAGGTGTGCAACTACTCCGTCATAGACAAAGCGGTTGTCAAGATCGTCTTCAGGCTGGTCAATAACGAGTGGCGCAGTGGACGCCCCTAGTAGCAGCAGAAGTAATGCCGTCGCTCGTTGCCCCTTAGACAGTTCATCCATCTTGCGGAGCTCTCGAGTTCCACTTCCCGAGGAAACATCGAGAAGTACTTCGACTGCGTGCCCGACGGATAGCTCCTCGAGTTGCCGCGCGAGCGACTCGCCTGAGCTGAGGAGACCCGTGGCCTGCGCGCCACGGATGCCAAGTTTTTCGAGATCTTCTGCCCCGCTTCGGATCGCGGCCGCGAGCACCCGAGGGGAGAAGTCGTCAGCAGCGATTGCCGCCTTGATCTGGGTTCGCGCTCCAGAAGTGTTGTCCTCAACAACAGCCTCGATGTCGCTTCGATCCGGTGCCGCGATTGGTCGGACAACAACCACACCCCCTGTAGCGTCATTGGCTTTGCGAACGGCTTCATGTAGACGCTCCGTCTGGGCCCGTTCATGCTTCGTCAGATCATCGAGAAGCGCGGAACGTTCCTTGAGAAGTTTCTTGATGGCGGCGTTGTGGCTAGCAAGCCTCGGCTCTTTCGCTTTCAGGTCCCCCAGCGCCTTTGTCGTGTCGAGATACTTATCGGGTTCAAGCCCTTCCTCGTGGAGCTTACGAAGCACTTCCGCGTGCCCATCCCGCTGCGCCCCGACTTCCCCCTCCCATTCGGTTTGGGCGCCTTCGATGTCGCTCGTGGCGGTCGACAGAGCGCTTTGCACCTGGGTAGTAGTCGCCTGAAGAGCTGCGGCGAGTTGAGACGTTGCGGCCACAGCCTTCTGGAGGATCAGCTTCTGAGGCGAGTCTTCGATCGCTTCGTAATTGGCCGTGAGGTCTGCAAAGAGCTGCGGGTCAACGAGCCCGCGAAGAGCTTCCGTCGCGACGTTCACACGCTCGCTTGCTTCGTTGAAGACTGCTTTGTCGCGTTCAAGACGCTGGAGGTCCGCCAGCCTCTTCGCGACGTCAGTCTCCTCGAATTGCTTTACCTGTTCTTCGAGACGCGGAATGTCTGCGAGCTCCTGCTGGAGGCTGGCTCGAGCATCCTCAGCACGGGCGAGATTCTCGCGGTTTTCCGCAAGTTTGTCGATCGTTTCCTGGTGTACGGCATCGATCCCGGCATTGCCTGCGAATCGCTGGAGCATGTGCGCGACCCTCGCAGGGCTACTCGCCAATTCTGCGAGTTCGTGCTGCCCGAAGACTTCTACTGCACCGATGACATCAGACGGGAGCTGGCTGGTCGCAGTTCCCGCAGAGTCACGAACCACAGGAGGATTCGGCACAACACGCTCGATCGTGAAGCGGCGCGGGGTCGGGCTGACAGCCTCAATCTCCACTCTGATCACGGTGCCAGAGCGGAGCACCTTGTCGACGATGGACTTGTGATCCACCGACGCATCCTTGCCGATCGGATCGAGGCCGAGCGCATAGCGAAGGCTCTCGATCACCGTCGACTTGCCCGTGCCGCGACCGCCAATGAGCGCCGTTAGGTCAGTCGAGATTGGGATTGAGGTCCCATCGAGGAATCCTCCAATCCAGCTAATCTCTCGGATCATCGCCCGCGGAGTGCCGGTCGGATCGTCCAAGGCAACGCGGGTCTGGGGTGTACGAACCGCGAGCTTAAGGCTCTCCGCACGAAGGCTACTGACCTTAAACCAAGTAGTAGCGCCAGGCTCCTTGAGCTGTGCCGGGCGCATGATGTCGTCTGCGTGTATGACCGCTAGTGGGTGCTTCCGGTCATACGGCTTGACAGCAGAAATGATGTTCTGCTGATCAGTGCCGTCGGGTTGGCTCGGCGTAATGCCGATGGCGTGAAGGTTATGGTCCTTTACCATTGCGACGAGCGGTTGACCGGAGCGGCCAGTCAGCATCCCGCTATGCGCGATGTTGGCGTGCGCGGGGATCACGAGCGCGCCCTGCTGGGTCATCTTGTCGAGGATGTCCTTGAAGGAATTGCCGGTCGTGCCGTTGTCGCAGCCAGGTGTGACGCCACATGCGCCGATCGCGGCATTGACCGCGGACGGGGCGGTTCCCGCCTCGAAGACCACGAGCATGTGGATACCCTCCGAGGAGTTAGCTTCGAAGCCTGGAAGCCCCACAATGCCCCGCTTCGCTGCATCAGCGATGAGCCCCGTGGCCGAATCAACTTTCCAGTGATCCGTGATCGCGATGAGCTCAATCCCGAGCACCTCGCATTCATCGAGGAGTGCCTTGTTGTAGTCGGCCTCAGACTTGTACGCGGCAGAGGGCGCGTTCTTTCCTTGGTATTCATAGGGATTCACTTGAAGTGCCGCACGCACCCAGCGCGCACCCGGCTGCATCACCTTGGTCATTCGTTTCCCCCTGCACTCAGCCCAACGAACCGCTCGAAGAACTCGCCGAGCCGCGCGATGACGCGCTGCTTCTTCTCACCATGACCGCCATCACCGGCGAAGCGCGAGGCGGGCGGCAGCACTTTCGTGATGGCGGTGCCGGTGGTCTGGATGCCGCCGTCGCGGAAGGCGCGGTCGATGAAGGCGTGGGTCTCTTCGGCACGGAGGTTCTCTTCGGCGATGATGCGGTCGAGTTCGGCCGTGCGGCGGGCGGCGACGTATGCCACCCACTCCTCGTCAATCTCGCCGGAGGCGGAGACCCGGTCGACGAAGGCCTCGATGAGGTCTTTCTTGTTGCGCAGCGACGGCGACGCGTCGATCGCGCGGGTGATCTCGGCGCGGATCTCGGTGTCGTCGCCGTCACCGCGCTCCTGGCGGTGCTTGTCGACGAGCAGCAGGATGTAGTCGACGTTGATCTCGACCTGCTTGATGAGCTCGATCTCGAAGACGACGTCGTCGTTGATGCGCTCCTTCTCGGCGTCCTTCTCCTTGCGGAACTCGGCGTAGAGGTCGAGGTAGATCGAGCGGTAGTCCTGCTTCTGCCGCTCGGTGAGCAGCGCCTCACCGGCGAACTCGTCGAACGAGGTGAGGATGTTCTCGAGTCGCAGGATCGCGCCGAGCAGCGCGATGAAGTCCTTCTGCGCCTGCTCGCCGATGATCGGCTCCCCGAGCGGATACAGCGCCAGCAGGTCGGCGACCTTGGCCTCATACTCCCCGTAGTAGTCCCGGTAGGGCTTGAGCAGCACGACGCCCCGGGCGTTCTTGTTGCCGAAGAGGGCGATCGCGTCGTTGGTCTGCTGCTCGAGGTCGCGGAAGCTGACGATGTTGCCGTAGGTCTTGACCGAGTTCAGGATGCGGTTGGTGCGCGAGTAGGCCTGGATGAGCCCGTGGGAGCGCAGGTTCTTGTCGACCCACAGGGTGTTGAGCGTGGTCGCGTCGAAGCCGGTGAGGAACATGTTGACGACGATCACGAGGTCGATCTCGCGCTGTTTGAGCCGCTTCGAGAGGTCGGTGTAGTAGCCGGCGAAACCGTCCCCGGTGGTGTCCCACCGGGTGCCGAACATGTCGTTGTAGTCCTGGATGGCGTCTTCGAGGAAGTCGCGCGAACTGGCGTCGAGCGCTGCAACGTCGAAGCCTTCCTCGTCGAGGAGGCCGCCACCTTCTGCCTCGTTCGCGGCGAACGAGTAGATGATGCCGACCTTCAGCCGCTGCGCCGCCGGCAGGTGCTGCTGGGCAATCGCGAAGGCGTTGTAGTACCGCTTGGCCGCATCGATCGACGCGGTGGCGAAGAGCGAGTTGAAGCCGTTGACGCGTCGCTCGCCGAGCGCGTAGTGCTCGCCGCGGCGGGTCTTCTGGTCGAAGTGCTCGAGGATGTAGGCGACCACCTGCCGGATGCGCTCGGGGTCGAGCAGCGCCTTCTCGGTGTCGATCGCCGACACCTGCTTGTCGTTCAGGCCCTCCGGCAGCTTGATCGTGTTGACGTAGTCGATGCGGAACGGCAGCACGTTCTTGTCGTTGATCGCATCCACGATCGTGTAGGTGTGCAGCTTCTCGCCGAACGCCTGCTCGGTCGTCTTCAGCTGCGGGTTGCCGCCCGATCCGGCGTTCTCGGCGAAGATCGGCGTGCCGGTGAAGCCGAACAGGTTGTAGCGCTTGAACGCCTTCGTGATCGCGGTGTGCATGTCACCGAACTGGGAGCGGTGGCACTCGTCGAAGATCAGCACCACGTGACCGTCGTAGATCGCGTGACCCTTGTCGGACTGCACGAGCCGTGCCAGCTTCTGGATCGTCGTGATGACGATGCGCCGCTCCGGGTCGGCGAGGTGCTTGGCGAGGTGACCGGTCGAGGTCGAGGCGTTCGCCGCCCCCTTCTCGAAGCGGTCGTACTCGCGCTGCGTCTGCCAGTCGAGGTCTTTGCGGTCCACCACGAACAGCACCTTGTCGACGTCGGCCAGGCGGGATGCGAGCTGCGCCGTCTTGAACGACGTCAGCGTCTTCCCCGAGCCGGTCGTGTGCCACACATACCCGCCCGCTGCGACGGTGCCGAGCCGCCGGTAGTTGGTGGAGATCTCGATCTGCTGCAGGATCCGCTCGGTCGCGACGATCTGGTAGGGCCGCATCACCAGCAGCATCCGGTCCGCCGTCAGCACGCAATAGCGGGTCAGGATCGCCAGCAGCGTGTGCTTGGCGAAGAACGTCTTGGTGAAACCGACGAGGTCGCGGATCGGCGCGTTCGTCGCATCCGCCCACCACGAGGTGAATTCGAACGAGTTCGACGTCTTGCGGGTGCGCTTGCGGCCCGCCGCGTCGTCGAGGTGCTGGCGGCGGGTGGTGTTCGAGTAGTACTTGGTGAGCGTGCCGTTGCTGATCACGAACAGCTGCACATAGTCGAAGAGTCCGGAGCCCGCCCAGAACGAGTCGCGCTGGTAGCGGTCGATCTGGTTGAACGCCTCTCGGATGTCGACCCCGCGACGCTTCAGCTCGATGTGCACCATCGGCAGCCCGTTCACGAGCACCGTCACGTCGTAGCGGTTCGACCGCTTCGCCCCGCCCTCACCCTGCGCGATCTCGTACTGGTTGATGACCTGCAGCCGGTTGTTGTGGATGTGCTGCTTGTCGAGCAGCGCGATGTTTTTGGTCGTGCCGTCGTCGCGTTTGAAGGCGTGGATGTGGTTCTCCTGCACCCGCACCGTCTTCTCGACCGCACCATCGTTCGCCCCGGCGAGATACTCCGCCAGCAGCCGATCCCACTCCGCATCGGAGAACCTCACCGCGTTCAGCGCCTCGAGCTGCGTGCGCAGATTCGCCAGCAGATCCGCCTCGGTGTGGATCGTCAGATACTCATACGCCTGCCCCTGCAGCAGCCGAATGAACTCCCGTTCCAGCTCGGCCTCCGACTGATACGCCGCAGCACCGGCCGCATCCGAGACGAACTCGGCCACAACCGTCGACTCCGGCGAGACGGCGATCGGCTCGTACCGCATCGACGACGACTCACTCATGCGGCGGCACTCCACGGTGTCGGTCGCGCGGTCGCCGGCACGTACAGCGGATGCCGCGGAGCCCCCGCCTTCGTCGTCGCGAGCGCAGTGAGTCGCTCCGAGCCACGCAACTGCAGCACGGCAGCGACGCGAGCGGGACGCGCCAGCCCGCCCCACGCCGCGATCACGTGTGCGCCGCCGACCATCAGGTCGGCCAGAACGTCATCGTTCCGCGCCCCGCCTGTGGGCTCCTCCGCGCGAAACAATTCACGCGGATCTGTCGCCCGATAGGCGTAGAGGTTCCCCACGAGCAGTGATCCGCACCCGAGGTCCCGGGCGAACCGCGCGCATCGGCGCACCGTCGGGTCGTCCCGTGCGGCATCGGCCGTTGACGGGTTGAGCATGATGAACACGCATTCGGGACGCTCCACGTCCCAGCGACGCCCGAGCAGGTAGCGGTAGCGGCCATCCGCCGAGATGTCCGCCCACCGTTCCACCCCGTCCCGGGTGTCGACCGCGCTCACGCGACGGCCTCCTCGAAGGTGAGGAGCTTGTCGCGGTAGTACGCGTACTGCTGACGCCGCGCCTTGAGCTCGGCAGGCAGGCCGACACTGAGGTCATTCACCAAAGCATCGAACTGGTCGAGAACGCCAACGATCCGATCCTGCTCTATGAGGGAAGGAACAGGCACTTCGATCCGGTTCATATTGCCCTGGTTCAGCTTTGGCTGAGTTCCGCCTGTTACATAAGAACTGATGTCAATCGTCTGCAAGTAGTGGAAAAGGAATCGCAGCCTGACGTCCGCAGACTTCTCCGTGAGGACATGGGCGTGGTTGTTCACCCAGATCTTGCCAGTCGCCCAATTGAGCACCGGCGAGCCGTCCTTCTGAACGACACTTCCGTCCTCACCCATTAGCAAGAACGTGCCGTCGAAGATGTAGTCCTCAACGAAATCTTGAACGCCGTTCGCGCCGTAGTACGGGTACTCCCCAGCTTGACGGTCCGATCTAGTGACCGGACGACGCTGACTGTCCAGGTTGCCAACAACCTCACCCATCGGAACCCTCCGTACCCCCCCCGCTTCGGGGAAGGTCAGGAGCTGATCCCGGTAGAAGGCATACTGACGGCGCCGCGCTTCCAGCTCCGCTTCCAGCTCCGCTTCCAGCTCGGTGAACTGATCCAAGATTCTCACGATCTCGGCCTGCACCTCGAGAGGCGGCACAGGGATTCTAAGAGCGAGCACGCTGTCCGCGGCGAGCGTCGGAATGCCCGCTCTCCGTACCCTGCCCTCAAAGAACTTCTGGTTCTGAGAGGCGACGTGATACAGATACTTCGCGAGCAAGGCTTCCGAGTGCGGAAGCGCGAAGCACCCGTCGGAGCACCAAAAAGCGGTCTCCGACCAACCGACTGTGCCAGAGGATGCTCCAGTATTGATGACCATCACTGTCATGCCAGCGGTGTTCGCCTCATCATGAAACCCGATCGGTTCGAGACCTCCATGGAACACAGGAATCGAGCCATCAGCCGCCAAGGCTGACTTGGTCAGTCGCTTTCCACGGGGAATCGTTCCAAGCAGTTCCCCAAGCGTCCGGAAGCTCACACCTCGCGGGCAGAGTTCTGCAATCAGGTCCTCAATACGGCTCATGGCTGCTCGTCTTCCACCTCGCGCTGGACACGCTTGATGGCCGCGAGATAGGCGTCCTCGACGCCGGACGGCTCGGCATCGAGCTGCGCGCGGTACTTGGCGTACTCGCCCTCCGCCTTGGTCACCGCCTGCCGGTGACTCACGCCGCCGGCACCCGTCAGGGTGGGCGCATCCATCGCCGTGATCAGTCGGTCCAGGTGGGCGAGCCAGTCGCGCATATAGGTCGGCTCGTGCCGCTGCGCGCGGAACTCGGCGGCGTCGAAGTACGCCGACACGAGCGTGTTGAGCTGCCGCAGCTCCGCCTCGTCGAGGTAATTCTTCGCGACCGCGACATCCGCCTTGCGCGGGCGCTCCCCCGCGAACGAGGTCAGCCCCATGTTCGGCCGGCTCGCATCCGCTCGCGCAGCGATCACCTCGGCGGCCGTGTGGCCGTGCGCTGCGTAGTGCAGCTTGTTCTGCACCACCTTGAAGAACTCCGCGCTCTCCTCCGAGGTCGGGTTGTAGTCGACGCTCGTCGCATACAGGTCGAGCACCTGGCGGTAGAGCACCTTCTCGCTGCTGCGGATATCGCGGATGCGCTCGAGCAGCTCGCGCCAGTAGGTGCCGCCGCCCAGGTTCTTGAGCTTGCGATCATCCATCGCGAAGCCCTTGACCAGATAGTCACGCAGCCGCTCCGTCGCCCAGATGCGGAACTGCGTCGCCGTCTTGCTCCTCACCCGGTAGCCGACCGAGAGGATGAGGTCGAGGTTGTAGAACGGCAGCTCGCGAGAAACCTCACGCGATCCCTCGGTGCGAACCTGTCGGATATTCCGACAGGTTGCCCGCTCGTCGAGTTCGCCCTCGTCGTAGACGTGCCTGATGTGCTCGACCACGTTGGTGCGCGAGGTCTGGAACAGCTCGGCGATCTGCTGCTGACTCAGCCACACCGTGTCGTCGTCGAGCTGCACCTCCAGAGCCGGCCCGCCGTCCTCGCGCTGGTAGAGAACGATCTCGCCGGACGGCTGCTCGCTCACGGCGCGCCCTCCAGCTCGGCGACGATCGCGTCGATCGAGGTGCGCAGCTCGGACTGGCGGGCGACGATGCGGGCGATCTCGGCGTTCAGCGCCGTGATGTCGATCACCTCGCGGGTGTCCTCCGCCTCGACATACGACGACACCGACAGCAGGTAGTCGCGCTCCGCGATCTCACCGTTCGGCACCACCCGGGCGAAGTGTGCGACATCCTCGCGCGCCGTGAACGTGTCGAGGATGCGCTCGCGGTTCGCCTCGGTGAGCTTGTTCTTGTTGCCCGAGCGCACGAACTCGGCCGACGCGTCGATGAAGATCACGTCGTTCGAGGTCTTCGACTTCTTGAGCACCAGGATGCAGGTGGCGATCGTGGTGCCGTAGAACAGATCCGACGGCAGCTGGATCACCGCATCCACGAAGTTGTTCTCGATCAGGTACTTGCGGATCTTCGCCTCGGCACCACCCCGATACATGACGCCCGGGAACTCGACGATCGCCGCCGTTCCGTTCACCGCCAGCCAGTGCAGGATGTGCATCGTGAAGGCGAGGTCGGCCTTCGACTTCGGGGCGAGCACCCCGGCCGGCGCGAACCGCGGGTCGTTGATCAGCAGCGGGTTCGCGTCCCCCTCCCACTTGATCGAATACGGCGGGTTGGAGACGATCGCCTCGAACGGCTCGTCATCCCAGTGCGCGGGGTGCAGCAGCGTGTCGCCGTGGGCGAGGTCGAACTGCTCATACGGCACATCGTGCAAGAACATGTTGATGCGGGCGAGGTTGTAGGTGGTCAGGTTGATCTCCTGACCGAAGAACCCCTGCCGCACCTTGCCCGGGCCGAGCACCTTCTGGAACTTCAGCAGCAGCGAACCGGAGCCGACCGCCGGGTCGTAGACCTTGTTCACCTCGGTCTTGCCCACCACGGTGATGCGGGCCAGCAGCTCCGAGACCTCCTGCGGGGTGTAGTACTCACCGCCCGACTTGCCCGCATCGGCCGCGTACATCTGCATCAGGTACTCGTACGCATCGCCGAATGCGTCTATCTCGTGCGTCGTGAAGTCCCCGAGCTGCAGGTCGCCGACCGCATCGAGCAGCTTCACCAACTTCTGGTTGCGCTGGGCCACCGTGGAGCCGAGCTTGTTCGAGTTGACGTCGACGTCATCGAAGAGACCCTTGATGTCGTCCTCGGAGTCGGCACCGACCGCCGACCCCTCGATGTTGCGGAACACGCGATCGAGCGTCTCGTTGAGGTTCGCATCCCGAGCCGCCCGGGCACGAACGTTGACGAAGAGCTCCGAGGGCAGGATGTAGAAACCCTTCTCCTCGACCGTGTCCTTGCGACCGAACTCGGCATCCTGGTCCGACAACTTCGAATAGTCGAAGTCCGCATCTCCAGCCTTGCGTTCGAGGTCGTTGAGGTAGGCCGCCAGATTCTCGGAGATGAACCGGTAGAAGAGCATGCCGAGGACATACGACTTGAAGTCCCAGCCGTCCACCGAACCCCGCAGATCGTTCGCGATGCGCCAGATCGTCTTGTGAAGCTCGGCGCGTTGGCCTTCTTTGGTGGTTGGGGTCATGTCTGTTCTCCTGGGCTGCGGCGCGCGATCAAGTTGTGAGCCAGCCTGAGTCTCACCGTAGCGGCGACCCCCGACGCGAGGAGAGCGCCCCGTTCGGGGACTGGACGTCGATGGGGTACGCGCGAACGAACTCGATCAGATGCCCGACCCGAACCGAAGGAGATGGCTACGGCTTCCCGTAAGCACTCACGGTGCCCCTGGAGGGACTCGAACCCCCAACCCTTTCCTTAGGACGGAACTGCTCTTCCATTGAGCTACAGAGGCTGACGGCTCGAGTCTATCGAGCGGCGAAGCCGGCCCGTCCGCCGGGAGCGCAGCTCAGCGCGGGGCGCAGCCCAGCGCAGCCCGCGGATCAGCGCGGGGGCGGGGAGAGGTAGATCGCGGAGCCCGCGTCGATGATGCGCTGGTTGTAGACGTCGCGTCCGCCCCAGTTGTACTCCTCGATGAGCACGGAGCCGTTGGCGAGCACGCTGTTGACGTAGGCGACGTGGTTGATGCCGGGGAACCAGGCGACCCATCCGGGCGCGGGGGTCTTGCTGGTCTTCCAGCCGTGCACGTCCCACTGCCACTTCCACGACGAGGCGTTGCCGCCGCCGGGGGTGAGGTCGGACCAGTCGTACTTGAAGGGGTAGCCGTAGCTGCCGGCGTCACGGTTGAGGCGCCAGGCCACGAAGTCCACACACTGCCGCACGAAGTAGCGCAGCGGCGACAGGCCACCGCCCTGGCTCATGCCGAGCTCGGTCGCCCACGGGTAGTCGTCGCCGAGGGCCTGTGCGCCGGAGGCGAGGTACTCCGCCATCCGCTTCTGGCGCAGCGCGTCGCGGTACTGGCGCTGCAGGTCGGATGCGCTGATCGACTCGTAGCTGTCGCGGATCTCGGCGGCGGGCGCCACGTCGGCGATCTTCGCCGAGAGCGCGAGCTGCTGGTTGTCTTCGGGGGCGGATGCTGCGCTCGCGTCCGCCAGGTCGCCCGTGTAGTCGGTCGAGGCGAAGGCGGGCAGCGTGAGCGACACGAAGAGTCCGCCGACGAGCACCATCGTGCCGGCGACGCTGACGCGCTTGCGGACCCCGGTGGGGCGCACCGTGCGGGCCGCGGCCGGGCGGGCCGCTGCCGTGCGGGCCGTGGGACGGGCCTCCGCCGGGCGGGTTGCGGGCCGGTGGCCGCGGCTCGGCTCAGGCGTCGCCGCGACGAGGGGCGCGGGCTCGGCGAAGACGCCGAACGGGGCAGCCACGGCGGGCACGGATGCGGAGCGTGCCGCCGCCTCGCGGGCCTCGCGTGCGGCGCGGCGCGAGCCGGGCGCGGCGGGGGCCGCGGGCGCCTGCGGGGCCGCCACGGCATCCGCTGCGATGCTGACGGGCGCCGCCGAACGAAGCGAACGACGTGAGGGATACTCGCTCACCGCGCGTGCGTCCGACCCGAGCTCGGCACGGCTCGACTCGCGAAGCGAGCCGGTCTCCGAGTCGTCGGCGGCGGTTCGAGTGAACCCCAACGCCGCGAGAGTCTCGTAGTCGGTCACGTTGTTCAGTAGGTCTTCCGGGTGAGTGGGCGACTCGATCGACGTTACGCGACCGGCCCCCAAATGTCACGTCTCGGTAACGACACGTTTTCCGGGGCAGACAGCCCCGACCACCAGCCGACTCCCAGCTTCATCGGGTCCCCGTCACGCCGCCGGGGCGAGGAACTCGCTCCACTCGGGCTGCGCGCGCTCGGCGCCCCGCACCATCCACGCCGTGCCGTGCGGCGGGCGCGGCGCGATCCGCAGCGTCCAGCCCATCTCCTGCGGCGTGCGATCGCCCTTCACGTTGTTGCAGCGCAGGCAGCACGCCACGAGGTTCTCCCAGCTGTCAACGCCCCCGCGCGAGCGCGGCAGCACGTGGTCGATCGTCGACGCGTGCACACCGCAGTACGCGCAGCGCTGGCCGTCGCGCCGCAGCACACCCCGCCGCGACACGGGCACCGCGCGCCCGCTCGGCACGCGCACGTAGCGCCGCAGCAGGATCACCGACGGCCGGTCCCACTCCCCCAGCACCCCGCGCACCGGATGCTCGTCGTCGTTCGCGACGACGACCGCCTTGCCGGCCAGCACGAGCACGATCGCTCTCTTGAACGACACCACGGCGAGCGGCTCGTAGCCGGCGTTCAGAACCAGGGTGCGCACACGGTCTCCTCTCGAGGGGGCCTGCATGGCGTGCAGGCCGTCGAACCCCCGGAGACCACCGGATCAGGGCCGCAGAACAGAAAAAGGCGCCGTCGCGAACGACAGCGCCTCACCTCACCCCGACGTGACAGTGCACGTCGGGCCGACTGCTGAGCTGGATGCGGAACCGCGCGCGCGCATCCATGGTGCGGATGCTGCGCGTGGTACGCATGGTGCCCTCCCGATCCGAAGACCTCCGAGAAGGCCAGGGTAGCCCCGCCGGGTGAACGCGCGGGGAACGACACAGCACGCCGCGTCGCGCGGGGTCACGCGGGGCGGGCCGGGCGCGCGGAGCCGGACGGGCGCTCAGGCCTCGACGTAGATGTGCGCGGCCACCTCGACCGGCAGCTCGAGCCCCTCGCCGAAACCGTCGACCTGCACGATGAGGTACGAGCCCGACGTCGACAGGCGCGCCGTCGCGCCCGGCACGACTCCGGCATCCCGCAGCTGCGCCAGCAGCTCCGGCTCGAACTGCACGGGCTCGCCGAGGCGCCGGATGACGCCCGTCGCCTCGCCGTCCGCCGCGCGCGCCACGATGCTCTCCACCCCGTCGAGGAAGTCGCCCGCGGGCACCCCGCCGAGTTCGTCGAGACCCGGGATCGGGTTGCCGTAGGGGGACTCGGTCGGGTTGCCGAGCAGCTCGAGCAGGCGACGCTCCACCTGCTCGCTCATGACGTGCTCCCAGCGGCATGCTTCGTCGTGCACGTAGGCCCAGTCGAGGCCGATCACATCCGCCAGCAGCCGCTCCGCGAGACGGTGCTTGCGCATGACGTGCATCGCACGGGTGCGACCGTCGGCGGTGAGCGCGAGGTGGCGATCCCCCTCGACCACGACGAGCCCGTCGCGCTCCATGCGCCCGATCGTCTGCGAGACGGTGGGCCCCGAGTGCCCGAGGCGCTCGGAGATGCGCGCGCGCAACGGCACGATCCCCTCCTCCTCGAGGTCGAGGATGGTGCGAAGGTACATCTCCGTCGTGTCGACCAGATCGGTCATCCGTGGCCTCCCTGCACGTACGCCACCAGCCTACCCGTCGGCTCAATAGACTCGTGTCGTGCCGGACATCCAGATCCCCCAGGACCTCCTCCCCGCCGATGGCCGTTTCGGATGCGGCCCCTCCAAGGTGCGCCCCGAGCAGCTGGCCCACCTGCAGGCCCACGCCGACCTCCTCGGCACCTCGCACCGCCAGAAGCCGGTCAAGCAGCTCGTCGGGCGTGTGCGCGCCGGCATCTCCGAGCTGTTCCGTCTGCCCGAGGACTACGAGGTGGTGCTCGGCAACGGCGGCTCGACCGCGTTCTGGGACGCCGCCGCGTTCTCGCTCATCGAGCGCCGCAGCGAGAACCTGACGTTCGGCGAGTTCGGCGCCAAGTTCGCGCAGGCGGCCGCCGCCCCGCACCTCGAGGCCCCGCACGTCGTCGACGCCCCCGCCGGCTCGCGCGCCGAGGTGGAGCTCGTGGAGGGCGTCGACGTGTACGCCTGGCCGCACAACGAGACCTCCACGGGCGTCATGGCCCCCGTGCGCCGCGTGCACGGCGACGCGGGCGCGCTCACCGTGATCGACGCGACGAGCGCCGCGGGCGGCATCGAGCTGGACGCCGCCGAGGCCGACGTCTACTACTTCGCCCCGCAGAAGAACTTCGCCTCCGACGGCGGCCTGTGGTTCTCGTTCATGAGCCCGGCGGCGATCGAGCGCATCGAGCGGATCGCCGCATCCGGTCGGTGGATCCCCGAGTTCCTCAGCCTCAAGAACGCGGTCGACAACTCGCGCCTCGACCAGACCCTCAACACTCCCGCCCTCACGACGCTGCTGCTCATGGAGAGCCAGCTCGACTGGATGAACGCCAACGGCGGTCTCGCGTTCGCCGACGCCCGCACGCGGGAGTCGTCCGGCCACCTCTACGCCTGGGCCGAGGAGCGCGACTTCGCGACCCCGTTCGTGGCGGATGCGGCCCACCGCTCGCAGGTCGTCGTCACGATCGACTTCGACGAGGCGGTGGACGCGGCGACCGTGGCATCCGTGCTGCGTGCCAACGGCATCGTCGACACGGAGCCGTACCGCAAGCTGGGACGCAACCAGCTGCGCATCGCGACGTTCACGGCGGTCGAGCCCGACGACATCCGCACCCTGACCGGCGCGATCGATTACGTCGTCGGCGCGCTCTAGAGACCCGCGGCGACCCGGGGCGAGGCTTCAGCGCTCGGTTAGGCTCGGGGCATGCGGTTCTGGCTGAAGGACGAGGAGCGCCGCCCCGACCCCGCGCCCGTCGCGACGGATGACCGCGCGGCCATCGTCGCCGGGCTCGTGCTGTGGGTGGTCGCGTTCGCCGTGCTGCTGGTCTTCGTCGGGCCCCTCGTCGACGCGGGCCGCGTGTGGTGGCTGTGGACGTGCCTCATCGGCATCGGCATCGGGCTCGTGGCGCTCGTCTACCTGCACCGGCTGCGCCGCCGGAACCGGGGCTGACCCCGAGCTACTCCGCCTCGTCGTGCTCGAAGTCGATGCCGTCGTGGGGGTCGTCGCCGAAGTCGTCGTCCTCGTCGTCGGCGTCGTCCTCATCGGCGGCGTCCGCGTCGTCATCCGACTCGTCGTCATCCGACTCGTCGTCGTCCGCGTCCTCGTCCGCCACGAACTCGACCTCGTCGGTCTCCTCGCCCGCGGCCGCGGCCGCCGCCTGGGCGGCCCGGTACTCCTCGAGCCGCTCCGACCACGGCACCCAGTCGGGCGCGAGCAGCGCACCCTCGCCGGGCAGCAGCTCCGCCTCGAGCACCGTCGGCGCCTCGCCGGGCAGCTCGGCGACGCTCACCGTCCAGTGCCAACCGGGGTAGCCGAGCATCGTCGCCGCGAAGGTGAGCGTCGTGACGCCGTCGCCCTCTGCCGTCTGGCCGGTCAGCTCGCCGACCGTGTCATCCGCGGTGATCTCGGCGAGCGCCTCGCGGGCGAGCCGGGCGCGTTCGTCGTCGGTCACGGCCGAATCACGCGTCCAGGTCGTCGGCGACCTTGCGCAGCACGGCGGCGATCTTCGCACCGTGCGCACGGTCGGGGTACCGGCCGCGACGCAGACCCGCGCCGATGCCGTCGAGCAGCTTCACGAGATCCTCGAGCACGATCGCCATGTCGTCCGCCGAGCGGCGGTTCATCTTGCTGAGGCTCGGCGGGGTGTCGAGCACACGCACCGAGAGCGCCTGGGCGCCCTTGCGGCCGTCGGCGATGCCGAACTCGAGACGCGTGCCCGCCTTCACCACGGCGCCCGCGGGGAGCGCTGAGGCGTGCAGGAACACCTCCTGGCCGTCGTCGGAGCTGACGAACCCGAAGCCCTTCTCGTCGTCGTAGAACTTCACCTTGCCGGTGGGCATGAGCGGCCTCTCTCACTGATCTGGATGCGGGCATGCGGCATAGTGTTGTCTCGTGCCCGAGAACGCGCCCGTCCCGCTCAATCGTATCGAACGTGTGCTGGCAGGCATCATCGGAGCCCTGCTCGCCGTCTCGATCGTCGCGATCGTCGCCGTCATGATCGCGGCAGGCACCGGAAGCGACATGGGCGGCGGCCCTTGGCCCACCCTGCTGCTCACGGGCTACATCGGGCTGCCGATCGTGTTCCTGCTGATCGTCGTCTTCCTCGTGACGAGCGTCACCCGCCGACGCCGGCAGGCGGGAGACGGTGAGCGGTAGCAGCGCGGCCCTCGCGCTCGCGGCCTGGCTGCGCGCGCAGAGCGACGACGCCCTCCTCACGCTGATCGAGGCGCGCGCGGTGCGCGACAGCGGCATCCGCGACGTCTTCGACCTCGCCGAGGCGCTGCTCGAACCCGCGTCCGTCCACGCGGCGCTCGCCCACCGGCACCGCGTCGCGCTCGGCGTGCTCGCGGCCGCGATCCCCGCCCCCGGGGAACCGCACGGCCCCGCCCCGGATGCCGTGGCCGCCCGCCTCGGACGCCCCCCGGCGGAGCTCGCCCCCGTCGTCGAGCTGCTCGTCGGGCTGGGCCTGCTCGCCCGGGACGACGCGCACCTCACGACCCGCGCGCCCGTCGCCGAGGTGCTGCGCGCATGGCCGGAGCACGAGCTGCCCTCCCCCGAGCAGCTGCTCGACGAGCCCGCACCCGCCGCCCTCGAGCCGCTCGACCGGGCGGCGCGCGAGCGTGCCGACCGCGTCGCCGGCGAGCAGGCCTTCGGCGCCGTGACGGCGGTCGGCGAGCTCGTGACGGCCCTCGAACGCGAACCCGCGCGCCTGCTGCAGCGCGGCGGCATCACGCTGCCGCAGTGGCGGCGGCTGCTCACGGCGACGGGTGCCGACGACGAGCAGCTCGGCGCCCTGCTCGGCGTCGCCCAGGATGCCGGCCTCGCCGCGCCCCTGCACGGCGCCTGGCACGCGACGGCCGACGCGGCGTGGCACGACGCGAGCCGCGCCGAACGCTGGCGGCTGCTCGCGGCGGGCTGGCTCGAGCGCGTGCCGGGCGAGCTGCGCGAGCAGCTGCGGGCGCGCGCGGGCGCCCGCTGGGGTGACGGGCTCGTCGAGTACCTCGGATGGCTGTACCCGGCCGGCGGCGAGTGGCTCGCCGAGCGCACCCGCACCGTCGTGCGCGCCGCCGAGCTGCTGGGCATCGCCGCAGCATCCGTGCCCTCGACCGCGGGGGCCGCCCTGCTCGTGTCGGGCCCGGAGGCCGCCGCCGAGACGATCGCCGAGCTCCTGCCGCCCGACGTGCGCCAGGTCTACATCCAGCACGACCTCTCGGTCATCGCGCCCGGCCCCCTCGCCGCCGACGTCGACCGGCGGCTGCGCGAGATCGCCGACGTCGAGGCCGTCGGGCTCGCCTCGAGCTACCGGGTGACCGCGGCATCCGTCACCCGCGCCCTCACCACGGGGGCCGGCATCGACGAGGTGCGCGCGCTGCTGGCCGAGATCTCGCTGACCGGCATCCCGCAGCCGCTCGACTACCTGCTGACCGAGACGGCGGCGCGGTTCGGCAGCCTGCGGGTGGGCGCGCTCGAGGGGCAGCCCGGCACGCCGGAGGCGAACGCGCACTCCTACGTGCGGGCCGACGACCCCGCGCTCGTCGGCCAGCTCGCGATCGACCAGGCGCTCACCCCCGTCGGCCTGCGGCGCGTCGGAGAGCACCGGGTCGTGAGCCGGTTCGACGCGGAGACCGTCTACTGGGCGCTCGTCGACGCGCGCTACCCGGTCGTGCTCGAGGGCGACGACGGGCGCATCCGCGCGGTGCGGCGCGCCGTCACCCGCCCCGCGGAGCCCGAGCCCGCGACCGACCCGGCGGCGCGCATCGTGGAGCGGATCCGGGAGGCGGCGGCCGAGCAGCCGGAGGAGAGCGGGGCGGCCTGGAACGCGCGGCAGCTCGAGCTCGCGATCCGCGGCAAGCTGCAGGTGCGGGTGGTGGTGCGGATGCCGGGCGGCGACGAGGTCGGCTACCTGCTGGAGCCGACGGGGCTGGCCGGTGGTCGCCTGCGCGCCCGCGACCGCGGTGCCGACATCGAGCGCACCCTGCCGCTCTCGCACATCGTCGCGGTCGACCCCGCCGACTGACCCCCTCGTCCCCGAGAGTACGTGCTTTGGGGCGATTTCATCGGTGTGTCGCCGCCAAAGCACGTACTTTCGGGGACGGCGGGGCGGGCGCGGAACGGGGCCCGCGGCTAAGCTTGGTCGGTTATGAACGGACCGCTGATCGTGCAGAGCGACCGCACCGTGCTGCTCGAGGTGGCGCACCCGGATGCCGAGGAGGCCCGCCACGAGCTGGCCGTCTTCGCCGAACTCGAGCGCGCCCCCGAGCACGTGCACACCTACCGCATCACGCGTCTCGGCCTCTGGAACGCGCGCGCCGCCGGCCACGAGGCCGCGCAGATGCTCGCCACGCTCGAGCGGTACGCGAAGTTCCCGGTGCCGCAGTCGGTCACGATCGACATCGAGGAGACGGTCGGCCGCTATGGCCGCCTCATCATCGCGCGCGACACGGATGCCGACGGCGAACCCGGCGAGCTCGTCATCCGCACCACGGATGCCGCGGTGCTCGCCGAGATCACCCGCAACTCGAAGGTCGCCCCGTTCCTCGGCATCCGCCGCAGCTCCACCGAGTGGACGCTGCAGCCGTGGGCGCGCGGCCAGGTGAAGCAGGAGCTGCTGAAGATCGGCTGGCCCGCGGAGGACCAGGCCGGCTACACCCCCGGCACCCCGCACGAGATCGACCTCGTGGAGGACGGCTGGAGCCTGCGGCCCTACCAGCAGCAGGCGGTCGACAACTTCTTCGCGGGCGGCTCGGGCGTCGTCGTGCTGCCGTGCGGCGCGGGCAAGACGCTCGTCGGGGCGGGCGCGATGGCCGCCGCCGACACCAACACGCTCATCCTCGTGACCAACACCGTCTCGGCCCGGCAGTGGCGGGCCGAGCTGCTCAAGCGCACCTCGCTCACCGAGGATGAGATCGGCGAGTACTCCGGCCAGACCAAGGAGATCAAGCCGGTCACGATCGCCACCTACCAGATCCTCACCGCCAAGCGGAAGGGCGAGTACGCGCACCTGGCGCTGCTCGACGCGCTCGACTGGGGCCTCATCGTCTACGACGAGGTGCACCTGCTGCCCGCGCCCGTGTTCAAGCTCACCGCCGAGCTGCAGGCCCGCCGCCGCCTCGGCCTCACCGCCACCCTCGTGCGCGAGGACGGCCGCGAGTCCGACGTGTTCAGCCTCATCGGCCCCAAGCGCTTCGACGCCCCGTGGAAGGAGATCGAGGCCCAGGGCTTCATCTCCCCCGCATCCTGCTACGAGGTGCGGGTCGACCTGCCGCAGTCGGAGCGGATGGAGTACGCCGCATCCGCCGACGACGAGCGCTACCGGCTCGCCGCCACCGCGCCCGCGAAGCTGCAGGTCGTGAAGGACCTCGTGGCCAAGCACGAGGGCGAGCGGATCCTCGTGATCGGGCAGTACCTCGACCAGATCGACGAGCTGTCGGATGCGCTGGGCGCCCCCCAGCTCACCGGCGCCACCCCGGTGGCCGAGCGGGAGCGGCTGTTCCAGGAGTTCCGCGACGGCACGACGCCCGTGCTCGTGGTGTCGAAGGTGGCGAACTTCTCGGTCGACCTGCCGGAGGCGACCGTCGCCATCCAGGTGTCGGGGTCGTTCGGCTCCCGCCAGGAGGAGGCGCAGCGCCTCGGCCGCCTGCTGCGCCCGAAGGAGTCGGGCCTGCCCGCCAACTTCTACACGCTCGTGGCCCGCGACACCGTCGACCAGGACTTCGCGCAGAACCGCCAGCGCTTCCTCGCCGAGCAAGGCTACAGCTACACGATCCTCGACTCGCACGACCTCGCGGCGTAGCGGGCCCGCCCGCTGATCGAGTAGCCGCGTCGCCCGCCACACCCCGCTGACCGAGTAGCCGCGAAGCGGCGTATCGAAATCCCCACCGCACGAGGTTTCGATACGCGCCTACGGCGCTACTCAACCAGCGGTAACGCGCGACCCCCACTCCCCTCACCGCTGATTGAGTAGCCGCGAAGCGGCGTATCGAAATCACCGCCACAAGAACACACGAGCCGGTTTCGATACGCGCCTGCGGCGCTACTCAACCAGCGGTAACGCGCGACCCCCACTCCCCTCACCGCTGATTGAGTAGCCGCGAAGCGGCGTATCGAAATCACCGCCACAAGAACACACGAGCTGGTTTCGATACGCGCCTACGGCGCTACTCAACCAGCGGCAGTGCGCGCCTACGGCGCTACTCAACCAGCGGCAGTGGGCGCCTGCGGCGCTACTCAACCAGCGGGCGGGCGCGCCCGCGGCGCTCCACGCCCAGCGGGCGGGCGCGACCCTCGTCGCCCGTCATCCCCTCGGATGATTCGGGGGCTGACCGGATGACGCGGCCCGCATCCAGTCCGTAGGGTCGAGGGCATGAGGTCCATCGGATGATCGAAGCCACCCACCTGACCAAGCGCTACGGCGCCAAGACCGCCGTCGACGACGCCACCTTCACCGTCCGCCCGGGCATCGTGACCGGCTTCCTCGGCCCGAACGGCGCCGGCAAGTCCACCACGATGCGGATGATCGTCGGGCTCGACCGCCCCACCCAGGGCACCGTGACGATCGGCGGCAAGCCGTACGCAGAGCACCGCGCGCCCCTGCGTGAGGTCGGCGTGCTGCTGGATGCGAAGGCCGTGCACCCGGGACGCAGCGCCCGCGGGCACCTGCGCGCGCTCGCCGCGACCCACGGCATCCCGAACCGCCGCGTCGACGAGGTGATCGGCCTGACCGGCCTCGACGCCGTGGCCGGCAAGCGCGTGAAGGGCTTCTCGCTCGGCATGGGCCAGCGGCTCGGCATCGCCGCCGCCCTGCTCGGCGACCCGGGCGTGCTGATCCTCGACGAGCCGGTCAACGGTCTCGACCCCGAGGGCGTCATCTGGGTGCGCAAGCTCGCGCGCCACCTGGCCTCGGAGGGGCGCACCGTGTTCCTCTCCAGCCACCTCATGAGCGAGATGGCGCAGACCGCCGACCACATCATCGTGCTGGGGCGCGGGCGGGTGATCGCGGATGCCCCGGTCGCCGAGATCGTCGCCTCCGCGACGGGCGTGGGCGCCGTGCGCGTGCGCAGCCCGCACGCCGCCCAGCTGGCTGCTGCGGTCGCCGCGGAGCAGGGCACCGCGACCCCGGATGCGACGGGGCTCACCGTCACCGGCATCCGTTCCGAGCGCATCGGCGAGATCGCCGCCCAGCACGGCTTCGTGCTGCACGAGCTCACCCCCATCGCGGGCTCGCTCGAGGACGCCTACCTCGCCCTCACCCAGGACGAGGTCGAGTACCACGCAGGAGGTGCGGCATGACCGCCACGACCCAGGCCCACCCCCGCGCCGACCTGGCGCACGCGCGGCTCAGCGGCGCGCGCATCATCCGCTCCGAGTGGGTGAAGCTCGTCACCCTGCGCTCCACGTGGTGGTGCCTCGGCATCCTCGCCGCGCTCACGGCCGGCATCCCGGTGCTGGTCGCCTTCGCGCTCGGCGAGCCGTGGGATGCGATGAGCAGCAGCGGCGCGTACGGGCTCTACACGTGGATGAACGCCGTGACCGTGCCGATCGGCTTCAGCGTGCTCGCCGCCGCCGTGCTCGGCTGCCTCGTGATCACGGGCGAGTACGGCACGGGCATGATCCGCTCGACGATGACCGCGGTGCCGGGGCGCCTCTCGGCGCTGCTCGCCAAGACGCTCGTGATCGGGCTGACGGTGTTCGTGGTGGGGGCGATCGCGATCGCCGTCGCGGCGACCCTGAGCGGCCTCATCCTCTCGGGCAACGGGTACGAGCTCGACATCGCCGACCCGCAGCTGTGGTGGCTGCTGCTGGCCGCAGCCGGCTACCCCGCGCTCATCGCGGCCTTCTCGGTGGGGGTCGGCACGATGCTGCGCAACTCCGCCGGGTCGATCGCGACCGTGCTGGGGCTGCTGCTCGTCGTGCCGACGATCATCCAGCTCGCCGGCGTGCTGCTGCAGGCGGACTGGGTCTTCGACGTCGGCAACTTCCTGCCGTCGAGCCTCGGCACCGTCATGTACACGCCGACCATGGACGGCGACTTCATGATGATGCAGGGCACGATCGCGCTCGAGCAGTGGCAGGCGACGCTCGCGATGCTCGCCTGGGTTGTGGCCGCCCTCGTCGGCGGTGCGCTCGTGGTGAAGCGCCGCGACGTCTGACCCCCGCCGTACGTGGGGCGTCACGGACCGGGTCCGGGCGCCCCACGTACAGTAGATGCATGGAACGGTCCGGTACTCCCCCCAATCGGCACGCCCGACGCAAGGCGGCCACGCGCCGCGCCATCCTCGAGGCCGCGGAGCGTCTGTTCACCGAGCGCGGCTACACCGAGACGACGATGGAGGACATCGCCGACGGGGCCGACGTCGCCATCCGCACCATCTACCTGCACTTCGACGGCAAGCCCACGATCCTGCTCGCCTACTTCCACGACTGGCTCGACGCGTTCGTGGCGGCGCTCTGCGCCCGGCCGGTCGACGAGCCGGTCGACGCCGCGATCCCCGCGGCCCTCGCGAGCATGACGGCGGACGGATGGGCGGACCGCCGCTACGACGAGATGTCGAAGCCGCATCCGACCGTGCAGTTCATCGGCGACGGCGCCCCCGAGATCGCCGGCCACATCATGCACGCCTGGGTGCGCGCGCAGGAGCGGCTCGCCGCCGACACGGCCGCGCGCGGCGGGTACGACCCCGACTCGCTCGTGCCGTGGGCCCGTGCCGCGCAGGTCTTCGCGGCGTGGACCTCGACGATCCTGTTCGCGCGCGCGGGCTACGCCCGCGGTGAACTGCCCGCCGGCGAGAGCGGCAACAGCATCGGCACCCGCATCGCGGGCGCGATGGGCGCGACCCCGTAGCTCACCCGCTGATCGAGTAGCCCGCGCAGCAGCACCACCCGCTGATCGAGTAGCCCGCGCAGCAGCACCACCCCGCTGATCGAGTAGCCCGCCCAGCAGCACCACCCCGCTGATCGAGTAGCCCGCCCAGCAGCACCACCCCGCTGATCGAGTAGCCCGCGCAGCGGGCGTATCGAGATCCTCAGCCCCGAGCCCGCCTCCCCCGCCTCGCTACCAGCGCCGCCGCACCGAGCAGCATGAGCAGGGCGGCGAGCGCGAGCGGCCCGACGACCTCGGCTCCCGTGGCGCCGAGCTGGCCGCCCGCATCCGGCACGGGCTGCCCATCCGGCCCCGGCTCGGGTTCCGGCTCCGCCGCGGGCGACACCTCGACGGTCGCGGATGCCGTGAGCCCGCCGTAGCGCGCGGTGATGACGTGCGGGCTGGCGTGGGTGAAGCGCACCTGGTGCCCCGTCACCTCGTCCTCGGGCTGGTCGCTCGTGACGACGACCTGCGCGCTGACGTCGCCGAGCGGAGCACCGTCGGCGTCGAGCGCGATCACGGTGATCTCGATCGTGTCGCCGACGGTCGCGGAGGCGGCGCTCAGCCGCAGTTCGATGTCGCGCGTCGCGGGCGCGACCGTCACCGCGGCGCTGCCCGTGGCATCCCCCACCGCGGCGGTGAGGGTGTGCACGACGTCCGCGGTCGCCGCGGCGGCAGGGTCGAAGGCGAACGTCACGGTGTCGCCGGCGATGCGGTCCCCGGGGATGTCGCTCGTGATCACGGCCTGCGCGGTGTAGTCGCCGAGCGGGTTGCCGTCGGCGTCGAAGCCCGCGACCGTCACCGGCACCTGCTCGCCCTCATCCGCGGTCGAACGCGACGGCGTCACGACGAGATGGTCGAGCGGTCCCGGCGTCGCCGTCAGCTGAGCGGTGGTCTGCAGGGTGCGGTAGCTCGCCCGGATCGTGCGCGAGCCGACCGTCGGCGGCGTGACGGCATCCGCGTCGATCGCGTCGCCCGTGTCGGTGCTCGTGAGCGTCGCCGCATCCGTGAGGTCGACGACGACTGCGCCGCCCGCGTCGAGCCCGTCGACGTGCGCGGTCGCGGCACCGTGCACCGTGACCGTCGCGGGGCTGAGCGTGAGCTGCAACCCGGTGACGAGGGGCGCGACCGAGACCTCCGCCTCGCCCAGGACGGTCTGCGGGGGCTGGCCGACCGCGTAGATCGTGTGACTCACCGAGATGGTGTGGATGCGGGGCGAGGTCTGCACGTCATCCGCGTCGAAGGCGAAACCCACGTTCCCGGAGGCGACGGTGTCGCTCGCGATGTCGCTCGCCGCCGTGTACTCCGACGGGTCCACCGGGTTCCTGCGGTTGCCGGCCGCGTCGACGACGTAGACCTGGAGCGGGGCCTGCCCGCCCTCGATCGAGCTGCTGCCGACGACGATCTCGAGCGCCGCCGCCGGGCCGGGACGCACGGAGGTGATAAAGCGGTCGTCGACGAGGAAGACGGAGCCGACGCTCTGCACGGTGAACACACCGCCGCCGACCGTCGTCGGGGTGCCCTGCAGGCGCCCGTTCACGACGCTCATCCCGCTCGGCACGCCCGCGACGCTCCAGGCGACGGCGGGTGACACGTAGGAGATGAGGGCGACATCCGCCGCCACACCCGCGTTCAGGGCGACGTCGCGGGAGCCGAAGCTGCCCATGGGGATGACGGGGCCCGTGACCGGCGCCGACCAGAAGCAGGAGACGTACGCATCCGTGGTGATACCGCAGATGCCGCTGAAGGACGCGTCGAGGCTCTGGAAGGTTCCCGTAGGGCTCGTCGGCCCCCAGCCCCAGCAGCTCACGGTCGAGCTCGGCACCGCGATGGCGCAGCTGCCGGAGTCGGTGGCCTCGACCGTGCGGAAGAGCCCGGCCGGCGTGCCGGATGTCGCGCTCGCGCTGCCCCAGCAGCGGAGCTCGCCACCGTGGATCTGGCCGGTGGGTTCGAGAATCGCGCACGTGTGGTCGACGCCGACCGAGACATCCATGAAGCGCTGCGTCCCCGTCGAGTTGGGGCCGCTGACCCGCTCGTCGCCGGGCGCGCCCGGATGCCCCCAGCACTGCAGGAGTCCCCCGTCGTGGAGCCCGCACGCATAGCTCTCGCTCAGCGCGAAGTCGGAGAACTGCTCGGTGGGCGGCAGATCCTGGGTGCTGATGTCGCTGGTGCCCCAGCAGCTCACGTGCCAGTCGGTGTCCCGGGCGCAGGCATAGAAGTTGGCGGTCTCGACCTGGATGAAGCGGGTGCCGGTCGGCACCGGGCTCGCGTAGGCCTCACCCCAGCAGCGCAGCGGGCCGCCGTCGGCCGGGGTGCCGTCGTTCACGATCCCGCAGCTGTGGCTCCACGATGCCGAGATGTCGATGAACGTCACGCCGCTCGGCGGGGTGGCCGCGCCGGTGGGGTCGGTCGCGCCGCCGGTCCAGCACTGGGGTGCACCGCCCGTGACGAGCGCGCAGGCGTGCTGCCCGTTGCCTGCCACGGCGGATGCGCTGGCACGTGTCGCGGTGGCGGCCGCGGCCGTCTGGGTGGGTGCGGCCGCGGCGAGCGCGACCCCGCCGACGACGCCGGTCGCGAGGGCGAGGGTCAGCGCGAGGGCGCGGATGCGGAAGGCACGGCGAAGGCGCACGATGCGTCCTCTCGGGTCGGGAAGCAGGCGAGCTACAGCATACGCATAACTGCCATCTCTGCATTACTCCCGTTCGCGCGCGTAGCGCAGCAGCAGCGTCGAGCCCGAGCGCAGCACGTGCGCCAGCTCGAGGCCGCGCGGCTCGGGCAGCGCTCCGACGGCGATCCTCCCGGCATCCCCCGCCTCGAGCGTCGACGAGACGGTGAGGCACAGCTCGTCCACGACATCCGCCGCCAGCAGCGCGCCGAAGAGGTGCGGGCCGCCCTCGCACAGGATGCGCGTGAGGCCCCGCGCGTGCAGCGCGGCGACCGCGGCGGGCGCGTCGACGCGGGCTCCGCGACCGGCCTCCACGACATCCGCGACGCCCGCGAACGCCGCGGTGTCGTGCCCCTGTGTCGTGACCACGAGCGGGCGCACGGGCGCCTCGGTGAAGATGCGCGAGCCGGGGTCGAGGTCGAGCCGGCCCGACACGATCGCGAACACCGGATGCGGGGGCAGCCCGTGCGCCTCCCGCCACGCGGCCGAGGCATCCGACACCCGCATCGGGCCGTAGCCCTCGGCGCGCACCGTTCCCGCCCCGACCAGCACGACATCCGCCGCCCGCCGCAGCAGCTCGAAGTAGCGGTGGTCGGCCGCGTCGCCGAGGCCGCCCGAGAGCCCGTCGCGCGTGACGGCCCCGTCGACCGACGAGACGAAGTTGACCCGCAGCACGGGGTCGGCACGGCGCAGCCCCGCCACGAGCGCCGCGTCGTCGACGTCGGCAGCGGGCTCGGGCCACAGGCGGTCGAGGGTCACATGTTGTGCTTCAGCCACGCGGGCTCCCGCCATCCGAGGATCGCCTCCGTCATCCGCACCGCCGCGACGGTGGCGCGCACGTCGTGCACGCGCACGATGCGCGCGCCGTTCATGATCGACACGACCGCGGAGGCGAGCGAGCCCTCGAGCCGCTCGTACTGGGTGCGGTCGAGCGTCTCGCCGATGAAGTCCTTGTTCGAGAGTGCCACGAGCAGGGGCGCGCCGAGCGCCGCGACCTCGCCCAGCCGCCGGGTCAGCTCGAGCGAGTGCAGGGTGTTCTTGTTGAGGTCGTGGCCGGGGTCGACGATCAGGTGCTCGAACGGCACGCCCGCCGCGAGCGCCGTCTCGATCCGCTCGCCGAGGTGGGCGACGACGGTCGCGACCACGTCGTCGTATTGCGGCGACGGATGCGGTGTGCGGGGAGGGGTGAGCGAGTGCGTGAGCACGATGTGGCCGTCGGATGCCGCCACCACGCCCGCCATGTCGGGGTCCCACAGCCCCGAGGTGTCGTTCACGACATCCGCCCCCGCCGCGAGCGCGGCCTCGGCGACGCGGGCGTTGAAGGTGTCGACCGAGATGACGACGTCGCTCGCCGCGCGGATCGCCGCGACGACGGGCACGATGCGGTCGAGCTCCTCGGGCAGCTCGACGACCGGGCCGCGCCCGAACGGAACCCCGCCCACGTCGACCCAGTCCGCACCATCCGCGACCGCCGCGAGGCTCGCCTCGACCGCGCGCTCGAGGGCGAACGTGGCGCCCTTGTCGTGGAAGGAGTCGGGCGTGCGGTTGACGATCGCCATGACGGCGACGCGGCGCGAGAAGTTGAACTCGCGCGCCCCGATGCGGCGCACGAGCGAGGGTCCGGGGGCTGAGGTCACGCGCTCGATGCTAGGCCGACCCCCCGAGGAATCGTGCCGAATTGCTCTCATGGCGCCCCATGAGAGCAATTCGGCACGATTCGCGGGGGTGTCGCGGCGTCACAGCTCATCGAGCGGCACACCCGGGTCGGCGAGGCGGGCGGGGTCGACCACGTGCCCCGCGAAGCCCGCGCGCACGAGGCGCCCCACCTCATCCGCGACGTCCCACACGTTCACGTTCATGCCCGCCACCACGCGCCCCTCGCGCACCCAGAACGCGATGAACTCGAGCCCCGCGCGGTCGCCCCGGATGACGACGTCGCCCGCCGCCGCGAGCTGCGGGAACCCCGTGTACTCCATGCCCAGGTCGAACTGGTCGGTGTAGAAGTACGGCAGCCCGTCGTACGGCGCCAGGTCGCCGAGCATCGAGCGCGCGGCGTGCGGCCCCGTCTTCTCGGCGTTCGCCCAGTGCTCGCTGCGGATGCGGGCGGGCAGCCCCGCCGCCTGGAGCAGCGGATGCGGCACGGATGCGATGTCGCCCGCCGCCCAGATGCGCGGGTCCGAGGTGCGCAGCTGCGCGTCCACCAGCACGCCGTCGCCGGTCTCGAGCCCGGCCGCCCGGGCGAGGCCGACCGCGGGCGAGGCGCCGACCGCGGCGACCACGACATCCGCCGGCACGACCTCACCGTGCTCGAGCAGAACGCCCGTGACGCCGCCCTCGCCGCTGCCGCCCGTGCCCACGAGCTCGCGCACGGTCGCCCCGGGGTGCAGCACCACGCCGCGCTCCTCGTGCAGGCGCGCGAAGTCGGCCCCGAGCGAGGCCCCGAGCTGCGAGGCCAGCGGCACCCCGCCGCGCAGCAGCACGGTCACCTCGTTGCCGAGGGTGCGGGCGGTGGCGGCGACCTCCATGCCGATCCAGCCGGCGCCGATCACCACCACCCGGCGCCCGCCCGCCGCGAGGGATGCGTGCAGCGCGTCCGACTGCTCGACCGTGCGCAGCAGGTGCACGCCGGCCAGGTCCCCGCCCGGGACGGGCAGCGGGTTCGGCGTCGCGCCGGTCGCGAGCAGCAGCCGGTCGTAGCCGACGGCCTCCCCGCCCGCGAGGCGCACGAGCTGCGCGTCGCGGTCGATCGCCACCGCATCCGTGCCGGGCACGAAGCGGATGCCGTGCTCGGCGTACCAGGCGAGCGGATGCACGTCGAACGACGCGCGGTCGTCCTCCCCCGCGAGGTACCCCTTCGAGAGCGGTGGTCGGATGTAGGGGGCGTGCGGTTCCGCTCCGATCAGCTCCACCTCGCCGTCGAAGCCGCGTTCCCGCAGCTCGGCGGCGGCTCCCGCGCCGGCCAGGCCGGCCCCGATGATGACGATGCGCTCCGCAGCAGCCATGCCCCGATGCTATGCCCGCGCCCGACGCCCCCGCCGGGTCGGCCTCGCTCTCAGTCCAGCGAGACCAGCTCGAGTCGCCGCCCCAGTGCACCCGAGAGTCGCAGCAGGGTGGTCGTCGTCGGGTTGCCGACACCGCGCTCGATCCTGCTGATCTCCGCCTGCTGGATGCCCGTGAGTTCCGACAGTTCGACCTGCGTCAGCCCGCGCTCGTGTCGCACATCGGCCAGCGTTGCTCCCAGTCGGGCGCGCTGCTCGACTTCGGACTCGAACACCGCGGTTGCTGCCTCATAGACACGCCGCGTGTCGTCAGCCCATCCCGCCTTCGCGCGCTCTGCAAGTCGCTCGAAGCTCTCTGCCACCGCCGCCACCTCCGATATGTGGAATAACACATACTATTCGCCCACTCGACGTTCCCGCCACGCCATGTGCACCTGTCGAGCGCGTCGTATCTCTCGCTGCTGACGCCGAGTCGACGGGTCCCGCTGCTTGTCGTATCCGCCGTAGAGCAGCACCACGCGCTCGCCATGAAAGCCGCAGAACACGCGCAACAGCACGGGACGGCCGGATGCCGCGGCCGTCGCATCGATGCTCGCGGCGGTCAGGATCGCGCGCAGCGAGCGACGGATCCGGAACTCATACAGCCCGCCACCGAGGGGTTTACCCCATTCCGATTCGCAGATGTCGATACCCAGGACAGAGAGCACGTGCTCGATCGCGGCGGTCAGGACCGCCTGCTCGTACTCCGGGAGCGAGGAGTAGAAGCGCGCGAAGGCATCGCCCTCGTACTCAACCGTCCAGCGCACCATGGCGGACATGGTGTCAAGAACGCCCGAGGACCTCTCACCGTCCCGCCCGAGAGGTGCAGAAGTCTCCGCGGATGCCATTGGGGAGGGAATCCCGACGCGCCCGCCGGGTCGGCAAGTTCAGCGGGCATTCAGCAAACATGCAGCGTACAATGTCGCCATGAGCGACGGACCCAAGATCCTCATCGTCGATGACGAGCCCAACATCCGCGAGCTGCTCACCACGAGCCTCCGCTTCGCCGGCTTCGCCGTGCGTGCGGTCGGCAACGGCGCGCAGGCCATCTCCGCGGTCCTCGACGAGGAGCCCGACCTCATCATCCTCGACGTCATGCTGCCCGACATGAACGGCTTCGGCGTCACCAAGCGGCTGCGCGCATCCGGCTACACCGCGCCCATCCTGTTCCTCACCGCGAAGGACGACACCGAAGACAAGATCACGGGCCTCACGGTCGGCGGCGACGACTACGTCACCAAGCCGTTCTCGCTCGACGAGATCGTCGCCCGCATCAAGGCGATCCTGCGCCGCACGATGCAAGACGAAGAGGACGCGATCATCCGCGCCGGCGAGCTCACCATGGACCAGGACACCCACGAGGTCACGGTCGGCGACATCCCGGTCGAGCTCTCCCCCACCGAGTTCAAGCTGCTGCGCTACCTCATGCTCAACCCCAACCGGGTGCTCTCGAAGGCGCAGATCCTCGACCACGTGTGGGAGTACGACTTCAACGGCGACGCGGGCATCGTCGAGAGCTACATCTCCTACCTGCGCCGCAAGATCGACCAGCACTCCACCGAGCCGATGATCCAGACCAAGCGCGGCTTCGGCTACATGCTCAAGACCGCGAAGGCCTGACGTCCCCGCGGGGGCGACGGATGCGGGGAGCCTGATGGCGAAGCTGCACGCCTCGTTCGACCGGTGGTGGAACAACATCTCGTTGCGCACCAAGATCACGGGCGTCACCGTGATGCTGCTCACCTTCGGCCTCGCCGTCGCGGGCGTCGGCACCATGACGGTGCTGCGCACCTACCTGCTCGAGCAGGGCGACGGCTCGGTGAGCGCCTGGCTGGGCCAGGTGGAGCAGATGCCGATGAGCCAGGTCTCCGAGTGCAACGTGCGCTACCTGCCCGAGGGCTACCTCGTGGCGCTCGTCGCCGCCGACGGCAGCACCATCTGCGACAACGTGCCCGACAGCTTCCTGCAGCCCGTGCTCTCGGGCATCGACCTCGCCTGGAGCGTCACCCACGAGGGCGACCTCGCGACCGTCACCGACACCACGGGCGTCATGCAGTGGCGCGTCAAGACGAGCGTGCAGGACGGCAGCTACTTCACCCTCGTGGCGGGCGTCGACATCACCGACATCGACACCACCACGACCCGTTACGCCCTCATCTTCTTCCTCTTCGCGATCGCGGTCGTGCTGCTCGGCGCCGCCGTCACCCAGCTTCTGGTCACGAGCACCTTCGCGCCGCTGCGGGATGTGGAGCGCACGGCGGCGCGCTTCGCCGCGGGCGACTACAACCAGCGCCTCGGCGGGGCGACCCCCAACACCGAGGTCGGTCGCCTCAACCGCTCGCTCAACGCCATGCTCGCCCGCATCGACCTGGCGCTGGCCGACCGGCAGCGCGCCGTCGAGCAGATGCGGCGCTTCATCGGCGACGCGAGCCACGAGCTGCGCACCCCGCTCGTCTCGCTGCGCGGCTACGCCGAGCTGTACCGGATGGGCGCCCTGCAGAACCCCGACGACGTCACCCAGGCGATGGACCGCATCGAGCGCGAGGCGATCCGGATGGGCGGGCTCGTCGAGGACCTGCTCGAGCTGGCCCGCCTCGACGAGCCGCGCGAGGTCACGCACCACCCGGTCGACCTGCTGCGGATCGCGCGGGATGCGGCGCTCGACGCGTCCGCATCCGCCCCCCTGCGCCGCATCACGGTCGTCGTGCCCGAGCCGATCGAGCCGCCCGAGCCCGAGCCGGCGGAGGACGCCGACGAGCCCGACGACGAGACCAAGCCCATCGCGACCCCGGCCGCGACGACGATGACCGGTCCGATCGCCTTCGCAGGGTCGGCGTTCGCCCGGCTGCGCCGTCGCCGCCCCGCCACGAGCGAGACGACGGCCGCATCCACCACCTCGACCCAGCTGCCCGACGTGGGCCCCGTGGTGCTCGGCGACGAGGACAAGCTGCGTCAGGTGGTCACCAACCTCATGGGCAACGCGATGCGGTTCACGCCCGACGACGGCCCGATCGAGCTCGAGGTGGGGGTCGACCGCAGCGGCGGGTTCGGCACGATCTCGATCTGCGACCACGGCGAGGGGATCCCGCCGCAGCTGCGCGAGAAGATCTTCCAGCGGTTCTGGCGGGCCGACACCTCGCGCACCCGCGAGACGGGCGGCTCGGGGCTCGGGCTCGCGATCGTGGCGGGCATCGTCGCGCGCCACCAGGGGCATGTCGAGGTGCTGGAGACGCCGGGCGGCGGGGCGACGTTCCGCGTCAGCATCCCCCTCCTCCCCAGCGCCGAGGAACCCACCTCATCCCCAGATCAGCCGGATGCCGGCGGAGCCGCGTCGCCGCGTCCCTAACGTGGCGCCATGAGCACATTCCAGGTAGACAGCGAAGCCGTCCTCGCACACGCGGCGGCCGCCCGACAGACCGTCGGGCGCATCCAGGGTGAGGTCGGCGCCCTCCACGCGCAGCTCGAGCAGCTGCAGAGCTCGTGGACGGGAGGGGCGGCGGCCGCGTTCCAGTCGGTGGTCGCCGAGTGGCGGGTGACGCAGCAGCGCGTCGAGGACACCCTCAGCGCGATCGGCGCCGCCCTCTCGCAGGCGGGCCAGCAGTACGCCGACATCGAGCAGCACAACATGCGGCTGTTCCATTGACGCCGCTGTTTCATTGACGCGGCGATAATCCGCCGCGTCGGCCGATCGACCGGCCGCGCGCGAGCGCCCGGCCGATCGAGTGCTGAAACCCTCAGGTGGTTGAGGAGGCGCGAAGCGCCGTCTCGAAACCACCGTCACCCCTGCTGCTCGAGCAGCCCGAAGGGCGGTGGCTTCGAGACGCGCCTCCGGCGCTCCTCAGCCACCTTCATCACACGCAGAAGCGGGCGGCTCCCGGAGGAGCCGCCCGCTTTCTGTTCGGACGTAGGTCTCGACACGGTCCGCGCTTCGCGCGGGCCTACTCGACCTTGACCCTTCAGGTGAAGGTTTCTTCGAAACCTTCACCTTGCGGGTCAAAAGTCCATGCCACCGCCCATGTCGCCGGCCGGAGCGGCCGGAGCCTTCTCGGGCTTGTCGGCGACGACGGCCTCGGTGGTGAGGAACAGCCCCGCGATCGACGCGGCGTTGATGAGCGCCGAGCGCGTCACCTTCACCGGGTCGGAGATGCCGGCGCTGAGCATGTCGACGTACTCGCCGGTCGCGGCGTTGAGGCCCTGGCCGACGGGCAGGTTGCGCACCTTGTCGACCACGACGCCCGGCTCGAGGCCCGCGTTGAGGGCGATCTGCTTGAGCGGAGCGTCGATCGCGACCTTGACGATGTTCGCGCCGGTCGCCTCGTCGCCCGAGAGCTCGAGCTTGTCGAACGCCGCCTTGCCGGCCTGGATGAGCGCGACGCCACCACCGGCGACGATGCCCTCCTCGCCCGCAGCCTTGGCGTTGCGGATCGCGTCCTCGATGCGGTGCTTGCGCTCCTTGAGCTCGACCTCGGTGGCCGCGCCCGCCTTGATGACGGCGACGCCGCCGGCGAGCTTGGCGAGGCGCTCCTGGAGCTTCTCGCGGTCGTAGTCGGAGTCGGTGTTCTCGATCTCCTGGCGGATCTGCTTGACGCGGCCCGCGATGGCGTCGGCCGAGCCGGCACCCTCGACGATCGTGGTCTCGTCCTTGGTGACGATGACCTTGCGCGCCTGGCCGAGCAGCTCGAGGGTGGCGTTCTCGAGCTTGAGGCCGACCTCCTCCGAGATGACCTGGCCGCCGGTGAGGATCGCGATGTCCTGCAGCTGCGCCTTGCGACGGTCGCCGAAGCCGGGGGCCTTGACGGCGACCGACTTGAAGATGCCGCGGATCTTGTTCACGACGAGCGTCGCGAGAGCCTCGCCGTCGACGTCCTCGGCGATGATGAGCAGCTGCTTGCCCGCCTGGATGACCTTGTCGACGATGGGAAGCAGATCCTTGATGTTCGAGATCTTGCTGTTGACGATCAGGATGTACGGGTCCTCGAAGACCGCCTCCTGACGCTCGGCGTCGGTCACGAAGTACGCCGACAGGTAGCCCTTGTCGAAGCGCATGCCCTCGGTGAGCTCGAGCGTGGTGCCGAAGGTGTTCGACTCCTCGACGGTGACGACGCCCTCCTTGCCCACCTTGTCGATGGCCTCGGCGATGAGCGCGCCGATCTCGGGGTCGGCGGCGGAGATGGATGCGGTGGCCGCGTACTCCTCCTTGGTCTCGACCTCCTTGGCGTTGGTGCGCAGCTCGGTCTCGACGGCCGCGACGGCCTTCTCGATTCCGCGCTTGAGGCTGATGGGGTCGGCGCCGGCCGCGACGTTGCGCAGGCCCTCGCGGACGAGCGCCTGGGCGAGCACGACCGAGGTGGTCGTTCCGTCGCCGGCGACGTCATCCGTCTTCTTCGCGACCTCCTTGACGAGCTCCGCGCCGATCTTCTCGTACGGGTCGTCGAGCTCGATCTCCTTGGCGATGGAGACGCCGTCGTTGGTGATGGTGGGGGCGCCCCACTTCTTCTCCAGCACGACGTTGCGGCCGCGCGGGCCGAGCGTGACCTTCACGGCGTCGGCCAGGGTGTTGAGGCCGCGCTCGAGGCCGCGGCGTGCGTCCTCGTCGAAAGCGATGATCTTAGCCATGGGTAGTGTCGTCCCTCCCGGACGTGATCCACAGTGAAATTGGCACTCAGAGATGGCGAGTGCCAAGACCTAGTCTGGCACTCGCCTCGGGTGAGTGCAAGCCGAGCGGGAGCCGCTCAGTCCGCCGCGACGGTGGTCACCGAGCCGGACTTCGGCACGAGCTCGATCCAGCTGTTGCCGGGGGCGAGGCGGATGACGGCCCCCGTGTCGTCGACGAGCCGGATGGGTGCGGTGCGGCTGCCCTTCGACCACCGCGCGTGCACGATGGCACCGCCGGCGAGCGCCCACGCCTCACCGGACCCGATGAGCTCGGTCTTGGGGATGCCGCCGTCGCTCGAGACGCCGACCCGCACGATCACGACGTTCACGGCCGACAGCTGGTCGCCGTTCGAGTCGACGTCGCGCGCCCCGCCGCTCTGGAAGCGCACCCAGCGCTCCGCATCCGCATCCCACCGCCACGACGGCTTCGAGGGCACCCCGAACACGAGGTCGACCCCCGCGATCGGCGTGCCGTCGAGGGCGGCCGTCGCGCCCGCCGCCGTGTCGGCGTAGGAGTACTGCTGCGGCGGGGGCGCGATGTCGTCGTGGCGCTTCACGATCTTGCTCGCCTTGAGCACGACGTTGTGCGGCGCGGTCTTCTCGCTCGTGCGGTACATGAGGTCGGCCGTGTTGGCGTAGCCGTGCACGGCGTTGTAGACGTTGGTGGAGCGCATGAGCTGCACGAAGCGCTGCTTGCCGCCCGAGTAGGCGACGATGCCGCCGAGCGGCGAGATGATGTCGGGGTCCATCGGGCGGATGGAGCGGACCGGCCCGATCTCGGCGGGCACGTTCGAGTGCCACACGGCCACGTAGCGGGTGAGCCCTCCCTCGACGAGCTCCTCGAAGACCAGGTCGGTCGCCTCGAGCCCGTACTGCGGGCGGGCGACGTCGAGGTTGTCGATCTTGGCGGCGAGCGACGGATGCGCGAGGCCGGCCGGGTCCGCGACCGGCAGCCCGGTGAGCGGCGCGTAGACGACCGGCGCGGGCGTCTCGTAGTGCGAGACGTAGCTCGGGCTGGGGCTCGGGGGCGGCGTGGGCGTCGGCTCGGGGGCCGTGCACCCCGCGAGCGCGAGCGCGGCGACGGCGAGCGCCGCCGACATCCGGTTTCGACGACCCGTCGGACTCATGTGCGCCATGCTAGGCCGCGCGATGCCGGGCCCCGGGCTGCGGGGCGGCGCGTCGAGGCCGGGGCGAACGGGCGGCAGGGTGCAGGCAGGGCGCCGGCGGGCGCGGGCGGCGCTCAGCCGGCGGCGGGCGGCGCGTAGTCGGCGCCGAGCACGATCGTGATGGCGGCGATGGGGAACGCATCCGACAGCTCGACCTCGCCCGTGCCGAGCAGCTGCGCGATGCCGCGCGCGATGCCCTCGTCGTCGGGGTTCGAGTAGTAGATGACCGTGGTCTCCTCGGCGGTGTTGGAGGCCGAGGCGCGGCTCGGGTCGGGCCATCCGGCGTCGGCGATCTGGTCTCCCGCCGCGTTCGAGAGCAGCGGCGTCGGCGTGCCGTTGAGCACCGCGATCGTGAGCGCGTCGAGACGGTCGGGCTCGATCGCCTCGGGGTCGGTCACCGGTTCGGCCGTCTCGATGACGGACGGGGTCGGCGTCGTGGGCTCGGGGGTCTCACCGGGCGCGAACGGCACCTCGAAGTCGGGGTTGAGCGCTGCGAGCCCGAACATGCCGACCACCACGAGCACGGCCGTCGCGAGCACCGCCCAGAGGAACGCGATCCACCCGCGCCCCGGCTTGCGCGGGGAGCGGTGCGCCCCGACGCGGGGCATCCGGGTGGGCACGTCGTCGAAGCGGTCGCGGGGCGGGGTGGCCATCTAGTCGAGCGGCTCCTGGTCGATGCGGAAGGTTCGTGAGGCGCGGGCCGCCACTCGGGCGTCCCGCACGCGCTGCAGGCGTCGCACCAGGAGGGGGTCGTGGCGCAGCGCTGTCGGCGAGTCGAGTATGGCGGACAGAAGCTGATAGTAGCGTGCAGGCGCCACGCCGAACTCTTCGCGGATCGCGGAGTCCTTCGCGCCCGTGCGCCCCGTCCAGGCGTCCTCGAAGGCGAGCAGTCGGCGGGCGGCGGGGTCGAGCTCGTCGTCGACGGGGTGCACGGATGCGGACCCGGCGCGTGCGCTCACGGCTCACCTCCTCGCTCGACGATGTCGGGCCCAGATTACGAGCCGCGTCCCCGAAAGTACGTACTTTTGGGCTATTTCCGGGCCTCATTCCCGCCAAAGTGCGTACTTTCGGGGACGGGGACGGGGACGGGGGACGGGGACGTGAGGCGGTCGCCGTGCGGGGTTCCGGATGCGATCGGCTCGCCGTCGAGGGCGAGCACGAAGCCCGCCGCGGGGTCGACCCGGCCGTCCGCGGCGAGCGCCGCCCACCGCTCGGCGACCTCGGGCAGCGCGGTGCGCGCCTCGAAGGTGACGGCGCGGGCGCCGTGGGCGCGCACGGTCGCGAGAAGCCCGGCGCGGGCGGCCGGCGGCAGGTAGACGGCGGTTCCGAGCGCGGCGACGACGAGCGTCGCATCCGTCGGGGCGTCGGCCACGACCCGGTCGAGCGCCGCGAGCGCGTCGCCCGCGACGATCTCGGGCGGGTCGGCGGCGGCGATGGCGTGCGCGGCCCGCAGCCGGGCGAGGCGGTCGGGGCGGTCGGGCGGCAGCGAGGCCTCGAGCCAGCGCACGTCGTCGGGGCAGCGCACGTCGAGCGGGGCGAGGTCGATGCCGCGGCGCCACCGGATGTCGGGCACGCCCGGCGGCACGAGCGCGGCGTCGTCGACCTCGACGTCGAGCGTGAGCGGCGAGGCGCCGCACGTGATCACGGCGTCGGGGGTGCGGTAGCGGTAGCCGTAGCGGTCGGGCAGCAGGCAGAGCCCGGCCGCCGCCCCCAGCTCGACGAGCGCGATCGGGCCCCGGATGCGGCCGAGCGCGACCGCGAGCGGCGCGGTGCGGCCGGGCTCGTTCGTCTGCACGCGCCGGCGCGGCAGCTCGGCCGCGATGCCCGCCCACGCGCTGCGCACGTGCTGCGCCCACACCGGGTACGCGGCATCCGGCGCCCCGTGGTGGGCGGCGACCGCGAACAGCAGCGAGGGCTGCCGCGCGGGCCGGGGCAGCGCGTCGAGCAGCGCCAGCATCCGCGCGTCGTCGGCGACACCGTGGCACCACTCGTGCTGCCGTGCGGAGCTCGCGGCGAGCTCGCGCGCGGCACGCAGGTACCACTCGCGTGTCGTCTCGGCCATCGCCCCATCTTCCGGGAACTCTGTGTCGCCCCGCGACGTTGCACCCTGCGGAGGCCGCGGGAGGCCTTCTACGATGGTCGAGGCGAAAGGGAAGACGATGGGCTACAACGTCAGCAAGTCCGACGAGGAGTGGCGCGAGGAGCTGGGCGAGGACCGCTTCCGCGTGCTGCGCGAGGCGGGCACCGAGCGGGCGTGGACGGGCGAGCTGCTCGACGAGCACCGCGCGGGCCTCTACACCTGCGCGGCGTGCGGTGCCGAGCTGTTCAAGAGCGGCACCAAGTTCGACTCCGGCTGCGGCTGGCCGAGCTTCTACGACTCGGTGAACCCGGATGCCGTGGAGCTGCTCGAGGACACCTCGCTCGGCATGGTGCGCACCGAGGTGCGCTGCGCCAACTGCGGCGGCCACCTGGGCCACGTCTTCGACGACGGTTTCGGTACGCCGACGGGGCTGCGCTACTGCATGAACTCGCTCTCGCTCGGCTTCCAGGCGGAGCCCGCGGGCGAGACCGCCGAGCACTGATGCCGACGACGGGCGCCGTCGCCGACGCCATGCGGCGGCGACGGTCCCACTCCGCGGTGGGCCCGGATGCGCCCGACGACGCCGAGCTGCTGCGCCTGATCGAGGTCGCCGCCACGGTCGCCGACCATGCGGCGCTGCGCCCGTGGCGGGTGATCGCGATCCGCGGCGCGGCGCGCGAGCGCGTGGGCGCCGCGATCGCCGAGGCGATGGGTGCCGAGGGTCATGCCGCCGAGAAGCTCGCCGCGAAGCCGCTGCGAGCACCCCTGCTGCTCGCGGTCGTCGTGTCGCCGAAGCCCAGCATCAAGGTGCCCGAGTGGGAGCAGGAGGCGTGCGCCGCGGGCGTCGCCCACGCGCTCAGCCTCCTGCTCGACGACGCCGGCTGGGGCGTCATGTGGCGCACCGGCATCGCGGCACGATCGGATGCCGTGGCCCGCGCCCACGACCTCGCCCCCGGCGAGCGGCTGCTCGGCTGGCTCTACGTGGGCTCCCGCCTCGAGACGAAGCCCAGCCACCGCGCCCCGCTCGACGCAGCCGCCCACCTCAGCTCGCTGTAGGCGACGGTGGTTTCGAGACGCCGCGTCGCGGCTCCTCAACCACCTGAGCGTGCAAGGCGGCTGAGGAGCGCCGGAGGCGCGTCTCGAAGCCACGCTCCCCGCTACGCGAGCTCGAACTCCGCGCGCCCCGTCGCGACGTCGGCGTCCGTCAGCCGCAGGCGCACCTCGTCGCCGGGGGCCACCGCATCCGGCAGCTCGACCGAGGTGGTCACCGGGGGGTCGGCGAGCTGCACGGTGCCGCGGCTCGCGCTGCTGCGGCGGATGACCGCCCCCGCGAACACGTGCCCGACCCGCGGCGCGAGCAGCGCCGCCTCCACGAGGTCGAGCGTGCGCGCCCCGAGAGAGGAGCCACGCTGGGCCGCCGCGCGCATGAGCGCGGGCACCTCGGGCAGGCTCTCGCGCACCCACTCGGGCACCTCGCGCCCCTCCGAGACGGCGAGCGACACGGCGAGCGACCAGCGGTCGACGAGGCGTCGCAGCGGCGCGGTCGCGTGCGCGTACGGGGCGCCGATCGCGGCCTGCAGCGTCTCATCCGGAACCTCGCCGTCGAAGGCGACATATCCGGCCCCGCGGAACAGCGGAGCCGCCGCCTCGAGCACCGGCAGCGTGAGCGGGTCGTCGCGGTCGAGGCCGCGCAGGTAGTCGCCGTAGCGCCCCGACGTCCACGGCACCCCGAGCACACGCGTCTGCCGGCGGAACTCGGTGAAGGCGGCCTCGTCGGGCTGCGGCATGGTGCGCAGGATGCCGACCCGCGCCTCGAGCATGAGCTCGGCCGCCGCCATGCCCGTCATGAGCGAGAGCTGCGCGTTCCACTCCTCCACCGGCAGCGGGCTGCGCCGCACGATGCCGTAGCCGCCGTCGACCTTCACCACCTCGTCGTCGGGCAGGTTGAGGCTCGCGCCGCCGCGCGCAGCCTCGCGCTCCAGCCGCAGCCGGCCGATCTCGGGCAGCAGGGCGGCCGGGGTGTCGCGGCCCGCGTCCAGCTCGGCCTGCACGCCCGCGTAGTCCAGCTGCACGCGCGAACGGATGAGGGCGCGCTCGAGCCGGGTGCTCGTCACCGCCCCCGTCGCGTCGAGCGCGAACGTCCACACGAGTGCCGGCCGGTCCACGCCCGGCAGCAGCGAGGCGCTCCCCTCGCTGAGCACGCGCGGGTGCAACGGGATCGTGCCGTCGGCGGCATACAGTGTCTCGCCCCGCTCACGCGCCGCCGCATCCAGCGCCCCACCCGGCACGATGAAGCCGGGCACGTCGGCGATCGCGTAGCGCACCGTGTAGCCGTCGCCGCGCCGCTCCAGCCGGAACGCCTGGTCGAGGTCGCGCGAGCCCACGGGGTCGAGCGTCGCGAACGGCACGTCCCGCAGGTCGAGCGCGGGGGTGGGGGCGGATGCGGCCCCCGCCTCCGCGAGCGCCGCGGCCGAGAACTCGGGAACCTCCAGCCCCTCCCTCAGCGCGGCGAGAGCGGATGCCAGCTCGCTCTGGGCGAGCGACGGCGAGATGCGGGAGCGACGCTGGGGCATGCTGCCACGCTACGGGGTCGGCTCCGCGGGGGCGGATGCGGGCGCCGGGCCCGCGGATGCGGCCCGCCGCCTGAGGCTCGCCACCACGACCGCCACGAGCGCGAGCGCCGCGCCGCCGACCGTCGAGAACGGCACCACCGCATCCGACGTCGGCGCCGCCAGATCGAGCACGACCGCCATGAGCAGCTGCCCGGCCACCGAGGCGAGTCCGAACAGCAGCGCGCCCGTCACCCGGATGAGCGCCGCAGACGCCGCCACGAACATCACCCCCAACAGTCCGCCGAGGTAGAGCACGGGGCTCGACGGCAGCGGCGCGGGCGGTCCGGCGAGCGCCACGTGCACGCCCGCCGCGACGAGCAGCACGATCGTGCCGCCCGTGAAGCTCAGAAAGGTCGCGGTCAGCACCGAGCCGGCGCGCTCGCGCACCTGCCCGTTCGCCACCTGCTGCCACGCCGTCACGAGCCCCGCGACGAACGGCAGCACGAGCATCCACCACGGGATGTCGGTGCGGATGCGCTCCGACACCGCCCACACGACCGCCACGACCGCGAGCACGGCGCCCGCCACCCGCGGGGCGGTGAACGGACGCGCCGCCATCGTGCCGACCCCGCGGCGGTCCAGCAGCAGCGAGCCGAGCGCCTGCCCGCCCACCACCGCGACCGTGAACAGCGCCACCCCGATCACGGCACCCGTGAGCCCCTGCGACAGCACCATGGTGGCGCCCGCCGCACCCGCCGCGAGGAACCACGGCGACATCCGGCGCTCGCGCAGCGCCCCCAGCACGCGGCCGAAACCGCGCCGCCCCGGGCCCCACACCGTGAGGGCGAGCCCCAGCACGACCGTGCCGACGCTGAACGAGATGAGCGCCGCGAGGAAGCCGTCGCCGAGCTCCGCGCCCAGCTGGCCGTTGATGCGCACCTGCACGGCGATGAGCGCGCCGCTCACGAACGCGGCCGCGAGGGCGCCGAGCAGCACGAGGGGACGATGGTGGTTCATGGAGCTCCCTGTCGGATTCGAACCGACGACCCTCGCTTTACAAGAGCGACGCTCTGGCCAACTGAGCTAAGGGAGCGCGCCGGACGCGGTCCAGCCCGCCCAGCCTACGGTGCGGGCGAGGATGTGGGCGCCGGGGTGGGGGCCGGGGTCGGCTCGGGGTCGGCGGGGGCGGCGAAACGGTCGCCCTCCGCATCCGTCACGAACTGGGCGAGCTCCTTGGCGTCGAAGTCCTTCGTGTACTGGAACCTCTTGCCGTCCACGATCACGGTCGGCGCCGTCGTGATCGCCGGGATGTCCGCCCCCGGGATGGGCCCGTTCAGGGCGCGCACCGTGGCGGCCTGCACCCACGAGAAGAACCGGCGCTTCTCGATGCAGTCGGCCACGCTCGACCGGTTGCCGACCCCCGACGCGACGGCACGAGCCAGCAGCTCCTCGTCGCTGAGCCCCTCCGAGCCCTCCTCCGGCTGGTCCGAGAAGAGCGACTCGTGGAAGTCGAAGAACGCATCCGGGGCGAACTCGGCCACGCACGCGGCCGCGTTCGCGGCACGCAGCGAGTACTGGGTGCCCGCCGACTTGGTGGTGAGCAGGGCAACCGGGTGGATCTCGAGAGTCGCCGCCCCCGACGACACCCAGGTGCGCAGCTGCTCGGAGTTCTTCGTCTCGAACGTGCCGCAGTTGCCGCACAGGTAGTCGACGTACAGCCGGATGTCGATGACGCCGGGCGAGTTCGTCTCGGACGGCGTGGGGGTGTCGCCCGCGGCGACGCCCATCGTGCGCACGGCCTTCAGCTCGGCGCCGATCTTGATGCCGTCGCTGGCCATGTTGAGCGGGCCCCGCGGCGGCTTCTGGTTGAAGGTCATGAGGGTGACGGCCACGAGCGCGATCACGACGAGCGCCCCGCCCAGCACGCTCAGCTGCAGCACGAGACGACGACGGAACTCCTGCTTGCGGTGCAGGGTGCGCAGTTCGCGGGCACGCTCCTTCGCCGCGGCCCGGGCGTCACTGCTGCCAGGCTCCGCGCGTTCGGGCTCGCCGTACGTCATCGATCCTCGTCCTCGGGTGTCGGAAGCGCGTTCGAGAGAATACGACGCGCACACGACGGCGCGCCAATCCGCGCCGCCCTGCGATGCTAGGCACGCAATCTGGGAAGCGTCCGGACGGATGCTGAAGACCGTCGCCTCCGCGCCCTGTGCCATACTGGGCGGATCGTCGGCACCGTCGTCGGCGAACTTCCATTCACTACGGATCGTCCGGCACGTACCTGCCGGTGAAGGAGAACAGAACAGTCATGGCATCCGTCACGTTCGACAAGGCCAGCCGCATCTACCCCGGCTCGACCAAGCCCGCCGTCGACCAGATCGACATCCAGGTCGAGGACGGCGAGTTCCTCGTCCTCGTCGGCCCCTCCGGCTGCGGCAAGTCCACGACCCTCCGCATGCTCGCGGGCCTCGAAGAGGTCAACGACGGCCGCATCCTCATCGGTGACCGCGACGTCACCGACGTGCCGCCGAAGGACCGCGACATCGCGATGGTCTTCCAGAACTACGCCCTCTACCCGCACATGACCGTCGCCGAGAACATGGGCTTCGCGCTCAAGATCGCCGGCGTCGGCAAGGAGGAGCGCGCCGCCCGCGTGCTCGAGGCCGCCAAGCTGCTCGACCTCGAGCCCTACCTCGGCCGCAAGCCGAAGGCCCTCTCGGGTGGTCAGCGTCAGCGCGTCGCCATGGGCCGCGCCATCGTGCGTCAGCCCCAGGTGTTCCTCATGGACGAGCCGCTGTCGAACCTCGACGCGAAGCTGCGCGTGCAGACCCGCACCCAGATCGCCTCGCTGCAGCGCCGCCTCGGCGTCACCACGGTCTACGTGACCCACGACCAGACCGAGGCCCTCACCATGGGTGACCGCATCGCGGTGCTCAAGGACGGCATCCTGCAGCAGGTCGGCTCGCCGCGCGACCTCTACGAGACCCCGAACAACGTGTTCGTCGCCGGCTTCATCGGCTCGCCTGCCATGAACCTGTTCCAGGCCGACGTCACCGACGGTGGCATCAAGTTCGGCACCTCGGTCACCCCGGTCGAGCGCGAGGTTCTCGCGAACGCGGGCGGCAAGGTCATCGTGGGCGTGCGCCCCGAGGACGTCGCCATCTCGAAGACGGGCGACGGCCTCGAGGTCGAGGTCGACGTCGTCGAGGAGCTCGGCGCCGACGGCTACCTCTACGGCCACACCGAGCTCGACGGCCAGCGTGTCGACATCATCGCGCGCGTCGACGGCCGCAACCACCCGGATGCGGGCGAGAAGGTCATCGTCACCCCGGTTCCGAAGCACGTGCACGCGTTCGACGCCGAGTCGGGCAACCGCCTCAACGGCGCCGCGCTCTCGGGCGCCGCGTAAGCAGCATCCGCACCGCACGGAGGCCGCACCCCGCCGGGGTGCGGCCTCCGTCGTCTCTTCTGCGCCGAACGCTGCAGCGCGTCGCCCAGCACACCCGTGATGCCTGTCGCGCGAGGCCGAACGCTGCCGCGTTTGTGAATAGGCTCAAGGCGTGAGCGCGCTCTCCATCACCTCCGCCGTGCCCGACCCGGCCCTCCTCGACCTGCCGTGGGAGCTGCCGCTCGAGTCGTGGCCCGACGAGACGATCGCCGCCCTGCCGAAGGGCATCTCGCGCCACCTCGTGCGCTTCGTGCACCTCGAGGGCTTCGTCGTGGCGATCAAAGAGACCACCGCCGAGCTGGCCCGCCGCGAGTACGAGATGCTGCGCACCCTGCAGCGGCTGGACGTGCCGTGCGTCGAGCCGGTCGCGGTCGTCACCGGCCGGGTCGCCGCGGACGGCGAGGAGCTCGCCCCCGCGCTCGTCACCCGGCACCTCAAGTTCTCGCTGCCGTACCGGGCGCTCTACTCGCAGACCCTGCGGCCCGACACCGCGACGCGCCTCGTCGACGCGCTCGCCCTGCTGCTCACCCGCCTGCACCTGATCGGCTTCTACTGGGGCGACGTGTCGCTCTCCAACACGCTGTTCCGCCGCGACGCGGGCGCCTTCGCCGCCTACCTCGTCGACGCCGAGACCGGCACCCTCTACGACGGCCGGCTCTCCAACGGTCAACGCGAGAACGACCTCGAGGTGGGGCGCGTCAACATCGCGGGCGAGCTGCTCGACCTGCAGTCCGGCGGGCGGCTGGATGAGGGGGTCGACCCCGTCGAGATCGCCGACGGGATCGTGGCGGCGTACCGCTCGCTGTGGAGCGAGCTGACATCCGCCGAGTCCTTCCCCGAGTCCGAGCGCTGGCGCATCCGCGAGCGCGTCGAGCGCCTCAACGAGCTGGGCTTCGACATCGAGGAGATGTCGATCCGCAAGGACGCCGACGGCACGAGCGTGCGGATCCAGCCCAAGGTCGTCGACGCCGGCCACCACTCGCGGCGGCTGCTGCGGCTCACCGGGCTCGACGCGGGCGAGAACCAGGCCCGCCGCCTGCTCAACGACCTCGACGCCTTCCGTGCGGTGCGCGGCAAGGAGGACGAGGACGAGGAGATGGTGGCCCACGAGTGGCTCATGAGCGTGTTCGAGCCCGTCGTGCGCTCGATCCCGCGCGAGCTGCGCAGCAAGCTCGAGCCGGCCGAGGTGTTCCACCAGCTGCTCGACCACCGCTGGTACCTCTCGCAGACCGAGAAGCGCAACGTGCCGCTCGCGGAGGCGCTCACCTCCTACGTCGACACCGTGCTGCGGCACCGGCGCGACGAGGTGACGGTGGTCGGCCCGCAGACCTCGGCCATCACGATGCCGATCAGCGTGGTCGACGGAGAGGACGAGGATTGGCGCAGCCGGGTCTGAGCGAGCGCACCGGGATGCCGGGGCGGCTCGCCCGCTCGGCCGCGCGGCATCCGGTGCTCACCCTCGGCGCGTGGGTGGTCGCGGTCGTCGCGATCGTGGTGGTCGCGCTCGGCGGGGTGCTCGGCGACGACCTGTTCGACCGGCTCGACTCGCAGTGGGCCTGGGGTGACGTCGAGTCGAGCGACGCCGACGAGCTGCTTGCCGGGGACGACTCCGGTGCGACCTCGACCCTGCTCGTGCACGGCGTCGACCTCGACGACCCCCGGCTCGCGGAGCTGACCGCCGAGCTCGCGGGCGAGCTCGCGGGCGACGACGTCACGGTGCTCGACCCGCTCGCGCTCCCCCGCATGCCGGACGGCAGCCCGATCCCGGACGCCGCGGCGCTCTTCGCCGACGACGGGCGCGGCTTCCTGCTCACCGCCACCGTGCACGCGGCGGGCGACGGCGACGAGGTGGATGACGCGCTCGTCGACGCCGTGGACGCGCGGCTCGCCGAGGCGGCCGACGGCATCCGCGAGCTGGTGCCGGATGCGGTGGCCGAGGTCGGCTCCTCGGCTCTGCTCGTCGACTCGGTCATGACGCTCTCGGAGTCCGACCTGGCGCGCGGCGAGGCGGTCGCGCTGCCGATCGCGCTGCTCGTGATGCTCGTCGTGTTCGGCGGCTTCCTCGCGGCCGGGACCCCGCTCGTCGGCGCGATCGTGTCGATCGTCGGCGGGCTCGGCGCGCTCTTCGGCTTCACCTACCTGCTCGGCATCAACACGACCGTCGTGAACGTCGTGACCGCGGTGGGGCTCGGCCTCTCGATCGACTACGGCCTGCTCATCGTGAGCCGCTTCCGCGAGGAGGCGGGCGCCGGCATGGACCGGCTCGACGCGGTCGCCCACGCCGCCGACACGGCGGGGCGCACGGTGCTCTACTCGGGCACCGTGTTCGCGATCGCCGCCCTCGGCATGCTGTGCTTCGACTCGGGCATCGTCACCGCGATCGGGCTCGGCGCGCTCTCGGTGACGGTGCTGTCGATCCTGTCGGCGCTCACCCTGCTGCCGGCGCTGCTCGCCCTGCTCGGCGGCCCACTGCTGCGCCCGGGGCTGCTGACCCGCATCCCGCGCCTCGGCCGCGCGCTCACCCGCTTCGGCGACGTCGCCCCCGACGAGGGGGTCTTCTCGCGCCTCACGCGGCGGGTGCAGCGGCATCCGGCCCTCGTCACGCTCGCCTGCGCGGCCGTGCTCGTGCTGCTCGGCAGCCCCGTGCTGCAGCTGCGGCTCGCCAACACGAGCATCGACACGCTGCCGGCCTCGTCGACGCAGTACACGTTCATGTCGACGCTCGGCGAGCACTTCCCGCAGGCGACCGACCCGCGCGTCGTGCTGGTGGCCGAGCACGAGGGCGCGCTCGAGCAGTGGGGGGCGCGGCTCGCCACGCATCCGGATGTCGTGGAGGTCGGCGAGGCGACGCAGGTGAACGAGGTGTGGCGCTCGGTGGTGCAGGTCTCGCCGAAGACCGGAGGCGAGGTCGTGCGGGCCGCGCGCGCCGACCGGCCGGATGCGGCATCCTGGGTCACCGGCGCGGACGCCCGGACCGTCGACTTCGCGGGAACGCTCGCGCAGGGGGCGCCGTGGGCGGTCGGGGTGATCGCGCTCGGCACGATCGTGCTGCTGTTCCTCATGACCGGGTCGCTCGTGGTGCCGCTCAAGGCGCTCGTCGCGAGCGCGCTGTCGCTCGGCGCCTCGATCGGGGTGCTCGTGTGGGGGTTCCAGGAGGGGCACTTCGCCGGGTTCATGGGGTTCGAGCCGGATGATGTGCTCGGCGTCGACGTGCTCGTGCTGCTGCTCACGCTCGTCTTCGGCTTCGGGCTCGCGATGGACTACGAGATGTTCATCCTGTCGCGGATCACCGAGCAGGTGGAGCGGGGCGTGGACGACGCGGAGGCGATCGCGCGGGGGCTGCAGCGCTCGGGGCGCATCATCACCTCGGCGGCGCTCATCATCATCGTCGTGTTCGCGGGATTCGCCACGGGCGACCTCATGGTCATCAAGCAGCTCGGCACGGCGCTCGCGGTCGCGGTGCTGCTGGATGCGACTCTCGTGCGCTGCCTGCTGGTGCCCGCGTTCATGACGTGGCAGCGCCGCATCATGTGGTGGGCGCCCGCGCCGCTCAAGCGCCTGCACGCGCGCTTCGCGCTGCGGGACTGAGGCGCGGCGGGTCCCCGCCCGGGCGCGGTACAGTGCGAGCATGAGTGAGCTGCCCGAGTACACCGTCGCCGACATCGAGCGCGAGGACGTGTTCGATGTGCCCGCCTTCGACAACGACGACGCCGTCGACCTGGGGCTCACCGCCGTCGAGGTGATCGACGAGCGCGGGCTGAACCTCGCGGTGCGGGTCGTGCTGCGCGGCGACATCGTGTTCCAGGCGAAGCTCGGCTCGACCGGGCCCGACAACGACCCGTGGCTCGCCCGCAAGGCGGCCACCGCGATGCACTTCGGCGAGCCGTCGCTGCTCGTGCGGCTGCGCCACGACGAGGCCGGCACCCCGTTCGAGGAGCGCACCGACATCGACCACGAGGCGATGGCGGGTCACGGCGGCGCGATCCCGCTGCGGGTCGCGGGCGAGATCGTCGGCACCGTCACGACATCCGGCGAGCCCGACGTCGTCGACCACGCGACCACCGCCGAGGCGGTGCGCCGCTACCTCGCCGCCCGCGAGGACTGAGCCGCCCGGGGCCCCGGCCGCCCGGCCCGCGCGCGCGGTTGGTGCCGTTTCGGCTGGATGGTGGGCGCGAAGCCCCACCATCCAGCCGAAACGGCACCAACGCCGCGCTCAGGGGCACGTGTTCTCGGACTGCGGGCGACCCGCGAAGCGGTCGTCGGTCCAGGCGAGCAGCTCGGCCGAGAAGGGCGAGTCATCCGCCACCACCGAGAGATGGTCGCGACCCGCGTACTCGCGGTAGATCAGCTCCTGGCCGGCGGCGCAGCGGGATGCGATGAAGCGCGCCTGCACCTCGGGCAGGATGAGCGGATCGGCGCCGCCCTGCCCGATGAACAGCGGCACCGCGACCGGCAGCGTCGGCACGTTCTCGTCCAGCCGCTCGCCGAGCGGACCCGTCGCGGGGTCGACCGCGTACATCCGCCCCTGCATCGTGAGCGCCGTGAGCAGGCTCACGAGGGTGGCGCGCGCCGGCAGGCAGCGCCGCGACGCCGCCTCGTAGATGGGGAACATCCGCGCGTCGACGTAGTCGCGCACCCGCACATCCGGGTAGGTCTCGGCGTACGCGCGCACCGCGTACGGCCCCATCACCTGCCCGATGACGGAGTCGCCGAGGGTGGCGATGAGGCCCCGCACGTCGGCCGCGGGCGCGGCCGCCGCGACCCCCAGCAGCTCGAGCTCGGGCGCGTAGTCGGGGGCGAGGCCGCCCGTCCAGAGCGCCGCCTGGCCACCCTGCGAGTGCCCCCACACGACGGTGCGTCGGCTGAGCTCGAGCCCCGGCAGCTCGTGCGCCGCGCGCACCGCGTCGAGCGACGACCGCCCCTCGTTCTGCCCCACGAGGTAGCCCTGCGGCCCGGCGGTGCCCATACCGGGGTAGTCGGGCCCCACCAGCACGCGCCCCTCGGCAAGCTGCTGCTCGAGCGCCGCGATCGGCTCGGCGAGCGGCAGCGGCTCGGGCAGCAGGGTCGGCGCGCACGCGCGGTCGGCGCCCTGCGTGCCGTGCGTCCACAGCACGACGTCGCGCGGGGCGGATGCGGCATCCGCCGGCGCCATGACGAAGCCCGAGCCGACGCTCGGCGCCCCGTTCAGGTCGGTCGTCGTGTAGAGGATGAGCCAGCCGCGGGCCCCCTCCGGCACCGCCTGCGTGTACGGCTGGCTGCGGATGAGGTGCCCCGGCCCCGCCGGCACGGTCGCCGGCGCGTCGTAGAACGCGGTGGGCCGCGGGGTGTCCTGGTGCAGCAGGATGCTGCCGACGAGCGCCACGACCGCGAGCACGGCGAGCGCGCCGCGACCCACGAGGTCGAGCGCCCGGATGCCGCGGCCGGGTCGCGGGGCGTCGGACGCCCGGCGCAGCGCGCGCACCACGAGCTCGATGCCGAGCAGCACGAGCCGCACCGCGAACACCACCGCGATGACGATGAGCGACACGTCGGGCCACACGATCGAGAGCACCCCGAGCACGAGGAAGGCGACCCCGCGCAGGGCGTGCGCGGCGCGGCCGCCGGGGGTGCGCGCGAAGGCTGCTCCCGCATCCGCCGCCCCGCTGATGAGCAGCACGACGCCGGCCACGAGCGCGAGCACCTGCACCGAGGCGAGCGGCCAGGCGACCACGAGCACGCCGCCGAGGACCTCGGCGGCGCCCGCGACGCGCGCGAGCAGCGGGTGCGGCATCCGCCCGGCCTCGACGAGCCGCGCGACGCCGCCCACCACGAGCGCCCCCGCGATCAGCAGCATGAGCACCGTGAGCGAGACGAACGGCCGCAGCACGATGAGCACGCCGAGCCCCGCGAGCACGACGCCGAGCAGGATGCGGGCCCAGCGAGGGGTGCGCGCGGTCAGGCGCCGCATGCGGTCGAGCAGGTGTCCCGTGAGTGTGGCGGCCACGTGTCGAACCTAGCGGGCGGGGGTCTCGACACGCCCGCTGCGCGGGCTACTCGACCGGCGGGGTGGGTGCGCGGCGCGGGCTACTCGACCGGCGGGGGCCCGAAACGAGCGAAGCGGTCCGGGTCAGGCCCCCGCGCGGAGCTTCGCGACCTCGTAGAGGGCGACCGAGACGGCGATGCCCGCGTTGAGCGACTCGGTGGAGGCCTCGATCGGGATCGACACGACCGCGTCGCACGTCTCGGTGACGAGCCGCGAGAGGCCCTTGCCCTCCGAGCCCACGACGATCACGATGGGCCGGTCGGCGAACGAGATCCCCGGCAGCGACACGTCGCCGCCGCCGTCCAGCCCGAGCACGAACACGCCCGCCTTCTTGAGCGACTGCAGCGTCTGCGTGAGGTTCGCCGCCATCGCCACGGGCACGCGCACGGCGGCCCCCGCCGAGGTCTTCCACGCGGATGCCGTCATCCCGACCGAGCGCCGCTGCGGCACGATCACGCCCTGCGCCCCGAACGCCCCGGCCGAGCGGATGATCGCCCCCAGGTTGCGCGGGTCGGTCACCCCGTCGAGTGCGACGAGCAGCGGCGTGCGCCCCGCGTCGTGGGCGCGCTCGAGCAGGTCGAGGGGGTGCGCGTACTCGTAGGCGGGCACCTTGAGCGCGACGCCCTGGTGCACGGCGTCCGGCCCGCTCATCCGGTCGAGCTCGGGGCGCATGACCTCGAGCACGGGGATGCCGCGCTTGGTCGCGATCGACAGCGCCTCCTTGACGCGGTCGTCCATCTCGACGCGCGCGGCGATGTAGAGCGTCGTCGCGGGGATCTTCGCCCGCAGCGCCTCGACGACCGAGTTGCGGCCCGTGACGAGCTCGCCGTCGTCGGACTTCCTGGGGCGGGCGGGGCGCCGTGCCCCCGCATCCGCACCCCCCTTGCCGTGCCGCGCCCGCGCCGCCTCGAGGCGGTCGTTGGCGGCCTTCCGCTTGCCGGCGACGTGCCAGCTGCGGTCCTCCGCCTTGGGGGTCGGCCCCTTGCCCTCGAGCGCCTTGCGCCCGTGGCCGCCCGTTCCCGTCGTGGCGCCCTTCTTCGACTTGCGCGCCCCCGGGCGTCCCGGCTTGGCCATCAGCAGCTCCCCTGCTCGTGTGTCGTGTGGTCGGTTGCCGCGGTCACGCCAGGCTCCAGCGTGCGCCCGCGGGCGTGTCGTCGATCGCGATGCCCGCCTCGGCGAGCTCGTCGCGGATGCGGTCGGCGGATGCGTAGTCCTTGTTCGCGCGGGCGGCGGCTCGGTCGGCGAGCAGCTTCGTGACGAGGGCGTCGAGCGCGCCGGTGGCGGCATCCGTGGTCTGCCCCGCCCACTCGGGTGAGGTCGGGTCGACCCCGAGCACGCCCGCCATCGCCTTCACCCGCTCGCGCAGCACCGCGACCTCACCGAGGTCGCCCGCGTCGAGCGCCGTGTTGCCGGCGCGCACGGTCTCGTGCAGCACACCGAGCGCCTGCGGCACGCCGAGGTCGTCGTCCATGGCGGATGCGAACTCGTCGGGCACGCGGCCGTCGCCGGGGCCCGCCAGCTGGGCCGCCTCGAGGGCGCGACCGGCGCGCTCGAGGAACCCCGCGATCCGGTCGAGGGCGGCCTCCGCCTCCTCGAGGGCCCCGGGGTGGTAGTCGATCGCGGAGCGGTAGTGGGCGCTCGCGAGGTAGTAGCGCACGACGACGGGGCGGGCGAGCGCCAGGAACTCGGCCGCGTAGATCGAGTTGCCGAGCGACTTCGACATCTTCTGGCCCTCGACCATGACGATGCCGTTGTGCACCCAGTAGCGCGCGAAGCCGTCGCCGGCCGCGGTCGACTGGGCGAGCTCGTTCTCGTGGTGCGGGAAGCGCAGGTCGAGCCCGCCGCCGTGGATGTCGAACTCGGGCCCGAGGTAGCGGCGCGACATCGCCGAGCACTCGATGTGCCATCCGGGGCGGCCCGCGCCCCAGGGCGAGTTCCAGGTTGCGGATGCCGGCTCGCCGGCCTTGGCACCCTTCCAGAGCGCGAAGTCGCGCGGGTCGCGCTTGCCGCGGGTGGCCGCATCCGGGGAGTCGGCCATGTCGTCGAGCTTCTGCCGGGTGAGGGCGCCGTAGGCCTCCCAGGTGCGCACGTCGAAGTAGACGTCGCCCGTGCCGTCGTCGGCGACGTAGGCGTGGCCGCGCTCGATGAGCGTGTCGATGAGCTCCTGCATCTGCGGCACGCTCGCGGTGGCCCGCGGCTCGTAGGTGGGCGGCAGGATGCCGAGCGCGCGGTAGCCGGCCGTGAACTCGAGCTCGACCCGGTAGGCGACGGCCCACCACGGTTCGTGCTCGGTGGCGTTCGCGAGCACCTTGTCGTCGATGTCGGTGACGTTGCGCACGAAGGTGACGTCGTATCCGCGGTAGCCGAACCAGCGACGCCACAGGTCGTAGGCGAGGGCCGAGCGCAGATGCCCGACGTGGGGTGAGGACTGCACGGTGGGTCCGCACACGTACATGCCCACGCGCCCCGGTTCGAGGGGGGCGAAGTCGCGCAGCGCCTGGGCGCGGCTGTCGTAGAGGCGGATCGTCACCTGGCGAGTTTACCGGCGGGGTGCTGGGCGGATGCGGTTGCGCGAGACGGAGTCGGGTTCGACATCCGGATGCCGTATGGGTAAGGTAAGGCTTACCTGAGTCTTGCGATGGTGCGCGTCGCGTGACCGACTTCACCCCACAACAACGGAGAGCCCGTCTTGTCATACGCGCCTGTCCGCACGCACGCACGTGCGCCCTGGATCGCCTTCCTGCTCGTCCCGCTTCTCGCCCTCGTCGGGCTGCTCGTGCCCGCAGGGCCCGCAACGGCAGAGCCCGACTACGGCATCACCGTCACCCCCACCACCGGACTCACCGACGGCGACACCATCGAGATCACCGGCACCTTCCCCGCCACCATCACCTCGAACGTCGGCCCCAACACCGGAACCGACCTCGTCACCGGCCTCTACGTGATGTACTGCGACACCCCCACCGCACCCGTCGGCACCCCCGGCGGCCGACTCACCGGCGACGCCTGCGACTCAACCCACCAGCTCTCCCTCGCATCCGGACCCGGCACCATGGGCGGCACCCCCACCGGCACCGTCACCGACGGCACCTGGACCTTCACCGTCCCCTTCACCGTCGACGCCACCACCGAACGCGGCATCTTCGTCCGCCTCTACCACGGCTTCAACCCCGGCAACCTCACCAACCCCTACCTCTACGACCAGTACGTCGCACTCGAATACGCACCCGGCACCGACGACCCCGACACCGGCGACGACGACACCGACGAGCCCGGCACCGACGAGCCCGAGGTGACGACGCCGCCCGCCAAGACCGCGGGCAGCCTCAGCTGGGGCATCTCGGCACCGTTCCGCGCCTACATCACGGGCCCCATCGCGGGCGGCTCCATCACCACGACCGGCGTCACCACCTCGGGGAGCAGCTTCGTGTTCCCGCAGGCGGGCGCCGCGAAGCTGAGCGACGGAACCGGCACGGCATCCTTCTCGGGCACCGTGCGCTTCACCGGCCACCACGGCGCGCTCGACCAGCGCCTGTCCGACCCGCAGGTGCGCATCGACTCCGCCACGAGCGGCACGCTGCTCGCGCGGGTCAACGGCGGCGCCCGGGTCGCGTTCGCGAAGCTGGCCCTCGCATCCGGCACGAAGCGCACCGACGCGTCCGGCGCCATCCGCTACACCGGTGTGCCCGCCACGCTCACCGCGGCCGGGGCCGACTTCTTCCGCGGCGAGTACACGACCGCCGACCCGGTGAGCTTCGTGATCGGCGCCGCCGGCGCCACCACGGCCGGCACGGTGGTGGTGGCATCCGCCCCCGCCCCGCGTACGCCCGCGGCCGCCCCGCCCGCCACCACCGGCATCACCACGACGGGCGAGCTCGTCGAGGGCGGCGAGATCACGGCGGACGCCGACGGCTTCGAGTCGGGCGAGACCGGCATCCTCGCGGTCATCTACTCCGAGCCCACGGTGCTCTCGCGTGAGCTGACCGCGGATGCTGCGGGCCACGTCCGCTGGACGGGCGCGCTTCCGACCGGCCTGACCGGCAGCCACACGCTCACCTTCCAGGGGTCGGTGGACCGCGGCGCCGTGCTCGACATCGCCGCCGCCATCACCCTCCCGTGCACGGTCTCGGACGCGAGCCTCGTCTGGGGCTTCAAGGAGAGCTTCCGCGCCTACATCGACGGCTCGATCGCGAACGGCGAGTGGACCACCGACGGCAGCATCAGCTACGACACCCCCGCGTTCACCTGGACCGGCGGCGCGGGCGGCACCGACGAGGACGGCGCGCTCGACGTGCAGTTCTCCGGCTCGATCCGCTTCACCGGCCACGAGGGCATCCTCGACACGACCGTCGCCAACCCGCGGGTCGTGATCGACGGCGACCGCGCCGTGCTGCTGCTCGACGTGCACGGCACGACGCAGGCCGGCGAGCCGGTCGAGCAGGCGGCCGTCGAGTTCGGCACGCTCGACCTCGCGGGCGTCACCGCCACGCGTGACGGCGACACGGTCACCTGGGCCGACATCCCCGCGGTGCTCACCGAGGACGGCGCGGCCGCCTTCGGCACCTACCCCGCCGGCGACGCGCTCGACCCGCTCACCATCACGGCGACGGTGGGCGACGGATGCGGCGAGGCCGCGCCCGCGGAGCCGAGCGCCGAGCCGGGCACTGACGTCGAGCCGGAGCCGGCAGCGGCCGGGTGGCCCCTGTGGGCGACCGTGCTGATCGCGCTGCTCGCGCTCGCGCTCGTCGCGGCCGTCACGATCGTGCTGGTGCGCCGCCGCCGCGCCTGACGCATCCGGCACCGAGAACCCCGCCCGCCCGCCTGGCGCACCCAGGCCGGGCGGGCGGTCTCGTCTCAGACGGTGGTGACGAGCGCGGTCGCGATCACGGCCAGACCCTCGCCGCGGCCCGTGAAGCCGAGGCCGTCGGTCGTGGTCGCGGCGACGCTCACCGGGGCCCCCACGAGGGCGGTCAGGTGCTGCTCCACCTCGACGCGGCGGGCGGCGAGGCGGGGCCGGACGCCCACCACCTGCACCGCGACATTCCCGACGCGGAATCCGGCATCCGCCACGAGCGCGAGCGTGCCGCGCAGGAACACCTCGCTCGCGGCATCCGCGTACTCGGGGCGGGCGGAGCCGAAGTGGGTGCCGATGTCGCCGAGCCCGGCCGCCGAGAGCAGCGCGTCGCAGACCGCGTGGATGACCGCGTCGCCGTCGCTGTGCCCGGCGAGCCCCGGCTCGCCCGGGAAGTCGAGCCCGCCGAGCCGCAGCGGGGCGTCCGGGTCGTAGCGGTGCACGTCGACGCCGACGCCCGTGCGGATGCCGGCGGGGCCGCCCGCGCTGCCGGCCCCCAGCAGCTGCTCGGCCCGGCCGAGGTCCCACGGGGTCGTGATCTTGAAGGCGCGCGGGTCGCCTTCGACCGTGCGGATGCCGTGGCCGGCGGAGGCGAAGAGCGCCGCGTCGTCGGTGTGGTCGGCCGCCGCGGCCGCGTACGCCGACACGAGCTCGGCCCGCGGGAAGCCCTGCGGCGTCTGCACGGCGACGAGCTCGCTGCGGTCGACCGCCGCGGTCACGCGGTCGCCCGCGACCCGCTTGACGGTGTCGACCACCGGCAGCGCCGGCACCACACCGTCCGCCCCGCCCGCGAGCACCGCATCCGCCACCCGGTCGATGAGCGCCGGCGGGGTGAGGGCGCGCGCGGCGTCGTGCACGAGCACGACCTCGACACCGTCGCCGAGCCGTGCGAGACCCGCCGCGACCGAGAGCTGGCGGGTGTCGCCGCCCGCGACGACACCGAGGTACCCGGATGCCGCCCCCGCGACGCGCTCCCCGATCCGTCGCGCGTCGTCGACGAGCGAGGCGGGCGCCACCACGATCACCTGCGCGGCATGCGTCGAGGCGAACACGCCTCGGAGGGCATGCTCGAGGATCGTCACGCCGGCGAGCTCGACGAACGCCTTCGGCGCGCCCAGCGCGAGCCGGGTGCCGCTGCCCGCGGCGACCACGATGATGCCGACGCGCGGGGCCGAGGGGGCGGAGCTCATGAGTCGAGCCTAGGGCGCGGGGGGTTTCGATACGCCGCTTCGCGGCTACTCAACCAGCGGGGTGGGCCGCCTTCGGGCCTACTCAACCAGCGGGGTGGGCCGCCTTCGGGCCTACTCAACCAGCGGGGTGGGCCGCCTTCGGGCCTACTCAACCAGCGGGGTGGCGGCTTCGCGGCTACTCAACCAGCGGGGTGGGCCGCCTTCGCGGCTCGTCGAGCTGTGAAGGCGGTTGAGGAGCGGCGAAGCCGCGTCTCGAAACCGACGCAGCGGACTAGGAGGCGAGCACCTCGTCGAGCACCGTCGAGGCCTTCTCCTCATCGGTCTTCTCGGCGAGCGCGAGCTCCGAGATGAGGATCTGGCGGGCCTTCGCGAGCATCCGCTTCTCACCGGCCGACAGGCCGCGGTCCTGGTCGCGGCGCCACAGGTCGCGCACGACCTCGGAGACCTTGATGACGTCGCCGGAGGCGAGCTTCTCGAGGTTGGCCTTGTAGCGGCGGCTCCAGTTGGTGGGCTCCTCGGTGAACGGCGCGCGCAGCACCTCGAACACCTTGTCGAGCCCCTCCTTGCCGATGACGTCGCGCACACCCACGAGGTCGACGTTGTCGGCGGGCACCTCGATGATGAGGTCGCCCTGCGTGACGTTGAGCTTCAGGTACTTCTTGGGCTCGCCCTTGATGACCCGTTCCTTCACCTCGATGATGGTTGCCGCACCGTGATGGGGGTAAACGACGGTTTCGCCGACCTCGAAGAGCATGGAGTTGTTCCTTCCGCAGACCTCTCATTTTATCACAGCGGGCGTCCCCCGGCCGGGGGCGACGGCATCCGTGCGGGCCCGCAGCGGTTAGGCTGGAGGGGTCTGTCGTCTACCCCTGGAGGATCCCCGTGAGCGCACGTGCCGTCGCCGCCATCGCCCTGAGCGGAGCGCTTGCCGTCGGCCTGTCCGGATGCGTGCTGTGGGAGGCGCCCGAGACCCAGCGCCCCTACGACCCGAGCGACGGCGTGAGCGTCGAGCTCGGCGACCTCGAGCTGCACAACGTGCTCGTGCTCACCGAGGACGGTGAGCTCGGCAACCTGGTCGGCACCGCCGTGAACACGAGCGACAGCGACATCGACTTCACGGTGCAGTGGTCGGTCGACGGCAGCTTCCACCAGGTCGCGCTGACGGCGCACGCCAACGGCGCCACGCGCTTCGGCGGCGAGGGCGCCCAGCTGACGCTGGAGCCCATCGCGGCGCAGCCCGGCAGCCTGCTCGACGCGGTCGTGCACACGCAGACCGGCCAGAAGGGCGCCGTGCTCCCCGTACTCGACGGCGGCCTCGCCCCCTACGACACGCTGCTGCCGACCCCGACGCCGACGCCGAGCGCCCCCGCGGTCGTCGAGGGCGATGCGGATGCCGCGGAGACCGGCGAGACCCCGGAGACCCCCGAGGACTGACCCCGCGCGAGGACTGACCGCCGAGGGACACTCCTCGACGGCCGCCGCATCCGGCTGACCCGGGGCCGCCTCGCGACCGCCTTTCGTCATCCGCAATTTACATACATGCGTGTATGCACTAACGTCGAGGCAACCCGACGAGAGGCATGCTCACCATGACCACGGTCCGCCCCCTCCCCTCCGCGCGCCCCGCACACCCCACCCGCGTGGCCGCCGGCATCGCGAGCGCGCTCGCGCTCGCCGCGGCCCTGCTGGCGCCTGCGCCCGCATCCGCCGCCGAGCCGACGACCATCGACGACGCCGCGGGCCTGGCCACCGCCGTCACGGCAGCATCCGCCGGGAGCACCGTGCACGTCGAGCTGGCCGACGACATCATCTCCGACGGCACCCTGAGCCTCTCGGCCGGCAGCCTCGTGATCGACCTCGCCGGCCACGACCTCGAGATCTGGGGCGACGAGAACACCGGGCCGGGCGCGGGCGACGACGGCGGCCCGGGGCTCATCGTCGCACCCGACGCACGCCTCGTGATCGTCGGGCCCGGCGAGGCGTTCGTCAGCGGCGGATGGGGCGAGGACGGCGCAGACGGAGCCGACGGCGACGACGGCGACTGGGGCGACTGGGGAACGCACGGCGCCGCGGGCGACGCGGCCGGCGGAGACGGGGGTGACGGCGGCGACGGCGAGACGGGCGACGACGGAGCACCCGGTGAACCGGGCGGCGACGGGGGTGACGGCGGAGACGGACTGGTCTCGGCCGGCGTGGTCGTCGTGATCGGCGCGGACCTCGTGGCGGTCGGCGGCGACGGCGGCTACGGCGGACGCGGTGGCGACGGCGGCGACGGAGGGCGCGGCGGAGACGGCGGATACGGCGGGTCGGCTACCGCCGACGACCCCGAGGCGGACGGCATGTCGACCGGCGGGCGGGGTGGTGACGGCGGCGACGGCGGGGCCGGTGGCGACGGCGGAGACGGTGGTTCCGGCGGCGCGGGCGGGCTCGGATTCGTGAACCACGGCATCCTGGCGCTGTTCGAGGGCGCGCAGCTGCCCGGCGACGGCTCGAGCGGCGAGCCCGGGAGCGCGGGCGACACGGCCGAGCTCGGCGAGGCGGGCGACACGGGCGAGAGCGGCCACCCCGGCTGGCCCCTCGACCGCCCCGACCAGCCGGTGCCCGGCAACGACGGGCTCGGCGGCGTCAGCGGTGACGGCGGCTACGGCGGCGACGGCGGATCCGGTGGCTGGGGCGGCGAGTCGGGCGCGCGCGGCGAGGGCCTCGCCCCGTCCGGCTCGGGCAGCATCGTCGCGAGTTCGCCGCTCGGCGCGCTGCCGCCCACGGTGCAGACGATCGTGCTGGCGCGGTTGCATGCCGAGAACGGCACGGGCGACACCTGGTTCGCGCACGCCGTCTCGCTCGACGAGGTCACCACGGCGTTCGAGGCCGCCGCACTCGGCGGCCTCACCCTGCCCAGCTACCCGCAGCACACCCTGCTCGGCTGGGCGCTCAGCTCCGACACCACGACCCTCGTCGAGGCCGACCTCGCGTTCGGTCAGCAGACGGTCGACCTCTCGGCGGTGTGGGAGGAGAACCCCGCACCCCCGGCCGACGACGGCACCGGCCCCGCCGGCGACGAGCTCGCGCAGACCGGGGCCGACCCCGCGGTCCCGCTCGCGGCGGCGGGCGGCCTGCTGCTGCTCGGCGGGCTCGCCCTCGCCGCCGTCCGGTCGCGGCGACGCCGCGCGGCGTGACGGCGGCTCAGGGGCGCAGGATCCGCTCCAGCGCGTCGACGAGGCCCTCGCCCGACATCGCGTACAGCGCGCGGTGGATCGTGAAACCCTCGGCGACCGCGAAGATCTCCGCTGCGAGCGCCTCGGGCGCAGCATCCGTGCGTGCCAGACCTCGGGCACGCAGCTCGCGGATGAACGTCGAGATCTCGACGATCCACTGCGCGTAGAGCTCCCGCAGCGGGCCCGTCAGCTCGTCACGCCCGCGCGCCGCCTGGAAGAAGTCGGCGATCTGCAGAAGCCAGGCACCACCATCCGGAACCCGGGCGAGCCGCTCGAGCACGGCCGCCACCACCGCACGCGTGTCGGTGTGGGCGGGCTCGCGCGCGACGAGCCACCACTCGTCGCGCAGCTCGGCGCGCAGCCTCAGCAGCTCGAGGAAGAACTCCTCCTTGCCGGCGAAGTGGAAGTAGAACGCCCCGCGGGTGAGCTCGCTGTCGCGGACGAGGTCGTCGATCGTCGTCGAGGAGTAGCCCTTGAGGGGGAAGCGCTCGAGACCGAGCCGCAGCAGCTCGCGACGTGTCGCGGCGCGACGCTGCGCGAACTTGTTGCCGACGCCGCCCTCAGACACCACCTCGTCACGCTAACAGGCGGGCGGATGCGGGAACGGCGGGGAACCGCCGGGATCCGCTCAGCTCTCGAAGCGGTAGCCGAGGCCGCGCACCGTCACGAGCAGTCGGGGGTTCGACGGGTCGGGCTCGATCTTCGCGCGGATGCGCTTGATGTGCACGTCGAGCGTCTTCGTGTCGCCGAAGTAGTCCGACCCCCAGATGCGGTCGATGAGCTGCCCGCGGGTCAGCACCCTGCCCGCATTCCGCAGCAGGAATTCGAGCAGCTCGAACTCCTTGAGCGGCATCGCCACCTCGGCGCCGTCGACCGTCACCGCGTGCCGCTCCACATCCATCCGCACCGGCCCCACCTCGAGGGCGAGCTCCAGCGGAGCCTCCTCCGCCTCCACACGGCGACGCAGCACCGCCCGGATGCGAGCCAGCAGCTCGCGGCTGGAGTACGGCTTGGTGACGTAGTCGTCGGCCCCCAGCTCGAGCCCCACCACGATGTCGACCTCGGAGTCCTTCGCCGTGAGCATGATGATGGGCACCCCCGACCGCGCACGCAGCTCGCGGCACACCTCGGTGCCGCTGAGCCCCGGCAGCATGAGGTCGAGCAGCACGAGGTCGGCGCCGTTGCGGTCGAACTCGGCGAGCGCCGCCCGCCCGTCGCCCGCGATCACGGTCTCGTAGCCCTCCCGCCCGAGCAGGAACGCGAGGGGCTCGGCGAGCGAGGGCTCGTCTTCGACGATGAGGATGCGGGTCACGGGCGGGCTCCACGGGTGCTGACGGCCGCCTCGGCGGCCTCGGGAAGGCGGATGGTGAACGTCGAGCCGCGCCCCTGCTGCGACCACACGCGCACGTCGCCGCCGTGGTTCTGCACCACGTGCTTGACGATCGCGAGGCCGAGGCCGGTGCCGCCGGTCTGGCGGCTGCGCGCGGAGTCGACGCGGAAGAAGCGCTCGAAGACGCGGTCGCGCTCCGACTCGGGGATGCCGACCCCCTGGTCGGTGACGGCGATCTCGACGGCGCCGTCACGCCGGCTGACGCCGACGCCGACACGCGTGCCGTCGGGCGAGTACTGGATCGCGTTGGCGACGAGGTTGTGCACGGCCGTGACGAGCATCGACTCGTCACCCCAGACGACCGCCGTCGGGTCGGTCTGCGCGACGATCGAGATGCGGTGAGACTCGGCGGCCACCCGATTCGCGTCGAGGGCGCGCGCGACCACCGCGTCCACGATCACGCGGTCGGCGTGCTCGAGGGCGTCGGCGGCCTGCAGCCGGCTCAGCTCGATGATCTCGTGCGTGAGGGAGCGCAGCCGCTCGGACTCGCGGGTGAGCTGACCGGCGAAGCGGCGCACGGCATCCGGTTCGTCGGCGGCGGACTCCATCGCCTCCGCGAGCAGCCCGACGGCGCCGATCGGCGTCTTCAGCTCGTGCGAGATGTTGGCCACGAAGTCGCGGCGCACCTCCTCGAGGCGGTGGGCCTCGGTGCGGTCGTCGGCGAGCACGAGCACGAAGCGGCTGCCGATCGGGGCCGCGCGCGCGAGCAGGTGCAGCTGCGCCTCGCCGTAGGGTCCCCGCGGCAGCTGCAGCTGCTCGCTCGCGGCGGCCCCCTCGTGCCGCACCCGGTCGACGAGCGCCACGAGGTCGGTGTGCACGAGCCGGTTGTTGCCCACCAGCCCGAGCGTGACGGCGGCCGCCGAGCAGCTCATGACGTTGTTGGAGGCGTCGAGCACGATGCCCGCGCCGTCGAGCGCGTCGATGACGTCCTCGATGCCGTCGGGCACGGTCGGCGTCACGACCGCGGCGGCACGTCGGCCGCGCGCGTGCGCCACCACGACGGCGGAGGTTCCCCCGATCCCGACCGCGAGGCCGAAGCCCAGGGCGGCGGGCACGAGCCAGGCGGCATCCATGCGACTAGATTAGGCGGACGGATGCGGCCGACCGCCGCGGATGCGCACCGCGCGGCATCCCTTCCGGCGACGTTCACGACCCGGTCACCGGCCGTTAACCTTGCCAGGGGACGGTTGCAGCGCGGCCGCCACGAGCCCGGGCAGCCGCATGCCGATGACACCGGCCGCCGACCGGCCGGGAAAGGACGTGAACTCATGCGCGAGGTGTTCCAGCAGGAGCTGCGCGAGGTGCAGGAGCGACTCGTCGAGATCTCCGCGCTCGTCGGCGACTCGATCGAGAACGCGACCCGCTCGTTCAACGAGTCCGACGTCTCGCTCGCCGAGGCCGTCATCGAGCAGGACCGCCGCATCGACGCCCTGGCATCCGAGCTCGACGAGCTCGCCATCACGATCCTCGCCCGCCAGCAGCCGGTCGCCCGCGACCTGCGGATCGTGGTGAGTGCGCTGCGCATCTCGGCCTCCCTCGAGCGGATGGGCGACATGGCCGAGCACATCGCCCAGCTCTCGCGCTACCGCTTCCCCGAGAAGGTCGTGCCGAAGGGGCTGCGCTCGACGTTCCGCGAGATGGGCGCCCTCGACGTCGACATCGCGCGCAAACTCACCGAGCTGCTCGAGACCCAGGACACCGCGATCGCCGAGCACATCCGTAACGAGGACGACAAGGTCGACGCGCTGCACCTCGCCGTCTTCGACAAGGTGCTCGGCGAGACGTGGAAGGGCGAGACCGCCGACACGGTGGATGCGACGCTCGCGTCGCGCTACCACGAGCGCTTCGCCGACCACGCCGTCTCGATCGCCAAGAAGGTGCAGTACCTGGCCACGGGCGACTGGGCCTGAGTCGTCACCACGGGTGCCCCGGCGGCCCTAGAGTGACGGGATGACCGACACCACCACATCCGTCGTCCCCCCGAACCCGCCGACCCCGCAGTTCCCCGCGGGCGTGGGCGCCGGCGTTCCCGCCCCGGCTCCCGCTCGCTCGGAGCTGTCGCTGCTGAGCCCGCCCGTGCGGTACGGGTTCGCGGTCGCCGCCACCGTCTTCGGGGCGTACGTCTTCATCCAGCCGCTGACCTTCTCGGGTTTCGCCAGCGCCATGCACATGGGCGACCCGAGCTTCGCCGTGCTCTCGTTCGCCCGCGTCGCCTTCGCGGTCGTCGTCGCGGCGGGCTCGCTGCTCATGCTGCCGGGCGGCGTGGTCGGACGGGTCGTCGGGGCCGTGCTCGTCGCGGTCGCGATCCCGATGTATGCGGCCCTGTTCACCGCGCGCCTCGTCGGCGAGCTGCGGGTCAGCGGCCCCATCTGGACGGTCTTCTTCTCGACCTACACGGCGCCGGTGTTCGTGGTCGTGCTCGCGTGGCTCATCGCGCGCGCCCGCAGCCCGTACGCGTACTTCCTGCTGCTGCTCACCCTCCTGCCGGGGTTCGTCGAGCTCGGGCTGATGCTCAACGGCTCCCGGTCGCCCGAGGTAGAGCTCATCATGGTGCCGGTCACGGCGGCCGTCGGGCTCGGCATCGTCTGGCTCGCCGCCCTCATCTCGCGGCGCCGCACCCCCGCGCTGTAGCGGGGCGTCCCCCGCGGGTCCGCGCAGGCCGCTGCCGGGCATCCGTTCGGCGGGAGCAACCGCCCCATCGGCGGGAGAAACCGCACGCGCGGACAGAGATCGATGCATGCGGCGGGAGCAACTGCTCCCGCCGCATGCAGGCTTCGCCGCCCGCGGCGCGTCGTACCCTGAGGGGGTGCAGCCCGTACCCGACGACCTCGCCACCGCCTACCGGGATGCGGAGGCCCGGCTGCTCGCCGCGTACGGCCTCGAGCGCTCCGACGACCGGATGCTGGGGGTACCCGGCCAGGACACCCGCCTCCACGTGATCGAGCTCGCGGGCGACGACCGCGTGCCTGTCGTGCTCGTGCACGGGATGGCGGCCGTCACCGCGGCGGCCGTGCCGCTCATCCCGTCGTTCGGCGGGCGGCGGGTGATCGCGCCCGACTGGCCCGGCCACGGGCTCTCGGATGCCGCCCAGCTGCCGCGGGACGGCATCCGCGACGCCCCACTCCCCTGGCTCGACGCCGTGCTCGACGACGCCGGCCTCGAGCGCGCGCACCTCGTGGGCCACTCGATGGGTGCCCAGTTCTCGCTGTACTACGCGCTCGCCCGGCCCGAGCGGGTCGCGAGTGTGACCGTGCTCGGCGCCCCCGGCGTCGCCCTCCCCGGAACACATGCCCCGATCGGCATGCGGATGCTGGCGCTGCCCGGCTTCGCGAAGCTGCTCACGCGGCCCGTCGACCGCGACCGCTACGAGCGGAACAGCGCCATGACGCTCGGGCCCGGTGCGGTCGGCGGCTGGCCGCCCGAGCTCGTCGACGTCGGCTGGTTCGCCTCGCTGCGGCCCGAGTTCCGCAGCACGGCGCCGCAGTACTACCGCGGGCTCACCCGCCCCGAGCTGACGCTCACCGCCGACGAGCTGGCCCGCCTCCGGGCGCCCGTGTTCGCCCTCTTCGGCACCGACGACGTATTCCTCGACCCCGACGACGGCCGCGACGGCCTCTCGACCGTGCCGCACATCGACCTCGCCGTCGTGCCGGGCGGGCACGCGCCGTGGCTCAACAGCCCCGTGCGGTCGGCGGATGCGGTGGGCCGCTTCCTCGAGTCGCAGCCGTGACGACAGCGCGGGGCGCGCATCCGCATCCGGAGCTCGCCCGCTCCGCGCTCCCGGCTGGGTCTCCGTCGGCGGGAGCAGCCGCACCATCGGCGGGAGCAGCCGGGCGAACGGCGGGAGCAGCCGGGCGAACGGCGGGAGCAACCGCACCAACGGCGGGAGCAACCGCGTAACCGGGCGGAGATGCGCGCATCCGGCGGGAGCAACTTCCCCCGCCGCACGCCGGCTTCCCCGCCCGGAGGCGCCGGCTAGGAGCCGTACCCCTCGCGCAGGGCCCGCTCCAGCCGCTCCAGCTTGCCGTCGAGCTCGCCCGCTCCGCGCTCCCGGCTGCGTCGGCGGGAGCAAGCGCGCGATCGTCGGGAGCAGCCGGGCGAACGGCGGGAGCAACCGCACCATCGGCGGGAGCAACCGCGTAGCCGGACGGAGATGCGCGCATCCGGCGGGAGCAACTTCCCCCGCCGCACGCCGGCTTCCCCGCCCGGAGGCGCCGGCTACGAGCCGTACCCCTCCAGGGCCCGCTCCAGGCGCTCCAGCTTGCCGTCCAGCTCGCCCGAGAAGCCGGGGCGGATGTCGGCCTTCAGCACAAGCGAGACGCGCGAACCGTAGGCGGCCACGGCATCCGTCGCGCGCTTCACGACGTCGAACACCTCATCCCACTCGCCCTCGATCTCGGTGAACATCGAGCTCGTGCGGTTGGGCAGGCCCGAGGCGCGCACGATCGCGACAGCCGCCGCCACCGCCTCGTGCGCCGAGCCGTCGAGGCTGCCGTCACCGGTCGGGGCGACCGAGAAGGCGACGATCATGCGTTACTTCTTGCCCTGCGCGGCGACCGCGGCAGCGCCCGCCGCGGCGGCCTCCGGGTCGAGGTAGCGGCCGGGGCCGGTGGGGCGGAAGTCGTCGTCGAGCTCGTAGACGAGCGGGATGCCGGTCGGGATGTTGAGCTCGGCGATGTCGGCGTCGCTGATGCCGTCGAGGTGCTTGACGAGCGCGCGCAGCGAGTTGCCGTGGGCGGTGACGAGCACGGTGCGGCCGGCCGCGAGATCCGTGGTGATGTCGGATTCCCAGTAGGGCAGCATCCGGTCGATCACGAGCTTCAGGCTCTCGGTGCGCGGGAAGTCGGCGTCGGCGACATCGGCGTAGCGGGGGTCGCCGAACTGCGAGAACTCGGCGTCGTCGGCGAGCGGCGGCGGCGGCACGTCGAAGGAGCGGCGCCACTCCATGAACTGCTGCTCGCCGTACTTCGCGAGCGTCTCGGCCTTGTCGAGACCCTGCAGGGCGCCGTAGTGGCGCTCGTTGAGGCGCCAGCTGCGCTTGACCGGGATCCACGCGCGGTCGGCCACCTCGAGGGCGAGGTTCGCGGTCTGGATCGCGCGGGTCAGCACGCTCGTGTAGAGGATGTCGGGGTTCAGGCCCGACTCCGCGAGCAGCTCGCCCGCGCGCTTCGCCTCGGCGACGCCCTGCTCCGAGAGTCGCACGTCGACCCATCCGGTGAAGAGGTTCTTCTGGTTCCAGTCGGAGTTGCCGTGGCGGAGCAGGATGAGCGTCGACGTCATGCCTCCACCCTACCGAGCGCACGGGTAGCGTTTGGCGGGAGATGGCGAGAGCGGGCAGGCCCGAGGGGCGGATCACGCGGGGCACGACGGGCGTGAACCGGTTGCGGCGCGTCGACCGCTGGATCGCGGCGCTGCCCGTGCTGCGGGCCGCCGCCGACCCCCTCGTCGTCGACCTCGGGTACGGGGCGTCGGCCACCACGAGCAACGAGTTGCACGAGCGCCTGTCAAAGGTGCGCCCGGATGTCGAGGTGCTGGGAGTCGAGATCGACCCCGAGCGGGTGCGCCTCGCATCCGCCGCCGCGCGGCCGGGGGTGAGCTTCCGGCTGGGCGGGTTCGAGGTGCCGACCGACGACGGGCGCCGTCCCGCCGTCATCCGCGCCCTCAACGTGCTGCGGCAGTACCGCGAGGAGGAGGTGCCGGATGCGTGGGCCCGGATGCGTGCGCGCCTCGCCCCCGGCGGGCAGCTCGTGGAGGGCACGTGCAACGAGCTGGGCCGCGTGGCGAGCTGGGTGACGCTCGACGCGGAGGGGCCGCACACGTTCACGATCTCGCTGCGGCTCGCGGGGCTGGAGGCGCCGTCGATCGTGGCGGAGCGGCTGCCGAAGGCGCTCATCCACCGCAACGTGCCGGGCGAGCGGATCCACGCGCTGCTCGTGGACCTGGACCGGGCGTGGGCGTCGGCGGCGCCGCTCGGGGTCTACGGGCCGGTGCAGCGCTGGCAGGCGGCCGTGGCATCCGTGCGGGGCGCGTGGCCCGTGCTCGACACGCCCCCGCTCGGCGGCCGTGCCCGCTGGCGTCTGGGCGAGCTCTCGCTGCCGTGGAACGCCGTCACCCCGCAATAGCCCGGCTTGCCCCCCGCTGACTGGTCGGTAAATCCCGTTATTCGTGCCGAATAACGGGATTTACCGACCAGTCAGCGGGGGTGGCCCAGCCACGAGGGTGGCATGAGCCGCGGGTTGGCCCAGTCGGCCGGGTTGGCGCGGCCACGGGGATGGCATGAGGCGTGCCCGGGGCGCGCCGCGTCAGCGGCGGGCGCCGAGGCGCGGAAGGCGCGGGACGTCGGCGGTGGCGCCGGCGCTGGGGGGCACGATCACCTGCTGGGCGGCGGGCACGAGCACGTCGTCGGCGACGACCGTGAGCTCGGAGGCGGGGTCCGCCGACCGCTTCACGAGGGCGAGCGCGATCGGCCCCAGCTCGTGGTGCCACGCCGCGGCCGTCACATGCCCGACGGCCGCACCCGCGTCGCCCGCCGCACCCGCCGCATCCGGCCGCCCCAACCGCACCTCGGCGCCCGCCGCCGGCAGCACCGCATCCGAGCCGTCGAGGTGCAGCAGCACGAGCCGCCGCGGCGGGTGCCCCAGGTTGTGCACCTTCGCCACCGTCTCCTGCCCGCGGTAGCAGCCCTTCGCCAGGTGCACGGCCGAGCGCAGCCAGTCGAACTCGTGCGGGATCGCCCGCTCATCGAGCTCGGTCACCGCGCGCGGCCGCCAGGCCGCGATCCGCAGCGCCTCGAGCGCGAGCGTGCCCGCGGCCGGCACCGCGTCCAGCTCACCGAGCCGCGCGCGCTCCACGAGCGCCTCGCGGTAGTCCCACTCAGACGACGGATGCGGCCCCTCCGCGTACTGGTACCCGCCCCGCTGCACCGCGGCCCACGGGTCCGCCCAGACGAGCGGCACCCCCGCGGGCGCGGCCACGGCAGCCGCGACGGCATCCGGAACGCCGCCGAGCATGCCGACGGTCGCATACACATCCGTCACGTCGGCGACCGCGACCTGCAGCATGAACCGCATCCGGGTCAGGAACGCCGCGAAGCCGGCGCCGGTGCCGGCGTCCATGAGCAGCCACGTCGTCTCGCCGTCGTCGAGCACGCGCGCCGCGTACTCGATGCGCCCGGTCGGGTCGAGCAGCAGCGTCTCGGCCGACTCGCCCGGCGCCAGCTGCGCGATCGACTGCGAGGTGAGCGAGTCGAGCCAGCTGAGCCGCTCGGGCCCCGTGATGGTCAGCACCGAGCGGTCGGACAGGTCGACGATCGCGGCCCCGGATGCGAGTGCCCGCTGCTCGCCGATCGGGTCGCCGTAGTGCTCCGGCACCTCGCCGACCGCGCCGGCGCGCCGCGCGAACTCAGACACGGGTGACCTCACACACGGGTGACCTCACACACGGGCGAGCCGCCCCGAGGCGTGGGTGCGCAGCTCCTGGCCGAGCGCGGCGATGTCCCACGCCCACAGCAGGTGGTCTTCGACGAGGCCGTAGAGGCGCGTCGCCGCTGAGTACTCCTTGGCGGTGGCGGAGCGCAGCACGGCATCCGTCGCCAGGTCGATGCGGGGGCCCGCGATCTCGCCGAGGTACAGCTCGCTCACCCCGCCCGGCTGCACGAGCAGCACCTCGAGCTCGAACGCGCCGCGGGCGTTGCGCAGGGTCTCGACCGCGTCCGCACTCCGGTACACGGGGGCGGATGCGGCGGGCAGCATCCCGGGGCCGGGGTCGCCGTCGCCCTGGGGCCGGGAGAGTCGCCAATAGCCGGTCTCGGCGAAGAGCGGGGGCCGCCCGGCGGCACCGGCACCAGATGCGGCAGCGCCACCAGCAGCATCCGCGTCACCCTCGCCGTCCAGCAGCCACGCGCTGCACGTGTACTGCAGGTGCGGGGTGCCGTCGTGGGTGAAGGCGACGCGCTGCCCGAACTCGTGCTCGCGCACCTCGTCGCCGACGCGGTACGACAGCACCCCCGAGCCCTCCCAGACCCCGATCAGCCAGGAGAGCGGGACGAGTTCGGCCGGGAGGTCGACGTCGAGCTCGAACACTGCCCTAGCGCTGGCCGCGGAACAGGTTGACGAGCACGACGACCGAGACGGCGCCGATGGAGAGCGTCGCGAGGCCGAGCAGACCGATGAAGAAGAGCTCGAGCGCCAGCATCATGCCTCCGAGTCTACTGCGCCTCGGGCGCGACCTCGGTGCACCCGCACGGAACCTCGACGGTGTCCGTCGTGTTCAGGGCCCGCACCGTGAGCGCCCCCGACGCGACCACGAGCACGACGAGCGCCCCCGCGAGGCTCGCGACGATGCGTTCCACGAGCCCCTCCTTGCGGGCGAGACTCAGCTGGATGGTGAAGGTGAGCAGCACCGCGGCCGCCATCACCACCGGGATCCACACGAGGGGGGCGGATGCGACGGGCGCGAACACCGCGACCGCGACAGCCCCCAGCACGGCCAGCACCCACACGGGGACGACGCTGCGCAGGGATGAGGCCACCGGCCCAGCCTACGCGGGCCGTACACTGACGCGTAGCGATGAGAGGACGTGCGTGGCGCAGCTGCTGATCCTGAGCTCGGCACCCGACGCGGATGTGCTTCCCGCGCTCGGGCTGCTGGGCCATCGCGCGCGCGTCATCCCGGCCGAACCCGCCGCCCTGGTCGACGCACCGTCGGCGGATGCGGTGCTCGTCGACGCGCGCCACGACCTCGCCGCAGCCAAGGCGCTGTGCCGCATCCTGCGCACGACCGGCATCGGGGTGCCGCTCGTGCTCGTGCTGACCGAGGGCGGGCTGCCGGCGCTGTCGGTGGACTGGGGCGTCGACGAGGTGATCCTCACCACCGCGGGTCCGGCCGAGACGGATGCCCGCATCCGTCTGGTGATCGACCGGGTGGCGGGGCGCGAGCCCGACACCAAGATCCAGGCCTCGGGCATCACGATCGACGAGGCGAGCTACGCGGCGAAGGTGCACGGGCGCCCGCTCGACCTCACGTACAAGGAGTTCGAGCTGCTGCGTTTCCTCGCCGCGCACCCCGGCCGCGTGTTCACCCGCGAGCAGCTGCTGAGCGAGGTGTGGGGCTACGACTACTTCGGCGGCACCCGCACGGTCGACGTGCACGTGCGGCGGCTGCGGGCGAAGCTGGGCGAGGCGGATGGGCTGATCGGCACCGTGCGCAACGTCGGTTACCGCTTCAACATCACCGAGGACGAGCCGGAGCCCGCCAGGGCGTGACGACGGGGGGCGCCCCGTTCATCCGCCGTTAACGCGGCACCTGGCAGGATGGGGCGATGGAGACGAACAGCCCGTTCGGGGACGCCACGCTCGCGGCCGACCTTCTCGACGACTACGACGCCGACCCGATGAGCACGGTCGACGACGGCACCCTCCCCGTCGACCGGTTCCTCGACCGCGAGGTCAGCTGGCTCGCCTTCAACCAGCGCGTGCTCGAGCTCGCAGAGGACCCGGCCCTCCCGCTGCTGGAGCGCGCCAACTTCCTGGCGATCTTCGCCTCCAACCTCGACGAGTTCTTCATGGTGCGCGTCGCCGGCCTCAAGCGCCGCATCGACACCGGTCTCGCCGTTCCCACCAACGTGGGGCGCGCCCCCCTCGACCAGCTCGCGGACATCTCCGAGCGCGCCCACGAGCTGCAGGAGCGGCACGCGCGCGCCTTCCGCGACCTCGTCAAGCCCGCCCTGGACGAGGCCGGCATCCACATCGAGACCTGGATGGACCTCGACGAGGTCGACAGGGAGCGGATGCACGAGGTCTTCCAGACCCAGATCTTCCCGGTGCTCATGCCGCTCGCGGTCGACCCGGCGCATCCGTTCCCCTACATCTCGGGGCTCTCGCTCAACCTCTCGATCCGGGTGCGCAACCCCAAGACCGACAAGGTGGAGTTCGCCCGCCTCAAGGTGCCCACCAACCTGCCGCGCTTCGTGCAGCTGCCGGACACCCAGGAGATCCTGCGCTACATCCCCCTCGAAGACCTGATCGCCAACCACCTCGGCGAGCTGTTCCCCGGCATGGAGGTGCTCGAGCACCACGAGTTCCGGGTGACCCGCAACGAGGACGTCGTGATCGAGGAGGACGAGACCGAGAACCTGCTGCAGGCGCTCGAGAAGGAGCTGCTGCGGCGGCGCTTCGGCTCGCCCATCCGGCTCGAGATCTCCGACGACATGGACGAGGTGACCCTGGGCCTGCTCATGCAGGAGCTGCGGATCACCGACCGCGAGGTCTACCGACTGCCGGCCCCGCTCGACCTGGGCGGCCTGTTCGAGCTCAACCGGCTCGACCGTCCGGAGCTGAAGTACCCGCGGCGGGTGCCCACCACATCCGTCGCCCTGCAGCCGGCGGAGCCGACCGAGCGCCCCGACATCTTCGCCTCGATCACGCGCGGCGACATCCTGCTGCACCACCCCTACGAGTCGTTCGCGACGAGCGTGCAGGCGTTCCTCGAGCAGGCCGCCGCCGACCCGAACGTGCTCGCCATCAAGCAGACCCTCTACCGCACGTCGGGCGACAGCCCCATCGTGGAGGCGCTCATCGACGCCGCCGAGGCGGGCAAGGCGGTGCTCGCGCTCGTCGAGATCAAGGCGCGCTTCGACGAGCAGGCGAACATCTCGTGGGCCCGCAAGCTCGAGCGGGCGGGCGTGCACGTCGTGTACGGCCTGGTGGGCCTGAAGACGCACTGCAAGCTCGCGCTCGTGGTGCGCCAGGAGGGCGGCACGCTCAAGCACTACAGCCACATCGGCACGGGCAACTACAACCCCAAGACGAGCCGCATCTATGAGGACCTCGGCCTGCTGACGGATGACGACCAGGTCGGCAAGGACCTCACGCGTCTGTTCAACGAGCTGAGCGGCTACGCGATCGAGAAGAAGTTCAAGCGCCTGCTCGTGGCGCCGCGGTACCTGCGCAAGAGCCTGCTCAAGAACATCGAGCAGGAGGCGGCCAACGCGCGCGCCGGGAAGCCCTCCGGCATCCGGATCAAGGTGAACTCGATGGTCGACGAGGCCATCATCGACGGGCTGTACCGGGCGAGCCAGGCGGGGGTGCCGGTGGATGTCTGGGTGCGCGGCATCTGCTCGCTCACGCCCGGCGTTCCGGGGCTGAGCGACAACATCCGGGTGCGCTCGGTGCTCGGGCGCTACCTCGAGCATTCGCGCATCTTCCACTTCGCGAACGACGGCGACCCGCAGGTGTACATCGGCAGCGCCGACATGATGCACCGCAACCTCGACCGGCGGGTGGAGGCGCTCGTGCGGCTCGACGACCCCGCGCACATCGCCGAGACGAGCCAGCTGTTCGACCTGGCGATGGACGACGGCACCTCGGCCTGGCACCTGGAGCCGAACGGCGACTGGGTGCGCCACGACCGGGATGCGGGGGGCGCGCCGCTCGTGGACGTGCAGGACGAGCGCTGGCGGCAGGTGTCGAGCCGCCGCCGCGCGGGGGGCACGCGGTGAGCGCGAAGCCGGTGCTCGCGGCCGGCGCCGTGTGCTGGCGGGTGTCGAAGAAGGGCAAGCCGAAGATCCTGCTCGTGCACCGCACGCAGCACAAGGACGTCTCGCTGCCGAAGGGCAAGCTCGACCCCGGCGAGACGCTGCCCGAGACGGCCGTGCGCGAGATCGCGGAGGAGACGGGGCTCGTGATCGGGCTCGGCGCCCCGCTCGGCATCGTCGAGTACCGGATGCCGAACGGCCGCGACAAGCAGGTCTACTACTGGGCGGGCGAGGTGAGCCCCGAGGCGATCGCGAACTCGACGTTCGCCTCCAACGACGAGATCGAGAAGCTGCGCTGGGTGGGGCTCGGCAAGGCAGCCAGGGTGCTCAGCTATCCGCACGACCTCGACATCGTGAACCGTTTCGCCGAGCTGTACGCGCAGGGCCGCGCCCGCACCTTCGCGATCGTCGCACTGCGGCACGGCAAGGCGGTGTCACCGGATGCGTGGGACGGCCCGGATGCGACGCGCCCGCTGCTGCAGCGCGGCATCGACCAGGCGCTCAGCGTGTCGCACGGGGTGGCGGCGTTCCGCCCGCAGGCGCTCTACAGCTCGACCGCCGAGCGGTGCCTCGCCACGATCGCGCCGACCGCGCGCGTGACGGGGCTGCCCGTCGACGACGAGCACGTCATCAGCCAGGACGCCTACCGCTCGGGCGGCCGGGAGGTGCGCGCGTTCGTGGCCGACCGCATCCGCGACGGCCGCACGGCCGTGCTCTGCAGCCACGGGCCGGTGCTGCCGCAGATCGTGGCGGCGGTCGCCGACGAGACGGGCGCGACGGATGCCGCGGGCACGGATGCGTCCGCCCTGCGCAGCGCCGCCGCCCTCTCGACGGCCGAGTACGTGGTGCTGCACGTGCCGCGCGACCGCCCCGGCTCGGGCGTCGTCGCCGTCGAAGTGCACGGCCCCACCGCCTGACACCCCGCCGCTCGACCCCCGCCGCAGGCCCCCCACCCCGCCGCTCGACCCCCGCCGCAGGCCCCCCACCCCGCTGGTCGAGTGCCGCCGCAGGCGGTGTATCGAGACCCCCACGTTGCGCTCCCGTTCACCTCCCGTTCACCCATCCCCCGGATGCTGGTCACCGTCGCTTCCTAGCGTCGGATGCCGAGGCCACCAAGAGTCTCGACACCTGACCGACATTCCCGAAGGGAACACAGTGAAGATCACGCGTACCGGCGGTATCGCCGCCCTCGCGCTCGTGGGCGCTCTCGCCCTCTCCTCGTGCGCCGCCAACGAGCCGACCGACAACACCGGCGACAACGGCGACACGGGCTCCAGCCTCTCCGGCACCCTCTCGGGTTCCGGCTCCTCGGCCCAGGGCAAGGCGCAGACCGCGTGGAGCGCGGCCCTGCAGAACGACAACTCGGGCCTGACCATCAACTACGACGGCGGCGGCTCGGGCGCCGGTCGCACCGCGTTCATCGAGGGCGGCGTCGACTACGCCGGCTCCGACCGCGCCTACAAGGTCGACGAGATCGCCGGCAACACCTTCGGCTCCTGCGTCGCCGACACCGACATCGTCGAGCTGCCGCTCTACATCGGCCCCATCGCGATCGGGTTCAACCTCGACGGCATCGACGAGCTGAACCTGGACGCCGACACGATCGCGAAGATCTTCTCGGGCAAGATCACCCAGTGGAACGACGCGGCCATCGCGGCGCTCAACGCCGACGTGACCCTGCCCGACATGGCGATCACCCCCATCCACCGTTCGACCAACTCGGGCACCACCGAGAACTTCGTCGACTACCTCTCGAAGAACGCCCCCGACGCGTGGACGTGGGACGTGAGCGGTGACTGGCCGACCGACATCACCGGTGGCGAGGCCGCTGCGGAGACCGCCGACGTGGCCGCCGCCCTCGACAACGCCGGCACCATCGGCTACATCGACGTCTCGGGCCTGAAGGGCACCGCCGCGTCGATCAAGGTGGGCGACGCCTTCGTGCAGCCGACCGCCGCGGCTGCCGCCAAGGTCGTCGACGCCTCGCCGATCGAGTCGGGCCGTGGCGCGGGTGACCTCGCCGTCGCGCTCGACCGCACCACCACCGCGGAAGGCGCCTACCCGCTGGTGCTCGTGAGCTACCTGATCGGTTGCGAGCAGTACCAGGATGCCGAGCAGGGCGCGCTCGTGAAGGCGTACTTCTCGTACATCGCCTCCGCCGAGGGCCAGGATGCGGCTGCCGCCGCGTCGAAGAGCGCCCCGATCTCGGACGAGCTGCGCACCAAGGTCGAGGCGGCCATCGCCCTCATGAAGTAACAACCGGGCTGCCCGCCCCGCGCGTCATCCGACACGCGGGGCGGGCGATCCGCGTGCACCGCATCCGCACACACCCCGCACTACTCACATCCCGCCCCACAGAGGAAACTGCTCACATGACCTCGACCGCCGAGACCCCCGGCCGACGCCCCCAGGCCAAGAGGCGTGTCGGCGATCTCGTCTTCTCGGGGTCGGCCGTCGGCGCGGGCGTGCTCATCCTGGTGACGCTCGGCGCCGTCACCGTCTTCCTCATCGCGCAGGGCGTCCCCGGCTTCGTCGCGGACCCCGAGGGCGCGAGCCTGCTCGGCGGCAAGACCTTCTGGCAGTACGTCGGCCCGCTCGCCTTCGGCACCGTCTGGGCCGCCCTGCTCGCACTGCTCATCGCGGTGCCGATCTCGCTCGGCATCGCCCTCTTCATCTCGCACTACGCGCCGCGGCGCCTCTCGCAGCTGCTCGGCTACGTCGTCGACCTGCTCGCCGCGGTGCCGTCGGTCGTCTTCGGGCTCTGGGGCTTCCTGGTACTCGCCCCGGCCGTCAAGCCGGTCTACGCGTGGCTCTCCGAGAACATGGGATGGTTCCCCTTCTTCGCCGGGCAGGTCTCGGTGACCGGCCGCACCATCCTGACCGCCGCACTCGTGCTCGCCGTCATGGTGCTGCCGATCATGACCGCCATCATGCGCGAGATCTTCCTGCAGACGCCGACGCTGCACGAGGAGGCCGCGCTGGCCCTCGGCGCCACCCGCTGGGAGATGGTGCGCATGGCGGTGCTGCCGTTCGGCCGCGCCGGCATCGTCTCGGGCGCCATGCTCGGGCTCGGCCGCGCGCTCGGCGAGACGATGGCCGTCGCCATGGTGCTCTCGGCCACGGGGGCCGTCACCATCCACCTCCTCACCTCCGACAACCCGTCCACGATCCCCGCCAACATCGCCCTCAAGTGGGGTGACGGCGGCTTCGGGCTCAACGTCAACGTGCTCATCGGCACGGGCCTCATCCTGTTCGTCATCACCTTCGCGGTGAACGCGATCGCCCGCTGGATCGTCAACCGCCGCAAGGCCTTCTCGGGAGCCAACTGATGGCCGCCACCGCAACCGCCCAGCGCCCCCTCGTCAACTCGCTCGCCACCGCGCGTCTGCCGCGCTGGATGCCGTGGGCGATCCTCGGGGCATCCGTCGTCGTCTCGGCGGTCGGCTTCGCGCTCGTCGCCGCCGGCAACGGCTCCGAGTTCTCGATCGCGGGCTCCCTCGTCGTGGCCGCCGTGCTCTACGTGGTGGCCGTGACCGTCGTCTCCGGGGTCACCGAGGGGCGGCGAAAGGCGGTCGACCGCCTCGTCACGGCGCTCGTCGCGGGGGCGTTCCTCGTCGCGATGATCCCGCTCGTGTCGCTGCTGTGGACGGCGATCAGCTTCGGCATCCACCGCTTCGACCTCGAGTTCTTCACGTGGACGATGCGCAGCGTCACCGACGGCGGCGGCGGCGCGCTGCACGCGATCGTCGGCACGCTCGAGATCACCCTCGCCGCGGCCGTCATCTCGGTGCCGATCGGGCTCATGACCTCGATCTACCTGGTCGAGTACGGGCGCGGCCCGCTCGCGCGCGGCATCACCTTCTTCGTGGATGTGATGACCGGCATCCCCTCGATCGTGGCGGGCCTCTTCGCGTACTCGCTGTTCTCGCTCATCCTCGGGCCGGGCACCCGGTCGGGGTTCGCGGGGGCGGTGGCCCTCTCGGTGCTCATGATCCCCGTCGTAGTGCGCTCCAGCGAGGAGATGCTGCGGGTCGTGCCGATGGAGCTGCGGGAGGCCTCCTACGCGCTCGGCGTGCCGCGCTGGCGCACCATCCTGAAGGTCGTGCTGCCGACCGCGATCGCCGGGATCACCACGGGCATCGTGCTCGCGATCGCCCGCGTGATCGGCGAGACCGCCCCGCTGCTGCTCACCGCCGGCTTCAGCGACAACATGAACTACAACCTGTTCGACGAGCGGATGAACACGCTGCCGCTGTTCGTCTTCACGAGCTACAAGTACTCGGCGGGCACCGACCAGGCCTTCATCGACCGCGCCTGGACGGCCGCGCTCGTGCTGATCCTCATCGTGGTGCTGCTCAACCTGATCGCCCGCCTCATCGCGCGTCTCTTCGCGCCCAAGTCCGGCCGCTGAGCCGCCGAAAGGAGACCGCCGTGTCCAAGCGCATCGAGGTCAAGGACCTCGACGTCTACTACAGCAAGTTCAAGGCCGTCGAGGGTGTCACGCTCACGATCGAGCCGCGCACCGTGACGGCGTTCATCGGCCCGTCGGGGTGCGGCAAGTCGACGTTCCTGCGCACCCTCAACCGCATGCACGAGGTGATCCCGGGGGCCCGCGTCGACGGCGAGGTGCTCATCGACGGCAACAACCTGTACGCGCCCGACGTCGACCCGGTGCTCGTGCGGCGCCAGGTGGGAATGGTGTTCCAGCGGCCGAACCCGTTCCCGACGATGTCGATCCGCGAGAACGTGCTCGCGGGCGTGAAGCTGAACGCCCGGCGGATGCCGAAGCCGGATGCCGACGAGCTGGTCGAGCGCTCCCTGCGCGGGGCCAACCTGTGGAACGAGGTGAAGGACCGCCTCGACAAGCCCGGCTCGGGGCTCTCGGGCGGCCAGCAGCAGCGTCTCTGCATCGCGCGGGCGATCGCCGTGTCGCCTGAGGTGATCCTGATGGACGAGCCGTGCTCGGCGCTCGACCCGATCTCGACGCTCGCGATCGAGGACCTCATCGAGGAGCTCAAGCAGGAGTACACGATCGTGATCGTGACCCACAACATGCAGCAGGCCTCGCGCGTCTCCGACAAGACGGCCTTCTTCAACATCGAGGGAACCGGCAAGCCGGGCAAGCTCATCGAGTACGACGACACCACGCGGATGTTCTCCAACCCGTCCGTCAAGGCCACCGAGGACTACGTCTCCGGCAAGTTCGGGTGACCCGCGGTCGGGCGGGTGCCGCATCCGCCCGCCTGCTGTGCGCATCCGCCCGCTCCCCGTCCCATCTCAAGGAGTCCAGCAACCCATCTCAAGGAGTTGGTGTGGCTCGTGTCGCCTTCTGTGGCGGATGCCGCCTCGGATCCAGCCCCACTCCTTGAGATGGGTTGCTGAGCTCCTTGAGACGGGAAGCCGGCAGCAGGTAGCCAGCGGCAATCGGGGCGGGCCGCGGCGGCGTCCGGGCATGAGAAACCGGGCCGCAGAAACGCCTCTCGGCGCGAGGCCGCTCGAAGCGGCGAATTTTGGAGCCCGGGGTTACTGCGGCCCGGCCGTGCAAGCATACGTGACCCGGATGCTGCCCGCTGGCGGCCGGGAACCTCACCCGCCGCGCTCCCCGCCCGGGGCTCCACAGCATCCGCCGCCCCCGGCCCTATGTAGAAAATGCAGGAGAATCCGGGCGTGTCGCGCCGGCGAGCCGAGCACATCCGGGCCACCGCGGCAGAAACTCCTGCATTTTCTACAAAGGTGCCCGGGCGGGCGGCGGCGGGCGGCGGCAGGGGCGGCAGCGGCGGCAGGGGCGCCGGGGCTCAGTCGAGCGCGTCGTCGCGGGCGAGGCGGGCGGATGCGGCGAGGTCCTCGGCGATCGTGGTGAGGCGTGCCGCGCGCCGGGTGAGCTCGGTGGAGCGCTCGGGGGCCGCAGCATCCTGGTCGTCGGCGACCGACGCCGCCCCGGCGGCCTGCACGCGGCAGAACGCGGACGCCCGCTCGAGCGCGTGCGCGAGGTCGCCGTCGAACACCCCGCGCAGGATGCGGTCCGAGAGCTCGAGCACCTCGTCGGGCCCGGCGGGGGTCGGCGCGCCCGCGACGACGGGGTCGATCGTCACGAGCACCTCGGTGCCGCGCTGGAAGAGCAGGGCGACTCCGGCCGCATCCTGGGCGATCATCGTGCGCAGCAGGTAGATGCGCCAGAGCGCGCCGGGCAGCGTGTGCGGCGCGGACATCGCCCACAGCTCGGCCACCGCATCCAGCCCGTGCTCGTCGGTGAAGCGCACGACGCGGTCCAGGATGTCGGGGTCGCCCGAGTCGCGCACGCGCGTGACGAGTCCGCGCGCCGTGTCGTGCGCGATGCGCCGCGAGACGGCCGGGTCGGGGAAGCCGCCCGCGAACGCCTCGAACTCGCGACCTCCGAAGAGCGCGGGCTTGTGGAAGTCGTCGGCCATCGCATCCATTCTCCCCCGGCGCGGCGCGGCCCGCTGGCCGACTACCCTTGAGGGGTCGGGCCTGTAGCTCAGTCGGTAGAGCATCGGACTTTTAATCCGCGGGTCGTGGGTTCGAGCCCCACCGGGCCCACTGTTTTCTCGCCTTGTGTATACGGGGCTGCTCGGCGCCACGGCCGTTCGGCTCTGCCCACCGTCTGCCCACATTTTGCCCACGACGTCGGGATCGTCGGCCCGGATGAGGGCGTCGCCGACGGAGATCGCGACGCTCGCCGCGGTGGGACGACGCTCAAGCCTGAATGCCGACCTCGCACCTTTCCTGCACATGCCGAGGGGAGATCCGCTGCGCGAGCGTACGGCAAATTGCCGTACACTCGACGGATGGCGAACGCGACCAAGTCCCACCGGCTCGAGCTGCGCCTCACGAGCGACCAGAAGTCCGAGATCGAACAAGCGGCCGCACTGTCCGGTCGCACGGTGACGGACTTCTCGGTGAGCATCCTGGTCCGCGAAGCGGAGGAAGTGATTCGGTTCGAACGCGAGCTTCACCTCTCCAAGAAGTCATGGGACGCGTTCAACGAGATCCTCGACCGACCGGCGAAGCCGGTGAGCGGCCTCGCGGACCTCCTCAAGCGACCGAGCGTGTTCTCGGATTGAGCACGTTCGGATCGCCTCGCGCCCTCGCCGTCGGCGACAGGTTCGTCTCGTTCGATTGCGGCGAACCGTCCCTGAACGAGTGGCTCCGATCGCGTGCGCTGAAGAACGAGACGACCGGCGCCTCCCGCACCTTCGTGACGATTGAAGCCGAATCGGGCGAGGTCGCTGGCTACTATTGCCTGGCCGCGAGTTCGCTCGCGTTGGAGGATGCACCAGGTCGGGCGAAGCGGAACATGCCCTCGCCCATTCCGATCATCTTGATCGGGCGGCTGGCAGTCGACGAGCGCTTCAAGGGCCACGGGCTCGGGGCATCTCTGCTGCAGGATGCTGTGCTGAAAGGGATCGAGGCCTCTCGGATTCTTGGCGCACGCGCCTTCGTGGTCGACGCGCTGAACGAGGGCGCGGAGAGCTTCTACCGGAAGTTCGGGTTCGAGCTCATGCCGCCGGCTGCGAAGCGGGCGATGTTCATGCTCATCGCTGACGCCCAGGCCACCATCGAGTCGATCACCTAGTCGCGTGGGCGAGATCGCCGACCCGCACCTCGCCCACGCCATCACCGAACTGATGTCGGTCGTGCTGGCGGTCGACGATCGCGATCGTCGCCGGCAACGCCGCATCGTCGGCCGCGCTGATCGGTTTCGGTCTGGACTCGGTCGTCGAGGTGCTGTCAGCCGCCGCGGTGGCGTGGCAGTTCACTCGCAAGGATCCCGAGCGCTATGAGAAGCCGACTCTGCGCGTGATCGCCATCGCGTTCTTCCTGCTTGCCGCCTACGTCATCGCCAACGCGCTGCTCTCGCTCGGTGGCCTGATCGAACCCGAGCACAGCGCGGTCGGGCTCATCCTCACCGCGGTCAGCGTGATCGTGATGCCCGCGGTCTCGCTGTTCGAGCGGCGCACCGGTCGTCAGCTGGGTTCGGCGACTGTGGTCGCCGACTCGAAGCAGACACTGATCTGCGCCTACCTCTCGGCCGCCGTGCTCCTTGGGCTGACGCTCAATACGCTCTTCGGATGGGCATTGGCCGACTCGATCGCCGCTCTCGTCATCGCCGGCTTCGCCATCCGTGAAGGCATCGAGGCATGGCGCGGGGATACGTGCGCGACTCCGATCGGCATGCTGCTCGATGATGATGAGCACGAGCACGAGCACGAGCACGAGCACGAGCACGAGCAGCGTGCGGCCCAAAGCCGGGCTATCGATGCGCTCGCGGAAATCCCGATCGACCGAGATGCCGAGCGCCGCGAGTACTGACCCCGATGTCGCCGGCTGCGAAGCGGGCGATGTTTCTGCTCGTCGCTGACGGAGAAGCCACTACCGCTCCGTTCCGCGGGGCTCACCGTCGTCGCAGCCGACCAGCCGGTTCGCGGGGACGCGCTCGTCGAGGTGCTGCGATCGTTTCCGACGCTCCCCGAGGGATCACTCGCCCATGCAGGCTTTCCCCCTGGTTGGGAGGCTCTGCACCTCTGGGCGTGATGCGCCGCACCACCGCCACCGCCCTGTGTCAGGATCGTGAGATGAGCCCCGAGGCCCCCCGCACCCTCGTGATCGACGGCGCGCGCGTCCACGGCATCCGCTCGTTCTTCGACGAGATCAACCGCGTGTTCATGGCCGACGAGAGCTGGGATCTGGGCGCGAGCCTCGACGCGCTCGACGACATGCTCTACGGGGGTTACGGCGCGGCGTCCGGCGACGGCCCCGTCACGATCGTGTGGACGGATGCGGCGCACAGCCGCGCCGCGCTCGGCACGGAGGCGACGCGTGCGTACTACCGGGAGAAGCTCGCGCATCCGCAGACCTTCGACACCGCCCGCTTCACGCGGCAGCTCGCGGAGTTCGAGGCGGGCACCGGTCCGAGCTACTTCGACACGGTGCTCGCGATCTTCGCGTCGCACCCGCGGCTGCGGCTCGTACTCGAGGAGGGTGCGGGCGACGGCTTCTCCGGCTGAGCTTCGGCCGGACGGTTCTGGCGCCCCCTCCATTCCGCATGTCAAACTGTTTCTAGATCTGGAAGGAGTTTGACATGGCGGAGATGTCGGTAGCCGTTCTCGCCGGGCGGCTCGGCGTGACACAGCGCCGAGCGAACCAGATCGTCGCCAGCGGCCAGATCGTCGCGCGGCGAACGGACAGCGGCGCGTGGTTGGTCGATGTCGACAGCGCGGATGCCTACATGCGCACGCGACGCACCACCCGTGGCATCTCGACCGATGCAGCATGGGCGCTCCTCTTCATGCTCTCCAACCGCCCAGTCGACTGGATCGGGGAGAGCACGCGAGCGCGCCTGAGGCGCCGGATTCGGGCGCACCACGCTGAGCTGCTCGCGAAGGAAGTCGCGGCACGAACGCACACCTACCGATACCGGGCTGCGAATCTCACACTGGCCGGGGACGGGCTGATCTTCACCGGCCGCTCCGCCGTCGAGGCGCTTGATACCGACCTTCTCCCCGATCGTGGCCGCCTCTACGGCTACGTGCCTGCCGACAGCACCGTCGACGCTTGGGCGAACGATCACTTCATGGTCCCGGATGCGGCCGGCACCGTCTTTCTCTTCGCGAACACGATTCCTGCCGTCGGCGCCGACGGCGGCCTCCCGAACGCTGTGGTGGCTGCAGATCTCGCCATCTCTGCCGACGCACGTGAACGTGAGGCCGGAGTTGAAGCTCTCGAAGAGATGAGGGTGCGGTGGATGAGTACGACCGAGTAGTTCAGCTCACGGGCGACGAGACGCTTCCCGCGTGGCAGAGCGTCGTAGAACTGGACCGTGCCGGGGTTTCCCGCTTGCTGACTCTCGTCGGTGGCCTCATGGTCTATGGCCACGCACGCGCCGCCAACTTGACCTCGCCTCGCCCTACTGCTGACGCGGACGTGCTGGTGGACGTGGTAGCAGCGCGGACAAGTTTGCAGTCGGTCTACGCCGTGATTTCGGGCTTGGGGTTCGAACTCGACACCTCGTACGCGACCGCCTACCGCTTTCGGCATTCAGACGGCCGCGTCATCGACATGATGGTCGCCGACCACCTCCCGTCGCATATCCGTGCTCGGCTGGCTGGGCGCCCCGTGTTCCAGGCACCAGCGGGTCAACAGGCCATCAACCGGCGCGAAGTGTGGCGACTTGAGTTCTCGCCCGAGCTGACCTGCCTCGTTGGGATTCCCAACACGCTCGGGGCCCTGATCGCCAAAGGTGCGGCGTGGGTCGCCGACAGCCGCAACCCCGAACGTCACATTCAGGATGCCGCCACTCTTCTCGCTGCGGTCGACGACCCATCGGCGATCGACTACAGCCTGTCGACGAGTGACCGCCGACGGCTCCGCGCGATCCGCGAGCACTTGCAAGATTCACGCCATCCGGCTTGGGGGCTGCTCGATCCCGACGAGCGGACGCGGGGTCAACAGAACCTGGAACTTATCGCCAGAGCCGCTCGCTTGTGACGCCGGGGTTGCCGCGATGCTGATGCGTCGCACGGCCGCGGGGGCGGGCACCGCATCCGGCCCCGGACGCGCCGAGGGGGACGGCGCACGTGGCGCGCGTCCCCCTCGGGGTGCGGTGTCGGGGGATCAGCTGGGCTGACCCGCGCGGGTGAGGCCGGCCTCGTAGCCGCGCTCGAAGGCGCACTGGGCGAGGCGCATCGCGGCGAAGCGGCCGTGGCCGTGGCCGCGGTGCTCGCGCTCGCCACCGCCGTGCCCGTGCCCGTGCCCGTGGTCGCCGAAGCGCCCGTGCCCGCGCCCGTGGCCGCGCCCGCCGCCGAAGCGCCCGTGCCGCTCGCCGCCGCACCGCGCCCGCCCGCGCCCGCCGCGCATCCGGGTGTTCTCGTCCCAGCCGTACGCCCGCGCGATCTTCTCGAGCGTGGCGACGGTGGTGGCGTACTCCTCGGGGGTCACGGCGTTCTTCGCGAGCGAGCGGATGCCGTCGAGCGTGGCGCGGATGCGGTCGGCCGCCGCGCGTCCGTTGTCGGTGAGCGCCCATCCGGCCCCGTCGGGGGTGACCCAGCCACGGCCGATCAGGCGGTGGAGGCGGTGCTCGTCGAGCGGGCGGGAGGCATCGCGGTATCCGGCGAGCACGCTGAGGGTGCGCCCGTCGCGGCGCGTGATGCCCTCGTTGCGGTAGGCATCATGGAGGGCCCGGCCGCGCATGCTGCGGGTGGCCTGCAGCCAGTAGCCGAGGGCGCGGGTCTGGTCGGTGGGGGTGTTCTGCATGTTCTGCGTGTTCATGGGGTGTTCCTTACTTGTCACTTTGCATGTACATGCAGTATGACATGCAATCTAGATGCATGTCAAGTCGCATGTAAAATGGGCGCATGAGTTCGCCCGATGCCGTCGACCCCGCCGAGGCCATCGCCGCCGCGCTCGCGCGCATCCGGGGGCGTCGCGGCCACCGGGGCGGACCGCATCCGGGCCACGACCACGGCCGCCACGATCACGGCCACCGCCCCGCACCCGACGGCGCAGCCCCCGGCCCGCGCTTCGGCGCGGCCGCGGCGATGCGGATGCTGGAGGCGCTCGTCACGGCCCCCACCCCGCTCACCGTGAGCGAGCTCGGCGAGGCGATCGGCGTCGACCAGCCCCGCGCGTCACGCCTCGTGCAGCAGGGGGTCGAGCGCGGCCTGGTGCGCCGCGAGGCGGACCCGGATGACGCCCGCCGCACCCGGATCGCCCTCACCGACGAGGGGCGCAGCGTCGCGCACCGCAGCCACAGCGCCCGGCGCGACGCCCTCAGCCGCGCCCTCGCCGACTTCAGCGACGCGGAGCGCGCCGAGCTCGCCCGCCTGCTCGGCAAGCTCGCCGACGCCTGGGGCCCCAGCGAGGGCTGACCCGGCCCCGGCCCCGTGCCGTTGCCCGATCCGCCGTCGGATCAGCTCCCAGCACGATCCAACTGGTCGAGCAGCATCGACCCGACGAGCGCCGCCGCCGCGTCGATCTCGTAGCCATCCGGCCATGCGGTGACGAGTGGGTCGAGGTCGGTGCGGAATCCCCGGTCATCGAGCTTGCGGGCAAGGTTCTCGTGTGCTCGCGCCGCGGTCATCCCTTCCGGCCGGTAGGGCTCGAATGCGGCCATGATGTCGGCGGGATCGAGCTGCAGGTGGTCGAGGGCGAGCCAGAGGTCGAAGAGGTCGCGCCCCTTGGATCGCTGGTACAAGGCACGAACCTTCGTCGCGATGAGCTCGGCCGACTGGAAGGTCTGCACGTCGGCACTGCCGGTCCACCAGGACGACTCGACGCGATGCTCGTGACGCAGGAGCGGGAGCGCGGGTGAGCGTTCGTGCGTGTTGACTTCGATCTTGATCCGCAGTGGCACCCCGCTGTCCGCGGTCGTGCGCCAATAGACCTTCGGATGCTCGCTGACGCGAGTGCGCACCTCGAAAGCGAGCTGCTCGCCGAGGCGGGTGAGCGCCTGGGTCAGTTGCGCGATTCCGCCGCCGGTACGGCGGACGTAGTCCAGGTCTTCGCTGTAGCGAAATGGCTGCTCCAGATGCAGCTTGTGCAGGGCGGTGCCGCCACGGAACACCAGCTCTTCGCCGAGGTAGGGATCGGCCGCGATCGCGCAGATCGCGCGAGACAGCAGCAGGTCCTGTTCGACCTGTTCCGGCGTCGGCCATGGCCGCTGCGTACCCCATGCGGTGACCGCGGTCGCGGGGATCATGATTCGTCCGCCACGTCAGCGTTCACCCGGACCATCCAGCCTGTGTCGAGGCGTCCGCGATCCGGCCTCGTCGGGTCCAATAGCGATGGCGATGCCACGGCATGGCGCACAGCCTCGCGCAGCGCGTCGAGGTCGTGATCGCCGCTCCAGCCGAGGCGCTCCAGCAGGAATCCCGTCCGTCGGCCCGCGGCTGCGGGTAGTCGCGCGGCTAGTCGGGCGAGCTCGTCGATGTCGAACCGATCATGTTCCGCGAGCTCGAGCACGACGGTTGCGGCGTTGTCGATGCCGCCGACTCGCTCGACGTCGCCGGCGACGTCGAGCATGGTCGCCGCCACGGTCGACACGTGGGCGGTTCCTGAGCGGGTGGGGTGTTCGATCGTGGGGATGCGTAGGACGTCGCGCTGCGCGAAGGCGAAGCGAGTGCGCCCGACGACGCGGTCGCGCATCTGCCGATCCACGGCGACGTGGAACACCTGTGGCGCCTGATGCCCCGCCCCGTAGAGTGCGGCGGCACTGAGCCAGCCCACGTAGTACCGGATGCCACGGTGTCGCATCATCGCGTCGATGATCTCGATCCCGGGCGGCGCACCCCAGGTGCGGTACTCCGGGGGGACGGGGATCCACAGCCCCCGGGTGGGCAGAACCCACTCGCTGCGTTGTGCGGGGGCATGCAGACGGCGACGCACCTGGTCCTCCGGCACGTCGAGCAGCTGCGCGATCTCGGCACCCGTCAGCGCCGCGCGGCCGTGCGCGAGGGCCCAGTCGGCCAGCTCCGGCGCGCGGAGCACCGCACGCACCGCGTCTCGTTCCACATTGACAATCGTCACAGAAAGTGTGACGTTCCGCAATGTCGATCGAGCCCCGTCCCGCCCACTACGCCCCCGCGAACGGCGCGAAGATGCCCGCCACCGCCGCGACCGCCCGCTCTCCGTCGCCCGCCGCGACCGCCTCGACGAGTTCACGGTGCAGCTCGTGCGCGGGGTGCTCCCGCTCGCCGTCGCCGTCGCCGTCGCGCATGTGCTGGGCGAAGACGCCCGTCATGCTCGAGTACAGCTCCACGTAGAGCGGGTTGTGGCTCGCGGCGACGACGGCCGCGTGCAGTTCGACATCCGCCCGGGCGCGCGCGTCGGCGTCGTCGTGCGCCCAGCTGGCTTCGCGCTGCTCGCGGAGGGCGCGCATCCGGATGATGTCGTCGGCGGTGCGGTGCCGTGCGGCGAGCTGGGCGGCGGCGCTGTCGAGCACCTGGCGCAGCTCGAGGTAGTGCTGCCTGCTGCCGCCCGCGAGCTGGCGCCCGAGCGGTGCGGCGAGCTCGGAGTCGGAGATCACGTAGGTGCCGCGCCCCTGCTCGCGGCGCAGCAGTCCCGCGTGCACGAGCGACTGCAGGGCCTCGCGCACGGTGTTGCGGCCGACCCCGAAGGCGGCCACCAGTTCGGGCTCGGTGGGGATGCGTTCGCCGACGCCCCAGCGCCCGGTGACGACCTCGGCGCGGAACAGTTCGGCGACCTGGTCGACGAGGCCGGCTCGACGCACGGGCCGAGTTGTGCCAGGCTGATCCAGATTCATCCCATGATCCTATCTATCCATTCGTCTGGAGTCCACGTGTCCGCTGCCGCATCCGAGTTCACCACGACGCCCCGGCGCCGCGCGATCGTGTGGGCGGGGATCGCGATCGTGCTGACCGCGGTCAACCTGCGCACCGCGGTGACGGGCTTCACCCCGCTGCTCGAGACGATCGGGCAGGCGCTCGGATTCCCCGTCACGGTCGCGGGCGTGCTCGGCACGATCCCGGCCGTGTCGTTCGCCGTGTTCGGGTTCCTCGCGCCCGTGGTGACCCGGCGGTTCGGCCTCGAGCGCACGGCCACCGTCGCCCTCGGCCTCACCGCGCTGTCGCTGCTGCTGCGCGCGTTCGCGCCCGACACCGCCCTGCTGATCGCCTCGACGGTGCTCGCGCTCGCCGGCATCGGCGCGGCGAACGTGGTGATCGTGCCGCTCGTGAAGGCGTGGTTCCCCGAGCGGATCGCGCGCTGGACGTCGGTCTACCTGATCCTCATGCAGTCGGGCCAGTTCCTCGCCCCGCTCATCGCCGTGCCGGTCGCCGAGGCGAGCTCGTGGCGCTTCTCGGTGGGGGTCTGGGCGGTTCCGGCCGCCATCTCGGCCGTGGTGTGGTTCGTGGTGGCGCGGCGGGCCCGCGCGCGCGACGCGGGGGCAGCATCCGCCGCAGCCGCAGCATCCGCCACCCCCGCCACCCCCACGGCGCCGCCCGCCCGCCTGCGGATCGCCCGCTCGTCGGTGGTGTGGGGGCTCGTGGTGCTGTTCGCGATGCTGTCGGTGTCGAACTACGCGATCATCACGTGGGTGCCCGCGATCCTCACCGAGGCGGGCGGCAGCCCGGCGTTCGGCGGCGCGATGGTGGCGCTGTACTCGTCGTGGGGGATCGTGGCGGCGTTCGTCGTTCCCCAGCTCGCCACCCGCATGCCGAACCCGTTCGCCGTGGTGGTGGTGTGCGCGGTGCTGCTGGTGGTGGGCTACCTGGGCCTGCTGCTGGCGCCGTTGGCCGCGACGGCGGTGTGGATGTGCGCGCTGGGGCTCGGCGTGAGCACGTTCCCGCTGTGCATGACCCTGATCAACCGCCGCACCCTCGCGCCGTCGACGGCCGCCTCGGTGTCGGGGTTCGTGCAGGGCATCGGCTACGCGATCGCGTGCCTGGCGCCCGTGGGCCTCGGTCTGCTGCGGGATGCGTCGGGCTCGTGGGGTGCGCCGCTCGCGGTGCTCATCGCGTCGACCGTGCCGGGGCTCGTGGCCGGCTGGTTCGCCTGCCGCCCCCGGTTCGTCGACGACGAGGGGGCGCTGCCCGCCCGCTGAGTCGGGCGGGTCGCCCGGCGTGAGACGGATGCCGCTGCCGCGACGTCAGCGCTCGGCGAGCGCCGCGTCGATCGCCTCGCGCAGCCGCGGGATCATCGTCATCGTGAAGGTGTCGGTGAGGTGGTGGACGTCGGTGTAGACGATGACGTTGCCGATGACGGGCTTGCAGAGCTCGTCGGTGCAGAAGGCGTCGGTGAAGTCGGCGACGCTGACTCTCGGCGCGAGCTGCGTCGCCTCGTCGAGCACCGGCGGGCCGGGGAATGCCTCGTCACGGGGCACCGCGCACTTGTCGGGCGTCTCGTACCACTGCGCGATGCAGTCGGGCACGTCCTCCTGCATGCGCGGTGAGTCGCGCAGCACCAGCACGGGGATGCCCGCGTCTTCCATCGTGTTCCAGTACTGCGCGAAGCCTGCCGCACCGGGAACGCTCGGGGAGCCGTCGTCGATGAACGTCGACATCTGATACCACGAGGTGATGACGAGGTCGGGCGGGTTGTCGAGGATCTCGTGCATGACGGCGGCGTTCGGCTCGGTGCACGTGAGCTCGCCCGCCACTTCGATCTCCCGGGGCGTCGGGCTGAAGGGGCACGCGTCATGCGTGTAGATGCGCAGGAACCAGCCGTCGTCAAGGGCCAGCTGCGCGAGCGCCGTCGAGTACATCCGCACGTGCGAGTCCCCGACGAGCACAACCGACAGCTCGGCGTCCGGATCGCCCGCGGTGCAGTTCGGTGTGTGCTCGTCGGTCTGCTCGGCAACGCACGTGTCTGCCTCGAAGGCCAGGTTGCGGTCGCGTTCGGCGTCGAGCGGGCTGGGCGCGATCTCGGCCGTCGAGGTGACGAAGGTGGGCAGCGCGCCGTCGTGTGCGGTCTCAGCTCCGATGACAGGCATCTCGACGACCCGTAGCGCGAGCGCGCTCCAGTCTCCATCGGCCTGGGCACGGTTCATTGCCCACGGGTACGCGAAGGTGATCGCCGCGACGACGAGCATCGAGGTGCCGCTGATGAGCAGCGTGCGCCTGCTCGGCCCGGTGAGCAGCGGCGCCCGGCGGGTGGGCTGCTCGATGTAGCGGTAGCTGAAGTGCGCGAGCCCGATAGAGACGACGATCATGCCGATCAGGTCGAGGTAGTCGACGGTGCGGTCGGCCACCATCGTCCAGATGACGATCACGGGGAAGTGCCACAGGTACAGCGAGTACGAGCGGTCGCCGAACCACTGGCTGATCCGCAGCCGCGAGGCGAAGGTCCACGGGTCGTACTTCGCAAGCGCCACATCGCTCTCGCCTTCGGCGGGGGTGCCGGCGAGGATCACGGCGACGGTGCCGAGGATCACCGGCAGCGCCGCCATGCCCGGGAAGGGCGTCTGGCTGCTCAGCAGCAGCGCCGAGCCGGCGATCGCGGCGAGTCCGGCGTAGCCCAGCACGTAGCGTGCCGCGCGGCTGAGGCGTCGGATGCTGACGGTCGCGAGCAGGCCGCCCGCGCCGAGCTCCCAGATGCGGGTGGTGGTGACGAAGTAGGCGTCGGCCTGGGCGTCCTGCACCGCGTAGATGGAGTAGGCGAGCGAGGCGGCGACGACGACGCCGAACAGCACGAGCAGCGTGCGCCGCACGCGGGGGCCGTAGCCGGGAGTTCCCGGGCGCACCGCGTCGCGCCCGACGAACCACGCCGCGAGCAGCACGAGCAGCGGCCAGATCAGGTAGAACTGCTCCTCGACCGACAGCGACCAGAAGTGCTGGAACGCCGTGGCCGTGTTGTCGGCGGCCGAGTAGTCGACGGCGTCGCCGGCGAGCACCCAGTTCTGCACGTAGAAGATCGAGGCGAGCGCCTGGCGCTGCAGCGTCTCGAACATGGTCACGGGCGCGAGCCACGCCGTCAGCCCCACCGTCGCCACGATCGCGACCAGGCTCGCGGGCAGGATGCGGCGGGCCCGGGCGGCCCAGAAGGCGCCGAGCTTCACCCGGCCCGAGCGCGTTGCGTCGCGGATGAGGTGGCTCGTGATGAGGAACCCCGAGATCACGAAGAAGACGTCGACACCTACGAACCCGCCGGGCAGCCGCTCGGGGCGCACGTGGTAGATGACCACCATCAGCACCGCGATCGCACGCAGCGCCTGGATGTCGGCGCGGAAGTGGCGCGCGGGAGTTGCGGGACCCGCGGTCGAGTTCGCCCCTTCGGAATCCCGATTAGCTGCCGCGAGTGCCACGTTCACCGGTCGAGCTTTCGGCTCGAGCGGACGCGCTCCGGTGGCCGGCGTCACCCGTCGATCTGCCGACGTTCGATCACGTCGAAGAATGCGCGGCACATGTAGTAGTCCTCTGCTGTGGTGATCTTGATGTTCGACCGCGGCCCGTCGACACGGTAGAGCTCGTGCCCGTAGCGCCGCAGCAGGCTGCAGGTGTCGATCGAGTCGTTCTCACCCTCGGCGACCGCCCGGTCGTAGATGTCGATTGCAGTATCCAACCGAAGGCTTTGAGGAGCCTGAGCGACATAGAGGGGGTCACGCGGAAGCACGTCATCGACCTTGCCACTCGTCGACACGATGATCGTCTCGTGGAACTTCGTGCTGGTGATCGCGGGGCCGCGATCCTTCACGGTCTCGATGTTGTTGGTGATCAGCTCGGCGTCGATCAACGGGCGCACGCCGTCGTGCAGCAGCACCACGGAGTCCGGCGGGCACTCGTTCGCGACGACGCGGAGCGCGCGGTGGCGGGACTCCTGACCGGTCGCGCCGCCATCCACGATCCAATGGACTTTGGTCAGCTCGTAACGCGCGACGAGGCGCGCGAACTTCTCGCGCCACTCGGGCAGGATCGACACCGCGATCCGGTCAATCTCGGGGTGGTCCTGGAAGTGCTGGATCGTGTGCACGATGAGCGGGGTTCCGTGGATCTCGAGGAACTGCTTCGGGATCGTTGCGGAGCTCATCCGCGACCCGATCCCACCCGCGAAGATGACGGCGATGTTCACTCGCTGGTTCCACTTTCTCTCAGTTCGCCCGCGGGCGTTTCCTCAACACCGGCGGCGGGAAGCTGGCCGAGGATGAGCCAGTCGATCACCCGGTCGGCCGCATTGGTGTCCACGCGGTCGAAGTTCTCAGCGCGGAACTTCTTCACCTTCTCATGCTCGAAGTCTTCGGCCTTGATGGCGCCGACGAGTTCCTCGAAAGTATCGCAGACCCTCCCCGGGGCGGTCTCGGCGTAGTCGCGATGAAAACCCCGGGTCACCGCGTACGTGACGCGGTCAGGCGCGAAGAAGAGCATCGGCCGATCGAGCAACGAGTACTCGTAGATGATCGACGAGTAGTCCGTGATCAGCAGATCCACGACGTGCAGAAGGTTGAGACCGTCGGGGTAGTGGGTGAAGTCGATGAACTTGTCGCGGTACGCCTCGGGAATCGGCACCGCCTCGGGAACGAAGTGGTGCATGCGGAACAGCACGACATCGTCGGGCCCGCAGGCCTCATACAGCGCGTCGAAGTCGATCCACGAGTAGTCGTAGTACGCGTTGTGGATCGATCGGCCACGGAACGTGGGCGCGAAGAGGATGACGCGCTTGCCGACCAGCTGCGGATACTCCGCAGCGAAGTCTTCACGGAACCGCGCCGTGAGCTCAGGGTCGAGGAACCAGTCGACGCGGGGCAACCCCGTGGGGATCACGGCGCTCTCTTCGATGCCGAACGCTTCCGCGTACACCGGAACCAGGTGCGTCGATCCGGTGATCGCGTACGTGTACTGGCGGTGGGGGTGACGCAGTTTGGGTGAGCCGTCGTGCCCGAACCGGCTGTAGCCCACTGCTTTGAAGCCGCTACCCGCGTGCCAGAGCTGGATGAGCCGGGTCTTCGTGCTGTTGAGCTGAACGCCCTTCAGCAGCCCGAAGTAATCGTCGAGCAGAACGAACTCGCTCGTCGCCAGCAACCAGACGATCCGGAAAGTGTTCCCCAACGACTTCGAGCCGGGGAGTCGGAAGGAGTACCGGAAGTCGAAGCGGCTGTCGAGGCCTCGCTCGACCAGCCGGTCTCGCACCCTCAGCAGATTTCCCGCGATCTCTCCGCGCTGGTCCGACGCGAAGAACATCCGTCCTCGACGGACCCCGACGATTCGACTGATCCACCTGTAGAGGAACCCCACGTACCGGGCCTTCTTCTCGTCGCGCAAGTACCGCGACTTGATGCGGCCACGAAGGCTGCTCTGCGCCGGAGACTTCCCCTCCCGCTGGTACTGGTACATGCGCATCAGGAAGTCGAGCCCGTCGACCGCTTCGGCGACGTCGAACGCTACGGCGACGACTGCCTTGTTCCCGCTGAAGGGGAACACTCGTGATGCCTCGTCGAGCTTCGCCACTTCGCGACCGTCATAGCCTGCGATCACTCGCTCAGCTGCCGGCGTCACGACCGCGAATCGGTATGTTCCGTCGGGAACCTCGTGCCTGCCGTTGAACCGGGTGATGTTGATTTGGGCAACGGCTTCGCCCGTCCCCTCGGGAATGAACTCGACGGGGTGAGCCTGATCGTCGGCGACCATCTCGAGACGGAGGTCTGCCATGTCGGCGGCGGAGAACCCGCGACCATCCGCGTGCACCAGTTGGAAACGGATGGTGAGGTGCACCCGCTCCCACGTGATCGCGCTGACCGAACAGATGAACGGTGCTTCCGCGAAGGCAGGCTCGGCCGCATCGTTCAGTGTTGTCAGGTCAGGCACCCATGGCTCCTTCTTCGTGCCAGGCGAGTGTACGGTCGATGCCTGCGACTATCCCGATAGTCGGCACCCACCCGAGTGTGCGGATACGGGTGTCATCGAGACCTTGGCCGCGAACGGGGTTGTACTTCGACGCGTCGATGCCCTGCTTGAACCGCACTGACAGGTTCTTCTCGGGACGTGCCGCGGTGAATGCGTCGGCCAACTGCCGGATCGACACGAATCCGTCGCGATCTGCGATGTTGTAGGCGGTGTCTTCGCCCTTCAGCAGTGCGAAGAACATTCCCGCGACCGCGTCAGCCACGTAGGTATAGGTGCGGCGTGCGCTGCCGTCACTGTTGAGGGTGATGTCGCGCCCAGCAAGCACATCCGCGGTGAAGTCGGCCTGTACGCGCCCGTCGTCAAGCAGCATCCCTGGCCCGAAGATGTGACCGAACCGCGCAATCGTGATGGGGATCCCGTACTGCACGTGATAACTGACGGCGATGGTCTCAGCTGCACGCTTGCCCTCTGTGTAGCAGGAGCGCGGGTTGAGAATATCGACCACGCCGTACTCGTCCTCAGCGACGAGTGAACCGTCGTCGGCTCGCTGCCCGTAGACCTCCGCGGACGACATCATCACGAACGGTGCGCTTCGCGGGATGCAGAGCTCGAGCAGGTTGAAGGTGCCCTGCACGTTGGCTCGGATCGTGTCGACCGGGCTCGCCGAGTGCAGCGCCGGCCTCGCGGGCGACGCCCCGTGGATCACGAGGTCGACCGGCCGCTGCAGTTCGAGCGGCGCCGCAACGTCGTGGTGGAGCAATGTGAAATCAGGCCGGTCGACAATGTCCGACAGCAGCTTGCGTGCCTTCGCCTCGCTCCGAACAAGCCCGACGACGTGGATCCCCGCATCATCACGGTCGTTGAGCGCCAGCAGCACGCGAACCGCGTAAGACGGAATCATCCCGCTCGCGCCCGTGACGACGACCGTCGTGCCGTGAAGCTCCCGCCAAGGGAGCGCGCTCGCCAAGATGTCTTGGATGTCACGATCCATGGTCACGTCTAACACGTCCACTCCTCTTCACTACTTGCTCGTCGCGGTACGGCGGTACGGCGAGCCTCAACCCCAGCGGGTATTAGCGACCATACGTCGCGCGAAATGTCGGGCACGCGCCACGACGGCCCTCGCAAATATTGCAAGATGAGTCACGAGGCCGCCGCCGCCCCATTTGGCGACCAACACCGCCGCGCTGACATGATTTACCGGAAAATGCGGGATGTGTTCCCCAGGTGCGATTACCGCCTTACGGGCATTCAGCTCTTCGCCCCCTACAGTCCCGGGCTGCACCGAACCGTCGCTCATGCACCAGAACCATCGGTTGTCGACACGGAACCGCACCGTCCAGCCGAGGAACTTACGCGCCTGGGATTCGAACACGGGCGCCTCAGCGAGGATAAGGCCATCATTGACGTAGCGCGTGTCGCGATACCAGTATTCCAGCGCACCAGAACCGAGTCGCTCGAACTCGAGGCCTTGCGGGCGACTCGAGGGAAGCGCGGGCCGTGAGCGTCTCGTCACACCGGGCCAGTCGCTGTGGAACCGCACCGGGAAGGTCAGGCGCCGCCGCCGTGCCTCGTACTGCTCAGCGTCGAACTCGGCACCTTCGTCGATGCTGCGTTGAGCATCGTCGATCGCACCGAGAATGAATTCGCTTGACAGCTGTCGCTCCGCGGCGAGAATCTCCCGAACCGGCGCGTAGTCGATGTCGCCGGGAAGCTCGCTCACGTCGGTACGTCCATCGAATCTCCGACCACCGAGGCCGAACTTCGCGAGGAAATTAGGGACCTTCTGTCCGTTCCTGCTCCCCACGAAGAACTTCTTCTCGAACAAGAGAGAGAAGCAGCAACCATGGAAGGAGTTGGTGAAAACACTCTCCGCATGCTGGATGTAGCCCAGCCACTCTTCCATGCCGACGTCGTAACGGGCGACGTGTTTGACATCTGGGTCAGTGATCTTGCCGTTCTTGAGCGGGCGATCGGAGAGCTCGACGATAGTGAGGTCATGGAGTTTGGCGTACTCCACCGCCTTCGCAATGGTGTCGGTCGACTTCTCCATCACGTAGTAGAGGACGACATAACGCTCCTCCTTCGGCTTTTGCGCAACTTTTTCCCAGAATGGCGCGTCGTGGAACATGACCGGGTCCAGCACCGTGGTTGCAGTGAGTCCCGACTTGCTCTCGATGTACTCACTGAAATCCTGCTCTCGGACGCTGATTGCGTCCATGTCCTCCAGATAACTGAAGAAAAGATCTTCTTGATCTGAGGGAAAATCTTTTGAGGCGCCGCGACTTGCCGCGTACGAGATCTTCTTCTTACCCTCAAAAGACCTGCTACCGAGCAGAAACCCCCGGTCGAAGCCATAGGGCGCAACTGGCTGCCAAATCACATCGGTCACGCAGATGTAACAATCGAGCCCAGGATCCCGGACTTCGAGCAAGTCGGAGTCATACACTTCATGAGTGAAAACCAGATTCTTCGAGATGAAGCGCTGGAACTTCTCGTAACGACGCCGACGTTCACGAACAACGCTTCGATAACCCTTTGCAAGTTCTGCGCGCTTTGCTACGTCGGAAGAGCTCGCCCCATTGCGGAGCGCTTCCCGATGCCGCCTCTCTGCGTATCCAGCCGGGTAGCGCATATTGAAGCCACCGAAATACACAGGTTTGTAGTCCAGAATCACGGACTCGTGACCGTGCTGATTCAGAAACTGCTGGAATGCGTAGATGTGTAGATCGCACGCGAAGTTGAGATACTTGGCGTACTTGTTGATCCCGATCAGGCCGATCTTCACGAAAACACTCCACTTTCACCGCTCAGGCGAGCCCACTTCATACGACGTCGGGATCCACCAAGAGCTGAGATTCCAACCCGTCCGGGCCGATGCGGTCGCCGGAGGCGACGGTCGTTCGCAGCACGGCCTGAGGCGCGCTACAGGGAGCCTAGCGGCTCAGTCCGTTCGCATTCGATTCGTCAGCGGAGGCCCGACTCACGTGCGCTAGCACCAATGCGGCGATCTCGTCGGCACATGGTGCGTCGCCTGGTCGAGGTTCACTCTCTCCCGGAATCTCCACCCAACGCCGGGCGAATGACTCCGCGCCCTCGATCGTCGCCGCCGACGCGGCCACTGCGCGCACCAGGCTCTCGACGTCCCGCACCACGGGGCCCGGCATCCCCTCGACGAAGTCGAAGTAGAACCCGCGCGCGTCGAGGTAGTCGTCGAGGTCCGGCGCGAGGATGTAGCTCGGCACAGCGCACAGGGCCGCCTCGGCGATCGTGGTGGAGTAGTCCGTGACGAAGACGTCGGCGACCGACAGCAGCTCGAGGGTCGAGAAGTCGGGCGTGACATCCACCTCTGCCCTGTCGGGTGCGAGCGGATGCGGCTTCACCACGAGGTGCAGACCGATCGCGGCGAGACGCTCCCGCAGCTCGCCGAGGTCCACAGGCACCTGCCCGTTCATACGGAAGGTGGGCGCGTAGAGCGCGACGCGCGTGCCCCGCAGTTCGGGGTGCGCCGCATACACGCTCTCGCGCGCCAGGCGCCTGCGCTCCGGGTCGCGCACCCGGTCGACGCGCGGCAGCGGCAGGATGCGAACATCCTCGGGGTCCACCCCCAGCGCCTCGGCGTAGGGCAGGCGCGCCGCCTCGCTGCTGGCGAGCACGACGTCGTAGCCGTGGTGCATCCGCAACGCGCGCGCCATGCGCTCGTCGCGCCCCTCCGACTGGCCCAGAATGCTCAGCCCGAACTTCTTCAGGGCGCCGATCGCGTGCCAGATCTGCACCACCGTGAGATCACGCTTGTGGGTGAGCAGGCTCGCGACGAACGAGTACGTGTCGACGACGAGCACCCGCGACGTCGCCGCGTGGTACATGCAGCGCAGCAGGTGCGCACCGTACTTCACCTTCTCCACAGGGCCGTCTCCGACCACCCGCGCGAGCATCACGACCTCGACCGACGGGTCCGCCCGTTCGATGGCCAACCGCAGGTCGTCGAAGTCGCTCGGGATCGAGTCGTGCTCCCGGCTCATCATCACGACCTTGCGCTTCGTCGGAAGCAGCTTCATCGGCGCATACGCCACGCGCAACGCGACCCGCGCGATGTGGGCCGACACGAGCCGCAGCGAGGGGGTCTCGGCCGACGAGGGTCGAGACGGCGCGCCCACACGCTCAGCCATGATCACGCCCGTCGATTCAACCCGCCTATGGTGCTGACGACCACGCGCCACATCACCGCCAACCGCCACCAGTCTAGAGACGGACGACGATGTTCTCCGAGTCGATGAAACGCCCCACCGGCGACGCCATCGTCTCGATCACCCGCGCCACGTGCTCGGGCTGCATGATCGTCGACGGATCCTCGTCGGGTGCGAGCACGCGGCGCAGGGCGGTCGCCGTGCGGCCCGGCGACAGGCACACGACGCGCGTGCCGAAGATCGCCAGCTCCTCACGGAGCACCTGGCTCATGTTGATCACGGCCGCCTTCGACGCCGAGTAGGTGAGCCAACCCGAGCGGCCGTTGATGCCGGCGGTCGAGGCGATGTTGACGATCAACTCGAAGGTGTTGCCCGCGTGCAGCAGCCCCTGGATGGTGAGGAACGGCGCATAGAGGTTGACCGACATGGTGCGCTCGAAGTCCGCGAACTCCACCTGGTGGATCGGCACCGGGTTGGTGTAGCCGGCGTTGTTCACGAGCACGTCGATGTTGCCGACCTCGGCGTACAGCTCCTTCACGCCCACACGCAGGGCGTCGAGGTCACCGACGTCGACCGTCTGCGCGACGACCCGCTTGCCGCGGGCGGCGGCAAGCGCCTCCAGCTCGGCGGCCGCCGAGGTGAAGTCGTCGGACTCGCGCGCCCAGAGCACGATCGTGGTGAAGTCGTTGTCCGACTCGATGAAACGCGTGGCCGTCTCGAGCCCGATGCCGCGCGAGGCACCCGTGACGAGAAGTGTCTTACTCATCGGTGACGTCGATCTCCTGGCTCAGGTAGCTCGCAAGCAACACGTCCGTCTTGGTGGTGATCTTGAAGTTCGCGTCACGCCCGTTGATGAACGCCACCCGGTAGCCGGACGTCGCCACGAGCGTCGCATCCTCGGTGAACACGACACCGCTCTCGGCCGCCTTCGCATGCGCGTCGGCCAGGTGGGCCTTCGTGAACTTCTGCGGCAGCTGCACGTTGCGCAGCAGACTGCGGTCGATCGACCCCGTCACGAGCCCCGACTCGGGGTCGACCGGGGCTACCGTGAACGGCACCTCGAGCATCTGCGACACGTTCTGCTCGGGCGAGGCGATCAGATCGGTGAAGTCCTCCCGGACGACCAACGGACGGGCCGCTTCGTGGATGATCACGTCGTCGAAGCTGCAGTGCGGAAGCATCGCGGCCACCGAGGCGTGGCGCGTGTCACCGGCCTCGACCAGCGTCACCGGCTTCTTGACCGCGTAGTCCGACAGCAGCTTCTCGACATTCGGTCGCCACCCCGGCGGGTAGTTCATGATCACCTCGCCGATCTCGGCAACCCGGTCGATCACCGCAAGCGAGTAGACGAGGATCGGCAGGCCGTTGATCTTGAGGAACTGCTTGGGCTGCTCGGCACCGACACGGGTGCCGATACCCCCGTTCAGCAAGATAAGCGAGTACACCGCTGCAACCTCCATGCCAGCTATCGTTCACCTCGCACAGGAACGCGGATGCGCTGCTGAGACACCGTTCGCCACCGCTGCCGCGCCATCACGGCGCCACCGGCCCGGCGTGTCGAATCTACAGGACGCGATGCACCGTCACAGGAACAGCTCGCGCACGATCCGCTCCGTCGAGTGCCCGTCGAGGGCGCCGCAGATCTCGTCGAGCATCGCCTCGAGCCGCACGCGATCGAGCCTGCCCTCCCGCACAGCATCCGCCAACCGCTCGGGCTCCGTCACCACAGCACCCGCTGCATAGAAGTCGAACGGCCGATAGAACGCCCGCTCGTCCTGGTACTCGTCGAGGTCGGGCACGTAGAGAACGTACGGGCGACGCATGAGCGCGTACTCGAAAATCGACGACGAGTAGTCGGTGACCAGCACGTCGACCCCCATGAGCAGCTCGTTCATGTCGCCGCCGGACGCGTCGATCAGCTCAGGGGGCAGCTCCCCCGACTGCCTCGTGACGAACGGATGCTGCCGCACCGCCACGCGGAACCCCGGCCCCAGCTCGGCCGCGAGATCACGCCACACCGAGGCACCCGTCCCACGAGCCGTCACCGGCCCCGCCCCCCGGAACGTGGGAGCACAGAGCACGAGCCTCTCGTCGTCGGCGACCCCCAGCCGCTTCCGCACCTGCCGCCGCGTCTCGGCCACCGCATCCGCATCGAAGAACGCGTCGGTGCGGGGGACCCCCAGCGCGGGGACGCGAGAGATGTCGAGCCCGAACGCCTCGGCGTAGTCGGCGCGGCAGCCCTCGGATGCGACCGGGGCCGCCGTGTAGTTCTTGTGCATGTCGCTGCCCGCGGGCGGGCCACCCGGCAGCCCGATGCGGCTGTGCCCCACCTGCTTGAAGGCGCCCGCCGCATGCCACACCTGGATGAGCCGCGCCCCCTCGCGGATGCGGAACGAGTAGATGATCGGGAAGGTGTCGTCGAGCACGATCACGCGGCTGCTGGCCACCAGGAACGGCAGGCGGATCGCATCGCCGAGGCTCCTTCTCGCCGAGAACGACCTCTTGAAGAGCCCGATGATCTCGGCTTCAGGCCTCTGCCTGCGCAGTTCGGCCTCGAGGAACGCGAAATTGCCCGTGAAGCCGAGATGCATGTCCGAGAGGAAGAGGAACCGGTCGGGACGGATGCGCACCGTCGCGCACGCGATCCAGTACAGGACGATGTACGGAGCGAACCGGATCTTGCGCAGAAACAGGCTGCGGCGGAGAAGTTGACGCATGGGCTCTCAAGCGGTGAGGTGCGGTGTCGGGAGCATAACAGCGGGCCTCTCCTACCGCCCCCGCACCCGGTCGCCCGCGGCGCGCGGCGGGTCCACCGAGACGTCGAGCTTCGGCTGGGCGCCCTGCAGCGACGACCACTCCGAGGCGACACCCGTGGCCGCGTGCTGCGAGGCGCGCACCGCGCGCTCATCCGCCCACGAGTTGAGCCGGTGGCCCGCGTGGCCGCGCACGTGCTCCAGCACAACATCCGGAAGCCCCGCCGCACGCCGCGCGTCACGCACCGCGATCAGTTGCTCCAGGATCTCGCGGTTCGCCACCGGCTTCTTCGCGCTCGTCAGCCAGCCGCGGCGCTTGTGGCCGTCCATCCACCCCGAGTAGGTGTCGATCGCGTACTTCGAGTCGGCCTGCACCACCAGCTCGCGCACACCCGCATGGTCGCGGATCGCATACAGCAGCCCCAGCAGTTCGCCGATGTTGTTGGTGCCGCTCGGCAGCGAACCGGCGGCCCAGTGGCCGTCCTCACCCACCCACGCCCAGCCGGCCGGGCCGGGGTTGCCCTTGCAGGCACCGTCGGTGGCGAGCACGTAGCGATCGGGCACAGCGGCATCGGAAGAACTCACCCGACGAGTCTGCCAGCCGCCGCGAGCGCCCACCGCCGCGCAGCGGCCCCTGCCCAGCCCCCGTGCACGCGCCCCTTGCACAGGCTGTGCCCGGCGACCGCGGCTATCCTGGGCGGCGGAGGCGGCACCCGCCTCGCGGACGAGGGAGCAGTACCCGCACCACGACAAGACTGACTCGGAAAGGCAGTCATGACGTGGATCGTGCTCATCGCATCCGGGATGCTGGAAGCCGTCTGGGCGACCGCACTCGGGGCGTCCAAAGGGTTCCGCCGGCCGGTGCCCACCCTCATCTTCGTCGTCGCGATGACCGCCAGCATGATCGGGCTCGCCTACGCGATGTCCGAGATCCCCACCGGCACCGCCTACGCCGTGTGGGTCGGCATCGGGGCGACGCTCACCGTGCTGTGGGCGATGATCACGGGCGCCGAGAAGGCGAGCCTCGTGCGGCTGCTGCTGATCGGCGCGCTCGTCGGCGCCGTCATCGGCCTCAAGGTGGTGAGCTGAGGATGCCGTGGATCGTGCTGCTGATCAGCGCCGTCTTCGAGGCGGTGTGGGCGACCGCGCTCGGCCACTCCGAGGGGCTCAGCCGGCCGCTGCCCACCATCGTGTTCGCCGCCGCCCTCATCGCCAGCATGCTGGGGCTCGGCTGGTCGGCACGCCGCATCCCCATCGGCACCGCCTACGCCGTGTGGACCGGGGTCGGCGCCGCGCTCACCGTCGGCTACGCGATCCTCGCCGGCGACGAGCCCGCATCGCCGCTCAAGCTCGTGTTCATCGCCGTGATCGTGGGCGCGGTCGTCGGACTCAAGCTCGTGCCGGCGCCGCGAACGGCCGCAGCCGGCGTCGGCGAGCGCACGGGGAGCGAAGACGCGGGCTGAGCGCGCGCCCAGCCCGCATCCGACGTCAGAGCTCCGCGGAGCCCGCGCTGTCGCGCACGTTGTCGGCCGAACGCTGCGCGTTCGACTTCGACGCGAACGCCTCGCCCGGAACCGCCACGACGTTGCCGCCGCGGTGCGCGCGCCAGCTCCAGTCGCCGCCCTTGTTCTCGTACAGCTCGAACTTCGCCTCGGACGCGCCCTTCTTGAACGACTCGGCCGCACGCTGCGCGTTCGACTTCGAGGCGTACGACTCACCCGCCCACGCCACCGTCTGGCCGTTGCTCGAGATGAGCCACCACGAGTAGTTGCCGCCCTTGTCGGCCTTCACGTCGAATCGCATCGCTGCGCTCCCCTCCATCCGGCGCGGATCGGATGATGCCGGATAGAGCCAGTATCACCGCCGCCGCAGCGCCGCGCCACCGGCGCGCGGGGGTGGTGGGGTGCGGGTGTCGGGGTGCGGGTTGAGCGGGGCGGCGGGTGCGGGGGTGGCGGCGGGCGGCGGCGGGCGGCGTCGTGCGGGCGGCGTAGCGTGGGCGGCGTGAGCGAAGCGGATGCCGTGGTCGCCCGGCTGCGCGCCGCCGGCTGCGTCTACGCCGAAGACGAGGCCGCGCTGCTGCGCGAGGCCGCCGCGGGCGACGCCCTCGAGGCGCTGCTCGCGCGGCGCGAGGCGGGCGAGCCGCTCGAGACCCTGCTCGGCTGGGCGGCGTTCGCCGGGATGCGGGTGGCGGTCGCGCCCGGGGTCTTCGTGCCCCGGCTGCGCAGCGAGCTGCTCGTCGACGCCGCCCTCGACGGGCTTCCGCGGGGCGCGGTCGTCGTGGAGCTGTGCTGCGGCGTGGGGGCGGTCGCCGCCGCGATCACCGCACGCCGCCCCGACGCCGAGGTGTGGGCATCCGACATCGACGCGGATGCCGTGGCCGTCGCCCGCCGCAACCTGCCGCCCGAACGCGTGCTCGAGGGCGACCTGTTCGCGGCGCTCCCCGGCGGGCTGCGCGGACGCGTCGCCGTGATCGTCGCCAACGCGCCCTACGTGCCCACCGCCGAGATCGCGCTCATGCCCGTCGAGGCGCGCGAGCACGAGCACCGCATCGCCCTCGACGGCGGGGCCGACGGGCACGCGGTGCAGGCGCGCATCGCATCCGGGGCCGGCGAGTGGCTCGCACCCGGCGGCCGGGTGATCATCGAGACCAGCCGACGGCAGGCGCCGCGCACCGCCTCACTGCTCGCGGCCGCCGGGCTCGCGCCGCGCGTCGTGCGCGACGACGAGCGCGACGGCACGTGCGTGGTGGGGGTCGGCCCCCGCTGATTGAGTAGCCCGCGAAGCGGGCGTATCGAAATCACCCCCCGCAGGCCGCCGCACCACCCACGTCCACCGCCCGTCCGGCAGCTGGATCGCGCACATCAGCGCTGGGTGAGCCGCAGCTGGTTGCCGGCCGGGTCGCGGAACGCCGCATCCCGCACGCCCCACGGCTGGTCCATCGGCTCCTGCACGATGTCGGCCCCGGATGCGGCGACCCGCTCGAAGTCGCCGTCCAGGTCGTCGGTGCCCAGCACCACGCCCGGCAGCACCCCCTTCGCCAGGAGGTCCGCCATCGTCTCGCGGTCGGCATCCGACTCGCCCGCACCCACCGGGGTGAGCACGATCGACACCTCGGAGCCGGCGGGGGTCAGGGTGATCCACCGCATCCCGCCGCCCATGTCGACGTCCTTGGTGACGGGCATGCCGAGCACGTCCCGGTAGAAGACGAGCGCCGCCTCGGCGTCGTCGAAGGCGATGTAACTGTGCTGAATGGTGATCGTCATGCGGCCACGCTACGGCGCGCTACGCGCCGGGCGCTTCTCGAATCCTGACCGGTCTCGTGATGCTCTTCGCGACGCACGGGATGCCGTCCAGCGCCGCCGCGGCAGCATCCGGATGCGCGGCCTCGCGGTAGGCGGACGGCGAGACGCCGACCAGCCTGGTGAAGCTCGAGCTGAACGAGCCGAGCGAGGTGCAGCCCACCGCCACGCACACCTCGGTGACGCTCAGGTCGCCGCGACGCAGCAGCGCCATCGCGCGCTCGATGCGGCGCGTCATCAGGTAGCCGTAGGGCGTCTCGCCGTACGCGGCGCGGAAGCTGCGGGCGAAGTGGCCCGGCGACATGAGCGCGGTGCGGGCCAGCGCCTCGACGTCGAGGGGCTGGTCGTACTCGCGGTCCATGCGGTCGCGCGCCCGGCGCAGGCGGATGAGGTCGGCGCGGTCCATGGGACCAGTGTGCCGTGCGCGGGTGCCCGCCCGCTGGTTGGGGAGCCGCGCGGTTCCCCCACCGCTGGTTGAGTAGCCGCGAAGCGGCGTGTCGAAACCAGCCTGCCGGTTGATTGGCCGCGCCCGCGGCCCCGCCCGCTGGTTGAGTAGCCGCGCAGCGGCGTATCGAAACCAGCCCGCGGGCGGCGGTGATTTCGATACGCCCGCTTCGCGGGCTACTCAATCAGCGGGGGGGGTGGGCCCCCCTTCGCGGGCCACTCAATCAGCGGGGGTGGGCACCCCCTTCGCGGGCTACTCAATCAGCGGGGGTGGGCAGCACCCGCGCAGCGCCCCCCTCCGCCGGTTGAGTAGCCGCGCAGCGGCGTATCGAAACCCCCCTACCCGACCGCCGCCCCGAACAGCAGCCCCAGCAGGTAGGTGGCCGCCGCCGCGCCGATCCCGATCGCGAGCTGACGCAGCGCCCGCGTGAGCGGCGAGGTGCCCGACAGCACGCCGACGATCGCCCCCGTGCCGAGCAGCGCGAGCCCCACCAGCCCCGAGGCGAGCGCCACCGCGCCGAAACCCGACATCCCGAACAGGTACGGCAGCACCGGGATCAGCGCCCCCGAGGCGAAGAACAGGAAGCTCGAGCCTGCCGCGTGCCAGGGCGACCCCACGGCCTCGTGCGGGTCCGCCTCGTCGGGCGCAGCATCCGCGTCGAGGTGCAGGGTCGCGAGCACGCCGCGCGCGTGCGCCTCAGCATCCGCCTCGGACATGCCGCGCGCCCGGTAGACGAGCGCGAGCTCGTTCGCGTCGACGTCGAGGTGCGGCAGGGCGACCTGCGACTCGGGGTCGGGGCGGGATGCGGCGAGCAGCTCGCGCTGCGACCTGACCGACACGTACTCGCCGGCGCCCATCGAGAGCGCGCCCGCCAGCAGGCCGGCGACGCCCGTGAACAGCACCACGGAGGGGGCGACGCCGGTCGCGCCGATGCCGAGCACGAGGGCGAGGTTTGAGACGAGGCCGTCGTTCGCCCCGAACACGGCGGCGCGGAACGTTCCCGAGAGGCGCGTGCGCCCGCGCGCGGCCAGACCCCGCAGCACCTCGCCGTGGATGCGCTCGTCGGCCGCCATCCGCACCGTCGCGTTCGGGTCGTCGTCGTAGGGCGAGCGACCCTCGGCGCGCTGCGCGAGCGCCAGCACGAAGACGAAGCCGAGACGCTTGGCGAGGAAGCCGAGCAGGCGGGTGCGCACGTCGGGGCGGGGTGCCGGCTCGGCGCGGGAGCCCAGCAGCCGCAGCCAGTGGCCCTCGTGGCGTGCCTCCGCGTCGGCGAGGGCGAGCAGGATGTCGCGCTCCGGCCCGTCGCGCCGCTCGCCGAGGTCGCGGTAGATGGCCGCCTCCGCGCGCTCGGCCGCCAGGTAGCGGCGCCAGCGGCGGATCTGCGCGGGCGTCGGCGTCGGGACGGGGGTCGTGTGCGGGGAGGCCACCGGAACATTCTGCCGAAGGCATACGGGTTGCGGGCGGCCGAATCGGGGGGGCGGGGCGCCGCGGCCGCTGCCGCCGCATCCGCCGGGCGCGACCGCAGCATCCGCTGGGGGCTCCCGCAGCATCCGCTTTGTAGAAAATGCAGGAGAACCCGGGCGTGTCGCGCCGCCGACCCCAGCAGACAGCCCGACTGCCGCCCGAAACTCCTGCATTTTCTACATCCGCAGCCGCCGGGGGCGCCGCATCCGCTGCCGCCGCATCCGCAGCATCCGCTTTGTAGAAAATGCAGGAGAACCCGGGCGTGTCGGGCCGCCGACCCCAGCAGATTGCTGGATTGCCGTCCAGAACTCCTGCATTTTCTACATCGGCAGCTACAGCCGCAGCTACAGCCGCAGCTACAGCCGCAGCTGCAGCCGCGGGGCTGGGCGGGCGGATGCGGCCGGGGGTCAGGGGGCCAGGTAGCGGAAGCCCCAGCGGCCCTCGTACGAGGCGTCGGGCTCGAGCCAGATGAGGTCGTCGCCCGAGTTGAGGGCGTCGGGCGGGGCCGTCATCGGCTCGATCGCGACGGCCGTGCCCGGGCCGTCAGGCCGCGGGAAGATCGGCGTCGTGAACACCTGCAGGTAGCGCCAGTCGGCGTCCTGCCACACCTCGAGCCGCGCGCCGTCGGGGGCCGTCAGCGTCGCCGCCACGCCATCCGCCGGCCTCAGCCCACGGAACGCCGTGTCGAGCGCCAGCTCGCCCACCCGCACGCCGCCGCGCAGGTCCGTGCCGCCCGAGACCGGGTGCCACGCCACCGGGTCGAGCACCTCGTCGACCTCCAGGAACTCGTCGGCAGCAACCGTCAGCACGAGGTCCGCGACGTCGTGCGCCCCGATCCGCGGATACGGATGCGTGCCCGCCGCGAACGGCGCCCGCCGCTGCGACAGGTTGCGCGCCCCGTGCGTGACGGTGAGCCCGTCGGCCGTGAGCTCGAAACGCACCCAGGTGTCCATGAGGAACGGCCAGCCGTGCTGGGGGTGGATCGTCGCACCCAGCGTGAGGGTCGCATCCGTGCGCTCCCGCACCTCGTACTCGGCGAACTCGAGCAGGCCGTGCAGCGCCCCACCGCGGGACGGCTCGGTGATGTCGAGCTGCTGCACGACGCCGTCGAGCACCCAGCGGCCCTTGCGCACCCGGTTCGGCCACGGCGCGAGCGCGATGCCCGAGCAGAACGGCGGCGGCGCGGTCTCGACGGGCAGGGGCTCGGTCAGGTCGACGTCGCCGACCCGCAGCGCGCACAGCACCGCCCCGACCGTGCCGACCTCGGCGTACGCCCCGCCGGCGCGCAGCTCGAAGCGCTCGCCGACCCCCGTGATGGTGCTCATGCGTTCCTCTCGTAGCGGATGCCCCACGACGCCTCCCAGCGCTCACCCGGCGCCAGCCAGGCGAGGCCCGCGCCGGAGTTGAGCGCGTCGGGCGCGGCCGACATCGGCTCGAGCGCCACCGCGAGGGCGGGCGACTCGGATCCGTCGGCCGCGACGTGCGGGAAGTCGCGCGGCGTGTAGACCTGCAGCCAGGCGAAGGCCTCGTCCTGCCAGAGCACGGTGCGGGAGCCGTCGGGCGCCGTCAGCACCGCGACCCCGTCGGGCCCCGTCGCGACGCCCTCGTACGCGACGTTGAGGTCGAGCTCGCCGAGCGGGCGCGCCGTGGCGAGGTCGCGCGGACCGCCGGGCTCCACATCCCGCACCTCGGTGGGCACGAGCAGCTCGTCGAGCACCAGGTAGCGGCGTCCGCGCACCTCGAGTGTGACCTCGTCGAGCGGACCCGCGCCGACGCGGAGGTACGGATGCGCCCCCACCGCCCACGGCGCCGCCGCCGTGCCGAGGTTGTGCGCCGTGTGCGTGACCGTGAGCCCGTCGTCGGCGAGCGCGTAGTGCACCCGGGTGTCGAGCAGGAACGGCCAGCCGTGCTGGGGGTGGATGGTGGCGGCGAGGGTCACGCCGGCCTCGGTGCGCTGCGCGACACGGTAGGCGGTATTGCGCAGCAGCCCGTGGATGGCGTTGCCGCGGCTCGGGTCGGTGACGTCGAGGTGCTGCACGACGCCCTCGTGCGTCCAGCGGGCGTCGCGCACGCGGTTGGGCCAGGGGGCGAGCACGATGCCGTGCCCGTGCGAGGGGATGCGGGTGTCGGGCGTGCGCTCGGCGAGCGGGGCGCCGTCGACCTCGAGGCCGGCGAGTGCCGCCGCGAGGGGTGCGATGTCGGCGGATGCGTGGGGCGTGCGGAGGTGGATGATGTCGCCGAGGGGGGAGGGCACGACCAGCAGCCTAGGGCAGCGGGTGGCCCGGCTCAGGCTTCGGGCTTCTCGCCCCACATCCGACGGGTGACCGCGGCGACGTCGCGGTCGAGGTGGGCGACCTGCTTCTCGAGCGCGTCGAAGCGGACGTTGACCGCCTCGAAACGCGCGTCGACTGCCTCGAAACGCGCCTCGACCGTGTCGAAACGCGCGTTCATCTCCGCACGCAAGCCGCCGATCGCGCTCGACGTGGCACGCAGGATGAGCGTCGTCATCGCCGTCATGCCGCCGAGCATGATCGCCGCGAAGACGCCGATCAGCGTCCAGATCTGCGGGTCGTTCATGGGTGCCACCTCTCCATTGTGCGTGGTCGGGGACCACGTTGCCAGGGCGCGAACAGGGGCCCACGGCGTGTCGGAATATCGGTGGACAACCCCGAAATCTCGGCCCTGTGGAGGGATCGCCGCCCTCAGCCGTCGGCGCGCATCACCCGGGCACCGAGGGCCGCAACCCCCGCCGCGGCGGCGGCCGCCGCATCCGTCCACACCCCCGCCGTCACGAGCGTCGTCGACGCCCCCGCGACCCCGACCGCACCGAGGTGCCGCGCGCCGAGCTTGCCGGCATCCGCCACCACGAGCTGCGCCGCGGATGCCGCCACCATCGCCCGCTTCACCTGCGCCTCGGCGAGGTTGAGGTTGGTGATGCGGCCCTCGGCGTCGACGCCGTTGCAGCCGAGGATCGCGAGGTCGACGTGCAGACCGGCGAGCGACTCGGAGGCCCCCGGGTCGACGAGCGAGTGCTGCAGCGGGCGCAGGGTGCCGCCCGTGAGCACGACCGTGATGCGCGGCACCGCGGCCTCGAGCGCCAACGCGATCGAGAGGCCGTTGGTGACCACGACGAGCTCGTCGAGCTCGCCGCGCTCGGCCCGGTCGACGAGCGCGTGGGCGACCGCGAGCGTCGTCGAGCCGACGTCGAGCAGCACGCTCGTGCCGCTCGTGACGAGCGAGGCGGCACGGCGGCCGATCGCGCGCTTGGCCGCGGCATCCCGCGCCGAGCCGCGCTCGACGCTCTCCTCGCGGGGTCCCCCCGGCACGGGAAGCGCCGAACCGTGCACGCGCCGCACGAGGCCCGCCGCCTCGAGCCGGCCCAGGTCCGAGCGGATGGTGACCTCGCTCACCCCGAACTCGGCGGCGGCGTCGGCGACGCGCAGCAGGCCGTCCTCGCGGATGCGCTCCGCGATCCGGGCGCGGCGAGCCTCGGCGGGGAGGGCGGCGGGGCGGACCTCGGCGCGGCGGGCTGCATCCGGCACTTACGAATCCTTTCGTTTCAGCAAGATCGACTTGACTTATCGTAAGTGCATGACCGGTGTGACCCGCCGCGCGGCCCGCATGGCCGACGGCCGCGAGCTCATCTACTTCGACGACGCCGACACGACCCTGCCCGCCGAGCGCCGCCTCGACGAGCGGCAGCTCGACCCGCGCCCCGCCACCGCCACCATGCGGCAGGACGTGCTCACGGGCGACTGGATCTCGGTCGCCTCGAACCGCAACAACCGCGTCTTCCTGCCCCCCGCGCACCTCGACCCGCTCGCCCCGCAGACGCCCGACAACCCGTCCGAGATCCCCGACCGCTACGACGTCGTCGTCTTCGAGAACAAGTCGCCCTCGTTCGGCCCCGACAGCGCCGGCCCCCTCGCCCCCGCCGGCCGCGGCTACGAACGCACCGCGGCATCCACGGGGCGCTGCGAGGTCGTCTGCTTCAGCCCCGAGAGCGAGGGCTCGCTCGGCACCCAGAGCGTCAGCCGCATCCGCACCGTGATCGAGGCGTGGGCGGATCGCACGCGCGAGCTGTCGGCGCTGCCGGGCGTCGCGCAGGTGTTCCCGTTCGAGAACCGCGGCGAGGCGATCGGCGTGACCCTCGGGCACCCGCACGGGCAGATCTACGCGTACCCGTTCGTGACGCCGCGCACCCGCTCCACGCTCGAGGCGATCGCCGAGCTCGGGCCCGACCTCTTCGCGCGCATCCTCGAGCGCGAGCAGGCGGGGCCCCGCGTCGTGCACGCGGGCGAGCACTGGACGGCCTTCGTGCCGTTCGCCGCACGCTGGCCGATCGAGCTGCACCTGCTGCCGCACCGCCAGGTGCCCGACATCGACGCGCTGAACGAGGCGGAGCGGGCCGAGCTCGCGACGGTCTTCAAGCGCCTGCTGCTCGGCGTCGACGCGCTCTACGACACCCCCACCCCCTACATCGCCGCGTGGCACCAGGCGCCCGTGCGCGAGGGGCGCGACGAGGTGCGGCTCATGCTGCAGATCACCTCGCCCCGGCGCGGGGCCGAGCGGCTCAAGTTCCTGGCGGGCTCGGAGGCGGCGATGGGCGCCTGGGTGGGGGATATCGTTCCTGAGGATGCGGCCGCGCGGCTGCGGGAGGCGGTGGCGTCGGTGGAGGGTGTGGCGTGAGCGAGGATCTGCGCGAGATCGTGCGGCAGGAGTACCGCGACGCCTACGGCGACGAGCCGGTGGGGGTGTGGTCCTCGCCCGGACGCGCCAACCTGATCGGCGAGCACACCGACTACAACGACGGCTTCGTGCTGCCGTTCGGCATCGACCGGCGCACCTTCGCCGCGGTCGGCGTGCGGGGCGACGACCGCATCCGCGTGGGCTCGACGTTCACCGACGAGATCGCCGAGATCTCGCTCGGCGAACTGACCCCGGATGCCGTGACCGGCTGGGCAGGTTACCCCCTGGGGGTCGTGTGGGCGCTCGGGCAGCTCGGGCACGTCGACCTCGCGGCGGTGCCCGGCGTCGACATCATGCTCGAGTCGGACGTGCCGGTGGGCGCGGGCCTCTCGTCGTCGGCCGCGATCGAGGGGGCCGTCGCGTACGCGCTCGCCGAGCTGTGGCAGCTCGACCTCGACCGGGTGGAGCTCGCGCGCGTCGGCCGGAAGGCCGAGAACGACTTCGTGGGCGCGCCCACCGGCATCATGGACCAGATGGCCTCGCTGCTCGGCCGCGACGACGCCGCCGTGTTCATCGACTGCCGCACGCAGGAGGCGCGCGCGATCGACCTGGGCCTCGCCGAGCACGACCTCACGATCCTCGTGATCGACACCCAGGTCGAGCACCAGCACGCATCCGGCGGCTACCGCGAGCGCCGCGCCTCGTGCGAGGCGGGGGCGGCGGCGCTCGGGGTCGGGTCGCTGCGCGACGTGACCATCGACGACCTGGAGCGCGCCCGAGAGGTGCTCGACGACGTCACGTACCGCCGGGTGCGCCACGTGGTGACCGAGAACCAGCGCGTGCTCGACACGGTGGCGGCCCTCGCATCCGACGGGCCCCGTGCGATCGGCGGGCTGCTCGACGCCTCGCACGCGTCGATGCGCGACGACTTCGAGATCTCGGTGCCCGAACTCGACCTCGCCGTCGAGACGGCGCAGACCTCGGGCGCCATCGGGGCGCGGATGACGGGCGGCGGCTTCGGCGGGTCGGCGATCGCCCTCGTGCCGCGCGAGCTTGTGTCGCACGTGCGCGCGGCCGTCGACGGGGCGTTCGCGGAGCACGGCTACGGCCAGCCCGTCACCTTCACGGTCACCCCGTCGGAGGGCGCCCGCCGCGAGGCCTGAGCCGCCGGCGGCGGCCTCCGGCGGCGCGCCCTCGCGCCCCCTCCGCCGGTCGAGTGCCGCGCCGTCCCCTCCGCCGGTCGAGTGCCCCGCCGCCGCAGGCGCGGGGCGTATCGAGACCCGACGACACCGGCGATACGACGCGCGGGAGGCATCACATGGCCGCGTCGTATCGGTGGGAACAACAAGGTTTCGATACGCCGCCTCCGGCGGGCTACTCAACCAGCGGGAAAGCGGGCGGCGCCGCCCCCTCCCGCCGGTCGAGTGCCCCGCCGCCGCAGGCGCGGGGCGTATCGAGACCCGACGACACCGGCGATACGACGCGCGGCACGCACCACACGGCCGCGTCGTATCGGTGGCAACAACACGGTTTCGATACGCCGCCTCCGGCGAGCTACTCAACCAACGGAGACGCGGGCACCGCATCCGGCGACAACGCCCCAAAAAACTTCGCGGGCGATGTCGATTCCGCTCCCCCTCGTTCGACATGGATAGTAGAGGGACGCACGAGGCGGCCCGCGAACAAGGGAGAACCCCATGAAGTACATGCTCATCATGCGCAACCACGACGACGCCGCGATCAAGCAGTACGAGCAGACCGACTTCGAGCAGGTCATCAACGCGATGGGCGCCTACAACGAGTCCATGATCGAGGCGGGCGTGCTCGTCGCGGGCGAGGGGCTCACGGATGCGAAGGAGGGCTTCGTGGTCGACTTCGGCGGCGAGGCCCCCGTGGTGACCGACGGCCCCTACGGCGAGACGCACGAGCTGTTCAACGGCTTCTGGATGATCGAGGTCTCCAGCCGCGAGGAGGCCGCCGAGTGGGCGCGCCGCGCGCCGCTGGGTGCCGGCTCGAAGCTCGAGGTGCGCCGCGTGACCGACGAGTCGGACTTCGCCGACTACTCCGACAACGAGTTCATCCAGAAGGAGAAGGGCTGGCGCGAGCAGGAGGCCGCCCGCGCCGAGCAGTCGCGCGACGCCTGATCCGGCGATGACCGACATCCGGCGCGCCGTCGATGCCGCATGGCGCATCGACGGCGCGCGGGTCGTGGCGACCCTCACCCGGTACACGGGCGACCTCGGCGAGGCCGAGGACCTCGCGCAGGAGGCGCTCGCCGAGGCCCTCGAGAGCTGGGGCGAGTCCGGCATCCCCGCGAACCCGGGCGCGTGGTTGACGAGTGTGGCGAAGCGCCGCGCGATCGACGCCTGGCGTCGACACGAGAAGCTCACCGAGCGCTACCGGCTGCTCGCGAACGAGCTCGAGGAGGGGGCCGACGACGTCTGGCAGCCGATCCCGGATGATGTGCTGCGGCTGGTCTTCACCGCCTGTCACCCGGTGCTCGCCCGCGAGGCGCAGCTCGCGCTGACCCTGCGGGTCGTGGCCTCGCTCACGACCGAGCAGATCGCGCGGCTCTTCCTCGTGCCGGTCGCGACGGTGCAGCAGCGCATCGTGCGGGCGAAGAAGACGCTCAAGGCGGCATCCGTGCCGTTCGAGCTGCCGGAGCCGCGCGAGTGGCCGGAGCGGCTCGGCACCGTGCTGGGGGTCGTGTACCTCATGTTCACGGAGGGCTACGCCGCCACCTCGGGCGAGCGGTGGATGCGGCCGGAGCTCGCGGATGAGGCGCTGCGTCTGGCACGCATGCTCGCGGCACTGCTGCCGCGCGAGACGGAGGTGCACGGGCTCGTGGCGCTGCTCGAGCTGCAGCGTTCCCGGTTCGCGGCGCGCACGGATGCGTCGGGTGCGCCCGTGCTGCTGACCGACCAGGATCGCCGGCGCTGGGATCGCGCGCAGATCGCTCGCGGTCGTGAGGCGCTGGCGCGCTGCGACGCCCTCGGGCGTGGACGCGGACCGTACGCGCTGCAGGCGGCGATCGCCGAGTGCCATGCCGTCGCCACCAGCGTCGAGACGACCGACTGGGAGCGCATCGTCGTGCTGTACGAGGCGCTCGGGCGCATCGCGCCGAGTCCCGTTGTGGAGCTCAACCGCGCGGTCGCCGTCGCGATGGCGACGGGACCGGCGACGGCCCTCGCGATCGTCGACAAGCTGGGGGCGGAGGGGTCGCTGCGCGGCACCCACCTGCTGCCGAGCGTGCGCGGCGAACTGCTCGCCCGCCTCGGCCGCATCGAGGAGGCCCGCAGCGAGCTGACCACCGCGGCCTCCCTCGCCGCGAACGAGCGCGAGCGCGAGGTGCTGCTCGCCAAGGCCGCCGCGCTCTAGATGTTGTTCCCCGTGAGGTTGTGAACGCGGGCGTTGGGGACTTGGCCTCCGATGCCGGTGTGGGGTCGGTGGTGATTGTAGTGATGGAGCCAGCTGTTGTAGGTGGCTGATCGGGCGGCGTCGCTGAG